>QFCS01006685.1_pt1 | contig 14502 bp, 11 predicted proteins | sample 3576561 | NCBI WGS metagenome assembly QFCS01 | reverse complement strand
GAGGAAGGGAAGCGATGCGATGCGTAGCGAGGTGGTCAGGGTCCGTCTAAGGCCGGAGGAGCGGCAAGCTCTGGCGGATCTTTGCGGCGACGATCGCACCGCCAGCGACGTGATCCGGCTGCTGTTTCGCGACCAGGCCGGCCTGCCGCTCCCGGTCGGACCGGCCGAGGCTCTGGCCTTGCGCGGCACCAATGAGGAGCTTCGGCGCATCGGCATCAACCTCAACCAGGCTGTCCGTGCGATGAATGAAGGCCGCGTCGGCTACGAACCGCATCTCGACGCCGCGCTGCGCTGCCTCCTCGAGGGTGTGTTTCGCCTGCGTGCGGACGTCGATCTGATGCTGCGCATCAGCCGGCAGGAGCGCAGGAGGGGCAGCCATGGCCTATGACTGGTCCGGTCTGCTCGGGGACATCGAAAGCTTTACGGCGCGGCGGGCAGGAGCCATGAGGATCGCCTTGACCGCTGAGCCTCCACAGCAGCGGTTGATGCCTTCTGGTATCATCAGCAAAGGCCGAAGGACGACGGTCGCTCGTCATGAGACGACTATCGACGCCATTCTGCAGCCGGCACAGGGCGCGCCGCGGGAAATCATCGCCCTGGTTGGGGCTCTTGCTGCGGGTGCGAAGCCGGAGACCGATGACGAACTCCGAAGGACAGGCGGCGGGGGAGGGGGGACGACCAAGGGGGCTGGTATCATCCCGTCGCTTGGTGTTCGGCCGTCCGCCACGAAGCAGGCAGCGGCCGAGAGCACGAGCCGGGCGGCACTCGCAGCCGGGGCGCAGCCCGTGGTGATCAAGGTGACGTCGACGGTTTCGAGCAGGGCGTCGGCCGCCGGCCTGATGACCTATCTGGGAACGCGCGAGGTTGAGAAGGAAAACGGTGAGAAGGGCAAAGCGGATATCCCGATCTTCGACCAGGACGGTATCGCAATTGCCAGCCGCGAGGAACGCGCCGCTGTCCTTCAGGGCTGGCTATCGGAGTTTCGCGAACCCTATGCCCTAGACGCCGTCGCCACTCTGTCGATCAAACCGGCGGATGCGCTCAGTGACGAGGAGCTGCACGACGCTTTGAATGCGGCCTTCGGCGCCAAGCCCTTTCTCTATTCTCGCCACCAGGATGGGAGCGTCTCCGTTTATGCCGTGACGAGCTTGCCTGCGAAGAAGATCGCCGGCGCGCTCAGGGCACGCGAGAAGGATGAAGGGCCGGCCCGCACGCTCGATAAGGCCGAGGCGGATATCGCAGGCAGGATGTCGGACGCCGGTGTCCTGGCCGAGGTGCGGATTGTCGGCGCCGCGGTCTCCGACAAATCGGGCCGGTATTTTCTCGAAAAGTTTCTCCGGGGTGAGAAGCACGTCGTCACCAGCGCCGGCGAGGCGGTCAAGCGTGGCGCACCGGTGAAGGATGTCGCTGACGGGATCTGGCGGGGCTGGTCGGCCGACATCCGCACGGTCAAGCCGCGAAACGCCTTCCATGTGATTTTCTCCGCTCGAGCCGGGACGGATGCGGAAGCGATGAAGCGGGCCGTGCGTGACTTCCTCAGCGAGCAGGTGGCGGGCCATCGCTGGATCACCGCTCATCACCCCGATACCGGACATGTGCATGTCCACGCGATGATCTCGGCGCGAGACGATGTTGGCAAGGCATTGCGGCTGACGAAGCCGGAACTTTACGCATGGCGGGAGCGGTTCGCGGCGAATGCGCGGGAGCACGGCATTGCTATGGTCGCGACACGTCGAGCCGATGTGGCGGCGACGCGGCCCTACAGCCAGGCGCAGGCCGGCGCCTGCGAGCGTGGTAAGAACGACCCTCGTTATCTCAAGACGCCGTCCGTCACCAAACGGGTCGAGCGCAAGCGCGCCGGCGCCGTAGAGTATGCCTCACTCACAAGCGGAAACCTCGCTCTTGCTCGGAAATGGCAGGCAACGGCCAGCGCCTTGAAAGAGGTAGGCGCGGAGCCCTCAGTGATCGCTGCAGCTGACCGGTTCGCCGCTGCGGCAAATGGGATGGTGGCGCAGATGGTGCCGGGCACCACGAATGATGAGACGCTGACAGGGCTCGGGATTATCCAGCAGAAGGAAAAGACCACGGTCTTGTCGCTGGAACAGTTCGACGAGCGTGTCTCGCGAGCGAACAAATCCATGGATCGCCTGGAGGCGATGCTCGACAGCGGCAAGGAACGTCAAGCCGTCGAGGAGATGCGGCGGGAAATGTCCACGCTCTTTGCCAAACAACGCCGTGACATTGAGATGCAGCAGATAGAACTGACTCCTGGCACCGCGATGGGAGGCGAGATGCCGACCGCCATGCGCGCCGGTGAACCGCGCATGCGCGGCCAGGATGCGTCGCCAATGGTCGATCCTGCGATCGCCGCCCAGCAGCAAGGGATTGCTGACGGGCGGGCCGCGCGAGCGGCCCGTGAGCAGGCAGAGGCTGCGAAAGCCATCCGGCAAGAACGGCGACAGGAGATCCTGCGGCAGGCCGCCCAGGAGAGACAGCGGAACAGGGACCCTGATGGGCCGGAGCGGTGAGATCTCGAGGATAGATTATCCAGGCAGCCACGATAATGTGGTGACCTGCTAGCCTATATTGCGCTTAAGAGCTTCCAGGTGCCTGAGGCACGTCGCCTTGATCAGTTCGAGCAGGAGGGTGGTACGCTCTCCAAGCCAGTTGAGCGCCTCAGCACTGATCTCGAAATGCTTTGAGTAGCGGGCTTTCACATAGGCTTCATTGAGCGTGTTGAACCAGGCCCGCTCTCGATGCTGGTCGCGCGGAAAGGCTTCGGCCAGTTGGCGGTCTTGTTCCTCGACCAGCGAGCGGAGGAACTTGATGTTGTGTGACGGCGGCGCGTAGTTGGTCATTGTGAGCAACAGGCAGGAATATGCCTGTTCAAGCGACTGATGAAGTTCGAATGCTGCGTTCTCGCGATAACCTCTTTCTATGGCAAGGTTGGCCATTTCGGCGAACCGATTGGCTGCGGTAAATCGTTGTTCAAAATGTTCTTTTGCGAACCGCAGTTGCTCTGCCGGCGTTATGGGCTTCGGTTCCGCTAGAGGCTCGTCGTCGAGTTCGTAAAGGACAATGCCTTCCTTGCGGATGTCGGAGAAGAAATACTGCCCCTCCTTGAGGTACTTGTTCACCTCGCGCCTTGAATGAACGATGAAGCTGACAGGCGTTTTGATCGAAGGGTCGCGGATCAACCGATCGGCGGCCTTGTACCAATATTCGGCAAATTCGCAGAGCTTGCTGTTGTTGACGATGATCAAGAGATCGAAATCGGAGCGATACCCCTTCATGGTGAAGGGCTCGTCCACCCAACCGCCTTTGGCGTAGGAGCCGAAAAGGATGATCTTGAGGATACGTCCCCGTTTCTTGAAGTCCGCCGTCCCTTCCTTCAGCGCGTCTTCGAACTCCTCATGGAGGATGTCGAGGACCCGGATAAGCTCCTGCTGTTTGCGAGGCGGCATGTGATCGAGAGAAGACTTCATCGGGGGAAAGGATAATCCTGGATTGCGTGGGGAAAGGGCTAAAATACCGGGCAAGGATATCGCGGGATTCTACATGAGGTTGCCGAAACAACAATCTCGGCGCGATACTTCTTTAGGAAAAGCCCTGAGTGAAAGCCGCTCACCCGTCACCAGCCCAGCCCCGCGGAAATCTTCCTGGCGGCGTCCTTCAGCAGGGTGATGTATCGTTGGATGTCGTTGCCCTGGGTGCGGAAAGCGGGGGCCGCTATATTCACGGCGGCGATGACCGATCCGTCGAAGGCCAGAACGGGAACCGACACGGACACGAGCTGATCGCTGACCTCGCCGCGGCTGACGCAATGGCCGGCCTCGCGAATGCGGTTCAGCTCCACCTCCAGCCTTGCCCGGTTCGTGATCGTCTTGGGGGTGAATTTCTCGAGCTTGTCGGGGATCATCTGCGCCTGGACCTGCGGCGGCAGGTAGGCCAGAAGGACCTTGTAGGAGCCCGCATGAAGCGGACGGCGCCTTCCGATCATGGAATGCACCCGCAGGTCTCGGGTCGGTTCGAACTTGGCGATGCACAGGGATTCGCCGTTGTCGATGATCCTCAGCTGGGTCGTCTCGTTCACCTTCTGCCCGAGTTCCTCCAGGATCGGATTGGCCACGCGGACGAGATCGACCTGCGTCGAGGCGGCCGTGCCGAGCACGATGGCGGTGTTGCCGAGCCGATAGGTTCCGTTACGGCTCTTCCGGACGAGGCCACGCCGTTCCATTGTGCGTAACATTCGTAAGATTCTTGGCTTGGTTTCCGTGATACTCCTGGCGATGTCGGCGAGCGTGCAGTCCGGATTCTTCGCGACGTCGAGAAGCACGTCTATGCAGACGTCAACCGACTGAATTATGGAGCTTCTTTCTGGCTTGACTTCATCCATGACAGAGGTTTTCCGTATGAGGAATGGCTGGATTTTCACCTGAGGCAGTGCGTTACGCCAAGCGTAACATAACGGTTTTCCGTTTGACAATGGATGCCCGGCAAACCTACGCTTTTCGTCAAGAGTGGCTCGGAACCGCTCGTCAGGCCGGCGACAGACCGGCAGGAAACTCCAACTGGGATTAAAGAGATGACCGCAAAGATATTGACGCGGGCAGCCGTCGCGCTGCTCGGCACGATCGCTGTTCCTGCACTCGCCGCCGCGCAGGAGACACCCCTGACGATCGGCATGTCGACGACCCCCACCACCATCGATCCGCATGAGGACAGTTCCGCGCCCAACAACGCGACGTCCCGGCATATCTGGGACAGCCTCGTCGACCTCACGGGAACGTCGGCCAACAACCCCGAGCTGGCGACCGAATGGAAGGCGGTCGACGCCACCCACTGGGAGTTCAAGCTGCGCGAGGGCGTGACGTTCCACGACGGAAGCGCCTTCGACGCCGACGACGTCGTCGCCTCGCTGCTGCGGGCCCGCGACAAGCCGAGCCAGGGCTTTGCCTCCTATACTCGCAACATCGAGAACGTGACCGCCAAGGATCCGCACACCGTCATCGTCGAGACCAAGGTTCCCGATCCCCTCATCCTCAACTCGGTCAGCCGCATCCGTATCATCAGCGCCGACTGTAAGGACGCACCGGTCCAGGATTTCGACAGCGGCAAGTGTGCGATCGGGACCGGCGCCTATTCCTTCGTCTCCTATACGCCGGGCGGCAACCTGACGCTGAAGCGCAACGAGGCCTATTTCGCCGGCCCCTCGCACTGGTCAAACGTCACCTTGCGCTTCCTGCCCGACGACGGCGCCCGGCTGGCCTCCCTCCTGTCGAACGAGATCGACATCATCGAGGCCCTTCCGGCCGACGGCATGGCGCGCGTCGAGGCGAGCGACAACCTGCAGGTCATCAACGGCCAGTCCTCGCGCCTCGTCTATCTCGGCATGGACGTCAGCCGCGATGCCTCGCCTTTCGTTACGGCGGCGGACGGCTCGGACCTCGGCAAGAACCCGCTCAAGGATATCCGCGTGCGGCGCGCCATGCTGATGTCGATCAATCGTCCCGCGATCGTCGAGCGCGTCATGCAGAAGAACGGCACGGTCGCCGACCAGTTCGTGGCCGAAGGCTATGCCGGCCACAGCGACAAGGTCGAAAGCGTCGCCTATGACCCGGCCGCCGCGAAGGCGCTGCTCGCCGAGGCGGGCTATCCGGACGGCTTCGGCCTGACGCTGCACGGTCCCTCCGGACGCTACGTCAAGGACGCCGAGGTGCTCCAGGCGGTCGGCCAGATGTTCACGCGCATCGGCATCCAGTCCAAGGTCGAGGTGATGCCCTGGGCCATGTATTCGGAAGCCTATGCGGAGGGCAAGTACAGCACCTACCTCGGCTCCTGGGGCGTCAATACCGGCGAGACGACCAATCCGACGGTCGCGCTGGTCGCCACGCGCGACGAGGAAAAGGGGACCGGCCGCTATAATGGCGGCGGCGTGTCCGATCCGAAGATCGACGAGGTGCTCGCCAAGGCGAGCTCGACCCTCGACGAGGCGGAGCGCGCTCCGCTGCTGCAAGAGCTGTCGAAGCAGACCTTCGACAATCTGTGGATCCTGCCCATGCATTACGAGAATGTCGTGCTCGGCGCCCGCAAGACGGTCGCCTACACGCCGCGCGGCGACAAGTACACGCTCGCCTATGAAGTGAAGCCCGCGAACTGACGGCGGGCCCGGGGGCCGCGCGAGGCGGTCCCCATTCTTGATTTACCAGGAGACGACCATGCAGGAACTCGGAACGGGCGATGCCAATGCCCGGGCGAAGGCGATCTATGACTATGGCCAGACGGCGATCTTCGCCTCGCAGGTCGACCCGCGCCTTCACATGCTGCTCTACGTGCCGCCGACGGCCGCCGACGGCCGCAAGCTCGACCTTCTGGTCGCCGTGCACGGCACGGGCCGCACCTCGGCCATCGACTTCCGCGACGGTTTTGCCGAATTCGGCCTCTATAACGATTGCGCCATCCTGTGCCCGATCTTCCCCGTCGGCGTGCTCGGCGACGGCGCGCGCTCCGGCTACAAGTTCATCGAGGAAGGCGATATCCGCTATGACCGGGTCGTCCTCGCCATGGTCGAGGAAATGGCCGCCAAGTACGGCCAGGACTGGTCGACCTTTGCCATGTTCGGGTTTTCCGGCGGGGGCCATTTCACCCACCGCTTCGCCATCCTTCATCCCGAAAAGCTCTGGGCCGCCTCGATCGGCGCGCCGGGCTCGGTCACGCTTCTCGACCCGACGCGCGACTGGTGGGTCGGCGTCCGCGACCTGGAGGCCCGTTTCGGCCGTCCGTTCCGGCCGCAGGAGCTTGCGAAGGTGCCGGTGCAGATGGTCGTCGGCGATGCCGATCTCGAGACCTGGGAGATCACCCACAAGCCGGGCGGCCGGTATTACATGGAAGGCGCCAACGATGCCGGCGCGACACGCCCCGAGCGGCTGGCGGCGCTTGCGAAATCGTTCCGTGATGCGGGCGTCGACGTGAGCTTCGAGCGCGTGCCGGGCGTCTCCCACGATCGGATCAAGGTGCTGGGCCACGTCAAGGCCTTCCTCGCAAAGGTATTGAAGGACCGTCGCGCAAGATGAGAAACGCAACGATTGTCGCGCCGCAGCCCGAGGCGGTGGAAGCGGGCGCGCATGTCCTGGAGCGCGGTGGCAACGCCATCGATGCCGCGCTCGCCTGCGCCTTCGTCCAGGGCGTCGTCGATCCGCAGATGGCGGGCATCGGCGGGTTCGGCTCCATGCATGTGCACATGCCGAAGAAGGGCGTGCACGACATCCTGGAATTCTACGCCCGGGCCCCCCTGAAGGCGACGCCGGACATGTGGCTGGGCGCCATCAAGCACGAGAGCCGGGACGGCTTCGGCTACGTGCTGGAGGGCAATGTCTCGGATATCGGCTATCTTGCGGTCTGCACGCCCGGCTCCCTCAAGGGCTATGAGACGGCGCTGCGCGACTACGGCACCTTCGACTGGGCCGACCTCATCGCGCCGGCGATCCGCTATGCCCGCGACGGCTTCATGATCCGCAGCCACATGCACTGGTACTGGACCAAGGACCAGTCGAACGACGGCTTTGCCAACACGTTCGAGAAGCTGCGCTATTCGGCCACCGGCCGGCGCGTCTATTTCCACGAGGACGGCAGCATCCGCAATGTCGGGGAAACGCTCGTCAACACGGACATGGCCGAGACGCTCGAGCGGATCGCGCGCAGCGGCGGATCCGACATCTTCTACCACGGCGAGATCGCCGAGCAGATCGCCGGCGACTTCAAGGCCAATGGCGGTCTGATCGACCGGCAGGATCTCGCGCGCTACGAACTGTCGCGGGTAAAGCCCGTCTGGGGCGAATATCGCGGGCATCGCATCGCCACCTCGCCGCCGCCGGGCTCCGGCTTCCCGCTGCTCGAACTGCTGCACATCATGGAGCAGTTCGACGTCGGCGCGATGCAGCACGGCAGCGCCGAGCATATCCGCATCCTGTTCGAGGCCATGAAGCGCATGACGATCGACAAGGACGCCCATATGGGCGACCCCGCCTATGTCGACGTGCCCTATGAAAAACTCCTGTCGCGTGACTATGCCGTCGCCCTGGCGGCGTCGATCAAGGCCGGCGAAAGGGCCAATGTCGCGCGCCTCGACCGGTCGCAGCGCGACACGACCCATATCTCGGTGATCGACAAGGACGGCAATGCCGTCGCCATGACCCATACGCTCGGCAGCCCCTCCGGCGCGATCACCGATGGCCTCGGTTTCATGTATAATGGCACCATGAGCCGCTTCAATCCGGTTCCGGGAAAGCCCGGTTCCATCGCCCCCGGAAAGCGCCGGCCGAGTTCCGCCGCCCCGACCATCGTATTCAAGGATGAGGAGCCCAGCATCGTGATCGGTGCGCCGGGCGGAAGCTATATCGCGCCCGCGGTCGCCCAGTGCCTCATGAACATGATCGACTTCGGCATGCCGGTCCTCGAGGCGGTCGTGGCGCCCCGGGTCGTCGGCGTCTCGAACACCATCGACATCTGCAACCGCATCCGCCATTCGGTGGAGGACGAATTGCGCGCCGAAGGCTATCAGGTGGCACGCTCCCCTCAGACCTACGCATTTGCGGCGGTCCACGCGATCCGGATCGAGGACGGGGTGTCCAGGGGCGCGGCCGATCCGCAACGCGACGGGATGGCGATCTCCGTCGCCTAGAACCCCGCGACCGGGCGCAATCGCCGCGGCGCCGGACCATGCGGTAGAAACTGGAGCAGGCAATGGTCACATCGATAATCAGGCGGTTGATACAGGCGATGTTCGTCGTCGTCGCGATGACGGTGATCGTCTTCATCGGCGTGAACGTCATCGGCAATCCGGTCGATATCCTGATCAATCCGGACGCCAACCAGGCCGAGCGCGCCCGCGTGATCGCCCATTACGGCCTCGACCAGCCGCTCTGGCGGCAATATCTCCTGTTCCTGCAGGGCCTGCTGCACGGTGATTTCGGCAACAGCTTCGTCTATGGCCGTCCGGCCATGGGCCTCATCCTGGAGCGCCTGCCGGCGACGCTCGAACTGGCGATCTCGGCGCTGGCAATCGCGCTCGTCTTCGGCCTGCCGCTCGGCCTCTATGCCGGGCTCTATCCGAACCGGGTCTCCTCGAAGCTGATCATGAGCGGCTCGATCCTCGGCTTCTCGCTGCCTACATTCTGGGTGGGCCTGATGCTGATCATGGTCTTCTCGGTCGAGCTGGGCTGGCTGCCGACCAACGGGCGCGGCCCGACGCTGGACCTGTTCGGCGTGCAATGGTCGTTCCTGACGGGGGAGGGGCTGCGGCATCTCCTCCTGCCGGCCTTCAACCTTGCTCTGTTCAAGACGTCCCTCATCCTGCGGCTGACGCGCGCCGGCGTGCAGGAGGTCCTGCCCCAGGACTATATCAAGTTCGCCCGGGCGAAGGGCCTGCGCGAGCGGCGGGTGATCGCCGTGCATGTGCTCAAGAACCTGATGATCCCCGTCGTCACGATCATCGGCCTCGAATTCGGCTCGCTCATCGCCTTCTCGGTGGTCACCGAAAGCATCTTCGCCTGGCCGGGCATGGGCAAGCTGATCATCGATTCAATCAACCTTCTCGATCGCCCCGTCATCGTCGCCTACCTGATGATGATGGTCCTGCTCTTCGTCGTCCTGAACTTCATCATCGACGTCTGTTATACCCTCCTGGACCCGCGGGTCCGGCTGGATTCGAAGGCTTAGACCCATGGCCGAACACGATATGCAAGAGACGCTTCCGGAGCCCGGCCGCTTTTCCAAGCACCTCGCCGATTTCTTCGCCTCGCCGGCGGCGGCGATCGGCTTCGTCACCCTCCTCCTCATCTGTTGCCTGGCGCTCCTGGCGCCCTGGATATCGCCGCAGAACCCCTATGACCTGATGCAGCTCGACATCATGGACGGGCGCCTGCCGCCGGGGTCGGAATCGATGACCGGCCTCGTCTATCACCTCGGCACGGACAGCCAGGGCCGGGACATCCTGTCCGGCATCCTCTACGGCCTTCGCACGTCGCTCTTGGTCGGCGTGCTCTCCGCCTTCGCCGCGGCCATCATCGGCACGACGGCCGGCCTGTTCGCCGCCTATATGGGGCGCCGGACGGAAACCGTGATCATGCGCCTGGTCGACCTGCAGCTGTCGTTTCCGACGATCCTGATGGCGCTGATGATGCTCGCCATCCTCGGCAAGGGAGTGCTCAATGTCGTCATCGCGCTGATCATCGCCGAATGGGCGACCTATGCGCGCACCGTCCGCGCGACCGCCCTCGTCGAGCGCGAGAAGGAATATATCGAGGCGGCGCGCATGCTGCGCCTGCCGGGCTGGCGCATCCTCTTCCGGCACTTGCTGCCCAACTGTCTCGCCCCCGTCATCGTCATCGCGACCATGCAGGTGGCGCGTGCCATCGGCCTCGAGGCAACGCTTTCCTTCCTCGGCCTCGGCGCCTCGGTCACCGAACCCTCGCTCGGCATGCTGATCTCGACCGGATACCAGTATCTGCTGACGGGCCTCTACTGGATCAGCTTTTTCCCCGGCATCGCGCTCCTCGTCACCATCGTCGCCATCAACCTCGTCGGTGACCGCCTGCGCGACGTGCTCAATCCGAGGAACGCATCATGACGGCGCTCTTGCAGGTCCGCAATCTGGTCACCGAGTTCGGCGGGGGCAGGGGGCAGCCCGGTACGAGGGCGGTCAACGACGTGTCCTTCTCGCTCGACCGCGGCCGCGTGCTCGGCCTGGTGGGGGAGTCGGGCTCGGGAAAATCGGTCACCGGCTTTTCGATCATCCGCCTGCTGGAGCGGCCCGGCCGCATCGCCTCGGGCGAGATCCTCTTCGACGGCGTCGACATCAGCCGGAGTTCGGAAGAGGAGATGCGCCGCCTGCGCGGCAAGCGGATCGCGATGGTGTTCCAGGACCCGACGATGACGCTCAACCCCGTCCTGTCGGTCGGCACGCAGATGATCGAGGCCGTGCTGGCCCATGAGAGCGTGCCGAAGGAAACGGCCCGCCAGCGTGCCCGCGATGCGCTCGGCCTCGTCGGCATACCGAGCCCCGAGGAGCGGCTTGCGGCCTATCCCCACCAGTTTTCCGGCGGCATGCGCCAGCGCGTGGCCATCGCCATCGCGCTCCTGCACAAGCCCGACCTCATCATCGCCGACGAGCCGACGACGGCGCTCGACGTGACGATCCAGAGCCAGATCATCGCGGAATTCCAGAAGCTTGCCGAGGAGGCGAGGACCGCGGTGATCTGGGTCACCCATGATCTCGCCATCGTCTCGCGGCTGGCCGACGACATCGCCGTCATGTATGCCGGCCGGCTGGTCGAGACGGGGCCCGTCGGCGGGGTCCTCAACGATCCCCGCCATCCCTACACTGCAGGCCTGATCGCCTCCGTGCCGTCGCAGAACCACCGCGGGGAGCGCCTGCGCCAGATCGACGGCATGACGCCGGCCCTCAACCGCCTGCCGCAGGGCTGCAGTTTCCGCACGCGCTGCGCGCGGGCCGACGACGGCTGTCGCGTCATGCCCGGCCTCATCCCCGCGGGCGACCGTTCCTTCCGCTGCATCCATCCCGTGACGAGAGGACCCGCATCATGACGGTTGCCGAGCCCCCCCTGATCGAGGTCCCTTTGATCGAGGCCAGGACGATAACGCAGCGTTTCGGTGCCCGGCCGGACCTTGCCGCCAAGATCGCGCTTGCCCTGAAGCTGGCGAAGCCCGCTCCGGTCGTTCATGCGCTGGACGGCGTGAGCCTCAGCATCCGCAGCGGCGAGGTCGTCGGCCTCGTCGGCGAAAGCGGCTGCGGGAAATCGACCCTCGGCCGCGTCATCGCCGGGATCGCCGCGCCGACCGATGGTGCCGTATTCTGGAAGGGCGTCGACCGCAGGACGATGTCCGCCGCCGAGCAGAAGGAGGCGGGCCTTGCCACCCAGATGATCTTCCAGAACCCGATGGCCGCCCTCAATCCGCGCATGACCATCGAGGAGCTGGTTTTCGAGGCGCCGAAGACGCATGGCCTGGCGCGCGCGGGAGAGCGCGCCGCCTATGTGGACAACTACCTGACGCTGGCCGGGTTCGATCCCTCCATGAAGACGCGCTATCCGCACCAGTTCTCCGGCGGCCAGCGCCAGCGGGTCAACATCGCGCGGGCGCTGGCCGTCCAGCCGAAGTTCCTCGTCTGCGACGAAAGCGTCGCGGCTCTCGACGTCTCCATCCAGGCTCAGGTGATCAACCTGTTCATGGACCTCAGGGACCGGCTGGACCTGACCTATCTCTTCGTCAGCCACGATCTCGGCGTGGTGGAGCACATCTCCGACCGGGTCGCGATCATGTATCTCGGCCGGATCGTCGAGGAGGCGCCCGTCGAGGAGGTTTTCCGGCGTCCCAACCATCCCTACACGAAGGCCCTGCTTGCGGAGGTTCCCCGCATCGAGACCGGCAAGCGGCGGTTCAAGGCCGTGGAAGGCGAGCTTCCAAGCCCCCTCGATCCGCCGAAGGGCTGTCATTTCCATCCCCGCTGCCCGTTCGCCATGGAGCGTTGCCGGGTGGAGGTGCCGCTCCGCAAGGAAGTGGCGCCGAACCATCTGTCGGCCTGCCACCTCAACGGCTGACGGGCCGCCGGCACATCCCGCCCATTCAATCCGCAAGACAGGAGGTCGGCCGTGACCGAGACCCTTTCCCATTCCGGCGCCAATGACGTGGCGGCGCTGATTGCCGCCATCGTCGAGGAGAACGAGGCGCGTTTCATCGATATCCGCCGGCGCATCCACGAATATCCCGAAATCGCCTTCGAGGAGGTCCAGACGGCCGCCCTCGTGGCGGAGACCCTGGCGGGCCTCGGGATCGAGCACCGGACGGGCATCGGCCGCACCGGCGTCGTCGGGCATATCCGCGGCGGAAGGCCGGGTCCGACCTTGCTGATCCGCGCGGACATGGACGCCCTGCCGATGCAGGAGGAGACGGGGCTCCCCTATGCAAGCAAGATCCCGAACCGCATGCATGCCTGCGGCCACGATCTCCACACCGCGACGCTGCTCGCCGTCGGCGCCGTGCTGAAGCGCATGGAGGATCGGCTGGCCGGCGAGGTCCGCCTCGTCTTCCAGCCGGCGGAGGAGGCGATCGGCGGCGCAAAGGAGATGATCGCCGACGGGGTGATGGAGGGCGTCGACATGGCGCTGAGCCTGCACAACCGGCCTGAAATTCCGGTTGGCCGGTTCGGCATCGTGCACGGCTATGCCAATGCCGCGGTCGATTCCTTCGACATCACCGTGCTCGGCAAGGGGGGGCATGCGGCCCGCCCCTATGCCGCCATCGACCCGATCGTCATCGCAGGCCAGCTGATCGGCCAGTTGCAGACCATCGTGTCGCGAAACGTGCGGGCGCTCGATGCCTGCGTGGTGACGGTCGGCTCGATCCATGCGGGCGAGGCCAGGAACATCATCCCCGACCGCTGCGAGCTGAAGGGAACCGTGCGCAGCCGGCAGCCGGAGGCGCGCGATGCCGCGGAGGCCGGCCTGCGCCGGCTGTGCGAGGGGATGGCATTGAGCTTCGGGGCAGGGTGCGAACTCGCCTACAGACGCGGCACCCCTCCCATCTTCAATGATGCGGGCATGCTCGAGCATACGCTTCGCGCGATCAACGCGCAGCTCGGCGACGTGGCCTTCGACTACGAGCCGAGCATGGGGGGCGAGGATTTTGCGCTTTTCGCGGAAATGGTCCCTTCCTTCAGGCTGCTCGTCGGCTCCTCGCAGCCGGGGCGATCGGACAAGGTGCACAATTCCGATTATCAGCCGGACGAGCGCTCCATCGCCTTCGGAACCCTGGCACTGGCGAGAACGGCGATTGATCTTCTGAGTTAGGCGTGAAGCGGCAGACTATCGACCTAATGTCGGCGAGTTCATGATCGCAGAGACGATCGCCCATTTCTTCGAGACTTTTTCTCGTGTCGGAGCCTCTGAGGTCTTCGGGTGCTGCACAACCGCGTTACGCCGTGGGCCTATGGCTATGCTGCCATCGCTGATCGGGCACGGAAGATCGATAATCAGCTGGACGCGAGATTATGGAAGGCAACGAGGGCACACGGTATAGCAGTTTTACTCTTTCTGCTCGTGATTGCGATGCTCTCTATTGTCGGTCTTTCGAAATGCCGCACCTAAAGGCCTGACAGAAGACTGCACTCGATCACACGTTCTGATGGGCAAAAACTTCTTGCATAACAGGCGGCAACCACAGAAGTGCTTCTGTAATGGGCCTTTGTTCGTCAAGTCCCTCTGAATGATTATCTCGTCGCTGGGGTCATGCTTCTGTCCGTGGTCAACACGAAGGTCGCCACACTATGCCATCAGATCAACAAGGCAGCAGGTCAATCTAGGAGGCGTGCTTCGCCGAAGCGGTCACAGCACTACACACGACCTTGCCAAGCCTGCGTCCCAGCGACGGGACCTTATCAGATGCAGACCTTGTGCTTGCCTGCATCAATCACATATCTCTCCTCAT
>QFCS01002158.1_pt1 | contig 14516 bp, 17 predicted proteins | sample 3576561 | NCBI WGS metagenome assembly QFCS01 | reverse complement strand
GTTTCCCACGCCAAACAGGAACCGGCCACCGGAGAGCTGGTCGATGGTCGACACCATCTTGGCCGTGACGATCGGATCACGCTGCGGGACCAGCGCGATGCCGGTGCCGATCTTGAGCTTCGTCGTCGCGGATGCGGCCGTGTTCAACGCCAGGAACGGGTCCATCAGTTCGTAGTAGGCGCGGACCAGGCCGCCTGACGCCGGGTAGACGGACTTGCCCGAGGATGGAATGTGGGTGTGCTCGGGAACCCACAGCGATTCGAAGCCGCGCTCTTCCAGTGCCCGCGCAAGCGGCGCGGGTTGCATGGCATCCATGGTGAAGAACATGACGGCGCCGATCTTCATGCCTGCACGGGCCTCCGATTCGCAGCACGATGGCGGGATTGTGGCGGCATTCGAAGGTCTTGGGAACCCGGGTCACGCGATTCGGTTGTCACCTCATCGACTGAGGAGACCATCCATGAAGCCGTTTCGCTCCATCCTCGTGCTGGGCATTGCTGCAGCATCCGTCGTGGGCTGCGCGGCCAGCGACGGATACTATGCCCCGCGTTCGCAGGCCGCCTACGCTCCGGCTCGCAGCACGACCTACGTCACGCCGGCGGCGACCACGACCGTCACCTACCCGGCGACGACCATCTACCAGCAGGATCCGCCGAGCTTCCAGAAATCCAACGTGTATTCGTCGCGCTGGGATTACTACCGCAACTATCAGGGCATCCACGACGGTCCAGAGCGGACTGGTTGGTAGCCCGCGGGGCGTCGACGCGAATGCTTACCTGACGAGCGTGGACCGCACGACTGCGGCCACCTCGTCCACCGCGCTCTCGGGCATGTGGGCCCCGATCGGCAGGCTCAGCACGGTCTCGGCGAGCTCCTCGGCGAGGGGAAAGGCGCCCCTGCCGAGGCCGAGATCGGCGTAGGCCTGCTGCAGGTGGGGCGGGATGGGATAGTGGATCAGCGAGCCGATCCCGGCCTTGTCCAAGGCGGCGATGACGTCTGCGCGGCGATCGGTGCGCACGACGTAGAGATGCCAGACCGGCTCCGCCCATTGCGGGGCACGCGGCAGACCCAGCCCCGGGATATCCGACAGCTTGTCGTCGTAGCGCGCCGCCAGCCGGCGCCGGCGATCGTTCCAGTCGTCCAGTCTGGGCAGCTTGACGCGCAGCAGCGCGGCCTGAAGCTCGTCGAGGCGCGAGTTCACGCCACGCTCCAGGTTCACGTACTTGACCTTGCTGCCGTAGTTGCGGAGCGTGCGCAGGCGTTCGGCCAGCTTGGCGTCGTCCGTGGTGACGGCACCGCCATCGCCGAAGGCGCCGAGGTTCTTGGTGGGAAAGAAGCTGTGCGCGCCAGCATCGCCCAGCGCGCCCGTGCGGCGGCCGCGCACTTTGGCGCCCTGCGCCTGCGCCACGTCCTCCACGACCTTCAGACCGTGCTTGCCCGCCAGGGCCATGATGGCTTCCATGTCAGCCGGCTCGCCGTACAGATGGACGGGCATGATGGCGCGCGTGCGCGGCGTGAGGGCGGCGGCGATTCGGTCGGGATCGATGTTGGGCCCGCCGGGCACGGGCTCGACCGGGACGACCGTCGCACCGACTGCCGTCACCGCGAGCCACGTCGCGATATAGGTGTTGGAGGGCACGATCACCTCGTCGCCCGGGCCGATGTCCCAGCCGCGCAGCACCAGTTCCAGCGCCTCCAGCCCGTTCCCGACCCCGACGCAGAACTGCGTGCCGCAGAAGGCGGCATATTCCGCCTCGAAGGCCTCGACTTCCCTGCCCAGCACGAACCAGCCCGATTCCATGACGCGCACGAAAGCGGCGTCCAGCTCCGGTTTGAGTTCGGCGTACACCGCCTTCATGTCGAGAAATGGAATCATGACCGGCCTGCCACCTCGCGCTTGAAGACCTCGTAATCCCGCAGGTACTCGGCCTCGTCGTAGAGCGTCGAGGCGATCACCATGATCACCGCCTCGGCCGCGAAATCGGTGAGCTCGTGCCAGACCCAGGTGCCGACGAACAGAGCACGGCCCGGATCGTCGATCGTCACCGTCTCCTTGACCTTGCCGTCGTCGAGATGGACACGGCAGCCGCCATGCATGGCGACGAGCACCAGCTGCGATTCGCGATGGCCGTGACGGCCGCGCCACTGGCCGGAGGCGATATGATGCAGCCAGAACAGGCGCTGCGGCCGGAACGGCAGGTCCTTGCCGGCCTCCAGGAAGTTGATACGGCCGCGCTGGTCGACGGCGCCGCGAACGTCGAGCCAGCGGCAGCCCCTGGCTTGCAAGATTGCAGTCATGGAGAAGACTCTAGCTCAGTGCGGCGCCGTCTGCAGCTTGCGCCACTGCATGTAGATCACGCCGCTCAACGCGACCAGGCCCCCGACGATCTGGAATGCATTGGGCGTGAAACCGTAGGCCATGGCCCACAGCACGGCGAAGAACGGAACGAGGTTGATCCATAGCGAAGCGATTGCGACTCCCAGTCGGCTGGCGCCGACGTTCCAGAAATAGCTTCCGACACCGCTCGACAGCAAGCCCACGGCGAGGAGCTGCGCCCACAGCCACGTATCGGCGACGGACAGCGGCGAACGGGCCCATCCCGCGGCGACCAGCAGGACGACGAGCACGCTCAACCAGAGCATCGACGACAGCGAGGCGACATAGGCGCGATGGAGCTGGCTTGCGCGGCCGAACCAGCTTTGCGCCTTCAGGCTGTAAAGCGTCCAGATCGCGTTCGACAGCAGGATGACGATCTCTCCGCCCCCGAAACTCACGGGATGATCGCCGACCAGGCTGGGCGAGGCGAGCACGCCGCCGCCGACCAGGGTAAGCGCCAGGGCGACCGGGAATCCGGAATCGAAGCGCAGGCCTGTCACCAGCCGCACCGTCACCGCCGACACCAGCGGCCCCGCCACCTGCACCGCAGCCGCGGTGATCGGATTGCTGAACTTGAGGCCCAGCGTGAAGAGGAGGAAGAAGGAGCTCATCATCAGCCCGAGCAGCACGAAGCGCCGGAGGCCGACATCGATGCGCAGGCTGCCGATGCCTTCGATCGTCATCAGCAGCACCCCCAGCATGACGGTCGCCGCAGCGATGCGGATGGCCGACATCGGGACCAGATCGAAGTGGCCCAGCATGACCTTGCTGACGGGCAGGTTGGCCCCCCAGCTCACCCCGACGAAGAGCATGGCGGCAAAGGCGCCGAGCAGATGCGTTTGCTCGCGCCTCACCGGCCTGCCCGCTGGATCTGCCGGAGCTGGTGCAAGGCGATCCCGCCCATCACCACGGCGCCGCCGACGATCTGCAGCCAGCTCGGCTCCCGCCCCATCAGCGCGGCCAATCCGATGGCGAAGATCGGCGCCGTATTCGAGAACAGCGACGCCACCGGAACCCCGACGAGGGATACGCCGGTGTTCCAGAGGAGCACCGCGATCGCCACGCCCAGCACGCCGATCCAGACCAGCATGGCTCCTTCCGTCGCCGTCGGCAGGCGTGTCGGCCAGTCGATCCCGACCGTCGCCCAGACCACCATGCAGACGATGCCGAGCTGCACGCTGGCGACGCTCGAGGTCAGGGCCGACAGCGCGATCTGGCCGCGATCGGCAAGCCACTGCTGGGCACGGATCGAATACCAGGTCCAGCACAGCTGCGCGACCACCAGCAGCGGCTCGCCACCTTCCAGGGCAATGCCACCCGACTTGCCCGGGGAACCCAGCACGACGACGACGCCCCCGCCGACCACCAGCAGCAACGTGAAAGTGAAGCCCGGCGGCGTGCCTGTGCCCAGCATCACGCGCGACAGCAGCGTCGCCCATATCGGACCGCACATCAGCACGATGGCCGACGTCGCCGGGTGCGCATGCGCGACGCCGAACGTGTAGAGCACCGAGAAGGCCGTCATGGCGACGCCGAGCTGGAACAGCCGGCCGGCGTTCAACGGCCGCGGCGCGGGCCGGGCTCCATGCGTTTGCCGCGCGCTCATCAGCACTGCGATCCACAGGACCGGCAGGCCGAGGATGTAGCGCAGCCAGGACAGCAGCCACTTGTCGTAGTGCTCGGCCAGTGCCGCCAGCACCGGAATCATCGAGCCCCAGATCAACGCGGCAGCCAGCAGCACCAGCGACGCGCGCTTGAGCGCGCCGGCAGACGGCGATCCCACGGGCCGTCGTCAGCCGAGAGGACGCAGACGCGCCGCCTCGTAGCCGACCCGGCAATCCTTGTAGACGTCGGGCTTCTCGGTCGAGACGCGCGCCTCGATCACGCCGGGCTGGCCGAGACAAAGGTCGAGGATCGCCTCGACCAGCGTCTCCTGCAGGTTGAAGTGGCGGCTTTTCGCAAGGGCGACGATACCGTCATGCACGACATCGTAGTTGAGCACGTTGGCGATGCGGTCGCCGTGCGCCTGTTCCATGGGCTCCAGCACCAGGTCGACGTTCACGACCACCGTCTGCGGGCCCTGCTTCTCGAAGTCGTGGATGCCGATCGAGACTTGCAGGCGGAAGTCTCGGATGAAGATTCTGCGGGTCATGTCAGGTCTTTCGCTTGCCGCCCTTGCGGGCACGGTCGAAGGCGATATCGCGCGGCCGGCCGCTCAGATGCTCGCCGCTGTCGACGATCAGCGTGTCGCCGGTATAGCTGGGGGTCGCAACGATGAAGCGCAGTGCGCGCACGAGATCGTCGGTGGTGACGCCGACCCGCAGCGGGTTCTGCTCATGCTGCTCGGCGAAGCGCGCATCGGTCTGGCTGCCGCTGCGCAGGGTGAGGCCCGGCGCGATGCCCGCCACACGGATTCGCGGCGCCAGTGCCTGGGCGAGCAGCTTGGTCAATCCCTGCAGGCCCACCTTCGACAGCGTATAGGTCAGGAAGTCGGGATTGAGATTGTAGAGCTTCTGGTCGAGCAGGTTGACGATCAGACCGGTCTCGCCGGCCGGCAGCTGGCGGGCCAGCGCCTGCGACAGCAGCAGCGGCGCCCGCAAGTTGATCGCCATGTGGCGGTCGAAATCGGCCGCCGCGGCGGTGGGTGCCCGGTCGAGCTTGAACAGGGAGGCATTGTTGACCAGGCAGGTGAGCTGCACGCCCCGTGCGCGGCAGCGTCCGACCAGCGCCTCGGCCTGGCGCGCCGACGAGAGGTCGGCCCGCACCGCCTTGGCGCGGCCACCCGCCGCCTCGATGTCGGCTACCGTCCGGAGCGCCTCTTCGGCCGCCCGGTTGTGGTGCACGAACACGAAGAAGCCGTCCGACGCCAGCGCCATGGCCAGGGCACGCCCGATGCGCATGCCCGCCCCCGTCACCAAAGCCCCCTTCATCGCCGGAAACCTGCCTCCGGCGAAACGGGATGTACTTGTCTTGCTGGCCTGTTCACGGCGTTCTACTAGCATGCGTCCATGAATTCGTCCCCGTTCGAAACCGTCGACTGCGTTGTGATCGGCGCAGGTGTCGTGGGTCTTGCCGTGGCGCGGGCCATTGCCCTTGCCGGTCGTGAGGTCATCGTCGTCGAGGCTGCCGAAGGCATCGGCACCGAGACCAGCTCACGCAATTCCGAGGTCATCCATGCCGGGATCTACTATCCCAAGGGCAGCCTTATGGCCCGATCCTGCGTGTCGGGTCGGCGCATGCTCTATGCCTATTGCGCCGAGCATGGCGTGCCGCACATCAATTGCGGCAAGCTGATCGTCGCGACCAGCGAGGACGAGAGCCAGCGCCTGTCCGAGATCAAGGGCCGCGCCGAAGCCAACGGCGTCGAGGGCATGCGCCTGCTCAGCGCCGCGGAAGCGATCGCGATGGAACCCAACCTGCAGTGCACCGCGGCGCTCCTGTCACCCAGCACCGGCATCATCGACAGCCATTCCTACATGCTGGCCCTGCAGGGCGACGCCGAGGCCTGCGGCGCCATGTTCGCTTTCCACAGTCCGGTGACGAAGGGCCGGGTCGTCGACGGTGGCATGGAGCTCGAGGTCGGCGGTGCCGAGCCGATGAAGCTGCGCTGCCGGCTGGTCGTGAACGCCGCCGGCCTGCATGCGCCGGCGCTCGCCCACAATATCGCCGGAATGCCATCCGACCATATCCCTGCCGCGTACTATGCAAAGGGAAACTACTTCACCTTGGCTGGCCGCTCGCCCTTCTCCCGCCTGATCTACCCCGTGCCCGTGCCCGGCGGGCTGGGCGTGCACATTACCGTCGACATGGGCGGACAGGCCAAGTTCGGACCCGACGTCGAATGGATCGACGCCATCGACTACACCGTCGACCCGCACCGAGCGGACAAGTTCTACGCCGCCGTCCGACGCTACTGGCCCGGCCTGAAGGACGGCGCCCTGCAGCCCGGCTACGCGGGCATCCGCCCCAAGATCGTGCCGCAGGGCGCAGCGGCACAGGATTTCACCGTCCAGGGCCCGGCGGTGCACGGCGTGCCGGGCCTCATCAACCTGTTCGGCATCGAATCGCCCGGCCTGACCGCCTCGCTGGCGCTCGCCGAGCAGGTCCGCGACCTCGCGAGCGGATGATCGCGCGGCGCGGCTTTCTCACCGGCGGAACGGCGGCCGGGCTGGCCGCGCTCCTCCCCGGCTGCTCGCCTGCCGCCATCCTGAACGCCACCGTGCCACGCATCGGCTATCGCCTGGAAGCCGACGCGCCCTATGGTCCTCTGCCGCGACAGAAGCTCGACTACTATCGCCCCGCCACACCGCGGCCCGACGGCCGGACCGTGGTGTTCTTCTATGGCGGCGCCTGGCGGCAGGGCGACCGCGGCGACTATCTTTTCCTCGGCCAGGCGCTGGCATCGCGCGGCGTCGGCGTCGTGGTCCCCGACTATCGCCTCTATCCCGACACGCGCTATCCGGGATTCATCGAGGACGGTGCGCTGGCGGTGCGGTGGGCAGCCGATCGCTTCGGCACCGAGCGGCTGTTCCTGATGGGCCATTCGGCGGGCGCCTATATCGCTGCCATGCTGGCCGCCAACACGGCCTATCTTCGCGAGGCTGGAGTGGACCGCCTGAAGCTGCGCGGCGTCATCGGCATCGCCGGGCCTTACGACTTGCAGCCCCGCAACTATCGCTGGCTGCGCGACGTGTTCGGCGACGCCGACGACGGCCAGATCCAGCCGATCAACCACGCATCGGCACCGCTGCCGCCGGCATTGTTGCTGCATGGCGGCGCGGACAGGCTGGTGGCGCCGGCCAACAGCGAGCGCATGGCGACGGCATGGCGGGCCGCCCGTGCGACGGCCGACCTGCGAGTATACGAAGGTGTCGATCATCTCAGCATCGTCGGCGCCTTCGCAGACTTCCTCCATGGCCGTGCGCCCACGCGCGCCGACGTGCTGGCCTGGATCGACGCGCGATGAGTTGTCGACGCGCGATGAGTCGCCCGCCGGCCAGGACCATACCGTGGCCATACCTTCGTCTGACTGACAACCGTCACACCGGGTGCGTAGGCTCGCCCCCTCGAAACGAGGAGACCGATCATGAAGATCAATCGTACCGCCTCCGCCGCCTGGTCGGGTGGTCTCAAGGACGGCAAGGGCTCCATATCGCTCGAAAGCGGCGCGTTGTCGGCCTATCCCTATGGCTTCGCCTCGCGCTTCGAGGGCAAGAAGGGCACCAACCCCGAGGAGCTGCTGGGCGCGGCTCATGCCGGCTGCTTCACCATGGCGCTGTCGCTGATCCTGGGTGAAGCCAAGCTCACCGCCGAGCAGATGGACACGACGGCCAAGGTGACGCTCGAGCAGGTCGAGAGTGGCTTTGCCATCACGGCAGTCCATCTGACCTTGCGGGCGAAGATCCCCGGCATCGACCAGAAGACGTTCGAGGAACTCACCGGCAAGGCCAAGGCGGGTTGCCCGGTCTCGAAGGTGCTGAAGGCCGACATCACCCTCGACGCGGCGCTGGTGTAGAAGCAACCGGGATTCGGGCGGTCCGGGGCCGTCCGCGCTGCGGAAAGCCGTTCCGGGCACCAGCTAGTGCGCACCCGCGCGGTCGGCTAATGCTGGCCGCGTAAGAGACGCCCGGGGAGATACGGCCAGATGATCAAGACGCGCTTCACCGAACTGTTCGGCATCAAGCACCCGATCGTGCAGGGTGGCATGCAGTGGGTCGGACGGGCCGAGCTCGCCTCGGCGGTTTCCAACGCGGGCGGCCTCGGCATCCTGACCGGCCTCACCCAGCCCACGCCCGACGATCTGCGCAAGGAGATCGCGCGCTGCCGCGAGATGACCGACCAGCCGTTCGGCGTGAACCTCACGATCCTGCCGACCCTGGTACCGCGGCCCTATGGTGAATACATCGACGCCATCGTCGATTCCGGCGTCAAGATCGTCGAGACGGCGGGCAACAATCCCAAGCCGTTCCTGCCCAAGCTCAAGGACGCCGGCATCAAGGTGATCCACAAATGCACCTCGGTCCGTCACGGCGTCTCGGCCGAGAAGGCCGGCGTCGATGCGGTCTCGATGGACGGCTTCGAGTGTGCCGGCCATCCGGGCGAGGACGACGTTCCCAATCTCGTGCTGCTGCCGGCGGCGGCCAATGTCATCAAGATCCCGATGCTCGCGTCCGGCGGCTTCGGCGACGCGCGCGGCCTCGTCGCGGCGCTGGCGCTGGGCTGCGAGGGCATCAACATGGGCACGCGCTTCATGGCCACGAAGGAAGCGCCGATCCACGACAAGGTGAAGCAGGCGCTGGTCGACAGCGACGAGCGTTCGACCTCGCTCCTGTTCCGCACCATGCGCAACACCAGCCGGGTCTACGGCAACTCGGTGGCCAAGCAGGCGATCGAGATGGAACTCGCCGGCAAGACGATCCAGGAGATCGGCCCGCTGGTCGCCGGCACGCGCGGCAAGGTCGTCTACGAGACCGGCGACCTCGAGCACGGCATCTGGTCGGCCGGCACCGTCATGGGCCTGATCCGGGACATTCCGACCTGCAAGGAGCTGATCGAGCGCATCGTGAGCGAAGCCGAGGAGATGATCCGCGGCAAGCTGGCCAAGGCGATCGCGGCCTGACTAGAGCGGGATGCGGCGGCCCTTCCACCAGCGCCACAGCAGGCCGCCGAACGGCGGCACCAGGGACGCTCCGGCGACCAGCACCGCGATCGCCGCGCCGAGACACTGCCAGCCGCGCCGGCTGCCGATCAGGCAGCCGGCATCGACGGCCATGAAGCCCAGGGCCAGCAGCATCAGCGGGCTGGCCAGGATGGCGACCGGCACGAGCCGCCAGCCGGATGCATCGAGGCCGGGCCGCCACCAGCATATCAACGAACTCACGACGGCCCCCGCCGCGAACAGAGCGGCGCCCAGCACCGCCGCCTGCGCGTCGAGCATGAGACCGCCCGCCGTCCCGACGACCAGCGCCGCGACGACGTGGCCGACGACGAAGGGATGAATAAGGCGCACGGTCCAGACCTTGGCGGATGATACGCGCGGCGAGCCTTTCCAGGCCAGACAGGGTATTTACATGTATCTACATTGAATGTAGATACATGTAATGACCAGAACGTCCAGGCCATCCCACAAGACCCTGCGCACCGACGCCCGTCAGGTCGTCGAGAGCTGCATCGGCTTGAATCTCCGGCGGGCGGCGCGCCGCGCAACACAGCATCTCGAAACCGCCATCGCGGCGTCGGGCCTGTCCTTTTCGCAGTTCGGCCTGATGGCCGAGATCGCCGCGGCAGATGACGATACGGTGAGCGCCCTGGCCGCGCGCATGGGACTCGATCAGTCGACCCTGTCGCGCACGTTGCGCACGCTGGAGGCCGACGGCCTGATCGAGATCGCCATCGTCGAGAAGGATCTACGTAAGCGCATGGTGTGGCTCACCGAACAGGGAGCGCACCGGCTGGAAGCGGCCTTCGCTGCCTGGCGAAAGACCCATGCCGAGCTCGCCCGCCATGTCCCGCCGCACACCGCGCGGCAGCTTGCCGAGATTCTGGAGTCGACATGAACGGCCTGCTCGACGGCCGCACGGCCTGGATCACGGCAAGCGCAGCCCTTGCCCTCATGACCATCGCCTATGGTGCGCCGCTGGTCGTCGTGGTGGCGATGAAGCCGATTGCAGCCGAGCTCGAGACCGCGCGCTCCGGGCCCGCTGCGGCTGGCTCGCTGTCCTACATCGGCGCGGCCTTCGGTGGCATCGTCGCGGGGTGGCTGGCGGGCCGGCTCGGAATCCGCCGCATCGTGCTGTTCGGCTCGACCATGGTGGCGCTGGGCCTGCTCGTGTCGGCGGTCGGCGGGCTGTTCGAGCTCTATGTCGGCCACGGGCTGCTGATGGGCCTGTTCGGCACCTCGTGCATGTTCTCGCCGCTGCTCACCTATGTCAGCCTGTGGTTCGAGAAGCGCCGCGGATCGGCGATCGCGTTGATCGCCTCGGGCCAGGCGGTGGCCGGCGCGATCTGGCCGCCGCTGCTGCAGTACGGCATCGACCGGATCGGCTGGCGCCACACGATGCTGGCCTTCGCCGGCTTCGTCCTGGTGTCGAGCGTGGCGCTGACCGTGGCCTTCCTCCACCCCGCCCCGATCGCCGCATCGTCGGGAGCCGGCGTCGGCAGCGGCCCCACGCCGCGCAGCTCGACCCTTGGCCTGCCACCCAACCTGCTGATGATCCTGCTGATGGTCGCGGTGTTCTGCTGCTGCGTGCCCATGGCCATGCCCATGCAGCATGTCGTGGCCTATTGCGGCGACCTGGGATTCAGCGCGCAATACGGCGCGGTCATGCTGTCGGTGCTGCTGGGCACGGCGTTCCTCGCCCGCCAGTTCTGGGGCTGGCTGAGCGACCGCATCGGCGGCTTCCACACCCTGCTCTGGAGCTCGCTGGTGCAGGCCACGGCGCTCGCCGGCTATCTCGTCACCCGCGACCAGGCGCTGCTGATGCTGGTCTCTGCCGCCTTCGGGCTCGGCCTGTCGGGCCTGCTGCCGGCCTATGTCATCGTGATCCGCGACTGCTACCCGGTCCGGGAAGCCAACTGGCGCATCCCCACGGTGATGTTCGCAGGCCTGCTCGGCATGGCCAGCGGCGGCTGGGGCGCCGGCCTTCTCTACGACCGCTTCGCCGACTACCTGCCGGCCTTCTCGACCGGCATGGCCTTCAACCTCGTCAATATCGCCGTGCTGCTGTTTCTGGTGGCGCGGCTGCGGGGGAGACCCGTGCCGAGTCGGGTGCCCGCTTGAGCGGATACGTACTACACCGGCCCTCACTCCCGAAGGACGGATCGCAACAATGGAAATGCACCGCCTTCCAGCGATCGCACTCGCTGTCTGCGTTCCTCTGCGTGCTCCTTGCCCTCTGAGGATAGATCCGGCCAGCGTAGACGGGCTCTGGTAAAAAGAACTCGTTCATGGCCTCATCGTAACTGATATGTGGTGAATGAGCCTGAAAGTGCCCATGACCGCCCCCGCCGACTCGATCATCCGGCGCGAACTGCCGCTTCAGCCCCGCACGCGGTCTGGACTACTCCTTCACCGCCTCCTGGCGCTGATCGTCGGCCTTGCCGCCGCACTTTCTTCGGTCCCTTCGCCGAGCGCTGGCCAACAGCCCCCGCCTGCGGAAATTGATCGCATGATGGACACGCTCCGGGACGATGTACCAGCCCTGCACAAGTGGCCAGACGGTGCGCCGGTGCAGGTGGTGATCGTTACCTTCGGACAGACCGGCCCCTGCGTGGACATTACGGTGGCGAAGATCCGACAGGAGTTGGCTGTTGTTCGAGAGATGGTTCCCGCGTTGCGCAACGTGCGAGACCCTCTGGTGCTGGACGGGTTACCGGTCCAACCCATCAGTATGCCGCTGCTCATCGCCTTGGACTCGGTGGATGACACCATTGGGCCAGCGATGCAGAGATTCGCTCGTCAGACCTACCCGAACGCACGAGAGTTTGTTCGTCGCAACCGTTGGGGCGAAGGATTCCTACTGGATCGAGGGTTGCTCGTAATTACTTACTCTTGGATTCTCAGCGACGGCAACTTGGCTGATACTCCCCTTGATATATGTCGTACTCTCGCTTGGTACGAAGGAACCCTGCTGAAGCTGTTGGGGGCACAAGGTTTCCATGCAGTGAACAGTCCTTGGATGCCGAAACATCCATATTCGGTTGTGAAGCAGCTGGTTCTCTATCTTCGAAGATTGTACCTCAAGGCCCTCTATTTTTGTCCGGGGTCTCCTGCGGATCGCGATTGTGTTCGGCGCAAACTCCTCGCTCTTGCGGATGCAACACCCTTCAAGGCCATTCGCTGATTGCCGAGCCTGACGGCCTGTTGATGGCGACCGACGCCGGTCCCACAACGCTCAGCTCGAGGCTCGATGACAGGGCTATTGACCAAATCAATACAATAGTTATTATTCGGTCAGGCGCCTCGATGACGGTGGCGCCGCTCTATACATCGTTCATCTGACACGCTCGCACGCCCTTGCGGCCGCCGACCGGAACAGGCGTGCTCGCGTCGGCCTGCGCGACAGCGGGCCTTGTCCGTCCCGTGAAGCCGGCGCAGTGATAGTGGGGCTGGCCCCCGCTTTTTGGGCCCCTATACGGAGCGCAAAAAGTCGCCGCCGGGCCGCCTGCAGTGCAGGCATCCGACGGACGGCGCCGCTCTCAGACCAGGTTGATGCGGCAGCCGCAGACCTCGACCTGGGCGGGGCCGCGGTCGCGGCCGCGCTTCTTCGCGGCAGCCAGCACGCGATGGCGGTCGACGACCTTGACGTCGAAGGCCGACACGCCCGGCCCACGGCCGTCGACGATCGGCGTGAAGCGGATCTCGCCCTCCTCGTCGAGGCGGATGATGTCGTCCTGCACCGGGCGGTCGAGCAGCTTCGACCACAGGCTGGCGGCCTTGTCGGGGTCGTCGGCCTGGATCTCGACCCCGGCCAGGCCGTTGGTCACGTCCGAGCGCGCCTGCTTCAGCCAGTCCTTCTCGGCCGGCGGCCACCACAGGGCAGGATCGACGCCGGGCGGCGCGAAGGTCGTGTCGAGCGACAGCAGGACGCCCGACGTGTCCGACGGGTGGAAGTGCGTGTAGGTGTATTCCGGCAGGTCCTTCTGGGCGACCGCGCGCACGCCCAGCGCCGTGACCCGCGCCCGTTCGGCCTTTGCGTCGGGCACCTGCAGGATGACCATGTAGCCGCCGTCGCCCTGGCGCCGTTCGATGTAGCGCCCGGCCGAGGTGCCGGGCTGCGCCGGACTCACGATCTCGAGGAAGTCGTGCCCGGTCGGGCACACGACGTTGGCCAGGCCCCATTTGGCGACGCCGGGATCGCGATAGGCGACCTCGATTCCCAGGATGTCGCACAGCTCCTCGCGCGCGCTTTCGAGGTCGGCGGCGACGAACACGCACTGCCGGAGCTTCATCGTTTCTCTCCCTAACCCGTTGCTTGTCGCCTATGGTAGCGCCATGCGGACCGTGTGGACCATGGGCTTCGTGGCAGCGGCCGCGCTGTCGTTCTGCTTGCCGGACTTCATCGTCTTCCGCTTCACGCAGGCGATCATCTGGGCGATCGCCCTGATGGGGCTCGTGATCCTGTGCGGCGTGAGCGGCCAGTTCTCGCTCGCGCAGGCCGCCCTGTTCGGCATCGGCGGGTACGGCGCGGCGATGCTCGGCACCCACACCGCGCTGCCAACATATTGGGGTCTGCCGCTGTCGCTGCTGGCGGGCTTCGCCGTCGGCTGGGGGCTGGGCCGCATCGCCGGCCGCCACAGCCTGTGGACGCAGGCGCTGATCACCTACGCCTTCGTCATCGCCTTCCCGCAGCTGCTGCGCTGGCGGCCGATCGAGGACTGGACCGGCGGCGTGCAGGGCCTCTATCTCGACTTCCCGGCGCCGCCGGTCGAGGCGATCAGCGGCGACCACTGGAGCTTCCTGCGGGCGCTCGCCCTGCTCGGCCTGGGTCTGCTGCTGGCGCACAACCTGATCGAAAGCCGTTCCGGCCGCGCGATGCGGGCGGTGCGCGATCACGACGTCGCCGCGGCGGCGCAAGGTATCGACGTCGCGGGGATGCGCGCGGGGGCCGCCGGCATCGCCGGCGCCTACATCGCCCTGGCGGGCTGCCTGTCAGCCTTCCAGTACGGCTATGTCGGCCCGTTGACCTACAACTTCACCCTGTCGGTGCAGATGCTGTTCGGCCTTGTCATCGGCGGCATGCACTCGCTGGCCGGCGCGATCGTGGGCGGCCTGTTCCTGCAGTTCTTTCCGGACGTGACCGCCAGCCTGGGCAAGGGCCTGTCGGCCCTGCTCTACGCCGCGCTGCTGGTGGCGGCCATGGTGCTGATGCCGCAGGGCATCGTGGGCGCCTTGCGGCGCCTCACGCGTCGATCGCGGGCTCAGTAGCCCTTGAACACGGGGGCGCGCTTCTCGACGAAGGCGCGCGCGGCCTCCTTGTGGTCCTCGGTCTCGCCAGTGCGGATCATGCGCGCCGCCTCGCTGTCCAGCGCCTCAGCCAGCGTGCCCTCCTCGGCGACCTTCATGTTCTTCTTCACATGCCACCAGGCGACGCGCGGGCCGGCCGCCAGCTTCTTCGCGAAGGCCATGGTCTCGCTGTCG
>QFCS01006283.1_pt1 | contig 14527 bp, 22 predicted proteins | sample 3576561 | NCBI WGS metagenome assembly QFCS01 | reverse complement strand
GAAATCTTGCCGGCGTAGGTGCCGCTGGCGTTCTGCGAAATGGTGCCGATGTTCATGGGAATTCTCCTGGATGATGCGCTCGAACCCCTTGTCCGAGACACCTTCCTCGTTCCCACTCAGCTCCTCGGCCGTTCGGCCGAGCAAGGCGCGTCAGCGCCGCTCCGGCGGCCGCCACTTCGGCGGCGACGGGATCGTTCCTGGCCGACGCTTGCGTTGATTTAGTGGATCGAGCCGAATATTCGCCGCTTGGCGGCCTGCTGATGCTTTCCGTCCTTAATCCCGACCGTCGCCTGCATCTCGGCCTGGAGCCGATCGGACAGGTCGTCGGGGATGATCGCATAGGGCGCGACGATAGCGATCGCGGCCTCGGGCGTTGCCAGCTCGCCCGGCTCGGTACCGAGCCAGATCGTCGCCTCGCCCTCCTCGGGCTCGGCCTCGCTGGGGGTGAACACCTGCGCGAAGAAGGTCTGCAGCGGCCGATCCCACCCGATCACGGCTCTGATGACCGCCGGCTGATCCGGCCTGGGCTTCAGTTCATGGCGGCTCATGCCGAGGTCCTCCGAATCCGGTGCGCGACGTGGCGCGCCGCGCCTTCGGCGCTGCTGATCGCTTTGCCCGCCGCAGCCGCGGCGTTCCTCGCCCCGGCCTGTCGAAGGAGTGTACGGGCTTCGCGCAATCGCTCAACCGCAATTGCGATGGCCTGGCCATGTTCGTGGGTTGCCGTTGTTATGTGGCGCATGATGGTCTCCTGCGTGGAAGATCGGCGGCGGCGGCAGGGCGTGGATCCACGCTATGCGGCGGGCTGTTCGGGGAGTGGGCCCTCGACAACGAGCGGCGGCACCTTTGCGTCTGCAGCGTCGAAATGGGCGCGGATGGCTTCCATCAAGCCGAGCTTCTCGGCGGTTTCTCGGCCGATCATCACGCAATCGTCCTCATCGGCGGCGAACCAGGCCGGTTCTCCGTCACCGCTGAAGACGACGCGCTCGCCGCCCCATTGGCCGGCGTAGGAGCCGGACCACCGGGAATAGACGATGCGCTTCTCGCGGCACCACGCCTCGAGCGCCTCGAAGCGGCCAAAGGCGACTTCATGCGCGCACAGGCTGAGCGGCTCCCCGACGTTGCGATGCTCTGGCTCGAAAGGCTCGCCGTCCCATTCGATCGACAGGCCCTCGAGGGCGATGAGCTCTGTGAGCTCGGCATAGTCAGCGGCGGACATCGTGCCGCCCAGAACGATGGACGCAGAAACGCGATCGGCCATGATTTCCTCCGGAGCTAAGAGTGAGGTGACGCCCAAAGGGGCCGTGGGAGCGCGCGAGAGACGGGTTTTCGGATGCGGTCAGTCGTCCTCGGGCAACATGATCGTCATGACTCGGGTCGTGATCGCGGCGTTCGCCGGGTCCTCGGACCCATATTCCAGCGCCACATCATAATAATCGATCTTGAAGCGCACGATCTCGGCGCCGACGGTGAACTCGCCGCGGTCGCGCTCCGGGCCATCCTCTGTGCGGAACTGGTAGCTGCGCACCGCCGCCATCAGCTTGGCCTGGGCGATTATCTCCAGAGTTCGGCCCTCGCCACGTGCGATCCGTCCGAGGCAGGTCCGGGTGACGACGATACGGGCGTTGCGGTCGAGGCCTTGTCGGCAGCGATCATTGAGCGCTGCGATCTTGACTATGTCGTAAGTCATGGTGGTCATCCCGCCTCCATCAAGCCAGCGTTGAATTGATCGAGCCATTCCGACATCGCGGGTCGCTCGCTGATCGGAACGAGCGCGGCAGCGTCCTGAAAGCGGACGAGCTCGGTCGGCGCGTCGCGAATGATCGCATCGATCTCGTCGGCGGCGAGGAGCTGCTCGGCGCGGATGAAATCCGTGATGCGGCCTGGCCGGGTTCGCGTCGATCGGCGCCAGAGTCCTTCGACCGTCCGCAGCCGTGGCGCGGCGCGCGCTTCGATCAGCACGATGATGCGCAGGCACCATGTCGGGAGGGCCCGCACTTCGTCGGGGCGCATAGCGCCGCAGAAGAAGCAGCTGGATTTCGGCGGGACGGGCAGGCCTTCGGCCTCGATCCGCTCGATGCATCGGTCGCGGGTCCAGCCCCAATCCCGCAGCGGGTAGCGGCAATCGAAGAGCGTGTTCGCGATTGTCGATGCGTGGGCATAGCGCCGCGTGTCGGCCGGCGAGGCATCATATCCGATCAGCCGAACGACCTTCTGGCCGCGCGCCCAGGCTTGTTGTGCGGGTTCCCAAGCTTTCAGGAACGCGTCCTGCGGGGCCACCTTCCATTTGAGCGAGCAACTATGGCGGCCAAGGCTTATGCTGGGCAAGGTCGCGTTCGTGAGAATGTTCGACAGCAACGAGTAATAGGGCGGCCAGTGCTTGAAGCGCTGTGGTATATAGCGGACGACTTCATAGCGGATTCCCCGCGCGCGCATCCAAGCGGCGATCATCGTCTGATATTCGTAGGTCTCGGGCTTCTCGGAGCCGGTATCGGCGCTCAGGACAAGGTCCGGGGCCTCGCCGCGTGCGGCAAGCTCGATCAACAGGGCGGTACTGTCGACGCCGATACCATAAGCGAGAACGACCGGAGGTGGCTCGGCAACGCGGATATAATCCGGGCGGTGGGGGGAACAGAGGTCGTTCACCCGCTCCGCGGTGGTCGGGGGCGGCGTGCCGTGGGGAATGAGGCTGGTCATCGGCCGCTCCGGAACTTGAGCGCTTCCATCGCTCAAACCCGGACTTCCCCCTCCTCTTTCACCTCGGCGTAAGACGCCGCCGGTCTGGCGAGGCCGCTAAAAATGGCGTTCTCGGCCTTGGGGGTTATGAATCGTCGCCCGGCTGCCCCATCAGCACAACGAGGATGCTGGGCTTTTCGAGCATCGCGCTCTTGCGGCTGTCATAGTCGCGGCGGTCCTTGTGGCCGATCGTGAGGACGTCGAAGACGGGAGATCGACCGTTGTCGGCGTTGGGCACGGTCCAGCCCGCATCGTGGAACTGGACGTCGACGAAGCGGGCCGGACCGCCCGTGCGGTGAGGACCGAAATAGAAGGTGATGCGCCTGCCCTCGGATGTCTTGGCGCTGATCGTGAAGCCGCCATCGGGAATGTCGATGGGCAGCGTCGGCACGCGGTTGAAGCGGGTGAAGCCGATCTTCTCGGCGTCTTCGCTGGTCATGATGGGAAGCGTGGTGATGTCAGCCATGGGAAATATCCTCGGTTCAGAAATGAAGGGGAAGGCTTGGGTGATCGGCCGGGAGCTCCTTCGGATAAGGTAGGCGGGGCAAACTGCGCCCGCGGCGGCGAGCCTCGCGGGTGAGCTCGAAGCAATATGTGTAGAGCCCGGCCTGGCGATGGCGGATCAGATGACGCTCGCGCTGCAGCCGCCAGAGCCATGCCGCTGGATCCTCGGCGATGCCGGGACACGGCATGCCGAGGCGCACGAGCTGGTCGACCGCGCCTTCGTGGCCGCGCTCGCCCAGGCGGATCTTTGACAAGGTGCGTCCGGAGACCGTGACGCCGCCGGCGCGCAGCACGGTTCTCGGCCTCGTGACGCCGCGGTGCGCGCCGCTGAGCGCGCCATAGATCCGGCCGATGTGACCGGCCTGGGGATCGCTGTACGAAACTACGGCCTCGATGCCCGGGCGCTCGCGGCGCAGGTGACGAAAGGCCCGGCTGACGAAAAAGCTCTCGCCATTTTGCGGAACGCTGTCGGTCAGAATGAGGCGTGCGAGGACGCAGCCGCGCGCCGCTTCATCGAAGCCGGTATGGCGTGTGATGACGGCGTCGGTCGCGGGGACAGCGAAGACGGCGACGCCCTCGAGGGTGGCGCCGCGTCCGAACAGGCCGACGGCGACCTGAGCGGCGGGATAGCTCGGCAGATAATGGTGGCGGGCAATGAAGGCCCGCGCAACGTGATGGTCGATCACTTCGACGCTATAGGCCTTGGGATCGATGACTATGAGATCGTGCGCCCATAAGGCGCGACGCTCGCGCCATCGCTGGCTGCGGGTCGTTTCCATGTCGGGGATCCTCGAAATCTATAGAAGACGGAGCTGAACCGCGTGACTGTCGATCACGGCCCTGGCGAAGCGCGCGGCGCCGGCCTGGTCGGCGCAGGGGAAGAGTTCGTGGCCGGTGAAGAGCTGGAATGTGCCGTCGAGCTCCATCGCGCATAGCCAGCGCTGGCACCCATCGATCTCGACCATGGCGAGAGGGATGCAGCGGCTTGCGCCATAGGGCCGGGGCTGAACCGGATCGCCCGGAAAACCGGCCAGCGTCCAGAAGCGCCATCCAAGCGGCGCCTGCCGATCGACATCGGCGGTGATCGTCAGACCCCCCACTGCGGCGCGAATCCGGCTCATTTTCGGCGCTTTCTGGCGCCGATTGCCATCAATTCCTCGAATCGCACCATAATGGAGCTTTCGGTCGGGTAGCGTTCGGCGAGCCCGTGCCTGCGCAGAATCGGACGGCGGGCAGCGAGGATGGCCGACGCTTCGGCTGCGGTCGGCAGGCGCGGTGGCCAACCTTTCACATAGCGTAGCCCGGAGGGCATCGCCGCCTCGATGCGCCGGCGTTCGGCCTGGTCGGCCTTGGCGCGGACGATATCCGCGCGCAGAGCGCGTGAAAGCAGGTGCGGCGCGACGTCGGAGAGCCAGCGCGAAGGCTGGAAGGGAAAGGTCGAACGCGCTTCGATCCCGACCAGTTCGCGGTAGACGGCGCTATTGGGCGGGGCCGCGGCCGATGCCTGCAAATCGTGCAGCGATGCGAAGATGCAGTAGCGGCATGACAGCCGGGTGGCCCGCCAGACCGAATAGGCTTCGTGAAGCAAGAGGCCGAGTATGTCATGGGCGCGGAAGACGTCGGCCGTGGTCCAATCGACGATCGGATGCCAGAGCGACATGGCCGTACCATAGCGATTGCCTGGCGGGGCAAAACGCGTGTCGGCCTTGGCGACCGCGGTTTGGGCGCGGTTGTGGCTTTCGTCCCGGCGAATGCCAACAACCGAGATCACGTGCTCGCCGCGCAATGCGCGCGCGATGGCCGGGCCGATCGTCGCGATCTTCATCTCGCTCTGACAGAATTTGAGCGAAGCGGAGGACCATGGCCCGATGAGGTTGTAGGTCTCCAGGGCTTCGTAGCGCCGCTTGCCGCTTTCGAACCGCTGGATCCAGCGATCGACAAGGTCTCCGGCCGCGCGGCGCACGACGGTCAACGGAACGCCGCCGGCGGCGGCGATCGCCTCGACTGTCGCTGGTGTCGAATCCCATTCGGCACGTCCGAGATCGGCATGGATGGCCATGCGGCGCTGGCGTGGATGGCCGATGAGGTCGAGGTACAGATTGACGGCCGCCATCGCCGCCGTCGAATCCTTGCCGCCGGACAGGTTGAATACGACCCAGGCGCCTGCTTTCAGCGCCTCGATAATGTCGGGTGTGATCGCGATCTCGGGCAGCGCCCAAATCCCGAGAGGCTGGCGGAGATCCGGAGCCGTCATGCCGCCTGCTTCCCGCGCCGATCGACGCCAAGCGCGTCCGCGGTCAGCTCGTCGATTTGAGCCGCAAGCGCCTGGTAGCGGCCGGTGAGTTCGCTGACGCTGGTGTAGATTGCTGCGTCGTAGGGATTTGCCGGGACCCGGAGCAGGACCGGCAGGATAACAGCTGTGATCTCCGGATAGAGTCTGCGAACGATGATGGCTTCGATGCGCTGCGCGACCAGATCAATCGCGCGGCCCCCATTATAGCGGGCGGGGCCTGGTCGCAGTTCGAGGTGCGACAGCGGCGCAATGACTTCGCTCAGACGGGCGAGGCACTCGCCGGCACGGCCGTGACCGAAGTTCGTTCGGTAGGATATGAGCGACTGACGTTCGGGGGATAGCTGGTCGAACGGGATATACAGACGATACGCAAAGTCTGGATGGTGCCCCGCCGCACGGGTTCGCGTTGCTATGATCTGCATGGCGGTCTCCGATCATGCGAATAGGCGCGACGGCTCGGCCGCGGGAATGGTGAGGCCGAGTTCGCGTTGCAGACGCGCTGCGAAGCGGTCGGGTGCGAGAAGGTCGCGGACGGAGGCCCAGCGGTTGCGGTCGCCGATATGGTCGCCGCGCCCCTTCACCTTGCGGTATGCGATCTCGTGGTCGGCGCCGAGGGGTCCGAGCGAAAGGCGGACCCAGACCTCCTCACCGTGGAGCGTGATGTCGCCCGAGACCGCCGGGCCGCCCTTGTCGGAGCGGACGTCGTAGGTCCCCTCCGCAAGGCTCAGGGCCTCGGCCAGGCGGCGCATCGCAGCGCGGCCTTCGGAATGAAACACGCGCTTGGCCGGTTCGTCATAGGCCACGCCGCGATAGGCGAGCGTCTTGAGCGCAGGGTGCCGGCGGATCTCGGCGATCGCGTCGAGGCATGCGCGTCGCAACGCCAGATCGGCCGGCTTCGCCTCGCATACGGTGGCAAGCCGGCGCGCCAGCAACACCACTGCGGGGTCGCTTTCGAAGTCCTTGCCGGCATTGCGACAGTCGGTGATGGCTGCCTGGATGGCGTGAAGCGTGGCGCCGATCGTGGTCAAGGCGCTGGGTTCGAGCGCCTGTTGATGGCGCATCGTGATGTCGTACGGCATGGGCGAAACCTCCGGTCTCGAGCGCTTCTTCGCTCGACCGGCTCGCTCCCCCTCCCCTTTCTGTTCGATCACAGGTGCCAGGCTTGGGACGCGGTGACGTCAGACCCTCGGCAGGCAGTGGTCAGCAATGGTTAACGCGGTTACGCTAGATTCCATCCAAAATGGAGGAGATCGCCTTGGGCATCGACATTATGGAATGCCTGCGGGCCGGCGTAACGGATCTCCGCCTGCCCGGGACCCCGATGGTCGGCCTTGAGAATGAGCGGAAGGCTGGCCCCAGCTCGACCGCTGTGATGTCGGTCATCGGACCCATCCAGGTCGATCTGTTCGTCGCGGCCGTGAACGCGATCGCCGTCAAACGGGTCGAATTGCACCTGCCGGAACAGGTGGATGTTGAGACAAAATATGTTCTGGCGCAGCCTTGGCGGTTTGATGGCATGGTGGACGCAATGCGTTGCCACCGAGACGGACTGCGTGGCGAGCGTGTCAAATTGACCCGGATTCACCTGCCCGGCCTGCCGGATATGTATAGCATGGTCGATGGATGCCACCGGGCGTTTGCGGCCCGCGAATTCGGCGATCTGGTCATGCCGGCGGATGTTCAGGCAGAAATATTCTGCGACGTGTCGGCGTTCTGTATCGAGGGCCGCGTGCTAATGCACGAGATCGACGGCGAGCGTCGGCCGGTATCGCCGAGCCACTCCTCTGGATCGTCCCTCGCTCCCGATGCGCCAGTTCTGACGCTCGACATCATCTATGTGCTGCAGGCGCTAGGGATCCGTATCTTTCCCACACCCCACAAAGCGAGGCTCTACATGAGCGATGCCAAGGCCACACCCACGGCCTCGCTGCAGCAGGACCTGGTCTAGCGCGTCCCGCCGTCAGCTAAAGCCGACTGCTCCTGCAGGATTCGGACCGCACGTTTCAGGCCCTCGTCGCCGGTTTCGTTGACGATCTCGACGTCCGGCTTCTTGGCTTTGATGGCAGCGATGATGCTTGCAGCGAGCCTGTTCTTCAGCGGGTAGGTGTAGACCTTCCCATCTTCGATGGTGATGATCCTGGTGCGCTGTTGGCGGCGGAGCACCTTGATGTTCTCGGCCTCGTCCATCAGGCGGGCGACTTCACTTTCGAGATCGGGCTCCAGCTCGGTCCCGTGAAAGGCGCGCACGGGGCGGTTGGCCTTCAGCCAGGCATTGACTTCGGCCTCGGTGGTCGAGCCGACCTGATGATAGTCGTCCATGCCGCCGTGCCCGCGATTGGTGGCGTGGAAGGCCAACCTGCCGTCAATCCAGATCTCGGCAGTGTAGCACGGCGTTTCCTCGGAGAGCTCCTTGATGATTTTGAGCTTTCGCAATTCGATCAACATGAGGGGGTCTCCATGGTTGGGGCCGCAATATCCCCGGCCTCGCAGCGGGCGAGAGATTCGATGGTGGCGTGATCAGCGACGTCGGCGGCCCGGGCCGGGTCCGATCGCGCGCGCGATATGGCCGGCATAGACACCGCACGCGGCCCAATAGGCTGCGACCGGCGGCTTCCGGCTGAGCCAGCTCTTTTCGGCGCGTTGGCGTGCGTCGCGCTGGATATCGAGAAGCACGGCCTGCAGGGCGTGCCGGGCGGCGGGGTCGAGCGCGCGGAGGTAGGCGACTGACGGCAGACCGAGGATCGGGTTGCGAACCTCGGCCCGGTTCGAGCGGCCGGTCATTGGAGCTGGCCCATTATCGAGCGCATGTCGAACGAGTCTATGTCGAAAGCGGCCTGGCGATTGTCGACCACGAGCGCGAGCGCGCCGGGCTTCACCCAGATCTCGCTCGCCGATAGAGTGAAGGTCGCGCCTTCTGCCGCGAGCAGGAGCGCCTCGCCGATGGTCTCGGCGATGCCCTGCGCCGACGGCGGGGGGACAGCGTTCCCGGTCCATTCGCGTTTCGTAGCGTCGGAACCGCCTTCGAGCTGAAATCCGAAGCCGGCGGCCAGCACTTCGTCAAAGGATTTGCAGCGATCGAGGATGTGCTGCGGGAATGACTGCTCGGGGTCGAACAGCCCCTGGATCGAGGCCAGCTCCATCGAGGTGAAGGGTCGGTGCCAGGTTTCGTCGAGGGCGATGATGCGCGCGACCAGTCGGTCGTCGGGGTTGGGAAGCGCGACCGGCTCGTCGTCGATCGGCACGTCGCGCGGTTCGGCAACCGACCACGGCCCGTTGTTATTCTTGGCGAAGGCCGGCACCGCGCCCGTCGGCTTCGACCAGTCGGCAACACCATAATGGCCCTGCGTCACATATGAGTCGCGGTCGGGTCGCATGAGACAGACAGGCCTCGGGTCCGCGACCGACAGCGCGCCGGATCCGACGCGATCGGATGTCGTGACCACGGGTGACGGCGCCGACGCCGGCACGACGCGCATCTTGTTATGGTGCTGGCCAAGGCTGGTGCCGGCATATTTCGGATCGGCGACGACGAAGGCGCCCATCCCGGTGGTGCTGGCGCCGATGACTGCGTTGGCGACCATATCGTAGCCGGTGACGCGGTACTTGCCGTTCACGTGGCGTCCTGCTGGCGCGCGCGGATCCGCTACCGACAGTCCACCTGCAGGTCCGCCGGGTCCCGCGACCGTCGGCGACGGATCCTTGAATCCGACGATGCGATAGGTGTTATTGAAACGAGGACGGCCGTCGATGCGCGGGTCCGCCACCGAGTTGGGCCCCGATCCGACCCACATGTTCGCGGTGACGACGCCTGCGGGCTGGAGCCAGGTCTTGACCCCGCATTGGACGCTCGGGATGGCCATCGATGCGCGGGTCGGCAACGCAATGCGCGCCGCTTGTCGGCCTGGATGAGCCGGTGACGACGCCCTTCGTTGTTTCCCAGCCCAGGACGCCGAGGACGTAGCGATGCGTCGCCAATCCATAGGTCGGGCGAGGATCTGCCACCGAGAAGGCCCCGTTGGTGGGCCCGCTCTTGCCCTGGATCACGCCGGACGCGGCGCCCCAGCGGACAACGCCAAGCGTGCTGTCGCGATCACGCTCGCCATAGCGAGGGTCGGCGACCGAGTAGCTGCCATTGGTCGGCAGCCCGCGCGAGCTGATGACGCCGACCGTGCCGGACCATCGATTGACACCCAGGAAGCCCGAACCCTCGCGGCTCGAGATTGCCCGCGGATCGGCGACCGAGAAGCGCCCCTGCCCGGGCGCCCGCGCGCTCGTGATCAGCGGACCGCGATCGTCCCACCGGCAGACGCCGTAAGCGTTGTCGCGCAGCGCCATCTCCGGAATGATGCCAAAGTCGCGCAGCACGCCGTTCTCGACGGCGAGGCGGTTGAGCGAGCGCCAGTCCTTGCCGGGCTCGACGAAGGCGAGGCGGACCCAGGTCTTCCACTGCAGCGCCGGGACGCGGTGCATCACACCGGCGCGAGGATCGCCCGGAAGCGGTAGCTTGCCGATGACTTCGCCAACACCGCGGAGGCGGTGTTCGCGGGGTTGGTAGATGTAGTTGGGGAGCTTCTCGGGATAGCGGGCAATCAGGAGGAAACGCTTGCGGCTTTGGGCCAGATTGCCGATCACGCCGCAATCGTGCGTATCCTCGTTGACGCTGTAGCCGAACGAGCGGAGCAGCGCTTCGATCTGGTTGAGCAGCCACCGGCCACGGGTGGCGATGCGCGGAACATTCTCGAAGATGATCGCCGCGACCGGATCGTCGCGATAGGCCTCGAGGAGCAGCCAGATTCCCCGCAGCGTGAGGGCGTTGAGCGCCTGATATTTGTCGGTCAGGCTGATCGACTGCGACAGCAGGCTGCTGAAGCCCTTGCACGGGAAGCTCGCAAAGGCGACGTCGAGTCGGCCGAACACCTCGCGGATATCGTCGGGAACGGCTTCTCGCCATTCAGGGCCGGGATCGCGTCCGTGGAAGGCGCGATATTGGTCGCGGCTGAACAGGTCCATGACCGTGCCCTTCACGCCGGTCATGTGTTCGAAGTTGGTGATCGCGCCGGGATCTACGTCGATGCCGCCGGCACATTCGAAGCGGCCGCGCAAGTTGCCGACACGCGGATTGGCCATGTTGAAGCCTTTGGCGCCGGCGCCGATCCCGCACGCGAGATGGCCATGGCGAAAGACGCGCTCGGTGATGGCGTGTGGTTGCAGCATGGGAGGGCTCCTCTGGTCGCGGGAGCGGCTCTCAACTGCCCCTTCGCTTGCCCTCGGCCTTCCCCCTCCCCTCGATCAGGCGGCGCGACGGTCGCGGTAGATGTCGGCGGCCCATTGCTCGATCCACGGCGCTGTCAGCTCGTCGTGATCGAGATCACCGGATTCGATGAGGGCGCGGATCTCGCTGCGCGCCTGCGCGATCGCGGCCTCCCAGGCATCGCTCGGACTGGGGTCGGGCATCGCCGGTGCGCGGACGGGAAGCTGCCGGGCAGATTCAGACAGGCGGGCGCGCTGGGTGTGGAGCCAGTGCTCCATATGATCCGCCACGAGCTGGTCGGACTTGGAGATGCGCCGCTGATGGGCCTCGCGGCGCGCACTGACGCCGTAGGCCTGGCTGTCGAGCGAGGCGATGCGGTGGGCAAACGGCAGGAGGTAGGGGATCGCCGGGCCTTTGACCCCGAATGCGTGAAGGCGGACGCCCTTCGGCAAAACACGATCGAGATGATCGATGACGGCGATCAGGCCTTCGGGGCCGTCGATTTCCCGTCGGCACATCGAGCCGACGCCGATGATCGCGCCAGGCTTCATCATGCCCCAGAGCGCGTCGATGCAGCGCTCATAGTCTTCGGGAAGGCGGCCCTGGATCACGGGCATCAGGGTGTCGGTTATGCCGAGATCCGCGGCACGCTGCCGGCAATCGCGGTTGGCGCGGATGGTGCGGGACAGCCGGTCGATGACCTCTTCGCGATCGCGGGCGACGCCCTGCTCGACACAATAGTCGAGGCTGGCCCACCACCGGAACGGGAAGGCGGCGGCGAGCGCGACATAGGAATCGACGGTCCAGGGAAAGCCGCCGTAGACTGACATCGCAGCATAACCAGCAGAATCGAGCACGAGGCTGTGAAGGCTATGGGCATTGGCGAGATGATGAAGCTTCCAGCCCGTCCATTCGCGCCAGCCTCGACGCGTCGACCATATGGACAGGCAGTTCGCGGAGATGAGCACCGGCTGTTGCAGGGCACGTGCCCGGGAGAGGAGCGGACCTTCGCACAGATGCGGCAAGCCGATGATGATCTCGATCGACATCAGATCAGCTCGGCACCGATCGCGGCGAAACTGTTGACGATGTTGCCGCTGTCGTAGCGGGCCGCATCGACCAGCGCGCGAACGTCGGGACCGTCATATTTGGCCCATCCCAGATGATCGACGCTTGCGACGCGGCGCCCGATCAATCCCGTCTTGCCCGCTGGGACCCAGGCCTCGTGGGTGCCGAAGGCAGCGGTGACGACGATCTCGCCGATCACGGCCTGATAAGCTGCGCGGCGGCGCATGACGTAGCTGTCGCGTGGCGCGACAGCTATACCTGTGAAGTCGCCGTAGCGCCGCGAGTGCCAGTTGCGGGCGATATCATGCGCAAGCTGAAGCGATGCCGCCATTCCGGGCCGTCGCAGGAGCTTCAGCTCAGCTTCGAATGCGAGGTAGACCAGGCTCCAGTCGACATCCTCCTCATAGTGGATTCCCTCGAGGCGCAATGCGCCGGGCATCGCCTCCTGTCGTTGCGCCGACAGGATCAGGCCACCGTGGGATGCTGTGCTGACATGCCAAACGCCGGGCAGGATTTGATCGGCGGTGGCGATGCCGCCCCAGATGGACGCGACAGGCTGCGCGGAAGATTCGAAGGACATTGCTCATCTCCGGAAGTGATTTGCCCGGCCCCCTCCCCCTCATCTCTTCCCGTGGGCGTCGGCTTGACGGCGCTGATTGTTCCCGTTACGTTCCGTCCGCCAGGAGGTGCGCCATGAAGAAGACCGTGTTTCACGATCGTTTCGATCTCGACATCACCCTGCGCGATGCGTCGCTTGATGCTGACAATCGCCCCACGCGCCGCATGATCGCGAACGCGGCTATCGGCATGCATGTCGAGGATGCCTATTATTCGGTGCGCGAGGTACGCGAAGCCGTCAGCTGGGTCCATGAGGGCATCCCGGCGGGCAAGGCGAAGCTCACTGCGATCCTGGCGAACGACGGCGCCGATGATTTCCAGCGGTGCATCTATTTCTGCCTTGCCGGACGCGGCGTGGTCGGGATGCTCGACGATCTGATGTGGCTCGAGGATGTGCTCGAGCGGCGCGGCCGCGTGGCTGGAGAGATGCAGCGCCTCAAGGCGCGGGTGATGCCGCTCACAAACCCCTATGTGGCAGACGCGCCGGATGGTCCGTTGGTCGCACAGTCTGGCGACTTCACGCAGGGTCCGTCGTGGTGGGAGGATCCGACGCTTCTGGTCTGACCGGCTCGGAAGCGGCGGGCGCCTTTCCATCGGCGGAGCTGTCCGGCTCCCCCTCCTCGGTGACGATCAGCCAATCATCAGCGAACCAGTCGGCACGCCGGGGCGGATAAGGCTGTTCCAGCGTATCGCTGCCTTGGCGATAGCGCAGGAACGGCTCGGCAATGCCGCCGGCGCGGGGGACATAGATGTAGAGCAGGCCATTGTGCCAACCGCCGCGACGGGCACGCGCACCAACCTGAATCCGGTCCAGCGCTTCGGACAAGGTCACCGCTCGCACGCCAGTCGCTCGCCATGGCGCCATTTCGATGGGGCGATCCATCGGCCGGCAAGGGCCCCTGCCCTCTTCACTTCGGCCTGTGTGAAAGCGGCCTCGTAGCGCGACGCCCGCTCGGGATCGCCGCGCAGATATTTGCCTTCGGGAACGGCAAGGCCGGCGCGGATCATCATCTCCCCAAGATCCTCGCCATCAACCGTCACCACCGCAACCGGGCGCCCATAGCTTGTGCTGGGCGTAAGCTGGATGATGGCGGTCTTGTCGCGCAGGGCTCTGGCGGCGAAATCCTGCGCGGTCTTGCCGCACTGCCAGCAAGCATTGGCGCGCTCGCAAAGCTGCCTGCGCTCGAACGCGTCGACCCCGAGCAGACGGAAATCGACCGCGACCGTGTCACCGTCGAGCGCGCGCGCCTCGGCCTCGAACGTCGCACGCTCTGGTGGCTGGGGCGCGGCACCGCAGGAGGCCATCGCGAGGCCGAGAAGGAGGATGTTCCGTTTCACGACACCATCTCCACGACGACATTCTCGTCGCGTCCGGGCGAGGTCGAAACGCGAAAGGGCTGGAGTGGGTCGCAGGTCCGGATGATGCTGACCGGTCTGGTCTGGGCATAGAAGATCCGGGAGGCGACGCGCAGCGCATTTTCGCGACTGCAAAGGATACCGCGCTTCGGCGATATCGGAGCGGCAGGCAAACCAGCAAGCATCGTAAATCCTCTTCAAGGAGGCATGTTACAGGAGGGACGGTTCAAGCGAAGATGGTCTTGTGAACCTTGGTCACAGGAACGATCGACCAGCGCCGTTCCATGAAGCGACTGATCCGGTAACTACACAGCGTATCCGGATCGCGAAAGCTCATGCGGCGGCCACGCTTTTGGACGATGAATTCGTCGCCGACATGGCCATCGGTGAATGTGAGGGCGTCGGCCAGCTTGACCCGATCGCCATCCTCGACCTTGCGCGTGCGTTGCTGCAGCTTGGCGAGGCACCGCCGACGCCAGTCGAGAGCGTTTTCATTGTCGGTTGAGGTCAGCAGGTTGAGGATGCTCTCGGGGCAGCCATCCTCGCATGGTCCCATGCTTTCTTCCAGTCGGGTAGGATTGGTGCTGCTCATGGAGTCAGCCCTGATCCCCCCGCCGAACCGCACGTGCAGCTTTCACCGCATGCGGCTCTCCACTGTGACGAACCATCACTTTGCCGTAGATCGGGCAGGCGGCCTCTGTGAG
>QFCS01000233.1_pt1 | contig 14540 bp, 19 predicted proteins | sample 3576561 | NCBI WGS metagenome assembly QFCS01 | reverse complement strand
GAGCCAGAACCTTTTTGTGTCGGGCGCGAGCCGTTACACCACGTTTGACGCGAGGCATGTGTGTTCTCCTTGTTCGTCGTTGATCAAATGCCCGTGCCGGGCAGCATCTGTGCCATGTGACCCATGTTGGTCTCATGCACGGTGACTGCTCCACGCAGGTGGCGCTTGTTCTTGGTGGTCTTCTTGGTCAGGATGTGACGCTTGAAGGCTTGACCGCGCTTGACGGTGCCACCGGGACGAACGCGAAAACGCTTCTTCGCGCTGCTCTTGGTCTTCATTTTGGGCATCTTCATGCTCCTTTTCATTTGTGCTCGTGAGGCGCCGCGAACCTTCCGCGGACTTGTTGGCCCCGAGCCACTTTTATGGGCAGCCTTTCGGCTCCCCGATTCGGCGTCCGGCTTTTCAGCCAGCGCCTCGGACCGGCAGGAGACTACCCTGCCCGTCCAATGCTGTTCTTGGCCGCCAACCGCCCTCAGGCGGCCGACTGGCTTGCCGCAGGCGCTGCTGCTGCAGCGGCCTCGGCGGGTTTGGCCGCTCCACCGGCCTTCTTGCGGCCGGGCGCGATCATCATGATCATCTGGCGCCCTTCGAGCTTCGGAAACTGCTCCACCACGATCGAATCGGCCAACTCATCGCGAATGCGGTTCAGCAGGGCCAGCCCCAGATCCTGGTGGGTGATCTCACGGCCGCGGAACCGCAGCGTGATCTTGCACTTGTCACCATCGTCCAGAAAGCGCCGGATGTTGCGCATCTTGATGTTGTAGTCGCCGTCGTCGGTACCGGGCCGGAACTTGATTTCCTTGATCTCGATGACCGTCTGCTTGGCCTTGGCTTCCGCCGCCTTCTTCTGCTCCTGGTACTTGAACTTGCCGTAGTCCATCAGGCGACACACCGGAGGGACGGCAGTGGCCGCGATTTCGACCAGGTCCACATCCAGCTCACCGGCCATGCGCAGCGCTTCCTGCAAACTGACGATGCCCAAGGGCTCGTTCTCGGGGCCGTTGAGGCGAACCTCAGGGGCCATGATTTCCCGGTTCAGTCTGTGTGCGCGCTCTTCACGTTGGCGGCGGTCGCGAAAGTTGGTAGCTATGGTGAGTTCCTTTGTGTGGGCCGGTTCAGGCGAATTGGCGGCCACCCGGCCGCCTCACGCACACGAAGTGCGCCATGGCAGCAGGGGGCATCCAGCCAGATGTTTGAAATCAAACTTTGGATGAAACGTCAGCCGCGATCAATTTGGAAAAGGCTTCCAGCGGCATGACACCGAGGTCTTTGTTCCCTCGCGCCCGCACAGCCACGGCACCAGCTTCTTTCTCTTTGTCGCCCACGACAAGGATAAAAGGCAGCTTTTGCAACGCGTGCTCCCGTATTTTATACGTAATTTTCTCGTTGCGCAGGTCCGTCGTCACCCTAAGCCCTTGATTCTGCAGAGTTTTCGCGATTTCCAGACAGTATTCGGCCTGGGAATCGGTGATGTTGAGCACCGCCACCTGCACCGGCGCCAGCCAGGTGGGCAACGCGCCGGCGTGCTGCTCGATCAGGATGCCGATGAAACGCTCCAGGCTGCCCACGATGGCGCGGTGCAGCATGATGGGGCGGTGGCGCGCGCCGTCCTCCCCCACGAATTCGGCGTCCAGGCGCTCGGGCAGGTTCGGATCGACTTGCATCGTTCCGCACTGCCAGGGGCGGCCCAGCGCGTCCTTGAGGGTGTATTCGATCTTCGGGCCATAGAAGGCACCCTCGCCCGGCAGGTACTCGAAGTCACAGCCCGAGGTGCGCAAGCCTTCGGCCAGCGCTTTTTCCGCGCGATCCCAGCTCTCTTCCGTGCCAATGCGCTTTTCCGGGCGTGTGGAGAGCTTGTAGATGATGTCGGTGAAGCCGAAGTCCTTGTAGACCTTCTGCAGCAGCGTGGTGAAGGCCACCACCTCCGCCTGGATCTGGTCTTCCGTGCAGAAGATGTGGCCGTCGTCCTGGGTGAAGGCGCGCACGCGCATGATGCCATGCAGGCCGCCCGAGGGCTCGTTGCGGTGGCACTGGCCGAATTCACCAAAGCGCAGCGGCAGATCGCGGTAGCTCTTGATCCCCTGCTTGAAGATCAGGATGTGGCCCGGGCAGTTCATCGGCTTGAGCGCGTAGTCGCGCTTTTCCGACTCCGTGACGAACATGTTCTCGCGGTACTTGTCCCAGTGGCCGGTCTTCTCCCACAGGCCCTGATCCAGGATCTGCGGGCCCTTCACCTCCTGGTAGCCGTTCTCGCGGTACACGCGGCGCATGTACTGCTCCACCTCCTGCCACACCGTCCAGCCCTTGGGGTGCCAGAACACCGTGCCCGGTGAGTGCTCGTCGATGTGGAACAGGTCCAGTTCGCGGCCCAGCTTGCGGTGGTCGCGCTTCTCGGCCTCTTCCAGCATGGTCAGGTACTGCTGCAGCTCGTCCTTGGTCGCCCAGGCCGTGCCGTAGATGCGTTGCAGCATCTCGTTGCGGTGGTCGCCGCGCCAGTAGGCGCCGGCCACCTTCATGAGCTTGAAGTGCTTGAGCTTGCCGGTGCTGGGCACGTGCGGGCCACGGCACAGGTCTTCAAAAGCGCCTTCGCGGTACAGCGACACATCCTCGTTGCTGGGAATGCTGGCGATGATCTCCGCCTTGTAGAACTCGCCCAGACCCTTGAAATACGCCACGGCCTCGTCGCGCGGCAGCACGCGGCGCACCACGGGCTCGTCCTTGGCGGCCAGCTCGGCCATGCGCTTTTCGATCGCCACCAAGTCTTCGGGCGTGAAGGGGCGCTTGTACGAGAAGTCGTAGAAGAAGCCGTGCTCGATCACCGGGCCGATGGTCACCTGCGCGTCGGGAAACAGCTCCTTGACGGCGTAGGCCAGCAAGTGAGCCGTCGAGTGGCGGATCACCTCCAGACCATCAGCGTCCTTCGCCGTGACGATGGACAGCGGGCTGTCCTGCGTGATGAGGTAGCTGGTGTCCACCACCTTGTCGCCGATCTTGCCGGCTAGGGCGGCCTTGGCCAGGCCGGTGCCGATCGAGGCCGCCACGTCGGCGACCGTGACCGGGCCGGAGTATTCGCGTTGGGAGCCGTCGGGGAGCGTGATGTGCAACATGGGGAGGTCCAGAAAACAAAAAAGCGCGGCAGGGGCCGCGCTGGTGTGGGGTGAAAAGGAAATCAATCGGGCAGGCGCGAACTGCAGGCCTCAGAGGGCCGTGGAGGTGGTCTCCATAGTTCGCGGTGTCATAACCAGATTGCCTTTCTCGCTCTTGCTGATTCAGAAGAACAAACATTTTCCCACAAAACCCGGACATACCGTCGCCCTGCTCGCCTCAGCGCCGCGGCATGCGCCACCGCGTCGTTTCTTCCTTGGAATTTCGGTACCGGGAAATTCCCATGGAGTCATCGGCTGACCATCAGTACCATTTACTTGATTCTTATGTGAATCACAGTTTTATATATAAAACAATCGTTTCATTCCCGAAGGAGCACCCATCCATGCTTTTCCAGCTTCTCCGCCTCCCGCTTCTTGTCGGCAGCTTGTCCGTCCTCGCCGCGTGCGGCAGCACGCCCGGTGCTCGCAACGCCATGCCCAGCCCCGGCCAGGTGGTCAACGTCCAGCCTCAGACCCGCTCCCTGCTGTCAGAGTCATCGCAACGCTGGATGGTTTCCTACATCACCACCTCGCACTCGGGGCAGAGCACCGTGGTCCAGGGCCTGATCGATCTGCCGAAAACGCCACCGCCGGCTGGCGGCTACCCGGTCGTGAGCTGGGGCACCGGCACCACCGGCGTGGCGCCGCAGTGCGCACCGTCCCTCGCGGCTTCACCCTCCCGGCTCGAATACCAGAACCTGCTGCTGAAACAGGGATACGCCGTGCTGCGCACGGACTACGAGGGCTGGGGCGCCTTCGCAGGCCGCCCTGACCTCGAAGGCCGCAGCAACGCCTACGCCATGGCCGACCTCGTCACCGCCGCCCACGCCCTGCCCATCCAGCTCAGCAAGGAATGGATCGCCGCCGGGCACAGCCAGGGCGGGGGTGCGGTCATCTGGGTGGCATCGATGAAAGAGCGCACGCCGGCCTACCCGCTGAAGGCCGCCGTGGCACTGGCACCCACCGGGCCCGGCGTGCTGAAGTTCCTGAACGACGTGGTGGACGGCCAACCCGTCTCGGCCGGCGCTCAGCCCTTCGTCGCCATCACGGCCTTGGCGACGAAAGTGGCGGACCCGAGCCTCGATCTGGACAAGCTCACGCACCCTGCCATGAAGCCTCAGATCGAGGCAGCGAAGACCACCTGCATCGGCGGCTTGTTTGGCATGCCCGTGCTGGCGCCGGGCCAGTACCTGAAGAAGGGGCCGGAGTTCGACAAGATGGTGAAGTTCTTTGCCGCGCAGGACCCTACCCAGCTCAAGCTGCAAGTGCCGGTGTTCATCGCCCAGGGCGAGAAGGACCAGACCACCGTCACGCCGCCCACGACGCGGCAGATGATGGGCGCTCTGTGTGGCAAGGGCGCGCGCATCCAGTACAAGGAGTACGCGGGCGAAGATCACGGCTCGGTGATCATGGCGTCGAGCGCGGATTCGCTGCGCTTCATCTCGTCCGTGCTGTCGAACCAGGCACCGGCCAACGACTGCCGCTGACAGGCCCTCGCGCTCCTTCCCCAAAGAACGCCACCCAGCCGGGTGGCGTTTCTGCTTTCTCGACCCGGCTTGCCGATTCAGCGCTTGGCCCGTTGGGCCGAGACAGCTTGCAGCTCACCGATCTTGTTGCAGAGCGCCTCGAACCGCAGGTCCAGCTCGGTAAAAAGCATCTTCGGGTTCTCCAGCTTGGGCGCGAGCCCCTTCTCTCGATCCGTGTAGCGCTCCAGCGTGGCGGCCAGCTGATCGAGCTGGAGGGAAGCGTCAGAGGCGAGGACGGACACTCGATCAGTGAAGTCGTTTCGGTTGCGCAGGTGTGTGAGCGCGTTGCGAACGAAGAGTTTGATTGACATGTTTCGTTGTGCCTTTTCTTACGGGTGGTGAATGCGGAGCCGTTGTGTCAACAAATCGACAGCAGTGACGCCGTGCCATTATTCTGAGGGATATATACAACAGAATCAAACGGTCCCTGAACCACCCTTGCCCATCTCAGAGGGCAAGCACCGTGGAACCAGATCAGGCACTTGGGCAGGCATTGCGCAGCCTGCGAACACGTCGTAAGTGGAGCCAGACGGAGCTCGCGCTTCGTGCCGACGTGGATCGGAGCTACCTCTCGCTGATCGAACTTGGGAAAAACAGTCCAAGCGTGCGGCTCATGTTCAAGCTTTGCGACGCACTTGACGTCACTCCTTCGGACCTCATGAAGGACGTCGAAAAGCGCATGCGCGCTCAGCGTGCCCGTTAACACCTGGCACGGCATGAACGTCGAGCCAGGCGGCCAAGAATTCGACCACCCCATCCCAACATCGTCGGCGAGCGCATTCGCTCGCGATGGGAAGAGCTGGTGTGGTCTCAGGAAAAACTGGGTGCGGCCATCGACATCGACGAGTCGTCTGCCAAGAAAACGATGTGGCTGATTTGCTGCTGAGTGGTCTGACCATCGCCCCTAGCCGTCAACCGGGTCGTTCGGCGTCTCCAACGTGAGCTGATAAAAGGCCGCATCCAGCCATCGACCGAACTTGAAGGCAATCTGGGGCATGGTGCCGGTGTGCACGAAACCCAGTCGCTTATGCAGTTGAATGCTGCCCTCGTTAGAGGCGTCGATGCAGCCGACCATCGCGTGCATGCCAGCCGCTTTCGCTCGCTCCACCAACGTCCGCATGAGCAGCGGGCCAAGCTTGCGACCACGATGGTCCTTGTGGACGTAGACACTGTGCTCGACCGAGTACTTGTATGCGGGAAACGTCCTGAAGAAGCCCCACGAGGCAAAACCCAGCAAGGTTCCGTCCTCATCAAATGCGCCGATCACCGGAAATCCGTTGGCTCGCTTGGTCGCAAACCATCCAACCATGGCTGATGCTGGCCGCGGGACATAGTCATACAACGCGGTCGAAGTCACGATCGCATCGTTGAGGATGTCGAGAATGGCGCCGGCATGCTCTTCTTCCGTGCAGTCGTGAAGGCGAATTCCTGAGAGCGGCTCGATGGCTGTCATGGCGGGCTCCAATGTCCTGAATGAGCTAGTGCTTGTAGGGTGCGGCAAAGTCGCACAAGGCGACCAAGTAGTGAGCTTCTCGCTCGGTAGGATTTGAGAACACGAGAGGTTGATCCAGTCTCACGGCCAGGCAGTCCCCCTTTTGAAGAACATGCCGCCGCTCGCCCTGAGCAACGTCGATGCGCCCTTTGAGAACCCAGACTTGCTGATGCAGAGAGCCATCGTGTCGGCCGCTCTCGTACGCGACACGGGCTCCCGCCGGAAACCTCACCTCGGCCAGTTGCAACGGCGACCTCCCAGTGGGTGAGGTGAGAAGCCTGCGTGTGTAGCCGGACTGAGGATCCTTCCACTCGGTCTGGGCAGCCCTTCTCAGCAGCGGATCGTCGGAGGCGCCTCTCTCCGATGCCGAGCCGAACAGTGCGGCCATGGAGATACCCAGGGCGGACGCCAGACGGTCCAGAACGACGGCGGTCGGGCTTGCCTCGCCGCGCTCGATCAGTGAAATCATCGAACGGCTCACGCCAGATCGTGAGGCCAGGGTCTCCAGGCTTTCTTTCCGCGAAGTGCGCAACTCGTGCACACGACGGCCAATCGCGGTGTTGATGGAATCTGCGTCCTCCGTCATTCATTTCCATTACATTGGATAAAAATCCATAATAGTGGAGTCAAAACAGTAAGTCAACCAGGTGAAAGACATCCTTCACCAACAAAAAAGGCCACCCCGAAGGGTGGCCTTGCTGCTCTACGTGTTGAGAGCGCGAATCAGTGGAACTGCTCTTCCTCGGTCGAGCCCGTCAGCGCCTTCACGCTGGAGGAACCGCCCTGGATCACCGTGGTCACGTCGTCGAAGTAACCCGCGCCCACTTCCTGCTGGTGCGACACGAAGGTATAGCCCTTGTCGCGTGCGGCGAATTCGGGTTCCTGCACCATTTCCGTGTAGTGCTTCATGCCTTCGCCGCGGGCATACGCGTGGGCGAACTGGAAGGTGTTGATTCTGCCGGCCATAGGGAATCCCGAACATAGACAAGTAGTTGGGTGTGGCCGGGAGTCTGTGGAGCCGCCGCACCCACCGTCCACCCAACGGGGCCGGCTATGGGGAGTTGGGCCATCAGCCCGGGGTGTCCACGACGGAAACATACGCGCCCCGTGGGTTCCCACCACACACCCACACCTTAAGGGGGGGACGGGGGCAGACCTAGAGACTCAGTGCACAGAAATTTTGCCCGGTTTTGGTGGGGAGCGCTGGACTGTTGTGGTGTGCGGCTACGATGTCGTCTATCGGCCAGGAACAGCCGGTGGGTTACTACCGAAGCGGACGTTCAACGTTTGAGTTGAGCGGCATGCTATAGGAACGCCCGGTTGACAGACGGGTTAGGCATCTCCTTAAGTGCAGCGCCACATCTCTAGAACTCGCCACGCAATGAAGAGGAGAGCGCCGACAACGAGCATGCGAAATTGCCAGACACCGTAGAACTGCGCCTTCTTGCCATTGCTTTCCAGAGCGGATGAGACTCCGCTTACCGCTGCAGCGAATAGCTCGGGATGCGGCGGTTGTTGTGGGTGCGAGCCCCGCTTGAGCTGAAGTAGATTGAAGTTTGCATAAATGGACGATTGAACCCAAGAAAGGTTCTTGCAGCCAAAGAAGAAGCTTGTCGCCCAACTCGCCGTTGCGAGCGCAACTGGGAGCAGCCACCACGACAACTTCAGTCCTTCGGTCTTCTGCACGGCGAAACCTATGGCCGCGCCAGCCGCAGCAAGGAGGAAGTATGTGTACTTTTCCTGACCAGTCTGATGGGCCTTGTGTAAGGAGGAGATTGCTTCGTCGAGGGCCATTTCGATGCCTAATGTTTGAGCTGAGCCGCGAGCGGGGTTTACCGAGCAAGCTGTACCAATGCCCGGCTTAGGACGATGATACTCATCGTCGCCTCAGGGCCCGATCTAGCCTCGGCTACGATGACGGGCATTGGCCAGGGGCGGGCATCCAAATACCTTCAGTAAAGAGCGTGTCGAACATCTTCGAAGAATTCATCCACCGAGAGGCGGACTATCGCGCATGGTTGGCGGAGCATCCCGACGGATTTGTGCTGAACGCACGACGGAATCCGAAGGCTTCCTACATGCAGTTGCACACGGCGAAGTGTCACACGGTTACACAGTATCGCCAGCATGAAGGCAAGGACACGTTTACAGGCAGTGGCTACATAAAGGTCTGCTCCGACGTCCCGGGTGCGCTTCTGGAGTGGATGGCCCATTACGGGGCAAAGAACTTCACAACGCTCTGCAGCAAATGTAAACCTGACATCTCAAGCATTGACCAAGTGGCCACCCAGGAGGCTCTTCTGTATGCGGAGGCCCGCAGGTTGATTGCTACACCGGCGAAACTACAGCAGGAACTCGCGGACATTTCAAACGAGCCCCCAAGCTACTACTACGCTCACACCAAGGTTTTCAAGCGCAATCCGGCCGTGGTCGCCGCCGTCCTTCTCCGGGCGAAGGGGACCTGCGAGAGGTGTCATACTTGTGCGCCGTTCCTCAGGGCTGCCAACAAGGAGCCGTATCTTGAGGTGCACCACAAGGCCCGGCTAGCCGATGGCGGCAGCGACCATCCAGACAATGCGTTGGCGCTCTGTCCGAACTGCCATCGGGAGGCGCATTTCGGATAAAGCGATTCCCCCGTCCACGAAACTGAGGCGGACAACTGCCATTCATTGGAGAGCCGAGCAAGCTGGACCAATGACCGGTTTGGGACGCATCACCCACCGTCGCCTCACGGCCCTTGGCGGCCTCACGTCCCCCATCGCTGAGACCAATTCTTACGACCTTCTACATACTGACCGCATGCGACTACGATGCTTTGAGCGGCTTTACATGCGAGTGCAGTCGCTCTTCGATTGCCTTCTCAATGGCAGCATGAAGTGGAACAGCTTTGGCTTCAAGTTTTTCCCAAGCTTCACTTCTCATTTTCCAACTACTGTCGTCTTTGGAAACTTCCAAGGCTACCACTGCAGACCAAAGAAGTGGCGTCATGTCTTTAAACATCTGCTTAAGCTCAGTCGGTAGGAATAGTCCGTTTGACTCAACATAGCTTTGCAGCGATCCAACTGACTTTTTGACATCGTGCAGTTGATACCAAAACAGGATGTCTTGGTAAATTCCATCTCGGTCTTTGCCCTTTGCGGAAGAGAAGTTGGTAGGAGCATTGCGAATGTTTTGCTTCTGACTCTCAGTAAAGGTGGTGCCGGCCAGAAACTCTTGAAGCTCCACGTCTGACATCCTCCCTGTCGCTGGGTACGACTGAATTGGGGACACCAATGATCGCGTCAAACCGTAGGCCTTGTGAAGCTTCTCCCACGCCTCAGGAAGAACAGTGAATTCACGTTCCTGCATCTTCAATGCACCGTTCAGGATCGACTCAACTTCGATCTTGAGTCGTTGAATTTCTTTCGCTTGATCATGCTTGAAAGTTTCGAGTCGCTCTGCGAAACGGGCATCAATCCATCCTTTGCCAAGGTACCTGAAGACTCCATAGGCCACCGCAGCAGACCCTCCGCCATACAGCGTGACCGTTCCAAAGAACTTCAAGATTTCGTCGACGTTATTCATAGACGGCATTGTCTTCGAGATACCACCAGCTGGTACTTCAAACTTAGCCTATATGTACAGCCGTTAAGATGCCCCCTTCGCTCGATGACCGATCAGAAGCTGCAAGAAGAAGTTCTTCTATGGGCCCGAAGCAGGCTTTCATTTGGCCTGACCCGCAGCCCTGAAGCAGTCGCTCAATGTTTGATATGAGAGGAATGTCTCTCGACAACGCAGTCACGGCTCACTGGGATCACTAAAAGTCTCTGTTCTCGATCAGCCAGCTTCCCTTCGGTTCGTGCCCTTCGCGAATTGCAGCCTTCAAAAAACTCACCGTGGTCGAAATTGCTTGGCGAATGGCGCCTTTCTCCGATTCGGAGCACGTTCGAGACGGGTAGTAAGGGGCAGCCTGGGTAGGCGTATGAACATGGTGACTTACCTCGAAGTGATACGGCTGGCCATTGATGACATTGCTTTGATAGATCTTCACGCGAATTGTCGGATGAAAATGATCGTGACTGACATTCAGAACTAGTTTCAGTTCTCGGAGCAGCACATATGACTCATCTACTACGGACTCATCCTCAAGCATTTCAATAACTTCTTCTATCGACATGGGCGTTCTCGATGGTTGGTTTTAACTCGGGCAATGTGGACAGGGCTGCGTGATGTGCTCTAGCGTCGAAGTTGCACCGCACACATTGGCAGTGTCCGTGTCGACCTGTTAGGCCTTGACCTCGATGAGGTACACATCTTCTTGAATTGTGTCGTCGCGCACCTTATAGCACTCGAGAATGGAGACATCCACACCGAGGACCTTCGCGACCGCCGCCTTGGCATCGTGCGGAACCTCCGCCGGAAACTTGTTGGGGTGACGGCGCGTACCCGAGCGACCCCAAGCGACTTCGTAGCCACCGGGCACCTCCGCGTGTCCATGATATTCATCGCCCTGAAAGTGAGGCGGGTCGCGGCGCGCTGTGAAGTTCCCAACCTTGGCACGAGTAGCTTCGTCGAGTCTCTCGGCCAGTGGGGCTTCGAAGTTCTCAGGCACCTCCACTCGAATCTTCTTCAGTGCGATGAAGTCTTTGAATCGGATCATGTGAGCATCTTCTGGCAAGGCCTAAAGTGTTCTCGGGAGACAACCGGCTACGCCTGGGCAGGCTCGCTGCGCCCGAGGTCGGCACACTCCGGCATCACAAAGTGTTGATCTGTTATCGAAATCTCCCGTTGGCTACAGTTTGTGCAGTATTAATTTCCCGACAAAATCGGCACGCGCCTACACGTCCTCGCCGAAGCAGCTACAGAGTGGCCATTGGCAGAGCTACTCTTCCGGCCGATTGCCGTCATGGTAGCCGACATCAAATGCAGGTGTTCATGCCGCACAGCCGTCTCTATCATCCGCATATGGACGTCACCGAACTAGACCCCGATGACCTGCGCATCAGCATGCTCCTGGCGCTGGACTTCCTGACCGCGCATTTCGTGGCCCGGGACCATGCCTATGCCTAACGCGGATCACTGTCGCGCGTGACACTCTGGAGCGGCGGGTCTTGCTGGCGCTGGCTGAGACCGATGCTGCACAAATGCCTGAGGAGTGGTCCTGGAGGCACGCCGCGCACGAGATCTCAATCCGGGTGGTGTTGGACCTCGTCGAGGACGAGCGGGCCGGCCTGTAGGTTCACACCATTCATCGCCAGAAACTGTGCATACGTACAGCATCCAGGTACCATGAAGCCCATGGATGCCCTCCCCGCACACATCTGGATCGCCGCCTGTGCACATCAGCTACAGCAGCAGTGGCGCACGGTTGCCCCCGACGAACAGCTTGAGGAACTCGCGAGGGATCTCTGGAGGGACGAGCGCCTATGTGCCCTGACACCGAGCGAGGCTGCACAGGAGTGGCTGGAGCCGGTCACGGGCAAGCACCTTCTTGATCGAGGTTAGGCCCCCATCACTCGCCCAGTGAAGGCGGATAGGAGCTACCTCTTCCCTCTGAAAATGGACAGGACGGATGAGATGAAGCCAGGTTGAGAGAGTGACGGCATCTGCGGCCTTTTGTCTTGCCCAGCCTGCAGTGCTGATTTCAGTTGTTGTGTCGATGCGGACGAGCTGGGTCGAGGAGTGACCACCGTTGCAAACGAGGGAAGCTTAGGTGGAGGTCTTTGCCGAGGAACTTGCGGCAAGGGCGGCGTCAGCGGTTGTACAACGGACCCCGTTGGTGCGGGTGGCACGTTCCATCTCTCTGCCAATCGAGGAGGGACGACTAGAAGTTGGCGCGCCCTTGTCGCCGCGACATATAGGAGCCGCGCTTCCTCCCTATTCATGGCAAGCTTAGAAGGGTCGTCTTTTCGGGGACGTGGCTCGAAGTCCGTGAACAGGGTCACCGAGTCCCATTCTCTGCCCTTCGCCTTGTGCCCTGTGGACACAGTCAGGGACGCGCTGGCTTCTTCGCGACACACAGAATTCAGCCTCTGAATGAGCGTGAGTTCTCCATAAGTCTGAACAATACTGACAAAAGACCTCAGGGACTCGCCTTCATCAGAGCCGGAAAAGTCAACAACCTCTGTCCAATCCTTGAAGCCAAAGAATTCTGCGCACTCCGCTGGAATAGATCGCTTTAGCTTACTCACATCCTCAAGCATGCGAATCAGCTCGTTCACTCCACCGACAACATAGGGTGGCCTACCCGCTGCTAGCGCCTCAATCACCACCGCGACCACACCTGCATTTGTTCGGCACAGGATGGTCTCTGTCGTACCTGTCGCGGAGATGCGTGTAGCTCTTTGGGGATTGCCAATGACCCTTCTCTCCTCGCCGAGCACTCGCAAGATGGACGTGGCGGCATCTGCGACAGCGTCACCAAATCGAAATGAGCGCGTCAGAAAGGCCTCAGCATCAGTCTCGACACTCTCCATCGCATTAATGGCCCCGCGCCACTCATAGATCTGCTGATGTCGATCACCTACGAGCGTTAGATGACTGTCTTGACGCCGCAAAACGCTGAGCACAGCCTCGTTGGTGTCTTGCGCTTCGTCGAGAAGCAGGTAATCGTAGTCAAGTCGCGGCCCCGACAATGACCAAAGTTTGAGATATCCATCATGACCTAGCGGAGCGGAGTCCGCTGGATCCAACATTCGATCCCAGAGATGAGCTGCCAGGTCAACGATGTACCCCTTGAACAGGTCCTGATACTGGGGTTCGATCTTGTCCAACTTCCCGGACAAAGGGACGTGACTGCTTCCTACGTCCACATCACCACTTTGGCAAAATCTTTGGACGGTTTTAGCTGTCAAGAACCCGAGCGTCCGAGGCTTGAGCGAGATTCCGCCCACGGCAACCTCCTCAATGCCGAGCAGCTTTACGACGTGATTGCTATGAAGCGAATGCGTAAGTTTTGCTTCGTTCCCGCGGTAGATGCTTGGAACTGCCCTGAAGGCCAGCGAGTGCGTCGTTCGGCAGTCCACCGATCGAGGAAACTTCGTCTTGGCCTCGGCGGCGATGCTCTTGTTGAACGCCAAGTACAGGCCATTTTTTGAAGTCGACTCTGCAACAGCGGTCAAAGTGGACGTCTTTCCCGTCCCTGCAAATGCACTTATCTTTAGTGCTCGCGATGACTGGAAGAGGTCAACAGCTCTTGCTTGTTCCTCGGTTAGATTCACAAATTTCCCTCAGTTTGCAGTCGCTCTTCACTTCAGCATCCCCGGACTCTCGTAAGTCACCAAGAATCGCGTCGCTCGAACTCTACCGCCGATACTTGTTCGGGACGGGATGCGTACGGCAGTCGAACGGTCCATCTGCACCGCTGCCCCGTATGCGCGTCTCAAAGAACTGCCGTTTCGAGCCAGCCCCTTGAAGGCCTTGCACGGTTGCGGCGTCGATTTCGCAGTAGTGGTAGTAGGTCGCTTTCAGACGAATGACCATGTACCGCTCGGCTCTGTCATAGCAAATCCGAGACACATCACTGCTCTCCTTAACGTCCACGCAAGTGAACGAGTCCAGTGAAACCCCACCGTGGTATCTGACTTGCACTATCTCCGCTGTGGCGATCTGGCACACGAAGGCAAGCGCCGCGAGAATGAAAATCTCACAACGTGACCTCCAGGTGACTTCAGTGGAGGTCAGACAATCACCTCAGCAATGACGGCGGCTGGTGGCACGATGCCAGACTTGAATTTCACTTTGTGCTCTGCGGCCAGCCTTTTGAACACCTTTGGCATATCAGTCTCCAAAACAAGGTAGACCTTCACGTCAATGTCTTCATGCGGTCGTTCGTACTTAGCCTGAGCCTCCAAGACGGCTTGGTACTTGATGACTTGAAATATACCTCGGCGATAGTCGAGTTCGTTCTTGTCAGAAGTGCGGGACTTCACCTCAACGCCCACCCAGTGTGTCTCAGATTTGAAGAGCACATCGATGGCGTCGCCGGATAGCAGATCCGCCTCGTCCTTGCCAATCGAATCTGCGGATGCGCCAACAAGTTGAGGATTTGAGAGCACATAGAGCTTCAAGGCCATGTGAGCCGGTGACTCGCCCCCACCATAGCGACCGCCATTGCTGCCAGCAGGAGGTAGCTCAGGCGACGCAGGCAGCTTGATACCAAGAAGCGCTAAAACTTCAAGCCATCTACTACCAAAATCCAAAATCCGGTCGTACTCCCCCATGACCTTGGATTCTTTCTCGCTTCTAGACAGCAAGTTGGGCTGCTGCCGGTTCCGTTGACACCGACCTAAGCTTCTTGAGCTTTCTCGAACTGTACGGGACTGAGATACCCGAGCGTCGAATGCCGGCGTGTCGGGTTGTAGAAGCGTTCGATGTAGTCGAACACGTCTGAACGGG
>QFCS01001269.1_pt1 | contig 14542 bp, 14 predicted proteins | sample 3576561 | NCBI WGS metagenome assembly QFCS01 | reverse complement strand
CTGGATCGAGCGGACCTATCACCGTCGCCGCAGACAGGACTCCCTGGGCCGATTGACCCCCATCGAGTTCGAGACCATCATGACCGCACCGGCCACTCAGGCCGCGTGACTCAACCTGTCACCTGATCGTGCAGCAGACCCCCCTTCTCTCTCAACCACGACGTAGCCTGCTGCAGTACCAGCGGCAACAACCCACCGTCGGACTCGAAGGTGAGGAAAGATCTGTACTCGCTCCGTCTTCTTGCCCGTCGACGGTCCAGCCGCTCGCTGCGATCAGGATCTAGGTGCGGGTCGCCTCCGGGGCGCGGCGGACCGTTCGGACGGCGGCGTTGCAGGCGGCTAGCCAGGACGGCTGGGGTGGTCACGCGCAGCAACCTCCGGAAGCTGATACTCGATGGCAGGTGTCAGGCCCCTAGTGTGCGACAGCCCCCAGACAGAATCCGGGGATACGCAGAACTTGCCGTCCGGGCCGCGTTTGCGCAGGTCAGAAGCCCTTGCGCTTACCCCTCCTAAGCGAAAGGTCGTAGGTTCGACTCCTACCGGGGGCACCGCTCGTGCGTGGTGGGTGTGCGGGTCCGACCGCCGCCGGGCACGACCCGCATGCAACCGATCGGCGCTCCGGCGCGTCTTGACCTACGTGATGTTCCTCGCCGCCGGAATCTTGTGGTCGATCGTCCTCCTCCTCGCGGGAGTGGCGATCGCGCGCCGCTGAACGCGGAGCCCGCGCCGGGTCTGCCCGGCGCGGGCTCCGCTCACCTCAGTGCGTCGTCTCCCGACGGCCCAGCAGCAGCGTCGCGCCGGCCAGCACCAGGGCGACCCCTCCGGGCAGCAGCCAGGGCGCGGGGCCCCCCGTGTCCGGCAGGCCCACGGTGTGGACGGTGTCGACCTCGCCGGGCACGTCCGGGACGTCGTCCGGCGGGTCGGGTACGACGACGTCGCTGATGCCGCACGTGATCGTGTCGCCGATGCTGGCGGCGGTCTCCCCGTCGGCGGCGTACCGGACCACCTCGACCGCGAGGCCACCCGACGTGTAGTCGTAGGGGAAGGACCCCGTGAAGCCGGCGGCGACGACCTCGGCGAGGTCGACGATCGACACGGTGCCGACGACGGCGAGCGCCCGAGCGATCGGGTAGGAGCACACGACCACCCGCGGGTCGACCGGGCACGGCGCGGTGACGGTCTCGACCGGCACCGGGAAGGTGTGCGTCGGCGCGCCACCCGGGAAGGTCGCCGGCGCGACGGCGGTCAGCGTGATGCTGCCGTCTCCGTTGAGGACCGTCGTGTAGTCGGGGCTGGCCGGGACCGGCCCGTACGCCGCGTTGCCGGTCCCGCACGGGTCGAGCAGGTCGACGACGGGCGGGGTGATCTCGGCGGGGCCGGGCGGGCAGGCCGCGGTGTTGGTCTCGACCGGCGGCAGGTACAGGTACGCCGGCGCGCCGCCCGGGAAGGTCGCCGGGGCGACGGCGGTCAGCGTGATGCTGCCGTCGGGGTTCCGCACCACCGTGTAGTCCGCGCTGGGCGGGACGGCGCCGTACACCGCGTTGCCGACCCCGCAGGGGTCGACGACCGTCAGTACCGGCGGGGTGATCTCGGCGGGGACGTTCTGCGGGCAGGCGGTGAGCGGGACGTCCTTGGCCTGCTCGCCGTCGAGGGCGAAGCGGATCGCCACCGAGTCCTGCGCGTCGGGGAACTGCCACGGGAACACCGCCGGGTCCGGGAAGTCCTTGAGCGTGTTCACGCTGACGATGATGATGTGGTCGAGCACCCCGCCGGGCGTGCTGACGTACTTGCAGACCACGACCTTCTTGTCGTTGGCCGGCGGCGGGACGCACGGCGTCGTGTTCGTCTCGACCGGCACCGGATAGGTGTACGTCGGGACGCCGCCCGTGAACAGGAAGCCGGTGTCGGCGGTCAGGGTGATGCTGCCGTCCGGGTTGCGCACGACGGCGTACGGCCCGGCGGGCACGGCGCCGTACACGGCGTTGCCGACGCCGCACGGGTCGTCGACCGGCACGGTCGGCGCGGGGATCTCGGTCGGCGCGGCCGTCACGGGGCACGCCGCGATCGGCACGTCCTTGGCCTGCTCGCCGTCGAGGGCGAAGCGGATCGCCACCGAGTCGTGGGCGTCGGCGAAGGTCCACGGGAAGGTCACCGGCGTCGGGAAGTCCTTGATGGCGTTGACGCTGACGATGATGATGTGGTCGAGGACCCCGCCCGGGGTGCCGACGTACTTGCAGACCACGACCTTCTCGTTGCCGGCCGCCGCCGCGAGCGCGGTGGGCGCGGATCCGGACGTCGACTTGCCGCCGTCCTTGACGGCGGGGGCGCTCTTCCCGGCCGACCCCGGCGCCGGGTCGGCGGCAGGTGCGGCGCCCTGCTGGGGTGCGGCCTGCTCCTCCACCGGTGCCGGGTCCGGCTGCGGAGCCGGCTGCGGGTCGGGCTGTGCGGCCGGCTTCGGGTCGGGCTTCGGGTCGGGCGCCGGGCCGGTGTCCGGCGCGGGCGAGGACTCGGCGACGGCCGGCGTACCGCCGTCGGAGCCGGGCGTCGGGCCTTCGCCGTCGGCGAGGGCGGGTGCGGCGAGCACGGTGCTCGCGAGGACCAAGGTCGGAAGGACCAGGGCAAGGTGATGGCCCCGGCGCAGGCCGGTGGGCCTGTCCGGGCGGCGCCCGCGCGGGCGCGACGAAATAGACACTCTCAGAACCCCCATGTGGCGCCTCGCGGGGAGCGGCGCCGTCGCAACTGCTGTGAGCCGGAGCGGATCCCGAGAAAACCGGAAAGGGAGCGTCGAGCGCGCGCACTCCCCTCAGTGCGCCCGGTTCAACACTCCCTCTTCCCGATCGCCACCGCCCCCGAGCGACCGCGGGTGATCGAGCCCCACCCAGCAGCGTAGGTCCGGTCGGAGCTCGGTGGGCGACGATTTCTCGCTCCGCCGGGCGGGTGCCGCAAGATTTAACCCAGGACGTGACCCATGGGGCCGAAGATGCCGCAGTGACCGGGCCGGTCGCCGCGGGTGCGGCTCAGACGCGCCAGGCCAGCGCGGCGCCGTACCCCTCAGGTACGAGGACGTCGCGCACCGACCACGCGCCGAGCGCCCGCCCGGGAGCCTCGTCGGTGCCGAGATAGTCCAGGTGCGGGTCGCGGCCCAACCCGATGCCCAACCCCTTCAGGTAGGCCTCCGTGCGCGACCAGGCACGGGTGAAGCGCACCACCGCGCGCCCGCCGTCGAGCGTGCCGTGCGCGGCCGCCTCGATCTCCTCGTTCTCCCGCGGATGCAGCAGCCGCGACAGGGCGACCGGGTCGTCCGGGTGCCGCTCGACGTCGACCCCCACCGGTACGTCGGCCACCGCGACCAGCACCTGGCCCGGCGTGTGCGACAGCGAGAACTCCACGCCCGCGCCCTCCGCGCGGGGGCGGCCGTGCGGCTCACCGCACCCCGGGCAGGCGTGCCGGCCCCACACGACCTTCTCGGGCGGGGTGTCGGTGACGGCGCCCAGGATGAGGCGGGCGGCGGCGTGGGCGATCACGTACGCGCGGCGCAGCTCGGCGCGCACGTACGACGACGCCTGCTCCCGCTCCGCCTCGTCGAGCCAGACCCGGCCCACCTCGAGCTCGTCGTCGTCGAACGTCGCGGTGTCGAGCGACCACACGCCCAGGCCGATGCCGGCCTCGGCGCGGGGCGCCGGGACGGCCAGGAACGAGTCGAGGGGGGAAGGCTCGACCGGGACCGCGGAACGGTCCGGCACTGCCTCCGCGACGTTGCGGGTCATTGCCCCGAGGCTAACAAGGAGGTGTGAGCCGGCTCACGGCGCGGTCAGTCCCGCGACCTCTCCGCCTGGGCGATGGCGTTCTCCACCACGGAGTTCATCCGCGAGCCGTTGGGCCAGCCGTCGTAGTGGCAGGCCAGGATGACCAGCTCCCGCAGCGCCTCCGCGTCGAGCTCGCCGTTGGCCAGCGCCGCGGGCACCTGGATGCCGAGCACGTCGTCGGCACGCTGGCCGACGAGCATGCCGATCAGGAACAGCCGGCGGTCGCGGGTGCTGAGGCCCGGGCGCTGCCAGATGTCGCCGAACAGATGCTCGGCGGTGTAGCGGAAGAAGTCGCCGGTGCCGTCGGTCATGTCGAAGCCGTAGACCTCCTCCATCTTCTCCAGCCCGCGGCGGCGGGCCTCCGGGAGGTCGTCGAACTTGCCCATCAGTTTTCCTTCCTGTGGTCCGTCTCGGCCCCCGGCAGGCCGAGGCCCGGCCCGAGACGATCGATCGCCAGCTCCGCGAGCGGTACGTCGACACCGAGCTGCCGGGCGAGCTCGATGGCGAAGCCCAGGTCTTTCATGCCCAGCGAGGTGACGTTCGCGAACACTCCGTGCCAGAAGTCGTCCGATGCGAGCGGGGCCGTCGTCTCCCGGTGCATGATCGCGCCCGGGCCGCCCGTGATCGCGTCGGTGTGCCGCACCACGTCGCCGAGGTCCTTCAGGCTGAGCCCCGCCGCCTCCGCGAGCCGCTGCGCCTCCGTGGCGGCGGTGAACGCGACGAAGTGCATCATGTTGCGCGCCAGCTTGAACTTCGTTCCCGAGCCGATCGGCCCGGCGTGGACGACCTTGCTGCCCAACGCGCGCAGCACCGGCTCCGCGGCCGCGAATGCGTCGTCCGTGCCGCCCGCCATCAACGCCAGCGTGCCGTCGGCCGCACCCATCGCCCCGCCCGACACCGGCGCATCCAGCACCCTCACCCCGTGCCGCGCGGCCGTGTCCGCCAGCTCCGCCGGCGTCTGCGGCGCCACCGTCGAGTGGAGGACCACCGTCAGCCGGTCCCCCGCCACGCCGAGCACCTCCCCCAGCACGTCGCGCACCTGGTCGTCGTCGCGCACCATCACGCACAGCACATCCGAACGCGCCGCCATCGCCGCCACACTCGCCGCCACCCGCGCCCCCGCCTGCTCCGCCGCCGCGAGCGCGTCCGGCGCGACGTCGTACACCCACAGCTCCAGGTCCGCCGCGGCCTGCTGTCGTGCCAGGCGCTGCGCCATCGGCCCGCCGATGTTGCCGAGGCCGACGAAGCCCACCACCGTCGTCATCGCGCGCCCCTCACAACCGGAAGGTCTGGCCGCCGTCGACGGCGAGGATCTGACCCGTCACCCAGGACGCCTCGTCGGACAGCAGGAACAGCAGCGCGCCCACCATGTCGTCCACCGACCCCATCCGCTTGATGGCGAGGCTGTTGCGGACGATGTCCTTGGCCGCGTCACCCGCCTGGGTGCGGGTCGCCTCCGTGTCCGTCGGGCCCGGGGCGATCGCGTTGACCCGGATCCGCTGACCGCCGAGCTCGTGGGCCAACTGCTGGGTGAGGCTGTTGATCCCGGCCTTCGCCAGGCCGTAGAAGCCCGAGTACAGGTACGCCGCCGTACTCGACTGGTTGACGACCGCACCGCCACCCCGCTTCGCGATCTCCGGATACACCGCGCGGGTCATCACCAGTGCACCGTCCAGGTTCACCGCCATGAACTTCCGGTAGTAGTCCCAGTCGACCGAGATCAGCAGGTTGAACTCCATGTCGCCGTAGATGGCGGCGTTGTTGACCAGATGGTCGATCCCGCCGAGCTCGGACACCGTCCGCTCCACCAGCGCCTGCGCCGACTCCGCCGACGACACGTCGCAGCCGACGAAGATCGCCCTCCCGCCGTCCTCGTTGATCGAAGCCGCCACCTTCGCGCCGGCCTCCTCGTTGAGATCCGCCACCACGACGGCCGCGCCCTCCGCTGCCAGCGCGCGGGCGTACGCATCACCGATGCCCTGGGCCGCGCCGGTCACGACGACGACCTTGTTCTCGAAACGCATGTCACTCCTGTCACTCGGGTGTGCAGGAATCCCCGGTCGACCGGGGATTCCTGCACCTGTCGGGCATTGCAACGCCTGCCACCTGCAGGAATCCCCGGTCAGCCGGGGATTCCTGCACCCGCAAGCTCACGCCGGCTCAGCGATCGTCTTCGTCTCGAGATACTCCTCGAACCCGGCGACCCCCATCTCCCGGCCGATCCCGGACTGCTTGTAGCCGCCGAACGGCGCGTCGGGGCTGAACCACACACCGCCGTTGACGGCGAGAGTGCCGGTGCGGATCCGCGCGGCGACGGCGCGGGCCCGTTCGAGCGAGCCGGAGTCGACGGAGCCGGACAGGCCGTACGCCGAGTCGTTGGCGATGCGCACGGCGTCGTCGTCGCCGTCGTGGGGGATGACGACGAGCACCGGGCCGAAGATCTCCTCCTGGGCCAGGCGCGAGGAGTTGTCGAGGCCGGCGACGACGGTGGGCTGCACCCAGCTGCCGGGCTGGTCGATGATCGAGCCGCCGGTCGCGAACCGTCCCCCTTCCTCGAGTGCGACGGAGAAGTACGACGCCACGCGGTCGCGTTGCACCTGGGAGATGACGGGCCCGCAGATCGCGCCGGGGTCGGCGGGGTCCTTGGCCCCGATCGACTCCATCGTCGCTGCAGCGACCTGGACGGCCTCGTCGTACCGGTCGCGGGGGACGATGAGCCGGGTGGTGATGGCGCAGCCCTGCCCGGCGTGGATGCAGGCGGCGAACGCCGTACCACCGGCGACGGCGGCCACGTCGGCGTCGTCGAGGGCGATCGCGGCGGACTTGCCGCCGAGCTCGAGGAACACCTTCTTCAGCGTGGGCGCGGCCGCTGCCATGATCGCCTTGCCGACGGCGGTGGAGCCGGTGAAGGACACCATGTCGACCCGCGGGTCGGTCGACAGCACCGACGCGACCTCGTTGGAGCGGGGCGTCACCACGTTGAAGACGCCGGCGGGGATGTCGGTGCGCTCGGCGACGAGGCGGCCCAGCTCGGCCGCCACCCACGGGGTGTCCGGCGCGGGCTTCAGCACCACGGTGCAGCCGGCGGCCAGCGCCGGCCCCACCTTCGCCAGGTTGATCTGGGTCGGCACGTTCCACGGCGTGATCGCGGCGACGACGCCGACCGGCTCGCGGCGTACGGTGCGGCGCGAGGCGATGCCCATCGGCGAGGCGACCCCCAGGTCGGTCTCGAAGGCGTACGTCTCGGCGAGGTCCGTGACCCACCTCAGCCCCTCGACCGGTACGTCGAAGCCGGCGGCGCCCATCATGAAGCCCGGCATGCCGACCTCGGCGGTCGTCAACGCCCGGAACTCGTCGGCGACGTCCACCAGCGCGTCGTGGAGCTGGCGCAGGCAGCGCACCCGCAGCGCCCGGTCGGTCGACCACGCCGACTCGTCGAAGGCCCGCCGGGCGGCGGCGATCGCGGCGTCGACGTCGGCGGCGGTGCCGTCGGGGGCGTGCCCGATGACCTCGCCGTTCGCCGGGTTCGTGATCGGGTACGACGCCCCGTCGGACGCGGGGGTCAGCTTGCCGTCGATCAGCTGCAACGCGGGGGGCGGCAGGGCGCTCACCTGGCGGCCTCGGCGGCGGGCGCCTGGGTGACGTACTCGCCGGCCTCGACGGGCGGCGGCCACACGGGCGAGGGGATGTCCTTCAGGTGGTAGTGCCCCGGCACCTCGTGCCCGAAGACCGACATCCGCTTCAGCAGGGTCTCGGAGGCCTTGTCGGCCTTGAGGATCTCCATGAACGTGTGGGTGGTCGACGGCATGTCGAACCAGTCGCGCTGCCAGGCGATCTTGATCTGCCCGGCGTCGGCGCCGGAGGTCTGCCGTTCGACGCCGAACCACGAGCCGCCGATGCCGAGGATCTCGTACTCCTCGCCGGTCTCGTCGTTCGTGATCCCGGAGCGCTGCTTCCAGAAGCCCAGCACCATCGACTTCTTCTCGTCGATCATCGTGCAGACGTAGTCGTAGTGCCAGCCGTCGAAGCCGTCCATCTCGATGCCGATCGCCCAGTCGCGGATCTGCTCGCGTCCGACCGCCATGAAGTGCTCGTCGTGGCTGTACATCCAGCCGTAGTTGGCGTCCTCGGCGTAGTGGTCCGCCATGATCCGCCAGTCGCCGGTCCGCTCGGCCTGGCGGTTGATGTCGAGCCAGGAGTCCCAGAACTCCTCGATCTCGGCCCTGGTGAGTGCGGTGCTCGGGTCGGTCATCTTCTCAGTCCTCTTCGATGGAAAGGGCGAAAGCAGGGCAGTACTTCACGGCGGTGGCGACGTCCGCGCGCAGCGCGTCGTCGGGGTGGGCGTCGAGCACGGTCACCACGTCGGCGTCCTCGTCGAAGCCGAAGACGGACGGCGCCTCGCCCTGGCAGAGCTGGTGGCCCTGACAGACACCGGTGTCGGCGAGGACCCTCATCGCACGCGCCGGCGGTACTTCACGCGGGCCGGCTGGGCCAGCTGGATGACCATCTTGGTGACGTCGTCGGCGTAGGAGTCGAGCGGCTGGACCGCCTCGAACTCGAAGTCGCGCAGCACGACGGAGAAGATCGCCTTCATCTGCATCATCGCGAACGCGTTGCCGACGCAGCGGTGCTTGCCGGCACCGAACGGGATCCACGTCCACCGGTTCTGCAGGTCCTCCTGGCGCGGGTCGACGTACCGGCCCGGGTCGAAGGCGTCCGCCTTCGGGAAGTCCTCCTCGATCCGGTTCGACACCCGCGGCGACGCGGCGATCACCGTGCCGGCGGGGATCGTGTGCCCCAGCAGCTCGAAGTCCTCCTGCACGAGGCGCATCAGGATCACCAGCGGCGGGTGCAGGCGCAGCGTCTCCTTCAACGCCGCCTCCAGCACGGGGATGGAGCGCAGGGCCTGGAAGGAGACCTCCGGCGCCGTGCCGTCCTCGCCGGGGGCGTAGAGCGCGTCGAGCTCGGCGACGACGTCGTCCATCACGTCCGGGTGGCGCAGCAGCTCGATCATCGCCCACGACGCCGTACCGGAGGAGGTGTGGTGGCCGGCGAACATCATCGAGATGAAGATGCCCGTGACCATCTCCGCGTCGTACCCGACGGCGATGAGGACGTCGAGCAGATCCCTGTCCCCACGGGGGATCTCGCCCCCCATCGACGCGGCCAGCGCGACCCGCGCGGCGATGATCGCCTGCACCTTGGCGACGAGCTCCTCGCGGGCCTGGTCGCGGATCCGGAAGTTGTCGATGTCGGCGTACGGGTCGACGTAGGCGATGGCGTCGGTCCCGCGCTCGAGGCGGTGGTAGATCTCGGCGAAGGAGCCGTCGAGCTGGTCGCGGAACGGCTTGCCGATCAGGCACGACGAGGTCGTGTAGATGGTGAGCTCGGCGAAGAAGTCGAGCAGGTCGATCTCGCCCTCGTCTCCCCAGTCGGCCACCATGCGGCGGATCTCCGCTTCGATGGTCTGGGCGTGCCCGCGCATCATGTCGCCGCGCAGCGCCTGGTTCTTCAGCATCTGCTGGCGTTCCTCCGGCGAGGCGTCGAAGACGACGCCCTTGCCGAAGATCGGCGTCATGAACGGGTACGCCGCGGCCTGGTCGAGCACGGTCTCGGGGGCGCGGAAGAAGGCCTCGTTGGCCTCCGCCCCGGTGACGAGCACGACCTGCTTGTCGGCGAGCCGGAAGCGGCCGAGGTCGCCGCACTCGTCGCGGACGCGGTGGAAGAGCGCGATGGGGTCGACCCGCATCTCGGGCAGGTGGCCGGTGCCGCGGATGATCTCCGGGACGCCGGCGTCCTGGTCGTCGATGACGGTGGAGACCTCGCGGATGTTCCGCAGCCGTTCGTCGAGTGCCGCTCGCGAGGAACGAGCGGGCGGTGTGTCGAGACGCTGGTCGGTCACTTGCCCTCCAGGGGTGCTTCGGGGTTCACGTCGACGGGGCTGATGTGCACGCCGCGCGGTGCGGCGACCACGGTCACGATGGCCTCGGCGATCGCGGCGGCCTTGAGGAAGTGGGAGTGCCGGGCGTGGCCCCACTTGATCCATTCGGTGAGGACCTTCGCGCCGGCGTCGGCGTCCCAGTCGGAGCCCATCTCCGACCAGGTCGGGCCGGGACGGACGACCGAGGCCCGCACTCCGGTGCCCTCGAGCTCCATCTGCAGCGCCTCTACGAGGCCCTCCAGACCGGACTTGGTCGCGCTGTAGCCGCGCATGAACGGCCGCGCCCGCAGGGCGGTGTCGGAGGAGACGAAGACGAGGTCGCCGCGCTGCCGCTCGACCATCGGGGCGCCGAAGGCGCGGACCAGGCGGTGCGCGCCCAGCACGTTGACGTCGAACTCGGCGGCCAGCTCGTCGGTGGTCGCGTCGAGCAGGCTGCCGGGCGCCAACAGGCCGGCATTGCACACGACGACCTCGGCGTCGCCGAGCCCGGCGCTCACCGCGGCCGCGAACTTCTCGACCGACGCGGTGGAGGCGACGTCGAGGGCATGCACGAAGGCCTCTCCCCCGCCCTCGCGGATCTCGGCGGCCAGCTCCTCGAGCCGGTCGACCCGACGGGCTCCGAGCGCGACGGGGAATCCGGCGGCGGCGAGCGCCTTCGCGGTCTCCGCACCGATCCCGGACGAGGCGCCGGCGACGACGGCGGGACGGCGGTCGGGATGGACGGGCTTGCGGGACGCGGCCATCAGGCCCTCCGCTCGGTGAACGTGACGGGCAGGGACGCGAAGCCGCGCACGCTCGTCGAGTGGACGCGTACGGCGCGCTCGGCGTGCACCTCGAACCCCTCGACCCGGCGTACCAGCTCCTCCAGCACGACCCGGGCCTCGAGGCGCGCGAGGTTCGCCCCGAGACAGAAGTGCCGGCCGGTGCCGAAGCTCAGGATCTGCGACAGCTCGGCCCTCTCGCGGTGGACGTCGAAGACGGTGGGGTCGGTGAAGACCCGCTCGTCGCGGTTCGCGGAGCCCAGCAGGACCAGCGCCTTGGAGCCGCCGGGGATGCGTACCCCGCCGATCTCGGCGTCGCGCACGACGTACCGGGCGAGCATCTGGCTGGAGGTGTCGTGACGCAGCGTCTCCTCGATCCATGCCGGCACCAGTCCGGGGTCGGCGAGGACCTGGGCCTGCTGCTCCGGGTTGGCCGCGAGGTGGAAGAGGGCGTTGCCCAGCAGCTTCGTGGTGGTCTCGTTGCCCGCGACGACCATGAGGAACAGGAACGCCATGATCTCGCCGTCGCCGAGCCGGTCACCGTCGACCTCGGCCGCGATCAGTGCCGAGGTGAGGTCGTCGGTGGGCGTCGTACGACGCTGCCGGACCATCGCGCCGTAGTAGTCGAAGAGCGCGAAGGATGCCTCCATGCCGGCCTGCGGCACGTCGCGTACGCCGTCCTCGCGGTGGACGACGAGGTCGGCGAGGCGTCGTACCTCGTCGCGGTCGGCGACGGGGACGCCCATCATCTCGGAGATGACGTCCATGGGGAGGAGGCCGGCGAAGTCGGCGATCCAGTCGGCCTCGCCGTACTCGGCGTTGGCGCGGAAGGTGCGCTCGAGGTAGCGCGCGGTCAGCATCTCGACCTCGGGTGTGAGCTCCCGGACGCGGCGGGGAGTGAAGGCGGCGGAGACGAGCTTGCGGATGCGGGACTGCTCGACGCCGTCGAGCCCGAGGAAGCTCATCACCCGGTGCGCCTCGGGGTTCCAGGCGGAGGCGTCGAGCGAGACGCCCATCCGGTTGGAGAAGGTCTCGTCGTCGCGCAGCGCCTCGAACACGTCGGCGTGGCGGGAGATCACCCAGATGTCGTCGGTCTCGGCGTGGTGGACGGGCGCCTCGTCGCGCAGCCGCCGGTACGTCGGGTACGGGTCGTCCTGGAAGGCGTAGTCGTACGGGTCGAAGTGCAGCGCCTCGCTGGTCGCGCCGGTCGCGGTCATCAGTGCCCCCGCAGGATGACGTCGACGGCGGACGCGAGCCGTTCGGCGATCTGGTCGTAGGTCATCAGGCCCATGCCGGCCTGGAGCAGCGCGCCGGAGAAGGTGAGCACGAGGACCTCCAGGACGGCGGGGTCGCCGGGCACGTCGGGGCGGGCGGGGTCGCGCAGCGCGGCGTCGAACCGGGCGAGAAACTCACCGCCGATCTTGAGGCGCAGCCGGGCGACGTCGGGGTCGGTGCCGAGCAGTGCGGGTGTGACGGCGGCGGCGAGCTCGGGCTCCTCGACGATGCGCGCGGTGAGGGCGCGCACGGTGGCCTGCAGTCGCGCGACGGCGGTGGTGCCGGCGGGCGCGGCGTGTGCCTGGGCGGCGGTGATGTGGCGCCAGAACAGCTCGGCGAAGAGGTGGTTCTTGGAGGCGAGGTAGGTGTAGGCCGTGGCCGGGGAGACGCCGGCGCGCTGGGCGACGGTGCGCACGGTGAGGGCCTCGTGGCCGACAGCGCGCAACTCCTCCAACCCGGCGACGAGCAGCTTCTCGACGGTCTCCGCCTGACGGGGGTTGAGCCCCTGGCGCGGCGTTTCGAACACCTGACTGGACATGTGTCCAACATAGGAGACGTTTCCGTCGTGCGCAAGCGAAAATCTAGAACGCGTTCTACTGTGGGGCCATGCGCAACGGGATCGTCCTCTTCACCTCCGACCGCGGCATCACGCCGGCCCGCCTCGCCAAGGCGGCCGAGGACCGCGGGTTCGACACCATCTACGTGCCCGAGCACACCCACATCCCCGTACGCCGCGACGCACTCCACCCCACCGGCGGCGAGGACCTCCCCGACGACCGGTACCTGCGCACCCTCGACCCGTGGGTCTCGCTCGCCACCTGCGCGGCCGTCACCGAGCGCATCGGCCTGTCCACCGCCGTCGCCCTCCCCGTCGAGTCCGACCCCATCACGCTCGCCAAGACGCTCGCCACCCTCGACCACCTCTCCGGCGGCCGGGTCACCATCGGCGCCGGCTTCGGCTGGAACACCGACGAGCTCACCGACCACCACGTCCCCGCCGCCAAGCGCCGCACCGTCCTCAAGGAGTACCTCGAGGCGATGCGCGCGCTGTGGACCCAGGAGGAGGCGTCGTACGACGGCGAGTTCGTCTCCTTCGCCCCCAGCTGGGCCTACCCGAAGCCCCCGCAGGGCCGGATCCCCGTCATCGTCGGGGCCGGCGCCGGCCCCAAGACCATGAAGTGGATCGCCCAGCACGCCGACGGCTGGATGACCACCCCCACCTCCACCGACGTCGCCGCCAGCGCCGACCTGCTGCGCAAGGAGTGGGCCGACGCAGGCCGCGACGGCCAGCCCGACGTCCGCGTCCTCGTCGCGAAGAGGCCCACCGAGGAGGACTTCGCCGACTGGACGGCCGCCGGCGCCTCCGAGCTCATCTGGGGCGTCCCCGACGCCGAGGAGGACAAGGTGCTCGCCTACCTCGACAAGATGGCCGCCCGGCTGGGCCTGACCGGGGCCTGACATGACCAGCCGGTACGCCGACCTCACCCGCGAGGAGCTCGCCGCCCTGGTGCCCGAGCTGCTGCTCATGGGCCAGCTCATCGACCGCTCCGGCATGGCCTGGTGCATCGCGGCGTTCGGCCGCGAGGAGATGGCGCAGATCGCGATCGAGGAATGGGCGGCGGCCTCGCCGATCTACACGCGGCGCATGCAGCAGGCACTCGGCTACGCGCCCGCCGTACCGGGGCGCGGCGACGTCGTGACGATCTTCAAGGGCCTGCAGCTCGACATCGGCGCACCCCCGCAGTTCATGGACTTCCGCTACACCGTGCGCGACCCGTGGCACGGCGAGTTCCGGCTCGACCACTGCGGCGCGCTGATGGACGTCGAGCCGATGGGCGAGGACTACGTGCGCTCCATGTGCCACGACATCGAGGACCCGACCTTCGACGCGACCGCCATCGCGAGCAACCCCCACGCCCAGATCCGCCCCATCCACCGCCCGCCCCGCAGCGAGCAGGACCGTGCCGACGGCTCGCGGGCACACTGCGCGTGGACCGTCATCATCGACGACTCCCACCCCGAGCCGGAGCCCTACCCGGCGCTCGCCGTCAACGAGCGCTCCCGGGCGGCGACCCTGGAGCTGGACCCGATCGACGCCTCCTCCCCGGGACTGTCGGACTATGCCGGACCGCTGCTCTCCGACCTCGACTTCGCGGCGTTCTCCCACTCCGCGCTCGTCCGGATCGCCGACGAGGTGTGCCTGCAGATGCACCTGCTGGACCGTGCCTTCGCGCTCGCCGTCGCCGAGCGCACCGAGACCGACGCCGAGCTGGACAAGATCCGCCGCAAGCAGCTCGTCGGCGTCGCCGGGATCGGCGCCGAACGGCTCGCCCGCGCCCTCGAGCTCGACGGCGACCCCATCTCCGCGGCCCTGCGCCTGCTCGCCGTCCACCCCCTGCTCAACCCGGCGGCGTACGTCGACGCCGACCTCGCCGCGGGCGCCCTGACCGTCCGCCCCTCCCCCGCCCACGAGGACGCCGCGTGGGTGTCGCTGTGCGGCCTCGGGGCCATCACCCCGCTCCAGGCGGTCGTGCGGGCCGTCGACCCCCACCTCGACATCGAGGTCGACGACCTCGGCGCCGGAACATGGACCGCGCGCGTCGTACGTCGCGACGAGCCGGCAAAGGAGGCCGACGAGGTCGCCGTCACCCGCTTCAGCACCGGTGCGGACTTCGCCTTCCAACCGCGCCGGTCGATCCCGATCACCCCCGTCTGAGCGGCTCCCGTCCGGGGCGCGGCCGGGCAGGCGTGGGTGTGGG
>QFCS01002157.1_pt1 | contig 14568 bp, 18 predicted proteins | sample 3576561 | NCBI WGS metagenome assembly QFCS01 | reverse complement strand
GATGACGAGTTCGTCGAGGAAGTCGAGCAATTCGCCGATGCACTTGTCGTGATCGATCATCACGTCGTGATACTCGGACTGCCAGCGGCGGTCCGCGATCTGGTCTGGCAGGGGCGCCAATTCCACTGTGGCGACATGCTTGCGGGATTTTTTTGTGGCGGCGAACTGCGATCCTGCCAAGTTCATTCGGCCCCCACGACTTCGACATCGCGCGCCATCCCAATCCGCACCTTTCGCTCGGTGCGGGGGTGCACTTTTGCCTGGGCTTGCCGCTGGCGCGTCTCGAGACGGCGATCGCATTCGAACGCATCCTCGCGCGATTTCCCGACATTCGCCTCACCGAGAGCAAACGACCGATCCAATGGCGCAAACGTCTCGGCAGACGCGCTCTGGCGGAGCTGCCCATGCATCTCATGCCGTAGCGGGACTTCCCAGTGCGGCGTCGTGGGACTTAGACTCCTTCGATCGCCCGCGAGCCCGCCATCTGCAGGCGACGACCTCGCACGGGACCGTGACTATCCGGGCCTCGTCGATGATTTGAACAGACCCCTTCTACAGTTCCTGATCCTGACGATCAGCCCCTTCAGATAGTTGCCAGGGTTGGCCCGAATCTCCGAGTCGGGGCGCGGGGCTGCGTCGACGTCGAAGATGGGCCGTGCGGCCACCACGCGCTTGAGCTGGTCGTCGTGTGCGATTTTAGTCGGCGAGATCACGGGGCCCCAGATGTGAACCATCGTCTGTCCTGCTTCCTGATGTTCGCGCATGTCGAGAACGCCCTTAAAAAAGCGGGCGCCGCGCACAGCCTTCCTTGATTTCTCCCACCACCCCGATGTCAACACGGGGGCCACCGCCAGGAATCGCCGAAGTGATTCCGATCAAACGTAGCGTGGAAGCAGGTAGATTAAGACAGAAATCACACTTGGTGTGAAGCGCAAAAGAGCGTTTTATCGAGGCCCCCTACATGCCTTGCCTCGCAACTACGAATATCAGACGAGCAGATGCCGGGAGGTCATCGGGACAGACAAGTCTCTAGTGTCCGCAGGTCGCATTGCAATCAAATAGGCGTTTACCCATGAGCTTGGCTTTCGAGGAACTCGACTATTGTTCGACCCCAATCGGCATATTGAGCCTTCGGCGACGAAGGCCACCAAGCTTGGAGTACGACGTTTATGAAATAAAGCTCGATGACGATTTTCTCATGTCGAGCCTGTTTACGGTGGCCGAGATTGCCTTGGCCGACCTGGGGCTCGCGGCGCATGCGAACAAGGACATCGACGTCATGGTCGGTGGTCTGGGCCTCGGATACACCGCGCAGGCGGTCCTCAATCATGCCAACGTCCGCTCGCTCACCATAGTTGAAGCGTTGTCGCCGGTTATCGAATGGCACAAGCGAGGATTGCTTCCGCTGGGCGCGCGCCTGACAAACGATCCACGCTGTCGGCTCGTCCAAGATGATTTTTTTGCGCTCATGAACGCGGCTCTCTCATTCGGCGACAAGCGTCAGGTCCACGCTATCTTGGTGGACATCGATCATTCGCCGACGAAGGTGCTGCACCCCGATCACGCTCCATTCTATGAGGTCGACGGATTGCATACCCTGGCGACACACTTGTACCCTGACGGCGTCTTCGCGCTCTGGTCGGACGATCCGCCCGATGCCAGGTTCGTCGCAAGGCTTGCCACCGTATTTGCCAATGTCGATGCGCACGTCGTGGCCTTCCACAATCCGCTGCAGGATCGAGAGTCTGCGAATACGGTCTATGTCGCCCGCACCCCGCAGCAGAGGACGTGAGGCAAAGCTAACCGCTGGGAGCGTTGCCATATGATCCGTTCCTATATCACCCTGGTACGCGGTGACTGGCGGCCGCTCGCCTTCGGTCTCCTCTGCGCCTTCTTGTCGAGTCCCGGCCAGACTTTTTTCATTTCGCTCTTTATCAGCCGCATGGCGATCGACATGGGTTCGGGCGCCACCGAGTTGGGATCGCTCTACATGGTCGGAACAATCGGTGCCGCCGGCCTACTGCCATTGACCGGCCACTGGATCGACCGCCTCGATCTGCGGCTCTATACGACACTCGTGATGGCTGGCCTGGCCGTGTCCTGCGGAGTCATGTCCGTCGCGAGTGGGCCGGCAAGTATCATTCTCGGGTTCCTGTTGCTGCGGCTCACCGGGCAAGGGCTGACGACCCACGTCGCCGTCACGTCGATTGCCCGCTATTTCCACCGCCAGCGCGGCCGCGCCCTTTCGCTAATCGCGATGGGCTTCCCGCTCTCCCAGGGCATACTCCCCTCGGCAGTCGTCCTAGTAAGGGCAACCGACGACTGGCGGCGCAGTTACGGACTGATCGGCCTTGGTGTTCTATTCGTAGCATTGCCGGTTTTGATGATTCTGATTCGATCACTGCCTACTTTTACCCGGCCGACGGATATCGGGAGCGGCACCCGCTCGCCGGTGCTTGACGGCTTGCGAATAGTAGCGCGTTCTCGGTTCTTCTGGTTTGCGTTACCTCTACTGCTCTACATGCCTTTCGCCTCGACCGCGCTTGTCTTTCATATTCAGGCACTTGCTAGCGCCAAAGGGTGGTCACACGAGCTTGTCGCTCTCGGCTTCGTCGCCTATGCCGTCAGTCACGCGTCCACATTGTTGCTCCTTGGCGGACTCGTCGATCGGTTCGGGGCCAAGACCTTGTTGCCTGTGATGATTTTCCCGATGCTCTTTGGCCTCGCAGTACTGGGCATGTCGAAACAGCCAGGTGCCATGCTACTGTTTCTCGGTCTGATGGGAGTGTCGTCCGGCCTCGCCCAGGCGACAGTCACGGCGGTTTGGGCGGAAGTCTATGGGGTTACCCGCTTGGGTACGATCCGCAGCTTTGCCACCACGCTGATGGTGGTCGGAACCGCTCTCGGCCCCGTGGCGGTTGGTGCCCTGCTCGATTCTAGCGCTACAGTGGGCGCCATCTGCGGCACCCTCATTGCTTATGGCTTCTCGTCTGCCGTGCTGGCAAAGATCGGGATGAAACACGGCACTGCGTAGCCCGGAAGTCTGGAGCTGGAATCGTGGCTGAAGCTTTCGGATGTTACCTTCGGCGGCCGGCAACCCATTGGAACTTCGCCATCTGGGTCGCTCCGCCGTACAGAGGGTGTTTTCCACCAACATCCTCGAACTCGACCTCGTAATTATTTCGCCGCGCGAGTCGCATCGCCCAAGAGCGAAATTTTGGCCGTGCCCACTCGAAGCGGTGGTCCGGATGGCGGTGGCGATGCCGCGGCACGCCGAGGAGGGCGTTGAACTCCTTGTTTGGCGTGGTCACGATGACCGTAGGCGGCGCCAAGTCAAAAAAAAGCACGCGCTCCACGGCAGAGAGCTTCTCCGGATCGATATGTTCGATCGTCTCGACGAGGATGGCGGCGTCCAACCCGACCAGCGACCTGTGCGGAAGCGTGAACGAGCCGTGGATCAATTCGACCTTCTTCCGAATCGACTGTGGCTCCTCCTCCAGGGTCGCCCGCAAGACCTCCAGTGCGACCATCGATCTATCCAGCCCTACGATCCGCAACACCTCCGGCTGGCGCGCCAGGCGGCGCAGGAGAGGGCCCTCTCCACATCCGAGATCCATCACCGTGCGCGAACCGCTGCGACGAAGCGCGAGGCTGACGGCGTCGAGTCGCTGATCGTGAAGCCAGGTCACGATTCACTCGCTCTTTTCCGATTGCGACCCCTTGGTCGGCCAAAAACTCTGATGCGGGACCTCCGCTCCGTTCACGGACGCTCCCCTGCAGGCGGGCATGGTTCGATGTGAGATATTGCGAACGAAGGGCAGCGAATTTCCTTCTCGAGGTCGCGAATGAACAGGGGCAACGGTTCACGCCCGGAGAACTCCGTGCGTCTGCCGCTTTTCGAAGTCATATAAGCCGTGAAGGTGATTTGTAGGGCATCGTAGCCCGTAACTTTGAAGATCGCACCAAAGCGATCCCGGTAACATCTACCGACCAGAATGCTTGAGGGCTCCATCGTCACTTAATCCTTCTTTACGTTCCAGCGACGGGAACCTATCAGCCCAGAACGAATCCCGCCGCCGACACAAGCGCCAAGCTCACGAAAGCCAGCACGAGCTTGAGCCATTGTCCTCGGCCGCGCTCATTGCGAACGTGTCGCGTAGACAGGACAGAAACTTTTGTCCGCGATTCGTTAGACACTTCGGCATCTCGAACCGCCGTGCTTCGCTCAGCTCGATGCATCGCCACGCTTTGCTGAGTGACGACGATCGGCGATCGAGAAGCCGCTTTCATCAATTCGCACGGCGATTGTCCAGCTTCCAGAGCCCGGTCCGTCAGTTCGTGCCTGGCGAGAATCCATTGCCTTAGGGTATTGAGAGAGATTTGGCACGGCTTTCCAGGAATGGCTCTACGTCGCGCCGCATCCCAGGGCGCATCCGGCTCGTCGATCAGGCTGATCAGCTGTGGTCCCGACATCGCACCATACGCCTCCCAGATGCCATCGACGATTATGATCTCTGTCGGGCCTAACGGGGCGGTCGCCACTTTGGGGTTCGTGGAGACACTCGCGGCCAAGAGTTCGCGATGGATCGGCCCCGCACCGAACCGATTCAGGGCCCGATGGAGCTCGGCGACGAGCGGGCCGTGCTCGGAGACTGCGATAGGTTCCCAAAACAGCTCCTGGCCTCTAAGTGCAAGAGCCCAGCCTTGCGCGAGGTAGACGAGCTTTTGCATCTGTATGGGGTCGATTGTTCTGCGCTCGCGATGTGCTTGGGCGAGCAGGCGATCTGCGACAGCGTGCACAGTTGATACTCTGTAATTCCGGCCGCTGCTCTGTACTTCCTCGCCAGCGTTCGCGCGCCCGGCCGGCATCAGGTGACTTCCTTCAGAGCGGAGAGCCGTTCCTGAGTCGTGGGCATCGATATTCTTGGATTCAGCATGTGCCATGGTCCAGCAACCCATCTAATCGATACGATAAAGTCCGTGGTAAACTAGGCGCTACGTGGTTCCGGATCGCCTGAACAGATAGCGGTTGGAATCCAGTAGTTCGTTGATTTGGACGAACCGCAGAGATCCAGGACGGTCGACGCGTCTAAGCGTAATCGTATCGCCGTCATACTCGCTAACGCGCCACTCCTTCTGCGGAGGTGTGACGTTGACGAAAACGTCGTCGACCTGAACCGGCGCTGTCTTGCGAGTCATCTTACTCCTCCTAGAGGTCCATGGTGGACCGACGACGATGCGCGGACCGACAAATCTCCAACCTCTGGATTGATGGTAGCCATACCCGGCGCTGGATGGCGGCCCTTCCTGAAGCGGTCATGAGATCACTTGCTCGAATTCGAAAACGGCACGGCGAACCGTAAAAACCGCCGAGTCGACCTGCTCAGCGCAATCGAGATCGAACAGAGCAACGTTCTTGCCGTCCGATGACAAGGCGCTCTGGTACATGACCCCGTCATAGCCCTCTGCGCGAAACATCTCGGCCAGGACTTGGGTCGCCGCGTAATCGGCGGTGTTGTCGCTTCGGGTAATGGGTCGGGAAAACGCTCGATCGATGCTCGCCCAGACGAACTTCTCGATCTCCTCAGCCGATGGATTCTCGACTTTGGGCATTTCATGATCGTGCAGGAGCGAACAGTCGGCGACGGCGAGATCACGAGTGATGCGAAAGCGGCCGACTGACACGTAGGAGCCGATCCAAGGTCTCACTTCCGACATCGCCACGTCGCGGCTTGTGGCAAAGTAGAGGCATGGAATTCCCTTAGGGTTGATGCGTCCTTCGGAGGCCCTGTCAGGAAGAGGCTTCATACGTGTTTCCAGATGTGGCCCCGGTGTTCGGCTGCCACCGACGGCGTCCAGCACCCAGTTGTGTCCGATCTGGGCCCGCCAGAACGTCTCGCCAGCCCGAAGCGTTCGCAGCCGGTTTTTGCAGGTTGCGCCGACGGCGCGAAGAAACTGATCGCTGGCCGGTGAGCGCAGGTAACGTCTGCAAAGCGCGACCTCGCGGGCAAATTTGTGGAAGGCCTCGATGTCCGCGAAGCTGTCGAGGTCCGTCATGCAGCGGTCCGTCGAAATGGGCCCGCACATTCATCCAGCGCGTCCACGAACGTGGGGCGAAGCTGCAAAAGGATCTTCCTCCCGTCGCCGGGTTCGACCGTGGCAAAGACGAGAAGCGGCAGTATCCGGCGGGCGAGACCATTGCCTTCAGGCACGATGTCCAGGGTCGAGGCCATCGCCCTGCCGAGTTTCAGGTACAACGCCAAGGCGGCACTTTCCTCCAATCCACTGACACGTGCCACGTCGGCTATGGACGCTGCCTGCCGGGGCAGGTGCCGATGAATTCGCAACAGCGGGGCTATCGTCGCAAAAGTTCGGGGATCCAGGGCATTGAGGGCTTCCTGAAATTCCGCGACGCTCGGAACATCGTCCTGCCGCTGGTTTCGCAGTTTCTGCTTCCTCAGGTCCAGCGCCGCTGTCGTCGCAGCTACGGCTGTCTCTACGGAAGTTGCCGTCGCGACATGGATTGGTCTGCCTCCCAGGTAAGCGATGGCACGCCCGGTGTCGGCCTGGTGGCCGGCGATGATGTGGTAGATTCCGTGCGTTACCTCGGTACGCTCGATCGCTTTGCTGTGTCGGTCGGGTTTTGGCTTCATCATTGGACTCCTTGCTTCGCGAAGTTGTGAGCGATCGACCATGCAGGTCAGAGGGTCTGACCCGCGCGATCAGGAGCGCTCCCGGGTCGCGCTGAACTTGATATCGGGCCACTCTTCGATCGTTCGGACGAGTTCCCAAGCGTTGCGCGCCAGAAAGACCGCCGCACCGTCACGGTCTTCGGCGATACTGGCGCGGCTGCGCTCGACAAACGTCTTCAGCTGCGAAGCGTCAGCGCTCGAAACCCACCGCGCGGTTTCATAGGGCGCGGCCTCGAAACCGACGTGGATGCCGTATTCAGCGCCAATCCGCGAGGTGAGGACATCCAATTGGAGCTGGCCAACAACGCCCACGATCGACTGCCCTCCCGAAATTGGACGCAACACCTGTGTGACTCCTTCCTCAGCGAGATCCTCCAGGGCCGTGCGCAATTGCTTAGCTCGCATCGGGTCGTCGAGGCGCACGCGGCGGAGAACTTCGGGGGCGAAGTTCGGAATGCCCGTAAAGGCCAGCAGCTCGCCTTCGGTGAGCGCATCTCCGACACGCAGCGTTCCGTGATTTGGAATACCGATGATGTCGCCGGGCAAAGCCTCATCGGCGATCGTCCGCTCCTGCGCGAAGAAGAAAATCGGGTTCTGTACGGCGACCATGCGGCCGGTTCTCACCTGTAGAAGCTTCATGCCGCGACGAAACTGTCCCGAGCAAACCCGCAGGAAGGCGACCCGATCGCGGTGATTGGGGTCCATGTTTGCCTGGACCTTGAATACAAAGCCGGTGACTTTGCGCTCTTCGGGATCCACGTCGCGTGGGCTCGCGGGTTGCCGGCGGGGTGGCGGCGCGATCTCGGTCAGCAACTTGATCAGTGCGTCTATGCCGAAGTCCCGCAGTGCACTGCCGAAGATGACCGGCGTGAGGCTACCTTCTAGATAGGCCTCGCGATCGAGTTCCGGGAATGCCGAAGTGGCCAGAGCCGCGGATTCCCGGAAAGACCCGAGGACATGTCCGGGAACGCGATCCTCGAGTTTGCCGTCGTCGAAGCTGTTGCAAGCAAGGGTTTCGTTGAAGGCGCCGCGGCGGCCCTCACGCGAAGTCAGGTACATATTCTGGCGGAGGTCGTAGCAGCCATGAAAGTCACTGCCCATTCCGATCGGCCAGACGATCGGGCAAGTGTCGAGGGCGAGCGTACTCCCGATCTCATCCAGCAATTCGAACGGGTCTCGCCCCTCGCGATCGACCTTGTTGATGAAGGTGATGATTGGAATGTCGCGAAGCCGGCAGACTTCGAACAATTTCCTGGTCTGTATCTCGATACCCTTGGCGGCGTCGATCACCATGATCGCCGAGTCGACGGCGGTGAGCGTGCGATAGGTATCTTCGCTGAAGTCCTGATGACCGGGCGTATCGAGGAGGGTGAACGTGATGCCGCTATGCTCGAACGTCATGACCGAGCTCGTGATCGAAATCCCGCGAGCACGCTCCATCTCCATCCAGTCCGACTGCGTTCGACGCCGATCGCCACGGGCCTTTACCTGTCCAGCGAGCCGGATGGCGCCGCCGACCAGAAGCAGCTTCTCGGTAAGCGTTGTCTTTCCTGCGTCGGGATGAGAGATGATGGCGAAGGTGCGTCGCTGGTGTGCGACGGAGCGTTCCACCCGGGTAGGGCCCTCGTTCAGTGGCGTCATGGGAATTGCTCGATGGAATACATGAAATGCATGCTGGCCAGTTACGACCAGTGTCGCGCGACGCGCGTGGGCGCTGCCGGCGTGGCGGGACGGCGCTCTTCCGCGTCCAGACAATCGCAGTTGCCGATGCATGGAGCGGGGGCGCGTCCTCTGGAAGGCGCGCTTCAGGGTGGGAGGAGCTCGTCCGTCGCCGTGATCGGAATCTTGTTCGATCGCCCGCAAAGGGCCGTAGCGCCCGGGGTGACTGCGTGTGCACTGGCGGGCGCTTTTTGGGCCAAGCACTCAGTCATGCCGCTCGCCGGCGAGTTGCCTGAGTGCGGTCTCAACGGGATGCCTCGGAGGCGCATCGGATGCAAGTTGGTATGGTCGGATCTACTGCGAGTCGCTGGCTCGCGATTTCGTCACCGCACGAGATGCAGTAACCAAAGTCCCCGGTATCCATGCGGCGTAACGCAGCCTCGATACGTAGCTTCTCATTGCCGCGCCGTCGCTCTATTTCGAGGGCCATGGCCTGGTGCTGCATCGCGTCCACTCGTGACAGGCGACCGACCGATGTCTGATCGAGCTCGATGGGTCGGCGACTTTCGGCCGCGCTTTCCTGCAGATCGCTCAACGCGATAAGGCGATCGAGAAGAAGCTGACGCGAGATCTTCGGCTCGTCGCCGGAACTATTCATCAGATCTGCCTCAATGGTCTGACTATCTGGGCGTTCGGGGAGGACCCCGTTCGAGGTCGAAGCTCGGACAGAAGCGCTTCGATACCGCTTTTCATATTCTGACAATAGTTCACAAGATGGCGCTCCGCCGTGGCTGCGAAACGCGTCCCCTGCCAGCGGGTTGCAACGAGACTGGCAGGAATGCACTCGGCGTCGGCGATGACTTGGCTCCGCAAAGCCTCCGTCGTGACGGCTTCGAGGGGGACATCGAGAACGGCTTTTTCGGCCAGGATAATTCGCACCAACTCTTCCCACGCGCCGTCGCGGACCGGCGTTTGAAGAGCAGTATTGGCGCAGCGGCCCAATCGCTCAAGGCTGTCCTCTAGAGGACGGGCACCCCTCATTGTGGAGGGCCTTTCGTCGTCGGCTCCGATGGATGTCGAAAATCTGAACCTGCGTCGCGCGGCTCCGGCTGCTTGCAGGACGCCAGATTCGGATGGACCGTGATCCATCCATCATTCTCGACGTCAGATTCGAATATGGTTTCACACCTGCAATCGGGTCGTGTGACCTTTGCCATGGCTCTTGCTCCTCTCGTCCGTCGACGCGGGGCGCACACTTCGCAGTTCAGGTCTTCCTGAACCAGGCACTAGGAGACTGGGAGCATTCCCAAGGCCAGCCGCTCGTACAGGGCTATCTTTCCCGGCAGAACGGCGCGGAATGGGTCCAAGCTCAGCTTGCCCTTGCGTAACCACTGCGCTCGCATCAGTGCGATCGAGCAGGGCTGCCCCGCCCCCTCGTTCCGTTGAGGAGGTTCGTTCCCAAAGTCGGCAATCGACCGCGGGAGACTAGAGAAAGCAACTGCGTCACAAGCTCCTTAGCGCTTTTTGGCGCCGGCTTGTAGCCAAAAATGACAGGCGCGCAGCTGCCTCAATCAGGGAGAAGTGACCCGGAGCGCGAATCTGAGGACGAGTTTAGCGAAACAACAGCACCGGAATCCGACACGCCCGGATCATCTCCGTTGTCGTCGAGCCGATGATGAGGCTGCGCACCCGCGAATGGCCGTAGGCACCCATTACAAGAAGGTCGATGCCGTTTCGCTCGATCACGGACGAGATCGCTTTCTCTGAAGGGCCGGGCTCGATCGTCGTGTCGACGGCAAGGCCGCCGCCGCGCAACTGCGCCGCGGCGGCGTCGAGCCGGCTGCGCACCGCCGGTTCGTCGCGTCCCGCCGTCACCAGCGAGACGGAGAGGCCCGCAAACATCGGCGAGCGCGAGACGTGATCGACCGCCTTGAGCGCGCTGGGGCCGCCGTCGAAGGCGATCAGTACCTTCGAGATCGGCCGGAAGGCGCGCGAGGCGACGAGGATCGGTCGCTCGAGACTGCGTACCACGCGCTCGATGTTGGAGCCGAGGTGCAGTTTCGCGAAATCGGCGGCCTCGCCGCGCTTGCCGATCACGATGAGGTCGACCGTCGCTTCGCGCTCGGCCAGCGTCTCCAGAAGATCGCCATTGCGCAGGCTGACCGTGACGTTGGCGACGCCGGCTGCCTGAACACGTGCCTTTGCCTCGTCCAGCACCAGGCGGCCGCGTTTCTGCAGCAGCTTCGCGCGCTGCGCATCCAGCGTTGCCAGTTCGGTAAGCAGGTTTTCCTGCATGTCGATGGTGAAGTTGCCGCTGAGATCGGCGGGCGACGCCTCGCGCCGTCCCAGTACCTGCAGCAACTCGACGGCACCCGGCAGCCGCACGGCCGCCCAGGCGGCGTGGTCGGCGACGCTGTGCGAGTAGATCGAGCCGTCGATGCAGGCGACGATCGTGGTCATGTGCGGTTCTCCCCTCTCAATGCGCCTGGAGCTTGTCGAGCGCCCCGGGTTCGTCGTGTATGGCAAGCCGGTCGACGATGGTTTCGCTGGCCTTGTTGAGACCGATCAACTCCACCTCGGCGCCTTCGCGCCGGAACTTCAGCACGACCATGTCGAGCGCGGCAACGCTCGAGATATCCCAGATGTGGGCGCCGCTGAGGTCGATGGTGACCTTCTCCAGCGCTTCCTTGAAGTCGAAGGCATTGGCAAAGTCCTCGGCCGAGGCGAAGAAGAGCTGGCCCTCGACCTTGTAGATCCGCGAGGACTCGTCAACAGAGGCCACGGAGGTGACGCGGAAGAGCTGGGCGATCTTCCAGGCGAAGAAGATGCCCGACAGCAACACGCCCAGCACGACGCCGACCGCGAGATTGTGCGTGAGGACGACGCCGGCCACAGTCGCCAGCATGACGATACTCGACGAGCGCGGATGGGTCTTGAGGTTTCGGATCGACATCCAGCTGAAGGTGCCGATCGAGACCATGATCATGATCGCTACCAGGGCAGGCATCGGAATCCTGCTGACCCAAGGACCCAGTACGACGATCAGGAACAGCAGGGAGACGCCGGCGAAAAGCGACGAAAGCCGCCCCCGGCCGCCTGCCTTCACGTTGATGACCGACTGGCCGATCATGGCGCATCCGGCCATGCCGCCGATGAAACCGGTGGCCATGTTGGCGATGCCCTGGCCGACGCATTCGCGATTCTTGTTGCTGGTCGTGTCGGTCAGCTCGTCGACGATCTGCGCCGTCATCAGCGATTCGAGCAGGCCGACGGCCGCGACGGCCACCGAGTAGGGCAGCACGATCAGGAACGTCTCGAGAGTGAGCGGCACGTCGGGCAGCAGGAACACCGGCAGGGTCGACGGCAGCTCGCCCATGTCGCCCACCGTACGGACGTCGATGCCCAGCACGATGGCCGCGCCGGTGAGCACGACGATGCAGACGAGCGGCGAGGGCACCGCCTTGGTGAGGAGAGGCAAACCGTAAATGATGGTGAGACCGGCGGCCACCATTACATAGGTCATCCAGGTCACGCCGATCAGCTCGGGAAGCTGGGCCATGAAGATCAGGATCGCCAGCGCGTTGACGAAGCCGGTCATCACCGACTTCGACACGAAGCGCATGACGTAGCCCAGGCGCAGGAAGCCCGCGGCGACCTGCAGGATGCCAGCAAGAATAGTGGCGACCAGCAGGTATTGCAGCCCGTGCTCCTTGACCAGCGTGATCATCAGCACGGCCGTTGCGGCCGTTGCCGCCGAGATCATACCCGGCCGGCCACCCACGATGGCAATGATCACGGCGATCGAGAACGAAGCATAGAGGCCGACCTTCGGGTCGACGCCGGCAATGATCGAGAAGGCGATGGCTTCCGGGATCAGGGCGAGCGCCACCACCAGACCGGCCAGCAGGTCGCCCTTGATGTTGCCGAGCCATTCGGTACGCAAACGCGAGAAAGAAAACTTGAACAAGAAATGGTCTCCAGTCGTGTTACGGGCACACCCGCAGCAGCGATTTGTCGAAGATTGATTTGGTCGAAGTCATGAGCCGACGCACGCGTCAACCCTGCTCGCAATGAGGGCGGAGCAGGTCGGCGAAAAAAGTGCAACAGGTCAGGGCGGTGACATCGGAAAATACGAGTGCAATATTTGTGCCGCCGGTGCAATGCTCGATTTGTCGCAAACCAAAGCACCCTCAAGCTACCGCAGCTCGGCAGTAGCCTGCGTCATGCCCGGATCTGACGCGAGATGGCGATGTTGGAGAGGCGATGGACGTCTTGGCGTCGGGTTGCGTTTGATTGCGCAGATTCTGCCCGCATTGAATGCGCGTAAAGATCGGGAGGTTGGGATGCCGTCGGGAACTGTCAAGTATGTTAATGCCGATCGAGGATTCGGCATTATCTCTCGAGACGACAAGCAGCCAAAAGTCTTCCTCCACATCAGTGAGGTGAATAAAGCTGGATTGGACACGATAGAGAAGGGCCAGCGGTGGCACTTCGATGTGGAAGACCGAGGAGGCTCAAGTCCAGCGGCCGTGAACTTACGGTTGGAAGGGCCAACTGCAAAGTACTAGGGGCAAGGTTTGAGTGTCATCGACGAGCCTCGTATGGCCGCTGGCGTGTCCAAGACCTGTGGACCATGGACGATGTCGTGGCGCTGATTGACGCCAGGACGCCAGCGCCGAAGAAGCGCGTCCCTTACAAGAAGCATGTTACTTCGGCCGGGTAATCTACCCGGAGCGTGTTGCATGCATTGGTCACTTGTTGCGTTCGTCGGCGCCGCGATTACCGAAATCGTCGGCTGCTTCTCGTTCTGGGCTTGGCTCCGGATGGGAAAATAAATCTGGTGGCTGGTCCCGGGCATGGCTGGCGCTTTGGGCGCGGCGCGGCATTGAGGAACAGCAGCGAGGTTATGAGATCCAGTGGGTCGATTTCCGGCCGACTGCTAGCAGGCTGTTGAAAAACCCATCGTAGACGGAAGAAGAAGGTGATTCACTGAACCTGGATATCGCCGGGAGCATTTGATGCGTGGATCGGATGAACGATCTGGATCGCTGTTCAGCTACGTTGATCTCGAGGCGCGTGTTCGGTCGGATCACCCGTTGCGGACGATACGCGAGATTGCGAACGCGGCACTGGCTGATCTGACAGGCGAGTTGCGCAGCTTTTCCACCGCGTCTTGGCGGCCCATCGATCGCGCCGGAGCGGTTGCTTCGGGGTAAGCGGTGTTCTGAGGCCGCCTTTTTGTCGGGTTGTTGATCTGTGATGGTGCTGATCCTGCAGCGAGATTGGGATCGGCTTGTGTCTAGACTTGAACCTATGCTTGAGCTTGAGCACCAGGTCCGTCGCATCGAGGTGATCACCGGTGCCGGCGGGCGCCGTCGTTGGACGATGGACGACAAGGCGCGGATCGTCGAGGAGACGTTGGAGCCGGGAGCGTCGGTGTCAGTGGTTGCACGCCGACACCGGGTTGACACCGCAGCAGGTGTTCGCGTGGCGTCGCGAGGCGCGCCAGCGGAGCGAGGAAGCAAGACCGCAGTTTGTGCCGGCGGTGGTGGAGGTGCCATCAACGCATCAACGACGCCGGCAGCAAGGCGCGCCCATGGCGGCGATCGAACTCGAGATCGGCGGTGTGAGGGTGCGGATCGGCGACGGCGCCAAAGCCTCGATCGTATCGGCGGTGATCCGGGCGTTGAAGGCGACCTCGTGATCGGGCCGACCGGGACGGTCCGCGTCATGGTGGCGACCACGCCGGTCGACTTCCGCAAGGGCATGGAGGGGCTGGCCGCCTTGGTGCGCGAGGCGATGGGAGCCGACCCTTTCTGCGGGACGATTTACGTGTTCCGGGCCAGGCGTGCCGATCGGGTCAAGCTGATCTTCTGGGATGGCACGGGCATGGTGCTGGTGGCCAAGCGTCTGGAGCACGGCAAGTTCCGCTGGCCGGGCGTGCAGGAGGCGATCCTGCGGCTGAGCGCGGCCGAACTGCAGGCGCTGGTCGAAGGACTCGACTGGCGGCGCGTTCACGAACCCCGGCACACTGCCGTGCCGACGGCAGCGAGTTGATCGCGGCGCACAGCGCCAAAGCGTTCGCAAGTTGCGCGCGGTTGTGATTCACTTGCCGCGTGATCACGGCTGCTGATGCTCTTCCCGACGATGCCGGCCTGCTCAAGGCGATGCTGATCGCCGAGCGGATCGAGAGCGAGCGGCTGCGCCAGATCATCCG
>QFCS01001268.1_pt1 | contig 14568 bp, 14 predicted proteins | sample 3576561 | NCBI WGS metagenome assembly QFCS01 | reverse complement strand
TCCTCGCGCAGGTGCTGCATGTCGGCGAGCAGCGCGAGGGCGCGCTTGCTCGAGTCGGGGTCGCCGAGGACGTCGAGCGCCATCGCGAGCTCGCAGGTCTCCGCGCCTGTGACCCAGGGGTTGGTGTCGACGCAGTGGATGCCCAGCCCCGGGACCACGAAGTCGTCCCACCGGGAGGCGAGCAGGGCCCGGGCGGCGTCGCCGCGCACCGGTCCGCCCAGCACCGGGTAGTACCAGTCCATCGAGTAGGTCGCCTTGTCGGCGAACAGGTCGCGGTGCTCTCGCACGGCGTGGCCGAGACGTCCGCCGGCCAGCTCCCACTCCGGCTGCGGGTCGTCCATCAGCTCGGCGAGGGCGACGCCCGCCCGCAGCGAGTGATAGATGCTGGAGTTGCCGGTGAGCAGGCAGAAGTCGTCCACCGGCGTCCAGCGGATCCCACCGAAGGGCTCCTGCAGCGACACCACGAAGTCGAGCCCGGCGCGCACCGAGGGCCAGTAGCGTGCCACGAATCCGATGTCGCGGCGCAGCAGCCAGTGGTGCCACAGCCCCACCGCGAAGTACGCCGACATGTTGACCTCGCCGCGCTCGTCGTCCGGCTCGCCGCCGACGATCTTCATCGGCCACGAGCCGTCGGCGCGCTGCATCGTCGGCACCCAGGCGTAGGCCCTCTCAGCGGCGTCGATCTGGCCGCCGACGAGCATCGCCATCGCGGCCTCGACGTGGTTCCAGATGTCGACGTGCTCGCCGGTGGTCCACGGCACCGCGCCCCAGGGCTCCTGCATCGCGGCGATGGCCGCCGCGGTGTCGGCGACCTGCTGGGCCGACAGCACACCCTCGACGTACGGCAGTCGGCTGAGCGGGACCTCCGGGACCGTCCCCCGGCTCACGCCTGCTCCGGCTTCCGGAAGTACAGCACCATGCTCTTGCCGATCATCGGGTCGAGGACCTTGCCGGCCAGCTGGAGCGCCTTGGGCTGCTTCATGATCTCCCAGACCAGCAGCTTGTGGTACGCCCTGGCGAGCGGGTGAGCGTCGTTCTCCACGCCCACGGCGCACTTGATCCACCAGTACGGCGCGTGCAGCCCGTGCGTGTAGTCCTTGCCCTCGAACTCCATGGCCTCGCCGGGCGTGCCGTCGTTGAACCGGCCTCCCTTGGTGACCTTGTCGATGAGCTCGTGGTCGGTGTAGATGCGGATGTGCCCGCCCTCGGCGTTGTGGTAGTCGGCCGAGAGCCGCCAGTTGATGACCTCGGGCAGCCACCGGGGCACGGTCACGGCGAGGGTGCCGCCGGGCCGCAGGACGCGGATCAGCTCGCGGATGGCGGCGACGTCGTCGTGGATGTGCTCGAGCACCTCCGAGCACACGATCCGGTCGAACTCGCCGTCGGCGAAGGGCAGCGCGAGGGCGTCGCCCTGCTTGACGTCGGCCTCGGCGCCCGCGGGCACCTCGCCGGCCTCCTTCATGGCGACGAACAGCTCGCGCACGCCCTCGAGCTCCTCGGCGTCGAGGTCGAAGGCGATCACGTCGGCGCCGCGGCGGTACATCTCGAAGCTGTGCCGGCCGGCGCCGGCACCCATGTCGAGGACGCGGTCCCCGGGCTGCAGGCCCAGGCGGTCGAAGTCAACGGTCAGCATGTCAGTTCCTCTTCTCCGCCTGGTACTCGGCGATCACGTCCTCCAGCACGGCCGCGGTGCTCTCCGCGACGGCGCTCCAGCTGAACAGCTCCTTGACCCGCCGACGGCCGGCGGCCCCCATCACCGCGCGCCGCTCCGGGTCGTCGAGCAGGGCCGCGACGGCAGCTGTGAGCGCCCCCACGTCCCCGGGCTCCACGACGTCGGCGCACAGCCCGTCGGGGCCGACCACCTCGGGGATGGCACCGGCGCGCGAGACCACGAGGGGCGTCTCGCACGCCATCAGCTCGGCCGTGGGCAGGGAGAATCCCTCGTAGAGCGACGGGACGCAGGCCAGCTCCGCGGAGCCCATCAGGGCGACGAGCTCGTCGTCGGTGAGGCCGTTGGCGAAGGACACGCGTCCGGCGATGCCGAGCTCGTCGATGAGCTTCTCGGTGACGCCGCCCTCCTTGGGCTTGGTGACCAGCACCAGCTCGAGGTCACGCTCGACCACGAGCTTGGCGAAGGCCTCGAGCAGCACCGAGATCCCCTTGAGGGGAGCGTCGGCGCTCGCCATCGCCAGGATCCGACCGGGCACCCGGGGCTCGGTGGGCGGCACGAAGCGGTCGTCGACACCGAGGAGGATGGTCTCGATTCGTGCGGGGTCGACCTTGAACTCGCGCACGACGTCGCGCTTGGACGACTCCGACGGCACGACCACGCGGCGCAGGCGCGGCGCGGTGCGCTTCTGCTGGTTCAGGAAGGAGTACCAGCGCCACACGCCGATCTTGGGCAGCTCGAAGCGCCACCGCGAGCCGTGCTTGCGCTGGGCCCACACGGCCGCGGCGAGCTCGATGCGGCGGTCCATCGTGATCGGGTGATGGATGGTGGCCGCGAGCGGCAGGCCGACCTTGGCGGCGTCCTCGATGCCGAGCAGCGGCATCGCCAGGGTCTGGTTGTCGAAGACGATGTCGAACTCGTCGCGCCGGGCGCGCAGGAGCTTGACGACCCGCTTGCTGAAGGTCAGCGGCTCCGGGAAGGCGCCGCTGCGCATCGTCAGCCACTCCTCGACGTCGACGAGGTCGCGGAACTCGCCGGGGCGCGGGTTGCGGAACTCGTCACCGGGCCGGTACAGGTCGAGGCTCGGCACCTTGGTGAGCCGCACTCCCTCGTCGAGCTCGGGATACGGCTGGCCGGAGAACACCTCGACGGTGTGCCCCAGCGCGACGAGCTCGCGCGTGAGTCGGCGGATGTAGATGCCCTGGCCGCCGACGTGCGGCTTGCTGCGGTAGGACAGCATGGCGATTCGCATCAGTCACTTCTCCCCTGGTCGAGCTCCCGGGGAGCAGGGCCGAAACATGAACGTAGTGGAACGTGTTCCAAATTATGCGCTACTTCCCGGTAGCCTATCGACTGGGTCCACAACGACCCGCCTCGTCACACCACTCCAGGGGGACCCGCCGTGAGCATCGCCAATCCGTCCACATCCGAGGACCTCGGATCGGCAGCGCAACGGGAGCGCCGCAAGCGGATCCTCGATGCGACCTACGAGCTGGCCAAGTCGGGCGGATTCGACGCCGTGCAGATGCGCGCGGTCGCCGAGCAGGCCGACGTGGCGCTCGGCACGCTCTACCGCTACTTCCCCTCGAAGATCCACCTGCTGGTCTCCGCCCTGGGCCGTCAGTTCGACGAGGCGGCGAGCCGCCTCAACGAGCGCGAGATCCCGGGCGACACCCAGGCCGAGCGGGTGCTGTACGTCCTCAAGCGCATGGCGCGCGGCATGCAGGGCGACCCGAAGCTCACCGAGGCGCTCACCCGCGCCTTCATGTTCGCCGACAGCAGCGTCGCCAACGAGATCCACGTCGTCGGCATGGCGATGACCTCGATCGTCACCCACGCCATGCACGGCGGCGTCCCCGACGGCGACGCGGTCACCGAGAAGGACGTCGCCGTCGCGCGCGTCATCGGCGACGTGTGGCTCTCCGCGCTGGTCGCGTGGGTGACCGGTCGCTCCACCGCCGCCGAGACCGCCGCCCACATGGAGACGGCCATCGGCCTGATCCTTCGGGACTGAGCCGCGCCGGACGGCGGTGGCGACCATCGCCATCAGGCGCCGAAGGCGTGGGTGGACGTGACGCCGCCGTCGACGGCGATCTCCGCCCCGTTGATGTACGACGACTCGTCGCTGGCCAGGAACACGTAGACCGGCGCGATGTCGTCGGGCGTACCCACGCGGCGCAGCGGAACCTTGCTGGCGCCGTACTCCATGGCGGCGTCGCCGCCGTGGACGCGCGTCATCGGGGTGTCGATCATGCCGGGGTGCACGGAGTTGACCCGGATGCCCTTGGGGCCGAGCTCCATCGCCGCGCACTTGGTCATGCCGCGGATCGCCCACTTGGTCGCGGCGTACGCCGTGCACGACGGCATCCCGGCCAGGCCCTCGACCGACGAGGCGTTGACGATCGACCCGCCGCCGTTCTTCCGCATGGTGCGGCTGACCGCCTGCATCCCGAGGAAGACGCCCATCTGGTTGACCCGCCAGAGGAGCTCGACCTCCTCGGCGGGCATCCGCTCGATGTCGCCGAAGCGCAGGATGCCCGCGTTGTTGGCGAGCACGTTGACCGCGCCGAATCGGGTGTTCGCGTCCTCGACCACGGCGGCCCAGGACGAGGCGTCACTGACGTCGTGGTGCACGAAGTGCGTGGATCCGCCGAGCTCGTCGGCGAGCGCCTGGCCCTGCTCCTTCGCGACGTCGGCGATGACGACCTGCGCGCCCTCGGCGGCGTAGGCGCGCACGATCGCCTCGCCCTGGCCCATCGCCCCGCCGGTGACGATCGCCACCTTGCTGTCCAGACGTCCCATCACACACTCAGCCTCATGATCGAGTCGGCGGCGAAGCCGACGTTCGGGTCGCGATCCGCGAAGAACCCGCCGAGCTGCTTGTCGAGGTCCTCGCCGGTCCACAGGTCGCCGGAGGCGTCGAAGCGCTGCTCGACCACCGGCGCGGCGACGAGGGCCACCATGCCGCCGTACACGACGAAGACCTGGCCGGTGATCCGCTCGGCCCCCGGCGAGGCCAGGTAGGCTACGAGCGGGGCGACGTGCTCGGCGGAGTACGGGTCGACGCTCTGGCCGGACTCGTCCTCCCCGAAGACCGCCGCCGTCATCGCCGTACGGGCGCGGGGGCAGATCGCGTTGGCGCGGACCCCGATCTTCGCCAGGCCGCGGGCGGTCGACAGGGTCAGCGCGGCGATGCCGGCCTTGGCGGCGGCGTAGTTGGCCTGACCCGGCGAGCCGCCGAGGAAGGCCTCGGAGGCGGTGTTGACGATGCTGCCGTAGACGGTGCCGGTCTCGCTCGCCTTGGCCTGCTCACGCCAGTACGACGCGGCGTTGCGCGAGAGCAGGAAGTGCCCGCGCAGGTGGACCGCGATGACCGCGTCCCACTCGTCGTCGGAGAGGTTGAAGAGCATCCGGTCGCGCGTCATGCCGGCGTTGTTGACCACGATGTCCAGGCCGCCGAGCTGCTCGACGGCGGCGGCGATCATGGCGTCGGCCGTCTCCCGCCGGCTCACGTCGCCCGGTACGACGACCGCCTCGCCCCCGAAGGAGCGGATCTCCTCCACGGCGTCCTCGCCGGCGCCCGGCAGGTCGTTGACGACGACGCGGGCGCCGGCCCGGGCCAGGGCGAGCGCCTCGGCGCGCCCGAGACCGGCTCCGGCACCGGTGACGACGGCCACCTTGCCGTCGAGGGAGACACCCTGGGTCATGCTCACTCCTCCACCAGCGTGATCGCGGCCCGCGGGCACGCGGCGACGGCACGCCGGACGTTGTCGATGTTCTCGTCGGTGGTCTGCTCGGTGTGCAGCTGGAGATAGTCGTCGTCGTCCAGCTCGAACACCTCGGGGGCCATGGCCTCGCAGAGCCCGTTGGACTCGCAGAGGTCGAAGTCGACGGTGATCCTCATTGCCATCTCCTCAGGTCATCTTCCGGTGGTCCCACGAGGCGACCCGGTCGGGGTGGATGATCACGCCGACGCGCTTGGTCGCCTGCTTCTCGACGGTGGCGGCGCCGACGTCGCCGAGTGCCTCGAAGGAGTCGACGCCGAACATCCGGGTGGAGACGGCCTTGCCGATCTCGCGGATCCGGTCGGGGTCGCGCACGATCTCCGCGCGTCCCTCGATGGACACCCCGCGCAGCTCGAAGTAGTCGACACCGTCCTCCACGAGGGCGGTCACCCGGTCGTCGCGCTCGAGGTTGACGATCTTCTGGCTGCGCCCGTAGGTCCAGAAGGCGATCTTGCCGTCGAGGACGACGTAGAAGAGCGTCGTGAGGTGCGGGAAGCCGTCCTTGCCGTTGGCGGCCACCTGCACCTTGAGGTTCTCCTCGAGGAGGGCCAGCACCTCCTGCTCGCTCAGCTTCACCTTGTCGCGGCCTGCGCTCATGTCAGCTTCCTTCCGAGGAGTGTCCGGGGAACACGTGGGCCGAGGGGTCGATCACCACGGCGGCATTGTTGACGGCCGTGGCGGCCTCGCCGAATCCGACGGCGATGAGGCGGACCTTGCCGGCGTACTCGGTGATGTCGCCGGCGGCGAAGACCCGCGGCAGACTGGTCCGCATCGAGGGGTCCACCACGATGTGTCGGCGATGCGTCTCGAGTCCCCATTGCTGCAGGGGGCCGAGGTCGGCGACGAACCCGAGCGCGGCGACGACCGCCTGCGCGGGCCGGACGACGGTGGCGCCGTCGACGACCAGCTCGATCTCGGCGAGGTCGCCGTCGGCTCCCCCCGCCTGGTCGCGCAGGGCGCCGACCTCGGCCTTGGTGATGATCTCGACGGAGGAGGCACGCACCTGCTCCACCGTGCGCGCGTGCGCACGGAAGGCGTCGCGGCGGTGCACGAGGGTCACCGACCGGGCCACGGGCTCCAGGTGGAGCGCCCAGTCGAACGCGCTGTCCCCGCCGCCCACGATGACGACGTCCTTGCCGGCGTACGGCTCGAAGCTGGGCACGAAGAACTCGACGCCGCGACCGAGCCAGCCCTCGGCGGCGGGCAGCGGACGGGGGCTGAACTTGCCGATGCCGGCGGTGATCACGAGGGTCTTGGCCGCGACGCGGGTGCCGTCGTCCAGGGTCAGGTCGAGGCCGCGCTCCTCGTCGACGACGAGGTCCGCGGCGGTGCGACCGAGCAGCTGGACGGGCACGGCGGTCAGCGCCTGGGCGACGAGCCCGTCGACCAGCTCCCGGCCCTTGACGCTGGGGAAGCCGGCGACGTCGAGGATGGCCTTCTCCGGGTACATCGCGGTGACCTGACCGCCCAGCTCGGGCAGCGAGTCGATCAGCGCGACGCGCAGTCCGCGGAAGCCGGCGTAGTAGGTTGCGTAGAGGCCTGCGGGACCGGCGCCGACGACGGCGAGGTCGCACTCCACGGTGCGGTGGGCGTCAGCGGGCGACGTTGCTCCGCTCTCGGGGGTGACCACGCGGGAAACTGTAACGTGTTCTAGTTGTCTTTGTCTTGCACCTGGGGGTCGTCGGTGTCGAGATCGTCGACGAACCACCCCTGATCGGTGTGCACCATCGTCACCAGGACCTTGAACGGCGTCACCACCGTCTCCGGCTTGCCGTCCCGCACCCGCGCGACCACCTGGTTCAAGAAGACCAGCGCCTCCAGGCGGGTGCGGCTGGAGCGCACGACCCCCTGCGCGACGACATTGGCCTGGACCACGGTCTCCTGAGCGACGAACTGCTCCTCGATGTCGCCGGCGGTGGTCCGGTACTCCTCCTCGAAGCGCGCCGTCATCAGGTCGGCCGCGGCGTCGACCTCCTCGGCGTACTTCTTGAAGTCCACCGCGACGATCTCCTGGGCCGCCTTCGCGGCCGCGTCGACGCCGTCGCGCACGGGCAGCTGCGCTGCCACGACCGGCCGATCGCCGGGCACCGACAGCGCGTCGCCGGCGCCGCCGTCGGCAGCCGCGGTGGGCTCGTCGTCGCCGTCGAGGAGCAGGAGCGCGAACTGCACCACCAGCGCCACCGTCACCAGCCCCAGGGTGGCGATCAGCACGCGCGTGGTCTTCGGGCGCGCCAGGACACCGGGGCGCTCCGGCTCGCCGAGCACGACGGACGGACCGGAGCGGCCCGCGCTCGCGGCGGAGGCGGCCTTCGGTGTCGCCCTCTTCTCCGGGACCGGCTTCTTCTCCGCGCGGACCTTCTCCGGCCCGGCAACCGCGGCCGGGTCGACCGCGTCCGGCTCGACCGCGTCCGGCTCGACCGCCGTGACGTCGGCCTCGGTGCGTGCGGGACCGGCCTGACCGGCGATCTTGCGCGGGCGCGGCGTACCGCCGCGCGAGCTGGCGGGGCGGCGGGGCGTGGGGCGGCTCATGGTCGTCTCCTCAGCCCAGCGCGACGTACTGGAGGTCCTGCGTCAGCCAGCGGCCGTCGGTCAGGACCAGCTCCAGCTGGATGCGGTAGTTGCGGGCCTCTTCCTTGAAGTCCGTGGTCTTGTTCTTGACGGTGCCGCTCGTGGCGACGATGACCGTCGCGGAGTCGGCGTCACCGGCGACCAGGCCGCTCCACACGACCTGCGCGACCATGTCGGACTGGGCCTCCGTCGCGAGCCGCTCGAGGTCCTTCGCGCCCTTGGTGTACTGCTCGAGGAAGTCGCCGGTCGCCATCGACTCGACGGCCTCGATCGTGCGGGCGGGCTCGCGGTAGTCGAAGTTGACGAAGGCGGTGACCATCTTCGTCGCGGCGCTCAGCTGCGCGGCCGTCCGCTCCTGCTCGTCCTCCTCGGCGAGCGCGACGGGTTCGATGATGCCGCGTCCCACGTCCTGCCCGGCCCCGGCCACGACGTCGGCGCCGTCGACCCGGTCGTCGGCACGGCTCACGTGGAGGTAGAGCAACAGCAGCGCGACGCATCCGCACAGCACCGTCGCGGCGTACAGCATCACGTTGAGGCGGATCCGGCTCCGCTCCTCCATCACCGGCTCGCCACCGGCCCGACCAACAGCCACTTCCACGCATCCCCTCCCAGGACCGACAGGTCCTCCGGCGCCCGCAGCCGGACGGGGTTCCCGGCGTTGTCCACCAGACCCGGCACCTCTCCCGTGGCCGGGTCGTAGGTGTCACTGTAGACGCGGCCGGGCGAGGCCCGGTTCTTGCGGTTCCCGGGAGCGTACTGGTGTCCGCGCATCGAGTACGGCGCACCCGCGGTGCAGTTCACGTCGGCGGGCTCGACGTCGGTGCGGTCCTGGGTGGAACGCCAGTCGCGCGGGTGGATGTAGCCCTGGGTGCAGGGCGGGACGCTGTAGTCGAACTGCAGGTTGACGTGCCCCCAGCCGTCCGCGGTACTGCCGGTCGGGCCGCCCGCGATGAGCGCCGGATAGGTGACGAGCAGCTGCTCGATGCCGGCCAGCTCGCTGACGAGGACCTGGTTGACCGAGATCAGGTCGCCCAGCAGCACCGGCAGGGTCGGCTCGAGGTCCCGGAGCAGCCGGTTCAGCGCACGTGCCGCTCCCGGGGTCTCGCTGAGCACGGTCCGCAGGTCCGCGTCGCTGCCGCGCAGTGCCGAGGTGACGGTGTTCAGGTCGGCGGCGAAGCTGCGGATGTTCTCCTTCTGGCCCTGCTGCGTGCGCAGCACCGTCAGGCCGTTGTCGAGCAGCGAGATGGTCTCCTCGGTGTGCTCGTTGGCCTCTGCGATGAATGCCGAGCCGCCGTCGATCAGGCGCTGCAGATCGGGGCCGGTGTCGTTGAACATCAGTCCGAGCTCGGTCACGACGCTCTGCAGACTCTCCTTGTCGACCGAGCTGACGAACCGGTTGAGGTCGACCAGCAGGTCGCCCTCGTCGACGGGCAGGGACCTGTCGTCGCCGGTGAAGACCGAGCCGTCCTCGGCGTACGGCCCGTCGGCGGAGGGGGGCTGGAAGTCGAGGTACTGCTCGCCGACCGCGGACAGGTTGTGGACGAAGAGCCGCGAGTCGAGCGGGAGCTTCGTGCCCTCGCGCAGCTCCAGGGTGAGGTCGACGCCCTCCTCTGTGGCGTCCATCCGCGCCACCCGTCCGATCTTGACCCCGCGGTAGCTGACCTCGCTGCCCTCGAAGAGCCCGCCGGAGCCCGGAAGGCTCGCGGTCACCGTCAGGCCGCGGCCGAGCACCCGGTCGACGATCCCGAGGTAGCCGGCGGCGATGTAGGTGATGCCGACCGCGCTCAGGACGATGAACGCCGCGATCCGGATCCGTACGCCGCGGCTCATGCCGTCGCCCCCAGCAGCCGCTCGGTCGACTGGTCATGGGACGTCTGCGAGCCGGTCAGCCCGCGGAACAGCCCGCCGAGGGGCCCGTCCTCGCCGAGCAGGCCCGTGTCACCGCCGAGCAGGTTCTTCAGGTCCAGGTCGGGCAGGGAGTTGAGCAGCTTGCACACCGGGCTGTTGCGGATCGTCCGCTCCTTGCACTGGTTCTGCAGGTCCTTGAGCAGGTTGACGTCGGTGAGCACCTTCGCGCAGGCGGTGCTGAGCAGGCTCTTGCTCTGCAGGCAGCGGCCGACCTGGTCGAGCACCTGCCCGAGGTCGGGCAGGCGGATCTCGGGCAGACCCAGCGACTTGTAGAGGTTGGCGAAGTCGATGTCGACGCGCGCGATGGTGTCGGCGTAGTCGCCCTCGACGATCTTGTTCGCCGACTGCGGGAAGGGGAAGCTCACCAGGAGGTTCAGGCCCGGCGCCAGCTGGTCGTCGGCCTCGGTGAGCTTGCGCAGGATCGGGCTCAGGTCCGCGAGGATGCGCAGCACGTCCTCCTTGCTCGCGTTGATGACCCGGGTGCCGACCTTGCCGAGCTCGTCCAGCGCGCCGAGCATCTCGACGAGCTCGTCGTGCTGCGCGGCGAGCACCTCGATCGCCGGCCCTGTGGCGTCGAGCGCGTCGCCGATGACCTTCTTCTCCTCGTTCAGCGTCGCGGAGAGGTTGTTCATCGACTCGAGTGCCTTGATGATGTCGACCTTCTGCTGGTCGAGGGTGCCGACGACGGAGTCGAGAGACGACAGCAGACTGCGCAGGCGGTCCTCGCGGCCCGACATCACCTGGTTGGCCTCGCGCACGATCGTCCCGAGCTGCGCGACACCACCGCCGCTGAGCAGAAAGGACAGGGCACCGAGCACCTCCTCGACCTCCGGGTTGCGGCCCGTCGCCGGGAGGTCGATCTGGTCGCCGTCGGCGAGGCGGCCGGTCGCCGCCTCCTCCTTCGGCTCCTCCAGGGCGATGTACTTCTCCCCCAGCAGAGAGACCTGCCGGATGTCCGCGATCGTGTTGTCGGGGAGCTTGACGTCCTTGCGGACCAGCAGCGTGACCTTGGCGTTCCAGCCGGAGCGCTCCACCTCGGTCACCTCGCCGACGACGACGTCGTCCACCATCACCGGCGAGCGCGGGACGACGTTGAGCACGTCGCGGAAGTACGCCGTGACCTCGAACGCCTCGTCCGCGGACACCTCGTGGCCGGGCAGCGGAAGGTCGTAGGCGCCGTCGAAGTCGCTGCACCCCGCGAGCAGGCCGACGCCCAGCAGGAGAGCGACGGCGCGGTGCAGGCGACCGCGTCGAGCGGAGCGGATCATGAGCCACCTCCGAGCAGGTCCTGGAGGGACACACCCTCACCCGTCGAGTACGACACGTCCGACATCTCGGGCAGGCGCACACCCTGGTCGGAGTCGAGCTGGCCCGCGCCGACCCGGCCCGAGCCCGCGCCCCCCGAGCCGTTCCCGGCCTGGCCCGCACCGCCCGCCTTCGGGAGGACCGAGCTGTACTCCGGGGGCAGCCACGGCAGGTTGGACACGATCGGCTCCACGAGGCGCTCGATCAGATCGCACGCGGTGTCCTTCAGCACGCCCGGCATCAGCTTGTTCTGCTGGATGACCGCGCAGATGAAGCCGTCCGCGTCCCAGATGTAGCCGCCGATGCCGATGCGCGAGTTCTGCGAGCCGCTGACGTGGTCGAAGCCCATGTGCAGGTTGCCCATCGCGACGGGTGCGACCCGGATCGCGGTCTCGATGTTCTCTCGCTCCGAGGCGATCGTGGTCATGACCTCGGTCAGCTTGCGGACGTCGCTGACGAAGGCGTCGCGGTTGTCCTTCACGAAGCCCTTGACGCTGCCCACCGCCTCGGCGACCGCGGCGACGGCCTGCTGCAGCTCGTCGCTCTCCTCGGCCAGCATCGACGACACTCCGGTCAGGTCCTTCATGAAGGCCCGGACGAGCTCGTCGTTGTCCGCCAGCGTCTCGGTGAACTCCGCCAGATAGGTCACGGTCTCGAACAGCGGGCCGGCTCCGTCGCCGAAGGTCTCCGCCGCCTGAGCCAGGTCGCGGATCATCTGGTTGCCCTTCGCGCCCTGGCCGGAGAACGCCTTCTCCCCCGCCTGGAGCAGATGGTCGAGCGTCCCGTCGGCGTTCACGCCGTTCGGGCCGAGGGCCCGGGTCAGGGACTGGAGGCTGGCGTAGATGCGGTCGAGCTCCACCGGCACGGCGGTCTGGGGCAGCGCGATGTCGGCGCCGTCGGCCAGCACGTCGCCGCCGTCGTACACCGGGGTCAGCTGCACGAAGCGGTCCGCGACCAGGGTCGGCGTCACGATGACCGCCTGGGCGTCGGCGGGCACCTCGTGCTCGGCGGCGTACTCCATCTCGACGCGGACCGAGTTGCCCTCGGGGATCACCGCGGTCACCTTGCCGACGTTGACGCCAAGGATCCGGACGTCGGTGTCGACGTAGATGCTGACCGCACGGGGGAAGTGCGCCGTGACCGTCTTCATCTCCTTGGGCGAGTTGAAGACGTTGACGAGGACGGCGACGAGGAGTAGCACGCCGACCAGGACGAGGATGCGCCGGTCGATGCGCCGCAGGACTGTGGACACCATCGCGGTCACTCCATGAACCCGGGCACGAACTCACCCGTGGGCAGGGCCAGCAGGTTGGACGCGTAGGCGTCGAACCACGGACCGGTTCCGATGATGTTGCTCAGGATGGACACATAGGGCCCGAGCGCGGCCAGGGTCTCCTTTAGCTTCTTCTTCTTCGAGGCCAGAAAGGTGACCAGGCCGTCGACCTCGGCGAGCGCCGGACCGATCTGCTTCTCGTTGTCCTTCACCACGCCCCGCAGCTCCTTCGCGAGCACGCGTGCGTTGACCAGCAGGTCGTGCACGGCGTCCTTGCGCTTGACGAGCTCCTGGAAGACCAGGTCGCTGCTCTTCATCAGGTCGACGATGTCGTCGCTGCGCTCCGCGAGCACCTTGGTCACCTGCTTCGAGCTCTCGAAGAGGGTCTGGATCTCCTCGTCGCGGCTGGCCACGCTCCGGGAGAGTCGCGCGATGCCGTCGAAGGAGGCCTGGATCTCCGGCGCCGAGACGTCCAGGGTGTCCGCGACGGTGTCGAGTGCCCGCGAGAGCTGACCGGTGTCGATCTCCTCCGTCGTCGTCGTGAGGTCGCCGAAGACGCCCACGATGTCGTACGCCGCCTGGGTCCGGTCCATCGGGATGGATCCTCCGGCCTCGAGCTGGCCCTCGCCGCCGGGCTGCACGTCGAGGAACTTCTCGCCGAGCAGGTTGAGGACCTCGATGGAGGCGCCGCTCTCCGTGCCGAAGTCGACGTCGCCGTCGATCTCGAACTTCACCCGGACCCGGTCCTTCGCGAGCTGGACGTCGGTGACCCGCCCCACGCGGATGCCCCCGACCTGGACGACATTGCCCTTGCGGATGCCGCTGGCGTCGCTGAACTCGGCGTAGTACGACGTCCCGCGGAAGCCCGGGAACTTGCCGAGGTTGAAGGTCGCGGCCGAGACCAGGGCGAGCGCCACGAGGGTGATCACGCCGAGGCGGAGGACGCGTGCGTCATGGGATCGGCTCATCGGTCCTGGCACCTCGGCGCGGTCGACTTGAACTCGAACTTCCCGATGTACTCCTGGATCTCCTTGAGGATCGGCAGGTCGCCGATGATCGGGAGCTTGATCCGGGCCGAGACGCCGCAGACGTAGTAGTTGTACCAGGACCCGTAGGTTCCGGTCCGGGTCTGGTCGCGCATGGTCTCCGGCATCCGCTCCAGCAGCTCGGAGAGGTTCGCGCGGTTCTCCTTCTTGTTCAGCAGCGCGGAGAGCTCGCGCAGCGCCGCGATGTCCTCCTTGACCAGCGGGCGACCGCGGCGCAGGAGGTCCGCGACCGCGACCGTCAGCTCGGAGATGTTGTCGAGCGACGAGCCGATGGTGTCGCGGTCCTTGGCCAGGTCCGTCATCCAGTCCTTCAACTCGATCACCAGCGTGCTCAGCTGCTCGTGACGCTCGTCGACGGTCTGGAGGGTCTGGCTGAGGTTCGTCACCACGTCGCCGATGAGCTGGTCGCGGTCGGCGAGGGTCGAGGTGAGCGACGCGGTGTGATCCAGCAGGCTCTTCACCGTGCCGCCCTCGCCCTGCAGCACCTGGACGAGGTTCATGCTCAGCTCGTTGACCTGGTCGGGGGTGAGCGCCGCGAAGAGCGGCTTGAAGCCGTCGAACAGGGTCGTCAGGTCGAGCGCGGGCTTGGTGTTGCCGATCGGGATCCGCGCCCCGTCGTCCAGCTTCTCCGCGTCCTCGAAGCCCGTCCCCCGCTCCAGCGCGAGGTAGCGGTCGCCGATCAGGTTGAGGAAGCGGATCTCGGCACGCGAGGAGGTCGTCAGGTCGACCTTCGCGTCCACCCGGAACGTCACGAGCGCCCGGGACCGCTCGAAGTGCTCCACCTTCTTCACCTCGCCGACGTTGACGCCGGCGATCCGGACGTCGTCGCCCTTCTCCAGCATCGTCGCGTTGGCGAACACCGCCTGGTACTCGCTGCGAGGCCCGAACCCGATGTTGCCCATGATCACCGCCAGCAGGCCCGTGACCAGCAGCGACACCGTCGTGAACGCCGCCAGCTTCACCGCGGCGGACGTCGTCGCCGCGTTGCGGCGCCGGCGCAGGCGCGCGACGTCG
>QFCS01003788.1_pt1 | contig 14569 bp, 14 predicted proteins | sample 3576561 | NCBI WGS metagenome assembly QFCS01 | reverse complement strand
GACGAGCGCGAGGGTTTCCAGGAGTTGGGCACCGAGCTGTTCGTGGCCGTGATCGCGGCCGACCACCGCGAGGCGGTGGCGCGCCAGGGTGCGCTGCAGCTCAACGACCTGATCGAGATCCGCCAGATCGCCGTGGCCAGCCGCGACCCGCGCGGGCGCGACCCGCGCATGCTGCTGTCGCGCCACCTGTGGCGCACCGACAGCCACCTGGCCACGCTGAGCCTGGTGCAGGCCGGCCTGGGCTGGGCCTACCTGCCGCGCCGGCTGATCGAGCCGCTGGTGGCCTCGGGCGAACTCACCGAGATCCGCTTCGGCAACATCAGCAACCAGTTGCGCTTGTGGGTGGACGTGGTGTGGAACGCGGAGCGGCCGCTGGGGCGGGGGGCGCAGCGGTTCATCGAGTTGATGCGGCAGGCCACGCGCGAGGGCACGGACGGCGCGGGGCTGGTCTGAGCCCGCTCAAGAACGGCGGGCACCGTCCGATACGAAGGGCAAGCGATTCAGCAACCAGGAGCTCCCGTGGACGTTTCCCCCGCCGCCATGGTCCAGGCCGTCGTGGCCAACCAGCAGGCCGACGTGGCCCAGAAGGTGCAACTCGCCATGCTGCGCAAGTCGATGGACATGCAGGGCAGCGCGGCGCTGTCGTTGCTGCAGGGCGTCACCGGTGCGCTGCCACTGGCCGATTCGGGCAGCGTGGGCACGAACCTGAACGTGCTGGCCTGAACGTACTGGCCGGAACGGGCGTCTTGATCCTCAGGCCGTCGCGGGCTGGGGAATGTCGAAGCCTTCTTCCACCAGATCGGCCAGCGTGGGCGGTGCGCCCGCGTCCAGCCGCTTGCGCAGGCGGCGCAACTCACGCGCGCTGTTGATGGCCACCGCGCCCACCACGCGCCCGCCGCGCAGGTGCAGGCTCAACTGTTTGTCGGGTTGGTCGATGCAGGCCAGGTGCGCATCGCCCTGGTTCGGCGCGCCCACCACCTGCAGGTTCACACCGTACTGATCGGACCAGAACCAGGGCGCCGGCGCATCGGCTGAGAGCGATGCCTCGCCACCGTCCCCGAAGAGCCGCGCCACGATGTCCGTCGCCACCGCCTCGCCCTGTCGGTTGGCGTTGTCCCAGGTCTCGATGCGCACGGGGCCGTCGTGGCAGCGCGTGATCTGCTCGGTCACGTCGCCGGCGGCGTAGATGCCCGGCCGGTTCGTGCGGCCGTGGGCATCGACCACCACCCCCGATCGCACCAGCACGCCGCATTGGCGGGCCAGTGTCGTCTCGGGCGCGATGCCGATGCCCGCCACCACCGCACCCGCGGCCAGCCGGCTGCCGTCGGACAGGCGGGCGGCGGCCACGTCGCCGATCCCCTCCAGCCCCGTGAGCGAGGTGCGCAGGCGGATCGCCACGCCCCGGGACTCGTGCAGGGCCTGCAGCCAGCGCGCGCTGGCCTCGGGCAGGGTGCGCGCGCACAGCCGTTCCCCGGCTTCCGCGATCACCACCGCCACACCGGCCTCGCGCGCCGCGGCGGCTACCTCCAGGCCGATCCAGCTTCCGCCGACCACCAGCAAGGGACGCCCCGCCTTCGCACAGGCCGCGAGGGACAGGCGCAGCGCGGCCGAGTCCGAGGCGGTGCGCAGCGTGTGCACGCGGCCCAGGTTGCTGCCGGGCACATCCAGCCGGCGCGGCTGTCCGCCGGTGGCCAGCACCAGGGCGTCGAAGCACACCGACGTGCCGTCGCCGCACAGCACGGTGCGCGCATCGGCGTCGATGCGCACGGCCGAGCAGTCCAGGCGGATCTGTTCGTTGGCCTGGCGCCCCGGCGCGATGGCGCGCAGCGTGGACTCGCTGCCGCACAGGTATTCCTTGGACAGCGGCGGCCGTTCGTAGGGGGCGTGCGCCTCGTCGCTGATGAGCACCACCTGACCGGCGAAGCCGAGCTGGCGCAGCTTGCGTTGCACCGCGCCGGCCGCCTGGCCGCCGCCCACGATCACCACGCGTTTGCCGGCGCCCGCAGTCATGCGTCCGCCTCGCCCTGCACGGGCAGCGCCACCATCACCTCGTCGCCCTCGATGCGCACCGGGTAGGTGGTGGCGTCCTTGTCGGCCACGGCCAGGCACTTGCCGCTGCGGATGTCGAACAGCGCGCCGTGCAGCGGGCACTCGATGGTCTCGCCCTCGACGTAGCCCTCGGACAGCAGCGCGTAGGCGTGCGTGCAGACGTCGTGCGTGGCGTACACGCCGTCCTGCAGCCGGTACAGCGCGACGGGAATGCCGCCGAGCTTGAGGCCCTTGGGTTCGCCCGCGCGAACCTCGGCCGCCGCGCAGGCGCGCACCCATTGCGTGGTGGTCCTCGCCTTGGTGTTCATGGTCGTGCTCACGGCGCGTCTCAGCGGGGCAGGGCGCGCCAGTCCGCGTCCATCGAGGGCAGGCGCCCGCCGGTGGCGGTGATGCCGGAGTAGTCGCGCGAGTCGGGCAGGGCGCTGGTCGGCGTCTCGTTCGCCATGAACTTCTTCAGTGCCTGCAGCAGGTGGCGGCGCAGGCGCACGATGGCCTGGTCGGCCGAGCACAGGTACTCGTCGGAACGGTCCACGATGGGGCCCATGCTCACCTGCGTGACGAAGTCCTCCACCACGATCTCGGTGAAGCCCGTGTGGTTGCCGTGCGCCATGAGCTGGCGGTTCTGGCCCCACGCGCGGTCCGCGTCCTGCACGATGCCGCCGGCCATGGGCCAGGTGTTGGCGCGCTGCGCGCGCTTCATCGAATCCGTGGGCCGCCTGGTGTTGTAGTAGATGTACCACTGGATCAGGTGCTCGTCGTCGATCGGCACCGCGATGATCACCGTGCGGTCCTGGTCGTCGCCGGTGTTGATCGGCGGGATGAGGCCGTAGTAGGGCATGACGAACTCGGTCACGCGCGCCACGCACTCGCCGGTGGGTGTTTCGCGCAGCGCGGCGGCGCGGTAGCCGTAGGGCGTGTCGTCGAACTTGTAGCGCACCGCGTTGTTCACGCGCGTGGCGGCCATGTCCATCTTGGAGTGCGCCAGGTGGCTCTGGTGCAGCAGTGCAATGTGCGAGGAATCGATCGTCGCTTCCACGCCCTGCAGCCAGTTGGAATTGAGCTCCAGACCGCAGGAATAGGCCTGCTCGGGCGGCAGGCCCATCCACTCGAAGTTCGGCGCGGCGGGGGCCTCGCCTTCGCCCAGCCACACCCACACCAGGCCCGCACCTTCCACGCTGGGGTAGTGCTTCACCGGCACGGTCTTGCGAAAACCTTCGGGGTCGCCCGCTTCGTTGGGCACCTCGCGCAGCTCGCCGCTGACGCAGATCTTCCAGCCGTGAAAGATGCAGCGCAGGGCGTTGTCCTCGTTGCGCGCCAGCGCCAGCGACACGCCGCGGTGCGGGCAGGCCTCGTTGAGGAAGCCGACGCGCCCGTCGTGCGTTCGGTAGGCCACGTAGCGGCGGCCGAACAACTTCACGCGCACCGGTGCGCCGCCGGCTTCCAGGCGCGCCGACAGCACGGCGGGGATCCAGTAGTGCTGCCTCAGCAGGCGGCCCATCGGGGCGTCGCCCTCGACTTTGGTCAGCAACTCGTTCTCTTCTCGGGTGGTCATGGGGGTCTCCGTGCGGGGCTCGATTGACGGGTTGGATGAATGGTGCTCAAATATCTTCCTGAAAAGATATTGTGTCAATACCCGACGGGATTTTTACTCTTGAATGTGCCGCTATCGGCCTTGGATGAGTTGGATAAGTTGGGTGAGTATGCGGCGTCCCACGGCGCCCGACAGAACCAGGAGCAATGGATGTCCGAAGCCGACTACCCGGTCACTGACCGTTCCCGCGTGCGGCTGTTTGCCGGCCGCGGGTCGAACGAGAAAACGGCGATCCACGCCGTCATCGACAGCGCGCTGTACGGCGTGGTCTCGTACGTGATCGACGGCCAGCCCTTCGCCACGCCGACCATGGTGTGGCGCCAGGGCGAGTACCTGTACTGGCACGGCTCGGCCGGCAGCCGCATGCTCAAACACCTGGTGCAAGGCGCGCCGGTGTGCCTCAACTTCACGCACCTCGACGGCTTCGTGCTCTCGCGCCTGGCCTCGGCGCACACGCTCAACTACCGCTCGGTGATGGTCTACGGGCGCACGGAGTCGGTGGACTCGCTGGAGGAGCGGCTCGCGCAGTTGCAGGTGTTCCTCGGCTCGCGCTTCCCCGGCCGCTGGGACGAGGTGAAACAGCCCAATCTGCATGAGCTGCGCAGCATCCACATGGTGCGCCTGCGCATCGAGGAGGCCTCGCTCAAGCGCCGCGCCGGCCCGCCGGCCGACGGCCTGGCCATCTTCGGTGGCGAGGCGCTGTACGAGCAGGCCTGCTGGGCCGGCGAGGTGCCGTTGCGCACCGTGGCCTACCCGGGCCGCCCCGCCGCGCGCCTGAAGGCCGAGGTGGGCACACCCGCCTACGTGAGCGGCTTCGCGCGCCAGATGCAACTGCTCACGCCCGACGATCGCGTGGGCCCGCCGCCGCCGCTGCGCGTGCGCGTGGCCGAGCTGCAAACCATGGCGACCGACGTGCGCCGCCTGCGGTTGCAGGCCATCGAACCCGGCGCCTTGCCGGCCATCGAGCCCGGTGCGCACGCCCGCGTCGGCGTGGTGCTGCGCGACGGCACGCGCGACGTGCGGCCCTACACCGTGGTGCGCAGCGACGCGGCGGGTGGTTGGTTCGACATCGCCGTGCTCAAGGAGCGCGAGGGGCGCGGCGGTTCGCTGCACCTGCACGAGGCCGTGCGCGTGGGCGACGAACTCGCGGTCGAGTCCTTCCCCAACGAGTTTCCCGTGCACCCCGGCACCACCTCGGCCGTGCTGGTGGCCGGCGGCATCGGCGTCACGCCCATCGTGGCCATCGCGCGCGCCTTGAAGGAACGCGGCACGCCCTTCGAGGTGCACTATGGCGCGCGCGGGCGCGAGCGCGCCGCCTACCTCGACGAGCTGCAGGCCATCGCGGGCGACCGCCTGCACTTTCACGACAGCTCGGTGGCGGCCAACGGCCGGCTCGACCCGCTGGCCGTGGTGGGCGAGCCCGCACCGGGGCGGCACGTGTACGTGTGCGGCTCCGCGTCGCTGATCGACGCGGTGGTGGACGCCGCGCTCGCGCGTGGTTACGTGCACGACAGCGTGCACCACGAGCTGTTCAACCCGCCGCCGCCGCTGTCCACCGACAAGCCCATCCGCCTGCACCTCAAGCGATCGGACAAACAGGTGCTGGTCGAACCCGGCACCTCACTGCTCGACGCGGCCCTCGCCGAGGGCGTGCCCGTTCCGCACAGCTGCAAGCGCGGCGAATGCGGTGAGTGCGCCGTGCGCGTGGTCGCGGGCGCCATGCAGCATCGCGACCGCTTCCTCACCCCCGCGCAGCGCGAGACCGGCCTGGCCTGCATCTGCGTGGCCTGGTCGGACGACGAGACCGTCGAACTCGACCTCTGAACCCATCGACACCATGACCCACGACCCGACCCCGCCCCGCGTCCTGCACCTCATCGCCTCGCCGCGCCGCGGCAGCAGCTCCACCGCCATCGGCCAGGCCCACCTCGACGAACTGCGCCGCCAGCACCCCGGTGCGCACATCGAGACGCTGGACCTCTGGTCGCTGGACCTGCCCTCCATCGACGGCGACCTGCTCGACGCCAAGTACGCCATCCTGGCCCGCCGGCCCCACGAGCCCGCGCAGGCCCAGGCCTGGGCGCGTGTGCAGGCGCTGGTCGCTCAGTTCCTCAGCTTCGACCATTACGTGTTCAGCGTGCCCATGTGGAACCTGGGCATCCCCTATCGGCTGAAACACTACATCGACGTGATCACCCAGCCCGGCCTCACCTTCTCCTGGACACCGGAGCGCGGTTACGAAGGCCTGGTGCACGGGCGCACGGCCGTGGTGGCCTACGCCAGCGCCTTCGACTACACCCCCGGCTCGCCGCTGCGCGACTGGGACCAGCAGAAGGCCTTCATGACCACCTGGCTGCGCTACATCGGCATCGACGCCGTCGAGGCCATCGACGCCGGGCCCACGCGCCCCAGCGAGCCCGGCGCACCGGCCGCGCGCGAGGCTGCCGAGGCGCGCGCCCGTCAACTCGCCCAGGGGCCGTTCGGTGCGGTCGATCGAATGAGGTAAGTTGGGTAGAATGTGGTTGGGTAAAACGAGAACAAGCATGACCGACACCTCCGCCAACCGCCTGCCCCCCGCCGACATCGACCTCACCTCCGCGCAGGTGCGCCGAGAACTGCCCGCGCGCGCCAAGCCCTACTGGCACATCAGCACGCCTGGCGTGCACCTGGGCTACTACAAGGGCGGCCGCGGCGCCGCCTGGTACGGCCGCAAATTCGTCGGCGAAGGCCGCTACCGCCAGACCAAGCTCGGCCCCAGCCGCGACGAGGACGCCGGCGGCGGGCTCTCCTTCGTCGAGGCGCTGGAGGCCCTGGTGGCCTGGGCCTCGGACGGGGCACCGACCAACGGAACCCCCGCCGCCCCCGCGCCCCGCGAGGGCCGCCGCCAGGCCGAGCGCGCTGCCAAACAACTGCAACCCACGCGGCTGGACACCATCTCCCGCGCCTGGGCGCAGGAACGGCCAGACGTCGACTTCTGGCTGGCCGGCTTCTTCCTGCGCCTCGAGTACGCCCACTACCTGCACGACCGGCGCGTGCAGGAGGTGGCCAAGCAGGCCGGCGCCAACGTGGGCGACCTGCACGTGCTGCTGGCCCTGCGCCGCAACGGCCCCGGCGTGGCCATGCGGCCCACCGACCTGTACCGCGAGCTGCTGGTCACCTCCGGTGCCATCACCAAGCGGCTGGACAACCTGCGGGCACAGAACTTGATTGAGCGCGTGGCGGACGCCGGGGACCGGCGCTCCGAACTGGTGCGCCTCACCGCCAGCGGCCAGGCCGTGGCCGACGCCGCCATGACCCGCATCACCGAGTCGCTCAAGCGCATCGTGGCCGCCAGCGGCCTCGGCCGCGAGGAGCTCATCCAGCTCGACGAGGGCTTTCGTCGCCTGATCGCCGCGATGTGACGGGTGGGGGTTTCACTGTGTTGACATTTATCTCACCAAGAAGATAATGAATGCACAGTGAAGTGTTGGGCGAGAGGCGAGCTCGCCGCACGGACTGGTGCCTCTCTACCCAACCCACCCAACGGAACGACGATGAACGACCCCCACGCCTCCCTCTCGCGTCGCCGCCTGCTGCAAGCCTCGCTCGCCCTGCCGGCGCTGAGCACGGGACTCGCCCTGGCGCAGACCGGTGCCGCCCCGCGCGGCGTCATCAAGCTCGGGCAGACCATGCCCTACAGCGGCCCGGCCTCGGCGCTCAGCGCCATCGGCAAGGTGCAGACGCGCTACTTCAAGATGGTCAACGAGGCCGGCGGCATCAACGGCCGCAGCGTGGAGTTGATCTCGCTCGACGATGGCTACAACCCCGCCAAGGCCATGGAGCAGACGCGCAGCCTGGTGGAGCGCGAAGGCGTGGTGGCGATGTTCGCCAGCATGGGCACGGCGCAGAACGCGGCGGTGCAGCGTTACCTCAACACGCGCAAGGTGCCGCAGCTCTTCGTCTATGCCGGCAGCGACCGTTTCGCCGACCCGAAGAACTACCCCTGGACGTTGCCCGGCCTGCCCACCTTCTCCACCGAGGCGGCCGCGTACGCCGACCACGTGCACCGCGCGAAGCCTGGCGCCAAGGTGGCCGTGCTCTACCAGAACGACGACTTCGGCAAGGAGTACCTCAACGCCTTCCGCGAGCGGCTCAAGGAGATCGGCAGCCAGGCCGAGGTGGTGGCCGCCGCGGGCTACGAGGTCACGGCGCCCACCATCGACTCGCAGATCATCACGCTCGCCGGCACCAACGCCGACGTCTTCCTCAACATCACCACCCCCAAGTTCACCATCCAGGCCATCCGCAAGGTCAGCGACCTGCCGTGGAAGCCCATGCACATCATCCCCATCACCAGCAACTTCGTGGCCACCGTGCTGCGCGTGGCGGGGCTGGACAAGAGCACGGGCCTGATCAGCTCCACACCCAGCAAGTCGGCGGGCGACCCCGAGTGGGCCAAGGACGACGGCTACCTGGGCTGGGTGAGCTTCATGAAGAAGCACTACCCCGAGGGCGACCTCACCGAGCAGCTCAACCTCGTCGGCTACAGCATGGGTCACCTCATGACCGAGGTGCTCAAGCGCTGCGGTGACGAGATCACGCCGCAGCGCATCCTGAAGGAGGCCACCACCATCAAGGGCCTGGCGCTGCCGGCCCTGATCCCGGGCATCACCGTGAACACCTCGCCCGACGACTACCGCGTCGTGCGCCAGTTCCGCCTGCAGCGCTTCGACGGCACCCGCTGGGTTCCGCTGGCGTGATGGGCGCAGTGCTGGACACGGGCGCGGCGGTCACGGACGCCGCGCCCCGCGCGAGCGAGCCGCTGCTGCGCGTCGAGGGATTGGGCATCCGCTTCGGCGGCGTGTGCGCGCTGCAGGACGTGTCCTTCAGCGTCATGCCGGGCATGGTCTGCGGGATCATCGGCCCCAACGGTGCGGGCAAGACCACGCTGTTCAATTGCCTCAGCCGCATCAACGACCTGCACGAGGGCCGCATCCACTTCAACGGGCGCGACCTGCGCGGCATCGGCGCGCACCAGGTGGCTGCGCTCGGCATCGCGCGCACCTTCCAGAACGTCGCGCTGTTCGATCGCCAGAGCGTGCGCAAGAACGTGGAGACGGGCTGCTACCTCGGCTTCGGCGGGCGGCATTTCGCCTCGTTGTTCATGACCCGCCAGGGTCGCCGCGACCGCGCCGAGATCGACACGCGCGTGGACGAGCTGCTTGAGTTCGCGCGCCTGCGCGACGTGGCCCACGTGCTCGTGGCCGACCTGCCCTTCGGCGTGCGCAAGCGCGTGGAGCTGGCGCGTGCGCTGGCCATGCGGCCACGCCTGCTGCTGCTGGACGAGCCGGCCGCCGGCCTCAACCACGAAGAGATGGAGGAACTGCTGGGCTGGATCCGGCAGATCCGCGACCGCATGGGCGTGGCCGTGCTGCTGATCGAACACCACATGAGCCTGGTGATGCGCGTGTGCGACCAGGTGGTCGTGCTCGAATTCGGTCGCGACATCGCCAGCGGCACGCCGCAGGAAGTGGCCGCGAACCCGGAAGTCATCCGCGCCTACCTGGGAGGCGACGAATGAGCGATGCCCTGCTGAAAGTGCGCCAGCTCGGCGCCGCCTACCGCTCCACTGCCGTGCTCGGCGGCGTGGACATCGACGTGCGCCGCGGTGGCATCACCGCGCTGCTGGGCGCCAACGGCGCCGGCAAGACCACGCTGCTGCGCTCCATCAGCAACGTGCTGGTCAAGACGAGCGGCAGCATCGAGCTCGACGGCAAGCCCATCCGTGGCCTGGCCACCGACACCATCGCCGCCATGGGCGTGGGCCACGTGCCCGACGGGCGCGGCACCTTCACCCAGCTCACGGTGGAGGAGAACCTGCTCGTCGGCGCGATCACGCGGCGTGGCAAGGCCGACGTGCGCGCCGACATCGAGGCCATGTACGCGCTGTTCCCCAAGCTGGCCGAGTACCGCGCCAAGCCCGCGGGCCTGCTCAGTGGCGGCGAACAGCAGATGGTGGCCATTGCGCGTGCGCTGATGCTCAAGCCCCGGCTGCTGATGCTCGACGAACCCTCGTTCGGCCTGGCGCCCAAGATCGTGCGCCAGATCTTCGAGGTGCTCTCGCGCATCAACCGCGAACAGGGCCTGAGCATCCTGCTCGTCGAGCAGAACGCGCACCTCGCGCTCGAACTCGCGCAGGACGCTTACGTGCTGGAGATGGGCCGCATCACCCTGAACGGCAGCAGCGCATCGCTCAAGGCCGACGAGCGCGTTCGCGCCGCCTACCTGGGCATCTGAGGACAACGGACATGATGGAATTCGCACAACAGGTGGCGGCCGGCTTCGTCAACGGCTGCATTTACGCCATGCTGGCTCTGTCGCTGGTGATGATCTACCGCGCCACGCACCACGTGAACTTCGCGCAGGGCGAGATGGCGATGTTCTCCACCTTCATCGCCTGGGCGCTGGTGGAGGCGGGCGCACCCTACTGGGCGGCCGCGGCCGGCGCCATCGCCTTCGGCTTCGCCATGGGCGCGGTGGTGGAACGCGTGGCCCTGCGCCCGCTGCACGACTCGCCCGCGCTCGCGGTGGTCACGGTGTTCGTGGCGCTCATGATCATCGTGCAGAGCGCGGCCGGTCTCATCTTCGGCCACGAGACCTACAGCCTGGACAGCCCCTTCGCCAGTTGGGGCGGGGTGGGACAGGGCCTGCTGTCGGGCCACGCGCTGGGCACCGTGCTGGTGACCGTGCTGGTGCTCGCGGCCATGAGCGCCTTCTTCCGCTACACGAAGCTGGGCCTGTCCATGCGCGCCGCGGCCATCAACCCGGTGTCCAGTGCGCTCTCGGGCATCAACGTGAGCCGCGTGCTCATGATCGGCTGGGGCGTGGCCGGCGCCATCGGCGCGGTGGCCGGCCTGCTGGCCGCGCCCGTGGTCTTCCTCAGCCCGCACATGATGAGCGGCATCATGATCTACGGCTTCGCCGCCGCCGTGCTCGGCGGCGTGGACAGCCCGCCCGGCGCCATCCTCGGCGGCCTCATCCTGGGCATCGGCGAAAACCTGCTGGGTGCCTACGTCACCGGCAACGAACTCAAGCTCACCATCGCGCTGGTGGTGATGTTCGCCATCCTCGTCGTGCGCCCGCGCGGCCTGCTGGGCGGAAAGGCGATCCAACGTGTCTGAACTTTCCTCCCGCCGCGGCTCGCGCATGAACGCCCTTGTCGACCGCGTCCCCGGCCGCGGCACCACCGTCGCCCTCGCCGCCATTGGCCTGGCCCTGCTGCTGGTGTTCCTGGTGCACGGCTACTGGGCCTTCAAGCTCGCCACCGTGGTCATCCTCGCGCTGGCGGTGCGTGGCCTGCAACTGCTCATCGGCTCCAGCGGCCAGATCTCGCTCGGGCACGGCGCCTTCTTCGGCCTGGGCGCCTACGCCTCGGGCGTGTTCATGTCGCAGGCCTGGCTCACGCCCTACCTCTCGGTGCCGGTGGCGGCGCTGGTGTGCGGCGTGCTGGGCTTCCTGTTCGGCCTGCCCGCCGTGCGCCTGGCCGGGCCCTACCTGGCGCTGGCCACCTTCGCGCTCTCGCTGGCCTTTCCGCAGTTGCTCAAGCACCCGCTGTTCGAGGACTGGACGGGGGGCGTCAGCGGCCTCAGCCTGGACCCGGTGACCGTGCCCTTCGGCATCACCTGGCTGCACGACGACCAGTGGGCGCTGCTGATGACGATCGTGTGGGCCGCCATTGTCTACACCGCGCTGCACCGCCTGGTCTGCGGCCCCACCGGCCTGGCCTGGATCTCGCTGCGCGACCACCCCACGGCCGCCACCGCCGTGGGTGTGGACGTGCGGCGCTGGAAAGCCATCGCCTTCGGCGTGAGTGCGGCCACCGTGGGCGCGGCCGGCGCGCTCAACACGGTGCTCACCGGTTTCGTCTCGCCCGACAGCTTCACCGTCTTCCTCTCGCTCAGCCTGCTGGTGGGCGTGGCCATCTCCGGGCCCACGTCCATCCTGGGCACGGGCGTCGCGGCGGTGTTCCTCTCCTTCGCGCCCGACGTGATGGAGAAGGTCTCGCGCGAACTCACCGGCGTGCTCTACGGCGCGGTGATGCTGGCCATCGTGTTCGTGGTGCCGGCGCTCAACCAGTGGCGTCGCCGCTCGGCCTTGAAGCGCCGCGCGGACACCGCCGCGCCTGCGCCCGTGCCCGTCCCGGTCGCGGCCACGCCCGAGCAGGCCCGGTAAGCCTTTCCCTCCAACAGCAACAACGATTCACATGCAATCTCTCGAAGGAAAAGTGGCCGTCGTCACCGGCGCCACGCGCGGCGTCGGCAAGGGCGTGGCGCTTGCGCTGGGCGAAGCCGGCGCGCTGGTCTACGTCACCGGCCGCACGCTCGATCGCGGCGGCTCGCAGTGGCCCGGCTCGCTCGCGGAAACCGTGGACGAGATCGCGCAGCGCGGCGGCAAGGCCATCCCCATCGTCTGCGACCACGCCGACGACCAGAGCGTGAAGGACGTGTTCGCCCGCGTCGCGCGCGAGCAGGACGGCCGGCTCGACGTGCTGGTCAACAACGTCTTCGCCGCGCCGTCGAAGATGCCCGTCAACGTGCCGTTCTGGGAACTGCCCGACGACCTCTGGGAAACCCTGCTGCGCGTGGGCCTGCGCTCACACTACATCGCCAGCCGCTGCGCCGCGCCGCTCATGGTGGCGCGCCGCTCGGGCCTGATCGTCAACACGTCCTCGGGTGGCGCGGTGCGCTACACCTTCAACGTGCCCTTCGGCGTGCAGAAGGCCGGCGTGGACAAGATGGCCAGGGACATGGCGCACGACCTGCGCCCCTTTGGCGTGGCGGCGGTGGTGATCTGGCCCGGCTTCATCAAGAGCGAAAAGTTCCTGGCCCAGCCCGACCGCATGCCCCCCGCGCTGGCCCAGCGCATCATGGAACACGGCGAGTCGCCCGAGTTCGCAGGCCGCGCGGTGGCCGCGCTCGCGGGCGACGCGGACATCATGAGCAAGTCGGGCCAGTTGCTGCTGGTGGCCGAACTCGCGCGCGAGTTCGGCTTCACCGACGTGGACGGCCGACTGCCGCAGGCGCCTTCGCGCACCTGACACACATCGGAGGCGCGCCGGGCCGCAGGCCCTCAGGCCTTGGCGGTGCGCCGCTCGCCGAGCGCGCCCGCCACCTCGGCCACCGTGTCGCGCAGCCAGATGTGCCCGGCGTCGTGGTCGTGCCGGCTGTGCCAGACGGCGCGCGTGGTGGCCTGGCTGGCCGGGTAGGGCGGCTGGCGCATCACCAGGCCGGTGTCGCCGCGCGTGAGCGCCCGCGCCAGCGAGGCCGGCACGATGGACAGCATGTCGCTGTCGCGCAGCAGCGCCGGGATGGCGAGTGAATGCGGCACGGTCACGCGCACGCGGGGCTGCACACCCTGCGCGTCCAGCGCCTCGCGCAGCGCGCCGCGGTCGAACATCTCCGACTGGCGCGCCAGCCCGCGCTCCAGGATGAAGCCGTCCACCGCGCCTTCCTCCTGCCCGCCCACCGAGATGGTGACCAGCGGGTGGTGTGCGAAGGCCGTCAGCGTCAGCCGGCCGCGCGCCGCCGGGTGGTCCTTGCGCATCAGGATCGCCTCGCCCTGCGACAGCAGCGTGCGCGCGCTCATGCGCGGTGGTACCTGCGAGAAGATGCCGATCGCGAGATCGATGCGGCCGAGGTCGATCTGCTCGGCCAGGTCCAGCCGCGTGGACGGGCGGATCACGAGATCGACACCGGGTGCGGTTCGCTGCAACTTGCGCGCCAGCGGGGCCACCAGCACGGCGGTGACGTGGTCGTTGGCGGCGATGACGAACTGGCGTTGCGAGCCGCGCGCCGAGAACGGCGCCACGTCCAGCGTGGCCTCGATGCGCCGCAGCGCGTCGCGCAGCGCGGGCGCCATGCGCAGCGCACCCCCGGTGGGCACCATGCCGCGCCCCGTGCGAACGAAGAGCTCATCGCCCACCACTTCGCGCAGCCGCGACAGTGCGTGGCTGACGGCCGACTGGCTCAGGTGCAGGCGCCGCCCGGCCAGCACCAGGTTGCGCTCCTCGAAGACCGCGTCGAAGACCTTCAGCAGATTGAGGTCCACCTTGCCGATGCTCATGCGTGCCCGCTCCGATATGAATGTCGTGCAACGAACCATTGCACAGACAGCAGTTCCCTGCAATCCGCAATCGTCGCAGCATTCGGGTCAACGGACATCGGTTGCCGTTGAAAGCAGAGGACCCGCATGAACACACTCTCCCGTCGCGCCTTCGCGCAGTTGCTCGCGGCCCTGCCGGCCGCGGGTGCGTCCTGGCCTTTGCTGGCCAACACCCCCGGCAAGCTGTTGGTGGGCTACCCCGCCGGCGGCACGCTGGACACCACCGCGCGCCACCTCGCCGACGCCTGGCGTCGCGAAGGCCGCACCTTCATCGTGGACAACCGCGCCGGCGCTGCCGGGCGCATCGCCAACAGCCAGCTCAAGCGCGAAGCGGCCGACGGCAACACGCTCCTGTGCACGCACACCTCGGCGCTCACCATCTACCCGCACGTCTACACCAAGCTCCAGTACGACGCCGAGGCCGACTTCGTGCCCGTGTCCTCGGTGGTCACGGCGGGCTGCGCCTTCGCCGTCAGCGGCAACGTGCCCGCCAGCGTGAAGACCCTGCCCGACTACGTGGCCTGGGTGCGCCAGACGCCCAACGCGGCCCTCTACGCCTCACCCGCCGCGGGCTCGGTGGCGCACTTCCTGGGCTACCAGCTCTCCGAGGCCGGCGGCCTGAAGCTGGAGCACATCGCCTACCGCGGCTCGGCCCCGGCCATGCAGGACCTGCTGGGCGGACAGATCCCCGCTTACTTCGGTTTCGTCGCCGACTTCCTGCCCTACCTTCAGCAGGGCAAGGTGCGCATCCTGGGCGTGACGAGCGAGCAGCGCTCGCGCTTCCTGCCG
>QFCS01000459.1_pt1 | contig 14574 bp, 11 predicted proteins | sample 3576561 | NCBI WGS metagenome assembly QFCS01 | reverse complement strand
TCCCCGGCACGGGGAGGGGGACCACCGAAGGTGGTGGAGGGGCAGGTGCGACATGGCGCGCCTTTTCTGGATCGAAGCGTAAACCGAGGGTGCCCCTCCACCATGCTTCGCATGGTCCCCCTCCCCGTGCCGGGGAGGATCTCCTGTCCCCATCCGGCCGATGTTCTCCATCGGCGATTCGTCAGGTCGAGACATGATTCTCCGAGAGAGTTGGCACAGATTCAAGGAGTTATCGGCAAGGCAAGATTGAAAGCTGCGACACTGTCCGACGGCAACGGAGCCTTGGCGAATCCGGGCCTCAATCGCTGCGTGCCAGCGCATCGATCTGCCGCTCGAGCGCGGCGATGACGAGGGCGGTATAGTCGGCTTTGCCGGCGGTGCGCGCGATCACGGGGAGCCCTGAAAGGAAGCCCGTCAGGCTCGATATCATCAATATCGCCCGCACTTGCGCTTCGGTTTCGGTCAGCCGCCGGTCCGTGGTCCGGATGATCAGGTTGGTGGCGAGCTCGATGCCCGGCCGCCAGAGTTCGGCATAGAGAATTTCGAAGGCCGGGCCGGGACTCGCGATCTCGCGCTGGACGAACAGCGACGGATTCTGCGCTTCGGGCGCGGCGAGAAGAAAGCGGGCCAGCGCCGCGAAGAGGCGCTTCATCAGGGTGCGGGCCGCATCCGGCGTCAGCGGGTCGCCGAGCGCCGCATAAGACACTTCGGCCACAGCGCCCATTCCTTCGCGATAGCGCGCGACGATCGCGTGCGCGCACGCGAGATAGAGGCCGCGCTTGTTCCCGAAATAATAAGTGAGGGCGGGCAGGTTGACCCCCGCTTCCTTGGCGATCTGCCGCGTCGTGACGCTGGCGAAGCCGCTGTTGCCGAAGGCGGTGAGCGCGACATCGAGGATGCGCGCGCGCGTTTCCTCGCCCTTGCGATAGCCGTCGGCGGCGGTGCGGAGCGGGGCGGCGGGGATTGCAGGGCGGGTCATCGGGGGTGCTTCGTTCGTTTTGCTTGAATTTATATCAGTTGATATATATGAACGATGCCATCGCGTCGAGAGGGGATGGACATCGATGACAGGTGCGGCACTTGAGACGCTTTGGGCCAAGGTGGAAGCGCAGCGGGAGCGCGTGCCCGCGATGTATGGCGCGGTCGATTTCCGCGCCGTCCCCGAACGCTTCACCGCAACGCCGGGCGACGACACCGCGTTGTCGGGCAAATATGCCCGCGACCGCGACGCGCTGCTGGCGGACCCCGATCGGGTCGAGTTCATCCGCGCCTATACGATGATCGGCGACGCGACCGCCGATGCCTATGCCGGCCTGATGCGCGAGCATGGTTTTCGCGCGCTGGTCGACATGCTGACCAGCGCCTGTGATCGAGGCGTGGAGAATGTGCCCGACGCGCCGCCCGAACTCATTGCCTTTATCAAGGATATGGAGCGTATTCCCGACTGGCTCGATATGGAGCTGGTCGAGGAGGGCGCGCGGGTCGATCGCAATGCGGCGGCCAACCTCGGCCCGTTCATCATCCGCGGCGCGTTCATCGCGACCTTCATGAACAAATATGCCGCGCTGCCGATGGCGATCACCGGCACGCTGTCGAGCCAGACGGCGGGGCGCCGCGTCAAGGATACCGCGACCTTCTTCACCACCTCGGTGTTGCCGGGCGCGCTCGATCGCTACGGTCCCGGTTTCAAATCGGCGGCGATGGTCCGGCTGATGCACTCTATGGTGCGCGCCAACGTGCTGCGGCGCCCGCAGGACTGGGACATGGGCGTTTACGGCATTCCGATCCCGCAGGTCGATCAGATGCCTGCGGGGCTCATCTCGATCTTCCTCCTGTCTTACAAGATGATCGAGGAAGGGCGCGACCAGTTCACTCCCCGCGAGCGCGCGATGGTCGAACTCGCGCGCTATCGCTGCTTCCTGCTCGGGCTGCCGGAGGAACTGCTCGCCGATACGCCGCAAGGGATCGTCGACCTGATGAATGCGCGCAGCGGCACGCTGCGCAGCGGATATGACGACAGTACGTGCGGCGAATTGCTGCGCGCAACGATGGTGGCGGATCTGCGGCCGGACAATTCGCGGCGCGCGCGCATCCACGAAATGTTCGAACTGGCCTTTGCCAAGCTGTTCTTCGTCAAAAACTTCATGGGCGGCGACAAGGCAAAGGCGGCGTCGATCGGCGTGACGCTGACCTCGGGCGATGTCGCGTTGGCGGCGCTCGCGGGCCTCTTCATCTATGCGCGGATGCGCCTCTATGCGCTCGCGGCCCATATTCCAGGGGTGCGCGGCGTCGCCGATCGCCGGCTGATCGCCAAGCTCAAGGCGCAACTCGTCGGCTATGGCCATGCCGAGTTCACGACCGACGCCGCGCAATACCGCCCGTCGGCCGCCCCCGTTCCGGCCGAGTGATGCGGGGCGCCGACACCGGCGCCCCTGACCCTAAGTCGCCAGCGTAAAGGCCTCCATCATTCGCACGGCGTCGCTGTCGATCGGCCGAATGCCCAGCTCGTCGCGAATGCGGCTGATTGGATCGGCGATGCGCTGGTGCCACGGAACCGCGATGAGTTCCTTGGTGGCGCGGCCGTGCCGCCAGCCGTCGAACATCACGGTGAGCAGCATGTCGAACAGCATTGGGGCGTGGATCGCCGCGGTCGTTGCCACCGTCGCCAGAAAGCGCGTCGAATAATTCTGGCCGAACTGGGCCATTTGGAACCCCGAAATCGCGACTTCGCCCGCGGGCGTGAAGCCGTAGCCGCCGACCAGATGCCAGATGTCGTGAAGCTGGAGGATGCGACGGTTGGTGCGGTTTTGCGCCGGATAGTCGCCGGGCAGGACGACGGTGTCGGCGTCGATCACCTCGATGTCATAGCCATTGGCATTCAGCATCGACAACAGCTCGGTCGCAAGGCTGCCGGCCGCATGGCTCTCTAGGTCTGCGGTGGTCAAGCGCACCTCCGGCTGGGCGATCAGATCGTGCACCCCGTCGAATTCCAGCAACGCGGCCTCGCAGCAGTCGATCATTCGCTGGTCATAATGCTGGCCGAGCGCGACGACCGCGATGGTCAGGTCGAGTTCGCCGGCAGTTGGTGACGGCGCCTTGGAAACGATCGCCCAATAATCGTCCCACAAGGCGCGGGGCATCGCGACGCGCGGTTTGCCGCCGACCACCCACGGCAGCGCCGCCGCGATCTGCGCGGCGCGCGTCGCGCTGTCGTTGCTCGCCGCCGTCGCGGCCGCGATGGCGTCGAAGATCGGCACTTGTGCGACAGGATCGACGAAGGCAGCGGTCGTCATCAGCGCGGCGAGTCCCAGGTGCGGTTCCTCTGCCAGCGGTGGCCGGCCCGTTTCGACCCATTTTTCAAACTCGTTTCGCACCGACAAATCGATCATGGCCATCGCCTCTCCGCCCATTTTCTCTAGATTACGCTATAATCATAGAATGATCAACTTATATAGCTGGCGCTTCGTGCCGCAATGATTATAATCCGGCCATGAGCGAAGCATCCAAAGTCAGTTTTCCGAGGCGAACCGCAGCGAAAGCCCGGACGCGGCAACGCATCGAGGAAGCGGCGCGGCGGCTGTTCGTGACGCTGGGCTATGGCGATGCGACGATGGCGGCGATCGCCGAAGCCGCCGATATCCACATCACGACGCTGTTCACGCATTTTGCCTCGAAGCGCGAGCTTGCCGCCGCGATTGCGGTTCGGGCGGGCGAGCGATTCGAAGAAATCGTCACGATGCAGCGCGCGCAGGGCGTGCCGGTGCTGGCATTCTGGCGCAACCAGGTCGCGCGGATCGCCCATGCCTATGAACGCGACGGCGATGGGCAGATCAACCTTGGCCGGGCGCTGGCGGGCGAACCCGAATTGCTGCCGGTGTGGTATGGGCATCAGCGGCTTCAGATCGATCTGATGACCGACTATATCGCCGCCGAGCTTGGGATCGATGCCGCGAAGGATCGCCGCGCGCAAATGGCCGCCGCGATGCTGGTCGCGGGCGGGCGCATGGCGTTCGATAGCTGGATGGAAAGCGGCGGGGCGGGCGATCTTGTCGCCGAGAATGAGCGGTTGCTCGATGCCGCCGAGGCCTTGCTCGCGGGCGGCCTGCCGCTGATCCGGCGCGGCGCGCGCGGCTGATCCGCACGCTCAGCCGAGATGAAGCATTGTGACCAGCGCGAAGCTGATCGCGCCGAGCACCAGCAGCGACAGGACCACCGCCGCGGTCACGCGCCCGCCCGCCCTGGCGACGGTGCGGACATCGACGCCAAGGCCGAGCGCGGCCATCGAGACGACCGTCAGCAGCGTCGCGGCCCCGGCGATCGGCGCCAGGGCCGCCTGCGGGATCAGCCCGAACGAGCGCGCGGCGATCATGCCGAGAAAGCCGAGGATGAACCACGGCACCAGATGATGGATCGGCGGGCGGGCCGATTGCGGACGGGACTCCGGTGCGCCGGTTTCGCAGCCGTCCGCGCAAAGGCGCGGAGCGAGAAGCGAGAGAATCAGGCAGACCGGACCGAGCATCAGCACGCGGACCAGCTTGACCAGCGTGCCCATCTGGACCGCCGCCGCCCCCATCGGCGTCGCGGCGGCGATGACCTGGGGCACCGCATAGACGGTCAGCCCGGCGAACGCACCATATTGGAGGCCGCTCATGTGCAGCCCCAGCCCGAGCAGCGGCAGGCCCAGCACGACGCCGACGCCGAGCACCGCGGTGAAGGCGATCGCCGCCGCGACGTCGTCGCTGTCGGCGCCGATCACCGGAGCGACCGCCGCGATCGCCGAATTGCCGCAGATCGAATTGCCGCACGCGACCAGCGTCGCCATCCGCCTGGGCAGGCCGAGCAGCCGCCCGATTGCGAAGCTCGCGCCGATCGCAAGGAAGACGGTGGCGGCGATACCGATCAGCAGCGCCGGGCCCGCGGCGAGAATCGTTGCGGCGCTGACCGATGCGCCGAGCAGGACCACGGCGATTTCGAGCAGCAATTTGGCGCTGAAGTCGATCCCCGGCAGCCAGCGCGCGTGCGGCGTCCAGGCGGTGCGGATCGCGGTGCCGATCAGGATCGCGAGCACCAGTGCTTCCAGCCAGACGTCGCCGAACAATCGCTGCTCGACGCCGGCCAGCGCAAAGGCGACGCCGGCTACGCCCAGACAGAGCGCCAGCCCCGGAACGATCCGCCCGGCCCCGGCGGCGCGGGGCCTGAGGATCGCGGCGGCAGGAAGCGGGACGGTCGCCATGACGGCTTCTTTCTGAAAGGCGGGGCGGCCAGTGGGCCGTCCTCTATGCCTTCCGTATCGGCCGCCTTCCCGGCTGCTTCCAACGCAAGTTCCTGCTGGTTTCGATCGGCTGCGCTTGTCGATCGCGCCAGCACCAATCAATCGATTTTACTTGTTGAAACAACCGATATATTCGCTTGGACAGATTGAATGGTGCGGCCCATTCCGGGCGCGAAGGAGACGATCATGCGCCCCCTCCCGATGGCACCAACCCGATGACGCTCGAACAGCTCCGCATCTTCGTCGGCGTCGCCGAACGCGAACATATGACGCGCGCGGCCGAGGCGCTCCACATCACCCAGTCGGCGGTCAGCGCGGCGATCAAAACGCTGGAGGAGCGGCACAATGTCCCGCTGTTCCATCGCATCGGGCGGCGGATCGAACTGACCGATGCGGGCCGTGTGTTCCTGGTCGAGGCGCGCGCGGTGCTCGGCCGCGCCGCGAGCGCCGAGCGCACGCTGGCCGAGTTCGGCGGGTTGGAACGCGGCACGCTGACGCTCGTCGCCAGCCAGACGATCGCCGGCTATTGGCTGCCCCCCTTTCTCGCGCGGTTTCGCCGGCGCTATCCCGGGATCGCGGTCACCCTGTCGATCGGCAACAGCGAACAGGCAGCGGATCGGGTGCGCGAAGGAAGCGCCGAGCTGGGCTTTGTCGAAGGCCTGATCGACGACCCGGCCCTCGCGCGCTGGACGGTCGGCCACGACGATCTGGCGCTGGTCGGCGCCGAAGCCGGACCGGGCGCCGCCGACCGGGACTGGCTGGTTTCAGTCCCTTGGGTGCTGCGCGAGGAAGGGTCGGGCACGCGCTCGACTTTCGAAGCCGCGCTCGCCCCGCTTGGCTTGGTGCTCGCCGATCTCGACGTGATCCTCACCCTGCCGTCGAACGAGGCGGTCCGCTCGGCGGTCAGCGCGGGGGCGGGCCATACGCTGATCTCGACGCTGGTCGTCGAGCCCTTGCTGCGCGCCGGACGAATCCAGCGCACCGCCTTCGACCTCGAACCGCGCCCCTTCTATGGCCTGCGCCACAAGGAACGCTATCGCGGCAAGGCGGGCGATGCGCTGCTAACCATGATCGAGCGTGGATAAAGGCAACCGGCTCAGCTTTTCGTCCACCGCCCGCCGAGCGCCCGGAACAGATCGACCTGCGCGTCGGCGATGCGCGCGTCGGCGAGCGCGAGCGAGGCTTCGGTTTCGGCGAAGCTGCGTTCGGCATCGAGCGCGGCGAGACCGTCGATCGCGCCTTCGCGCTGCTGCGCGCGCGTGATCTTCACCGCCGTCGCGGCCTGATCGCGCGCCGCCTGCAGCGCCGTCCGCCGGTCGAGCTGGTGCGCATAGGCGGAGAGCGCGGTTTCGGTCTCCTCGAGCGCGCGCAACACCGTGCCGTCGAACTGGGCGAGCGATGCCTGCGTGTCGGCCTCGGCCCCCGCGATCCGCGCCCGCGCACCTTCCTGGTTGAGGAAATTCCAGTTGATCAGCGGGCCGAGCAGCCAGCGCAAAGGCCCGCCGCCGAACAGGTCGCCGAGGCCGCCGCTCGTCTGGCCGACCGAGCCGCCGAGCGTGATCTTCGGATAGAGGTCGGCGGTCGCGACGCCGATGCGTGCGGTCGATGCGGCGAGACGGCGCTCGGCGGCAGCAACGTCGGGACGGCGCGCGAGCAGCGCGGCACCGTCGCCGACCGGGATCGGCTGGTCCAGCCGCAACGTCGTCGTGCGCGCGGCGGCGACCGGCGGCAGATCGGCGGGGGCACGGCCGGTCAGCGTCGCGATGCGGAACAGCGCGGCGTCCCGCTCGGCGGCGATCGCCGGGATGTCGGCGCGGCGCTGGTCGCGCAGCGCCGCGATGCGCGCGGTATCGAGCCGGGTGGTCAGCCCGACCTCGGCGCGGCGCGCGGTGAGCGCGACCGACTGGTCGAGCAAGGCGACGATGCGCGTCGCGACGCCCAGCCGCTCGGCGGCCGACGCGGCATCGGCGTAGGCGCGCGCGGTTTCGGCAGCGACGGTGACGCGCACCGCGTCGGCATCGGCCTCGGCGGCGGCGACATCGCCGCGCGCGGCCTCGACCCCGCGCGAGACGCGGCCGAACAGGTCGACCTCGTAACCGACGGAGAGGCCGGCATCGACCTGCCAGCCGGTGCGATCGGCCCCCGGCGGCACCTGCCCCTCGCTGGCGCGGCCATGGGTCGCGCCAGCGCTCAGCTTCGTCGAGGGGAGCCGGTCGCCGCGCACTTCGCGCAAGGACGCGCGCGCCTTGGCGATGCGCGCGGCGGCCACGCGGACGTCGGTATTCGCCGCGAGCGCGTCGGCGACGAGCCCGTCGAGCACGGGGTCCTTGTAGAGCCGCCACCATTCGGCATCCGCAGGGGCGGTGCTCGTCACCCCCGCCCTGGTCGAGAGGAAGGGGCCGGACGACGCCGCAGGGGGAGCGGAGCGGGCGTAGTCCGGCCCGGCCGCGCACGCGGCAAGCGTCAGCGCGGATAGGGTTGTCATCAGAAGATTACGCATGGCTTTCTCCTTATTCGGCCGGCTGCGGCACGGGTTCGTGCGAACCGCCGCGGCGGCGCAGCGCTGCGATACGGTCGCCGAGCGCGCGGCAGACGACATAGAAGGTGGGGGTGAAGAGCAGGCCGAAGGCCGTGACCCCGATCATCCCGAAGAAGACCGCGGTGCCGAGCGCCTGCCGCAGTTCCGCCCCCGCACCGCTTGCGATCAGCAGCGGCACCGCGCCGAGGATGAAGGCGAAGCTCGTCATCAGGATCGGACGCAGGCGGTCGCGCGCGGCGCGCACGGCGGCCTCGACCGGCGACAGGCCATCCTGTTCCTCGGCCTGGCGTGCGAACTCGACGATCAGGATCGCATTCTTCGCCGCGAGCGCGATGAGGACGACGAGCCCGATCTGCGTCAGGACATTATTGTCCATGCCGCGCAGGTTGACGCCGACCATCGCCGCGAACAGGCACATCGGCACGATCAGGATGATCGACAGCGGCAGCGTCAGGCTCTCGTACTGCGCCGCCAGCACGAGGAAGACGAACACCACCGCCAGCGCGAAGACGAGCGCCGCCGTGCTGCCCGCCGCCTTCTGCTGAAAGGCGATGCCGGTCCATTCGGTGCCGTAACCTGCCGGCAGCGTGTCAGTGGCCAGCTTTTCCATCGTCGTCAGCGACGCGCCCGACGAATATCCCGGCGCAGTATCGCCATCGACCTCGACCGCGGGGTAGAGGTTGTAGCGGACGACGCGGTACGGGCCGGTCTTGTCGCGGAAGGTCGCGACCGATCCGATCGGCACCATCTCGCCGCTGTTCGACCGGGTCTGGAGGTTGGCGATGTCGGCGACCGACTGACGGAAGGGCGCCGCGGCCTGCGCGGTGACGCGATAGGTGCGGCCGAGCAGGTTGAAGTCGTTGACGAACGCCGACCCCAGATAGACCTGCAGCGTCTCGAACACGCGTTCGGGCGGCACGCCGAGCAGGTTCGCCTTGGCGCGGTCGATGTCGGCATAGACGCGCGGGGACCCGGTATCGAAGAAGGTGAAGACCTGCGCCAGACCCCGCGTTTCGTTCGCTTTCCCGATCAGCTTGCCCGATTCCTCGGCCAGCTTCTGGTATCCGTGGCCGCCGCGATCCTGCACCATCATCCGATACCCGCCCGCCGAGCCGATGCCCTGAATCAGCGGCGGCGGAATCACGATCACGCGCGCTTCGGTGATGTCGGCGACGTCGGCGCGCGCTTCGTTCATGATCTCGTCGAAGCTGACGCCGAGCTTCTTGCGCTCCTCGAAGCTCTTGAGCGGAAAGTAAGCCGCGGCGGCGTTCGGGGCGAGCGTCTGCGACGGCCCGTCGAAGCCCGCCAGCATCACCGATCCGAGGATGCCCTTGTTCGGCAGGATACGCGCGGCGACCTTGCGCAGCGCCGCGTCGGTGCGCTCGACCGAGGCGCCCGGCGGCAATTGCACGACCGCGAGGAAATAGCCCTGGTCCTGCGCCGGGATGAAGCCGGTCGGCGTCGCCCAGAACAGCCCCATCGTCGCGGCGATCAGCCCGCCATAGGTCAGCATCATCCGCTTCGGCCGCCGGACGAGCCGTGCGGTGAGCGACGCATAGGCGCTGCTCATCTTCTCGAACGCATCGTTGAAGGCGTCGCCCGCTCGGCTCGCCAGCTCGCGGAGGCGTGAGGGCCTGGCGGGTTCGGCGTGCGGCTTCAGCAGGATCGCCGCGAGCGCGGGCGAGAGCGTCAGCGAGACGATCAGTGAGATGATTGTCGCGGTCGATATCGTCACCGCGAATTGCCGATAGAAGGCGCCCGACAGCCCGGTCAGGAACAGCGTCGGCACGAACACCGCGCAGAGCACGAGGACGATCGCGACGAGCGCGCCCGACACCTCGTCCATCGAGGTCTGCGCGGCTTTCAGCGCCGACAGCCCGCTTTCGAGGTTGCGCTCGACATTCTCGACCACGACGATCGCGTCGTCGACGACGATACCGATCGCGAGCACGAGTCCGAAGAGCGACAGGCTGTTGAGGCTGTAGCCGAGCCCCGCGAGCACCGCGAAGGTGCCGACGAGCGAAATGGGAATGGCGACGATTGGGATCACCGCGGCGCGCCATTTCTGCAGGAAGACGAGGATGACGATCACCACGAGCAGCATCGCTTCGAGCAACGTGTCCTTCACCGCGTCGATCGACTGCTCGATGAATTTGGTGGGATTGTAGATGACGCGATATTCGAGGCCCTTGGGAAAGCTCTTCGACGCCGCCGCCATCTCAGTCTCGATCGCCTTCGCGGCTTCGAGCGCGTTCGATCCGGGGCGCTGGAACGCCGCGAGGATCACCGTCGGATCGCCCGAGAGATAGGTGTTGCTGTTATAATCCGACGCGCCGAGTTCGACGCGCGCAACGTCGGCGACGCGCACCTGCCGCCCGGCGGCGTCGGTGCGGATCACGACGTCGGCGAACTGCTGCGGGTCGGCAAGGCGGCCCTGCGTCTCGACATTGAGCTGATAGGCATTGCCGTTCGCATAGGGCGGCTGGCCGAGCGATCCCGCCGCGACCTGCACATTCTGCGCGCGCAATGCCTGCACGATCTCGCCCGCGGTCAGGTTCAGCGAGGCGGCACGCGTCGGGTCGATCCACACCCGCATCGCATAGTCGCGCGCGCCGAACAGGCGGACGTCGCCGACCCCGTCGATGCGGCTGAGGCGATCCTTGAGCTGGGTCAGCGCATAGTTGGAAAGATAGGAGCGATCGAGCGACTTGTCGGGCGAAACAAGATTCACGACCATCAGAAAGTCGGGCGAGGTCTTGCGCGTCACGACGCCGAGCCGCTGCACCGCTTCGGGCAGGCGCGGCACCGCGATCGCGACGCGGTTCTGCACCAGCACCTGCGCGGCGTCGAGGTCGGTGCCGATCCTGAAGGTGACGGTGATCGTCACATTGCCGTCGCCGGTCGACTGGCTCGACTGATAGAGCATGTTGTCGACGCCGTTGATCTCCTGCTCGATCGGCGTCGCCACCGTCTCGGCGACGGTCTCGGCCGACGCGCCGGGATAGCTGGCGGTGACCGTGACCGTCGGCGGGACGATGTCGGGATATTGCGAGACGGGCAGCGACCAGTAAGCGAGTCCGCCGACGAGGGTGATGATCACCGCGATGACCGCGGCAAAGATCGGGCGCACAATGAAGAAGCGCGAAAGACGCATGGGAGGCTCCCCGGACTGGAGGATCGAAAGATTGATCTTGTTTCATCCCCTCCCGCTTGCGGGAGGAGCAGCGAGACTTGCGGGCTTGCCCGCTAGTCGCAGCGGGGAGGGGAATGACACGCCCTCCCCAAACCCCTCCCTGAAGGGAGGGGCTTCAAGGCGTCACCGCGCGAAAGTGGCCTCGCCGACCAGCGCCTGACTCGGCGGCGCGGCGGCCTGTGCGACCGGCGCAATCCTGCCCGCGCGCGTCTGCACCTTCGTGCCCGGCTGCGCGAGCTGGGTGCCGGTGATCACGACGCGGTCGGTTGGTGCGATGCCGCCGCGCACGACGCGGAGGCCATCGACGACCGGGCCGAGCCGGACTTCGCGCGCCGCGACCTGACCGTCCTTGCCGACCACCAGCAAAGTCTTGCGCGCCTGATCGGTCTGCACCGCCGCATCGGGAACGAGCAGCGCGCGTTCGCTGGCGCCGCTCGCCAGCCGCATGTTGCCGAACATGCCGGGCGACAGGAACAGGTCGGGATTGGCGATCACCGCACGGCCGCGGATCGTTCCCGATCGCGGGTCGATGCCGTTGTCGGTGAAATCGAGCCGGCCGGTGCGGCTGTAATCCGCTTCGTCCTGCAGCCTGATCTGCACCTCGGTTCCCCTGGCGCCCGCTTCCTCGGCGCGTTTCGCTTTCAGGAACAGGCCCTCGGAGCCGTTGAAGCTGAAATAAATGGGATCGAGCGCGTTGATCGTCGTCAGCAGGCTGCCGGTGCTGCCTTCGCCCGCGGCGACGAGGTTGCCCGCATCGACCCGGCGGTCCGAGATGCGCCCGCTGATCGGCGCGCGCACCCGCGTGAACTCCATGTCGAGCGCCCGCGAGCGCACCCGGGCATCGGCGGCGGCAAGCGCGGCCGACGCCGCGCGCAGCTTGGCACCGAGTTGGTCGAGGTCGCTCTGCGACACCGCATCGTCGGCGACGAGCCGGTTGGCGCGCGCAAGGTTGGTCTGCGCGAGCGCCAGATCGCTGCGCGCGCTCGCCGCTTCGGCGCGCGCTTCGGCGAGCGCGGCGGCGAAGGGGCGCGGGTCGATGGTGAAGAGAAGCTGTCCCTTGCGGACGATCTGACCGTCGGTGAAATGCACGCCGACGAGCTGGCCCGAGACGCGTGGGCGCACCTCGACCGCCTGGCTCGCCTCGAAGCGGCCGACATAATCGTCCCATTCGTCGATGTCGCGCACCAGCGGGGACGCGACGGTGACGACCGGGATCGGCGGTGCGGCGTTGGCGGGCGCCTCGCGGTGGGTCAGGCCCCAGCCGCCGGCGAGAACGAGCGCGACCGGCAGGCCGATCTGCAGGGTCCGGCGCCAGCGGCGCGGGGGCCGGGCCGGGGTGAGGGCGGCGTCTGCCGTCTCCTCGGACTCCAAGGGGGGCCGGATCGGGGAGAGCATGTTCATGGGTCTACTTTCGGAAGAGGCGGGCGACGTGCACTTCGGCAACGCGCTTGCCCAGCAGTTCATAATGATCGGTGCTGAAACCCGCGGCGAAGAAGGCCTTGAGTTCGGCCTTCGGCACCGAATAGCTGTGGTGCCAGGTCAGCACCGCCATCCGGCGCAGCGCTTCGAGCCGCGGATCGGCGAGGCGGCGGTTCACCGCGTCGCCAAAGATCCGCCCGAGCCATGTCGCGACCCGGCCGGGCTCGCGCAGGCTCGATGGCCGGTCGTGACGGGCAAGCATCACGACCGACCATTCCAGCGCCGAAAAGCCTGCGGGACTATCGGCCTTCGGCGCTGCGGGGACGGGGGAGAAGGCGGAAGCCGGCGCGATGGCGGCGACTCCGTCGGTCAGGGCAAGATAGGCCATGGTCGGTCCTCCGTGGATATTGGCCGGGCGCAAGGGGGCGCACGCCCCGGAACGCTTGCGCCCGGCGAGGGGAGAGTCTGGATGCAGGAAGCCGTTCCCCCGTCATCGACGGCGGTGCGCGATCCTGCGAAACATGTCTGTCTGGGTTGGCCCGGGGATCAGGCCGGCACAGCGGGGACGGAGTGCATCCGCGCTTCTTGCGGCGCGGCGGCCATTCCGACCATCTGTACCACACGGTATATAAACCCGGCGTTCATCTTGTCAAGGAATTTTATACCGGACGGTATGAAAAAATTCGGCCGCCCCTTGCCGATCCCCGATCTGATCCGGGATGCGAGGCAAAGGGCCGCCGTCAGGCGCTCGGCCAGAGCGCCAGCCCGGTGTCGACCAGCCGCTCGAGTTCGTCCATCGTCGCGCCCGCGCCGGCCTGGACCGAAATGCCCTGCAGCAGCGCATAGAGCAGGCTGGTCAGCCCCTGTGCATCGACATGGGCGGGCAGGTCGCCTTCCTCCTTCGCGCGCTCGAAGCGCTCGACCAGCGCACGCTGCGACGAGGCGCGGCGCCCGAGCACATCGGCCTTGATCGATTCGGCTTCGGGGCTGCACGCGAGCGAGCTCAAAAGCCCCATGCACCCCTTGGGATCGGTGGTGCCGGCGTGCGTCATCAGCGCGCCGTGGAGATAATATTCGGCGACCTTGCGCGCGGTCGGCTGGTCGAGCGCGGCGCGCGTATATTCCAGCTTCTCGGTCTCATAGAGGTCGAGCGCCTTGTGAAACAGCGCTTCCTTGTTGCCGAAGGCGGCATAGAGGCTGGGCTTGGTAATCCCCATCGCCTCGGTCAGGTCGGCCATCGACGCGCCGTCATAACCCTTCGCCCAGAAGACGTGGAGGGCTTCGGCCAGTGCCTTGTCGACACAGAATTCGCGCGGGCGCCCCTTGACCGGGGTAGCGATATCGCTTTCCATAACGAACGGTATATAATCGATCGGGCTGGAAAGTCCAGAGGCAGCGGTTCGGCTGGGTTCTGGGGGCGTCGCGATGAGAGAGGCCTCCGAAATAGGCCGCGGCATAGTCGGGCGGATAATTGTTCATACTGATGAGGCCGGGCGACGCGGCGCGGTGATCGTCGTGATGGATCATCGCATAGTGGCGGAAAAGGCCACCCGAATCTGAGACCTTATAAGGCTTATCTTTTGGCTTCGCTTTGCGGATCGCGGTGTCGGTAAGCGCCATTTGGGGGCCTCGCAAATCAGGGGCTTTGGAAAGGCCCCCGGATATGCCCCCGAATCGCTTAGCTACGCACGATCATCAGCAATCGCCGGAAGCCAGTGAATGCTCCAAAACTAGCGGATTTTCAGGGTTTTTTCAACCATCAGCGACTGCGCGTGTGCAGCAAGATGGAGCGGGTGAAGGGAATCGAACCCTCGTCGTAAGCTTGGGAAGCTTCTGCTCTACCATTGAGCTACACCCGCAAGAACGGCGGAAAATCTGGATATTTCCCAATTTTCGATCCGCTGGATCAGGGCAGTTTACAGTTTCGGTTTACACCGCCCGCCTGATCCGCTCGCCGATTGCCACAACAACTGCCGTTTGGTCAACGTAGACGTGACGGATACGTTGAACCCTAGGGTCAGGACTCATTGATCAGAGCCAGAAGATGACGGTTGCGGCGAGAGCCACGGCAGAGAAGAAGGCCTTCGGGCACCGATCGTAGCGCGTCGCGACGCGTCTCCAGTCCTTCAGGCGACCGAACATGATCTCGAT
>QFCS01000578.1_pt1 | contig 14643 bp, 17 predicted proteins | sample 3576561 | NCBI WGS metagenome assembly QFCS01 | reverse complement strand
GTGCCGGGGGAGGGGCGGGCGCGGGCACCGGTTCGATCAGCCCCAGCGCCAGCAGCGCCTGCATCTGTTCGCGCACCTGCGGCACGCCACGCGAGGCCAGGGCGCTCACGGTGTCGCTGCCGTTCACCATGATCAGCACCGAGCGCATGGCGGCCGGCACGCGGTCCGAACGCTGCACGACCTCGGCGCGCCCGCGCGCGGTTTTCTGGAACACGGTATTGGGCATCAACTTCCCCTTCCGGCGTGAGATGTCCCCTCCAGGGACACCGAGGGTCCGGCTTCGCCGGCCCCAGGGTGTCGCCCCCCCGGGGGGAGGCGCCAAAGGCGACGCAGGCGGGTCAACATATCCGCGGCAGTTGCTCACCGCTGAGCCAGTCCACCACGCGCCGCCCGCCGAAGCGCGTGGCCATCTGCACGAAGTGGTGCGGGTCGGTGGTCACCTCGCCGATGCGCGCGGCCTCGGCGCCCAGCGGGTGCGCGCGCATGGCGGCCAGCACGGCATCCGCCGCCTCGGGCGCGCACACGGCGACCAGCTTGCCTTCGTTGGCCACGTACAGCGGGTCCAGCCCGAGCAGTTCGCAGGCCGCGTCCACCTGCGGCCGCACCGGGATGGCGGCCTCCTGCAGCAGCATGCCCACGCCCGACTGTTTCGCGATCTCGTTGAGCGTGGTGGCCAGGCCGCCGCGCGTGGGGTCGCGCAGCACGCGCACCGCGCCGGGCGCCGCGTGCAGCATGGCGGCCACCAGGGTGTGCAGCGCGGCGGTGTCGCTCTCGATGGTGGTTTCGAACGCGAGCGACTCGCGCTGCGAAAGCACGGCCACGCCGTGGTCGCCAATGGGGCCGGAGAGCAGCAGCACGTCGCCCGCGCGCGCGTTGCACCCGGCGATGTCCACCCCCGGTGGCACCACGCCCACGCCGGTGGTGCTGATGAACACACCGTCGCCCTTGCCCTTCTCCACCACCTTGGTGTCGCCGGTGACGATGGGCACGCCGGCGGCGCGCGCGGCCGCCGCCATGGAGCGCACGATGCGCTGCAGCTCGATCAGCGGAAAACCTTCCTCCAGGATGAAGCTCGCGCTCAGCCACAGCGGCGTGGCGCCCGACATGGCCACGTCGTTCACCGTGCCGTGCACCGAGAGGCAGCCCACGTCGCCACCGGGAAAGAAGAGCGGCGACACCACATGGCCGTCGGTGGCCATCACCAGCCGGCCTTCCCCGGCCGGGAAGCTGGGCAGCGGCAGGCGCGCGCCGTCGTCGCCCTGGCGCAGGTACGGGTTGTCGAAGGCAGCGAGAAACAGCTCCTCGATCAGCTGCGCCGCGGCCTTGCCGCCGGCACCGTGGCCCATGTCCACCCGGCCATGTTTGATGTCGAGCGGGCGTGTGTAGTCTTTTTTCATTTCAGCTTTCCAATGCCTCCGGAGCGCCTCCCAGGGGCACCGAGGAACCGGCTTCGCCGGGCCTCAGGTGCCGTCCCCCTCCCGCCGAAGGCGAGAGAGGGGGAAGCCGCGAAGCGGCGCAGGGGGTGATCTCCTGGACATCCCGGAAGCGCCCGTAGGTGTAGTGCGCCGCGCAGGCGCCCTCGCTCGACACCATGCACGAGCCCACCGGGTTCTCGGGTGTGCACACGGTGCCGAAGATCTTGCAGTCGGTCGGCCGCTTCACGCCGCGCAGGATCGCGCCGCACTCGCAGGCCTTGTTGTCGGCCACGGGCCTGTAGTTCAGCCCGAAGCGGCGCTCGGCATCGAAGTCGGCGTAGGCCTCGCGGATCTTCAGCGCGCTGTACGGCACCTCGCCCAGGCCGCGCCATTCGAAGCTGGGTCGCAGCTCGAACACCTCGGACACCATGGCCTGCGCCTTCAGGTTGCCTTCGGAGGTGACGGCGCGCTTGAACTGGTTCTCCACCAGCGCGCGGCCCTCGTTCACCTGGCGCACCAGCATCAGGATGGCCTGCATCACATCTAGCGGCTCGAAGCCCGCGATGACGACCGGCTTGCGGTACTCTTCGGCGAAGTGCTCGTAGGGGCCGGAGCCGATCACGATGCTCACGTGCGCGGGGCCGACGAAACCATCGATGGGCACCGTGCCGTAGTCGCGCACCTCGGGCGATTCGAGGATGTGCGTGATCGCTGACGGTGTGAGCACGTGGCAGCACAGCACGCTGAAGTTGGTGAGGCCTTCGCGCTTCGCGAGCTGCAGCGTGAGCGCGGTGGGCGGCGTGGTGGTCTCGAAGCCGATGGCGAAGAAGACCACCTCGCGTTGCGGGTTCTGGCGCGCGATGGTCAGCGCGTCGGCGGCGGAATACACCATGCGGATGTCGCCGCCGCGCGCCTTGGCTCGAATGAGAGACAGGCTTTCCGATGCCGGCACGCGCATGGTGTCGCCGTAGGTGCAGACGATGGCGCCCTGCGCTAGCGCGAGGCCGATGGCCTGGTCGATGCGGCCGATGGGCAGCACGCACACCGGGCAGCCGGGGCCGTGCACCATCTTCACGTTGGGCGGCAGCAGCTCCATCACGCCGTAGCGCGAGATCGCGTGCGTGTGGCCGCCGCAGAACTCCATGAAGCTGTAGGTGCGGGCCGGGTCGGCCTCGGCGGCGATGCGCGCGCCGATCTGTTGCGCGAGTTCACCGTCGCGGAATTCGTCGATGTATTTCATGGGAGCACCTCCGCCCCCACGCTCCCCACTGCGTGGGGTTCGTTGCTCCCCTCCTCGTTCATGCGCGCCATCTCGGCGAACAGCGCCAGCGTGCGTTCGGCTTCCTCGGGGTCGATGGTGCCGATGGCGTGGCCCACGTGCACGATCACGTAGTCGCCCACCTGCACATCGGCCACCAGGGCGATGGAGATTTCCTTGCGGATGCCACCGAGGTCGACCACGGCCTGGTCGTCGGGTCGAAGCTCCACCAGCCGCGCGGGTATGGCTAGGCACATGGTTGGGTCTCCTTTTCGTGGGTGTCGTTGTTCTGAGGGGTGCCGGCTTCGAGCTGGCGCGCCGCCACCCAGGCCTGGCCGAGCGCCAGGCCCGCGTCGCCACAGCCGCTGGCGCCCGGCAGGTGCACCTCGAGGCCGGCGGCGCGCAGGCGCTCGATCACGCGCTCGCGCAGCACGCGGTTGAAGAAGCAGCCACCACCCAGGCACACGGTGCGCGTGCCGTGTTGGCGAGCGGCCTGCGTGGCCCAGTGCGCCAGCGCGTCGGCCAGCGCCACATGAAAGCCCGCGGCGGCCTCGTCCGCATTCGCGGCCGGCACGTCGAGCAGCCGGGCGAACAGGCCGCGCAGGTCGAGGCGGCGCTGGCCGTCGGGCAGGGTGTCGGTGAGCAGCTCCACCAGCGCGCTGGCCAGCGGATCTGGCGCGGGGTGGTGTTCGAGCCAGCGGCGGGCGGCCGCCTCCAGCGCCATTGCGGCCTCGGCCTCGTCGGTCTGGCGCACGCTCAGGCCCAGCGCGGCGGCGGCGGCGTCGAACCAGCGGCCGGTGCTGCTGGTCAGCGGGCTGTTCAGGCCGCGTTCCAGCATCTGCCGCACGCCTTGCGCCGTGGCCTCGCCCACGGCGGGGGCGAAGCGCGGCACGATCTCGGCGCCGCGTTCCAGCGCGTGCAGCGCGCTCGCGGCCATGCGCCAGGGCTCGCGCGCGGCGCGGTCGCCGCCGGGCAGGGCGAGTGGGTGCAGGTGGCCCAGGCGCCGGCAGCGTGCGCCGTCCACCAGCAGCAGCTCACCACCCCAGGCTTCGAAGTCGGTCGCCGGGCCGCTCCAAGACCGGCTGTCCCCCTCTGGGGGAACGGGCGAAGCCCGGCAGGGGGAGGCCTGTTTTTCGCCCAGGCCCACGCCGTCGAGCGCGAGGCCGATCACCGGGCCTTGCAACTGGTTTTCAGCGACAACGGCCGCGATGTGCGCGTGGTGGTGCTGCACGCCGATGGCGGGCACGCCCAGCACGTCCGCGAGTTCCACCGCGAAACGTGTGCTGAAGAAATCCGGATGCAGGTCGTGTGCCACCGCGCGCACCGGCTGGCCGTGTGCACCCAGCAGCGCGCGCGCCGAGGCTTCCAGCGCGGCGCAGGCCGCCGGGTCGCTCAGGTCGCCGTGCACGGCGGACCAGTGGGCCTGCCCCTGCGCATCGAGCAGGCACGCGGCGTTCTTCAGCCAGGCGCCGCAGGCAAGCACGGGCGGGGCGCGGTGTTCCATGGCGTGTCAGCCCGCGGCGCCCAAGGCCTCGCGCGTGCGGGCCAGTTCGGCTTCGAGCTGGCGCACGCGCTCGCGCAGCGTGGTCTCGGTGCCGTGGGGTTCATCGTGGTGGTGATGGTGGTCGTGGCCCATGCGGTGGTCCAGCCAGTGCAGCCAGGCGTCCATGCCCTCACCCGTGGTGGCCGAGAGCTGGATCACCTCGATGCCCGGGTTCACGCGCCGCGCGAGTTCGATGCAGCGCGCCACGTCGAAGCGCACGTGCGGCAACAGGTCCATCTTGTTGAGCACCATGAGCGAGGCGGCGGCGAACATGTCGGGGTACTTCAGCGGTTTGTCCTCGCCCTCGGTCACCGAGAGGATCGCCACCTTCGCGGCCTCGCCCAGGTCCCACACGGCGGGGCACACCAGGTTGCCCACGTTCTCGATGAACAGCAGGCTGTGCGCGTGGTGGTGATGGTGGTGCCCGTGGTCATGGCCGTGATCGTGGTCGTGCTCGTGCGTGTGCAACCGCGAGAAGGCCTCGGCCACCATGGGTGCGTCGAGGTGGCAGCCCTTGCCGGTGTTGACCTGGATCGCCGGGGCACCCGTGGCTCGGATGCGGTCGGCGTCGAAGCTGGTCTGCTGGTCGCCCTCGATCACCGACACCGGCAGGCCCGGCGCGTGGGTCTTCAGTGCCTCGATGGTGGCGCACAGCAGCGTGGTCTTGCCCGAACCCGGGCTGGAGACCAGGTTGAGCGCGGTCACGCCATGCGCGTCGAAGTGCGCGCGGTTTTGCGCGGCCACGCGGTTGTTCGCGCCGAGGATGTCGGTCTCCAGCTTGATCGCGCGCGCCTGGCTCATGCCCGGCACCGACACGCGGGCCGCGCCCGCACCGAAGTGCAGGTCGCCACTGGCCGGGTTCACCTGCACCGGTGCTTCGGTGGCCGGGGCGTGGTGGTGGTGTTGGTGCGTGGCACCGCTGTCACTGCATCCGCATACGACACACATGTCGGATCTCCTGTTCTGTCTCGTGAGGCCATTCAATCATCGGCCACCTGCATGTCCAGCACGCGCAATTCGCTGCCGCCGGTCGGTTGCAGGTGAAAGCCACCGCAGGCCGGGCAGGCGTCGCCGCGCTGTGCCAGGGCCACGGTCTGCGAGCAGCCCAGGCACCAGGCCTGGCCCGCGGGTTCTTCGATCTCGATGCGCGCGCCGTCGAGCAGCGTGCCGGGCGCCAGCGCCTCCAGCGCGAAACGCAGCGCGCGCGCGTCCACGCCCGCGAGCTGCCCGGCCTCGAGCCGCAGCGCCAGCAGGCGCGTGAAGCCTTCGCGCGCGGCGGTGTCTTCCACCAGCTGCAGCACACCGCCGGCCAGGCTGGCTTCATGCATGGCCCACCTCCTGCGCCTGCGCACGCGGCGCCGCGCGGCGCTCGATGGTGAAGGGCACGCAGGGGTCGAACGCGGCCACCAGCAGGTTCACGCTGCGCGCCAATGTGGCCTCCGGTTGTGCGGGGTCGAGCCGCGCCAGGCGCTGCGCCACCTCGCCCTGCGGGTGGAAGTTCCATTCGGTGGGCGCCACCACGCGGCAGGCCAGCACGCGGTGCGAGGCCGGGTCCACCTCCACCTGGTGCACCAGCAGGCCGCGCGCCATCTCCACCCAGGCCAGGCCCCGGTTCGGGCCGGTGGCCACGGCACCATGGCTCAGGCAGGTGTCGCCGCCGTCCAGCGCGAGCCGCACCAGTTCGGCCAGGCGTGCGCCGAGCAGCCCCCAGGGCGTGAGCGGCAGGTCTTCGCGGGCCTGGCCGATGCGGCTCCAGGGGCCGGTGTGCGCGCAGGCGCCGTGCCACAGCGGGCGCAGCGCGAAGGCCGGCCTGTGTGCGAGCGTGGCGCCCAGCATGCGCAAGCTGATCGGGTCGGCGTGCGGGCGCAAGGCGTTGTCGGGTTGCAGCGCGGGGCCGGTGTCGGCTGGCCGTGCGTGGCGCAGCGCCTGGGGCAGCCAGTGTTCATGGCGTTGTGCCCAGGTGTCGAGCCAGTCGGTGCCGCCCGCGCGCCAGGCCGCGAGCCAGTCGGCCACCGGCCTGTGCAGCAGCGCGTGCTGCAGCCAGTCGCGCAGCGCGGGCCAGGGGTCGGTGGCGTCCTGCCGGGGCAGTGGGCAGGTGCGCAGGTCGGTGGTGGCCTGCGTGGCGAGTGCGGGCGCGAGCAGGCGCGGCCAGTCCAGGCCGATGCGGCGGACGTGCTCCATCGCCGTCTCGCGGCGCAGGCGTTCGCCCACCGCCTCGGGCGGCGGCAGCAGGCCGGGCACGGCCGCGTCGATCGCGATCTGGCTGCACAGGTGGTGCGCGTGGCCGCACAGGTTGAACAGGCTGGCCATCAACCCGGGCAGCCGCGCCGCCGGCACGCCGTGGCCCATGCGCGAAGCCCAGTCCTGGCGCGAGCTCTGCAGGCCCAGCGGTGGCGGTGCCCCGGGCGTGACGCGCAGCGCGCCGGCCAGCTGCTGCAAACCGCCGAGCGCCACGTCGGTCATGCGCGGCCCCCGAGGAAGAAGGCGCGGCGCGCGGGCACCGGCTCGCGCACGGCCGGTGATGGCGCCGCGACCGGCGCGGGCCGCGTCAACGCCAGCGCCTCCCGCGCGGTCTCGCGCGCCAGCGCCTGCGTGGTGAATTCGCCCATGGGCGAGAACAGCGCGCAGGTCTCGTGGAAGCCCACGGCGGGGTCGTGCGCGCCGATGAAATCGAAACGCTCGCTGCCGAACGCGTGCACCGTGCTGCGGCCCACGCGGTGGCCGTGCGGCAGCGGCTGCGCGGGCAGGCGCACCAGGCTCATGAACCACGGCGTGATGAGCACGCCCTCGGCCACCGGTTCTTCGGCATCCGCCGCACTCCACTCGAAACCCACCGCCTCCACGCACAGCGCCGCGTTGAGCAGGGGAATGCCCTGCATGCGCTCGACCTGCACAAGGCGGTAGAAGTTTTCGAGCGCGAGGACGCGCTCCTCCAGCACATGCCGCGGAACCGGCTGGGCCGGGCCGCTGGCATGGCCCCCCTGCAAGGGGGAAGACGCGAAGCGGCGCAGGGGGTGTTCCTGTGTCATGGCAGCAGAAGGAACTGATCGGGCTCGCAATCGCAGTTCGGGCAGCGCCAGTGCGCCGGCAGGTCGGCGAACGGCGTGCCGGCGGGAATCTGCCATTGCGGGTCGCCCGTGGCCGGGTCGTACACCCACCAGCAGATCTTGCATTCCAGGCGCGAGTCCGGCCGCAGCACCTCGCGGTTGCCGAGGTAGGAGCCCTCGAAGCCTTCGAAGTGGTCCACCTTCATTCCCCTTCGAGGTACACCATCACCTCGCGCAAGCGGTCGTGCGAATCGCGCAGGTCTTCGGGTGCGGCCATGGCCACCTCGGGCATGTCCACCACCTCCACCGTGTTGAGGATGACCTTGTCCATGGAGTTGTAGTACACCACGCGCCAGCAGTTCGGCAGGCGCGTGTTCGAGATGCGGCAGTTGCCGTAGCCGCGCGAGAGCATCAGCACGCGGCCGGTGCCGAGCTGGTGGTCCAGAAAACCGATGTCTTCCGGCGACACCGGCAGCAGCGTGAGGTTGACCACGTGCGGCACCTGGCCGGGCCGCCATTGCGCCACCTGGTCGCGGATCTCGTCCACCAGCAGCGGTGCGTTCTGCACGTTGGGGGGCAGCTCGCCGCGCCACTCAGGCGGCGTGGTCCACACGTCCTCGGCGGCGATGGCCGAGAACAGCGAAGGCACGGGGCCGACCTCGATCGCGTCGTCCACCAGCACCAGCACCGGTTCGTCCGGGCCTTCACCGCGCCGCCAGGTCATGAGGCGCCACACGCCTGCGAACACCGATTCCTGCACGCGCACTTCCAGGTTGCCCGCGCCGAGTTGCACGATGGCGCTGGCCTCGCCCTCGCCCAGCACCTGGTTGATGATCTGGAAGTCGCGCGGGGCCAGCTGGCCCAGCCGCACCATGCCAGGCGCACCGCCCTCGGCGCCGCGTTCGAGCAGCGCCAGCACCTGCTGCAGCGCGCTGCGCGCCTGGTCCAGGCCCGCGAGCTCCTCGGGCTCGGGCAGCACCGGCGGGCGGTAGGTGGTCATGTCCTTGGGCATGGGCATGTAGTCGAGCGACTCGTCCTCGGTGTGCGTGCCGGGGCCCAGGGCCACGAGGGGAATGGGGAATTCTTTCATGGGGTGTCCTTGGAAAAAGGTCAGTGGCAGCCGCCGGTGTCGCTGGAAGAGGTCTTGCTCACCACCGGAATGCCGATGGTGGGTGGGCGCGAAGGGGGCATGCGCAACGCCGCGTCCACGCCCTGCAGGTACACGTCCCAGTCCTGCATGCCGGCGATGGCGGTCACGTACTGGCCACCGCGGAAGAACAGCAGCGACGGCCAGCGCTGCGAGCCGTAGCGGCGCGCCACCGCGTCCTCGCTGTCGCGCGGCACGACCGCCACCTCGAAGCGCTGCGGGAACACCTTCATCAGCTCGGGCAGCACGGCCGCCACGTCCTGCCCTTCGGGAAAGCGCACCGCGTCGCCCGCGAGCAGCAGCACGCGGTCGCCGGGCAGCGCGGTCCAGTCGGCCACGCTGGTTTCGTCCACCAGCGCGGCGCCGAAGTCGCGCACCAGGCGCATCACCAGCGGCGCGGCGGGGTCGGTGCTGGGGGGGGTGACGGCCAGCGGCTTGAAAGCGGTCTCTGTGCTCATGAAGGTCTCCAGAAGGAATCAGTGGCCAGCGAGCTGGCGGAGTTGTTCGGCGCTCATGCGCGAAGGCAGTTCGAAGCCGGCGTCAGCGCCCGCGCCATCGCCCTGCATGGCGCCGAAGACGAGGTCCAGCGTGGCGTTCACCTCGGCGGCGCGTTCGGCGTCGATGCGCTCGCGCGCATCGCCCAGGAACACCAGCAGCCAGTCACCAGCGGCCACGTCGCCCACCAGCGCGGTGTTCACACGGCGGTGCTCGCCACGCCCCACGCACAGCGCGTGGCCGGGTTCGGTGCCGGTGACCTGCATGGGGATGCCGATGCACATGTCAGTGCCTCTCCACCGGTTGCTGCACTTCATCGTGTGAGGCCACACCGTCCAGGGATACCGCCGGGCCGGCTTTGCCGGACGGCTGGTATCGCTCCCCTGGGGGGGTGGCGCGCAGCGACGCGGGGGGGAGAAACCTGTCGTCGCCGTCGCGGCAGGCGGCCGTGGGCGAAGGGCGCTGCGTTTCGTAGGCGGCGAGCGCGAGCTCGTCCATGGTCACCGTCTCGCGGCCACGCAGGGGTTCGGTGCGTGCCACCGGCTGGCCGCCCCAGCGCGCGATCTCGTCCACGCCGAGCGCCAGGGCTTCCTCCATCGCGGCCTTCACCACCGGGCGCAGGCTGCCGCCGTAGTCTTCCAGCTCCTGCGGCTGGCAGCCGATGAGCAGCACGCGCGAGGGGTACTTGCCCGTGAGCTGCGCGAGCGACAGCACCTCCTGGAAACCGGTCTGGTGCAGGCTCATCTTCTTGGCGCCCATGAAGCGCGGCACCTCGTCGTCGCGCACCAGCTTCAGCGTGCCGGGCGCCAGGCCGTAGTCGATCGCGTCGAAGATCAGCAGGGCGTCCGCTTCCTGCACGTGCTGGATGAGGTACAGGCCCTGCGTGCCGCCGTCCACCAGCGACACGTGCGGCGCGAAGGCGTGGCGCTGCTGCAGGGCTTCCACGCAGCGCACGCCGAAGCCTTCGTCGGCCCACAGCAGGTTGCCGATGCCGAGCACGCAGATGGAAGAAGGCAGGGTGTCACCACCGGGGTGACAGGTCGATTCGGGCGAGGTGGGGCGCATGGCGGGGCTCACTCGGAAAATCAGTTGGAGAAGGGGGAAGGCGCGGCCCGGCGGGCCGAGGGCTGCGCTGCGCGCGGCATTGAAGACTGCACTGCGCGCAGTCGCTTCCACGCGTGGAAGCTGTCCCAGGCGGCCTGCTGCGTGAGCCAGAAGGCGGCGTCCACACTGAAGACGCGCGCGCAGCGGATGGCCGTGTCGGGCGACATGGCCCGCTGGCCATGCACCAGCTCGTGCAGCCGGCGGCGCGACATGCCCAGCAGCCGCGCGGCCTCGCTCTGGTTGAGCGAGAGCGGCAACAGGCAGGTGCGCGCCAGCAGCCGCCCCGGGTGCGTGGGCACGCGCAGCGGCACGCCCACCGGTGGGATCGCCGATGCAGCCAGCAACGAGGAACGTGAGCGAAGGCGCGACATGGTGAAGAAGCAGAACGAGAGAAGTGCCTTGAATCCAGAGGTGCCGAGGAACCGGCTTCGCCGGGCCTCAGGCACCGCCCCCCTGAGGGGGGTGACGCCGAAGGCGGCGCGGGGGGTTATTCCTTGAACGTCCGATGACCGGAAATCATCGTGCTCACGATGCTCTGGCGACCCATGATGTCTTCGCGGATCGCCGCGTAGATGTGCAGCATCACGAACACCACGATGCCCCACATGCCCATGCGGTGCCAGGTGTGCACGTCCTGGCTCTGGCCGAACAGCGGAATCACCCAGCCGAACAGGTGGTCCTGCCACGAGCCGGCCTGCGAACCCTCGCTGTACAGCGCGAAGCCCGTCACCACCATGAAGATCGAGAGCAACAGGTAGAAGAAGAACATGGCGAAGCGCGCCAGCGGGTTGTGGCCCACGTACTGGTTCGGCTTCGGAATGAGGAACAGGTACCAGCGCAGCATGTTGAACACCTCGAGCCAGTACGCTTTCTGGAACACCGGCACCCAGAACAGTTCCTTGGCGTGGTGGTTGCCCACCAGGGCCCAGTACGCGCGCACCACCAGGCCGATGGCCATGATGTAGCCCGCCGCGAAGTGCGCGAAGCGGATGTAGCCCATGAGGTAGTGCGCGCTGGCCTCGCCCGGCATGGTGGGCAGCGGCTGGCCGATGAAATAACCGGTGACGCACAGCACCGTGATGGAGAGCGCGTTGATCCAGTGCCAGAGGCGCACCGGCGCCTCGTACACATAGACCGAGCGGATCGTCTGGCCCTGCTGCAGTTCCAGCGCGTCGCGCTCGGCGCCGGTGGGCACGTGGTGTTGGGATGTGGCGGACATGGTGATGACCTCCTGGTGTGAAGAAGGCTCAGGCCGCGAGTTGCCCGAAGAGGTACAGGCCCGCCGCGCTCAACAGCGCACCCAGCCCACCCAGCACCACGCCGCTGCGCGCAGCCAGCCAGCGCTGGATGCCCAGGCCGACGCCCACGCCGCCCAGGTGCAGCAGCGCGGTGGTGAACAGGAAGCCCAGCGCGTAACCCGCGAAGCCGCTCTCTGGCGTTTCGGAACCGTGGGCCAGGCCGTGCAGCGAAGCGGCGGCCGCGATCAGGCCCAGGCCAATGGCCGGCGCTGCACTGCGGCGCGCCAGCAGCAGCATGGCGCCGAACACCACCACCGAGAGCGACACACCGTGTTCCAGATAAGGCACGGTGAAGCCCAGCATGCCCAGCGTCGCGCTCACGATGAGCGCGAGCAGGAACGCGGCCGGGCCTTGCCAGGCCTTGTTCGCCGGCAGCGCCGAGACCGACCACACCCCCACGGCCACCATGGCCAGCAGGTGGTCGGCGCCAAAGGGGTGCACCAGGCCTTCAAACAGGCTGCTGGTGCCGTGGCCGGTGTGGGCCTGCGCAGCGCCAGCCAGGCCGGCGAGCAGGGTGGCGGCGATCAGGCCGCGCTTGGTATTGCGGTTCATGGAAGTCTCCTCGTTGTTCTGTCGGGTCAGCGCACGGTCACTCTGCTCATCTCCTGGCCGTCCTCGCTCATCACGTGCGTCGAGCAGGCCAGGCAGGGGTCGAAGCTGTGCAGCGTGCGCAGGATCTCCAGCGGCTGTTCGGGGTTGACCATCGGCGTGTTCATCAGCGACGCCTCGAACGCGCCGATCTGGCCTTTGTGGTCGCGTGGCGAACCGTTCCAGGTGGTGGGCACCACGCACTGGTAGTTCTCGATCTTCCCGTCCTTGATGCGGATCCAGTGGCCCAGCATGCCGCGCGGCGCGGCCACCGTGCCCACGCCCTTGGCCTCCTTCGGCCAGGTCTTCGGGTCCCACTTCTCCACGTTGGCGGTGCTGGAGTCACCCGCCTTGATGTTGCCGACCATCTGCTTGAAGTCGTCCATCATCATCTCGGCGGCGTACTGGCTTTCCAGCGCGCGTGCCAGCGTGCGGCCGATGGTGGTGGGCAGCAGCTGCTTGGCGGTGTACTTCGTCTCGGGCAGGCCCAGCGCCTTCGGAATGCCGCTGTTGATGGCCACCGCCGCTTCGTCCACCTGCTGCTTCACGCGCTGGCAATACTTGTTGCCCTGCATGGCGTGCGCGTAACCCAGGATGTAGCGCGACAGCGGGCCCACCTCCACCGCGTGGCCGCGCCAGCGGGGTGATTTGATCCACGAGTACTTGGCCGATTCGTCGAGCTGCTCGATTTTCGTGCGCGTGCCCTTGAAGTTCGGGCCTTCGGGCTTGTAGTTGGCTTCGGTCACGCCGTCCCAGGGGTGCAGGCCCTTGGTTTCGTCGCCGTACTTGTACCAGCTGTGCGTCACGAACTCCTGCACCTGCTCGGGGTCGCGCGGGTCGATCTCGTGAATCTTGTTCCAGTCGCCATCCAGAATCACGCCGCCGGGCAGCTGGTGCGTGCTGTGGTCGTAAGGCACCTTCTCGTAGGTGCCGTAGTCCGCCACGTTGGTGGCGGAAAGGCCGCCGCCGTACAGCCAGCCCGCCTGCTTGTAGATGGTGCCGATGGCCAGCACGTCCGGCACGTACACGTTGTTGTTGAAGTCGATCATTTCCTGGATGCGGGCCTGAACGAAATTCAGCCGCTCCATGTTGATCGGGGCACCGGCGGCGCCATCGCCGTCGATGTTGATTGCGCAGGGCACGCCGCCCACCAGGTAGTTCGGGTGCGGGTTCTTGCCTCCGAAGATGGTGTGCACCTTCACCCATTCCTTCTGCAGGTCCAGCGCCTCCAGGTAGTGCGTCACCGCCATCAGGTTCGCCTCGGGCGGCAGCACATAGGCCTTGGAACCCCAGTAGCCGTTCGCGAACGGGCCGAGCTGGCCGCTCTCCACGAACTTCTTCAGGCGGTTCTGCACGTCACGGAAATAACCCGGCGACGACAGCGGGTGCGACGGCGACACCATGTGCTGCAGGTCGCTGGTCTTCTTCGGGTCTGCCTTCAGGCAGGAGACCACGTCCACCCAGTCGAGCGCGTGCAGGTGGTAGAAGTGCACCGCGTGGTCGTGCACCTGCAGCGTCTTGGCCATCATCTCGCGGATGAGGTGGGCGTTCAGCGGAATCTTGATGCCCAGCGCGTCTTCCACCGCGCGAACCGAGGTGAGCGCGTGGCAGCCCGTGCACACGCCGCAGATGCGTTCCACGAACGCCCAGGCGTCGCGCGGGTCACGGCCTTTCAGAATCACCTCCAGCCCGCGCCACATGGTGCCGGTGGACACCGCGTTGCGGATCACGTTGTTGCTGTCGAGGTTCACCTCGCAGCGCATGTGGCCTTCGATCCGCGTCACCGGGTCGACGACGATGCGCCGCCCCGTGTTGTCCATGCGGAAGCCTTGAGTCTCGTAAGCACCCATGTTCTTGTCCTCGTTCTACTTGTGGGGTCAGTGGTTGGCGGGTGCGTCGGCCTTATGGCCCGTCTTGCCCTTGCGGCTGTCGCTCGCGCGCTTGGCCACCGAAATGGCCGCGTGCGCCGCCACCGCCGCGCCCACCACGCCAGCGGCCGTCGCGCCGATCTGGTCGGCATTCGCCTCGATGCCGAAGGCGTGGATGTCCGTCAGGCGGTCGTAGAACGAACCCTTGTCCCAGAAGCCGTCTTCCGAACAGCCAATGCAGCCGTGGCCCGCCTTGATGGGGAAGCTCGTGCCCTCGTTCCACTGCACGGTGGAGCACGCGTTGTACGTGGTGGGGCCCTTGCAGCCCACCTTGTAGAGGCAGTAGCCCTTGCTCGCCGAGGCGTCGTCCCACGCCTCCACGAACTGGCCCGCGTCGAAGTGCGGGCGGCGGTAGCACTTGTCGTGAATGCGCTGGCTGTAGAACATCTTCGGCCGGCCCTGGCGGTCCAGCTCGGGCACGCGGTCGAACGTCAGCATGTAGGTGATCACGCCCGTCATCACCTCGGGAATGGGTGGGCAGCCCGGCACCTTGATGATGGGCTTGTCGGTGATCACCTTGTGGATCGGCGTGGCCTGCGTCGGGTTCGGCTTGGCCGCCTGCACGCAACCCCACGAAGCGCAGGAACCCCAGGCAATGATGGCCTTGGCGTCCTTCGCCACGTGCTTGAGCTTTTCAATGAACGGCTTGCCCGACTGGATGCAGAACATGCCGTCTTCATTCAGCGGCGGGTTGCCTTCCACGGCCAGGATGTACTGGCCCTTGTACTTCGTCATGATCTCTTCGAGGATCGCCTCGGCCTGGTGGCCGGCGGCGGCCATCAGCGTGTCGTCGTAGTCCAGCGAGATCATGGAGAGCACC
>QFCS01002156.1_pt1 | contig 14647 bp, 8 predicted proteins | sample 3576561 | NCBI WGS metagenome assembly QFCS01 | reverse complement strand
CGTCATGGCGATGACGGAGCCGTCGAGCTGCAACGCCTCCACGAGGCGCAGCTTGTGCTCGGGACTCGTGCGGGCGAAGACGGATGCCTCGCGGGCGCTCCGCTGGAAGTCCGCCTCCTCCATGCCATCGAGATCGTGGCCGGTGACGGTCTTCGGATCGTCGGCCAGGCCGAGCTGAAAGGCGATGGCGCGCGCCGTTGCGGCATGATCGCCGGTGATCATCTTCACCCGAATCCCCGCCGCCCTGCACTCGGCGATCGCCGCCGTCGCCTCCTGGCGCGGCGGATCGATGAAACCGACAAGGCCGAGCAGGACGAGCCGGTGGTCCATGTCGGCCGGACTGATCTCGCGGACGCCGTCTTCGACCACGGAATGCGCAAGCGCGATCACGCGCCGACCATCTGCGGCCAGCACATCGATCCTGCGGTGCCAGGCGTCGCGGTCCAGCGCGCCCTCGCCGTCGCCGGTCGCCACGCGGTTGCACATGGCGAGGATACGTTCCGGCGCGCCCTTCACGTAGACCATGGGCGGGCCCTCATCGCAGGCGTGAAGCGTCGCCATGTAGCGATGCCGGGAATCGAAGGGGATCTCATCGAGGCGCGGCAAGCGGCGCCGGGCGGCGACCACGTCGTGCCCGGCCTTCATGGCCAGGGAGACCAGCGCCCCTTCCATGGGATCGCCTTCGACGACCCAGCCCTCGCCCCGCGGGCGCAGCGAGGCGTCGTTGCACAGCAGTCCGGCAAGCGCCAGCGCGTCCAGCACCGGATCGGCACCCGGATCGAGCGCATCGCCATTGCAGATCCGGAAACCGCCCTCCGGCGCGTATCCCGCTCCCCCGACCTCGATCTGCCGATCCGCCGTCACGACCGCATCCACCATCATCTCGTTGCGGGTCAGCGTGCCCGTCTTGTCGGAGCAGATGACCGAGACGGCACCGAGCGTCTCGACGGCGGGCAGCCGGCGAATGATGGCGTTGCGCCGAGCCATGCGCTGGACACCGACGGCCAGGGTGATCGTCATGACCGCCGGCAACCCCTCGGGGATCGCCGCAACGGCAAGGCCGACGACGACCATGAAGGCTTCGTCCAGCCCATAGGACTGCACCAGTGTCGCATAGCCGAAGACGAGCGCGGAAACGCCGAGCACCGCGACCGTGACCTGGCGGGCGAACAGGTTCATCTGCCGCACGAGCGGCGTGGTGAGCTGCTCCACCGCGCCGATCATGGCGCTGATCCGGCCGAGCTCCGTGGCGGTGCCCGTCGCCACCACGACCCCTATCCCCTGTCCGCCGGTCACGAATGTACCGGAGAACGCCAGCGACAGCCGGTCGCCGAGCGCCGCGTCGACGTCGACGGCCTGGACGGCCTTGTCGGCGGCCACGGATTCGCCGGTCAGGATGGCCTCGTCGATCCTGAGGCTGCGCGCCTTGACGAGCCGCAGGTCCGCCGGCACCTGGTCGCCCGCCTCGAGAAGAACGATGTCACCGGGCACGACCGCGTCGGCGCCGATCGTCACGCGCCGCCCGTCACGGATCACCGAGGCACGCGGGTCGATCATCGCATTGATGGCATCCATGGCCTTTTCGGCGCGGCCCTCCTGGATGAAACCGATCACCGCATTGATCAGGACCACGGCGAGAATCACGGCCGCATCCATGCCGTGCCCGATCGCTGCGGCCAGGACTGCAGCGGCGAGCAGCACGTAGATCAGCAGATCATGGAACTGCTGCAGGAAGCGCAAAAAGGGGTGGCGCCGCGGCCCGCGCGGCAAGCGATTGAGGCCGCAGGCTTCCAGACGGCGCGCCGCTTCCCGGCCGTCGAGACCGTCGAGAGTCGTGCGGAGCGCTTCGAGAGCGGCCTCGGGGGCAACGGCGTGCCATGCCAGGTCGAGCGACGCCCGCCCCGGACCGGCATCGAGCATGTCAGTGTCCTGCGGCATACGGTTCGGCTCCATCGATGTGGTCACTATCGCGCGTCCGCCCAGGCTCATGGCCTCTGTAGGTACATTCCGCGTCCCCTTCAACGCATGAACGGCGCCACGGTCGCGCGGGAATCTTCGAACGGTCACCGCGGCGCGCTTGCTTTCACGAGAGTCTGCCCGTAGGTTGCGCGCCTTCGATGCAACCTCAGCCGGGGAGACGTTGATGACTTCCATCCTGTTCATCGCTGCCGCTCCCGCCGGCCTGGCAATGGATTCCGGGCCCTTCGGGCACTAGGTCCATCGCCGGCGGCCACATGCGCCGCCCGTCTCACCATCGCTGATTAATCACGTCGTTCGACGTCACCGGGCCTCGTCCCGGCGTGCGTTCGCGCGACCTTTTCGGGAGCCTTCGCCCCTGCCTGGGCGAGGCATCGACCAATGACCTCTCGCAAGACCGAACGGGGGCAGGACCCGTTTCTCCGCACGCTTCGCTTCGTCGCCGGTCGCTGGCGGCGACAATGGAAACTGGCGCTCGCCATGGCCGGCGGGCTGGTGCTGGTCGCGGCCGCCGAGCTCGCCCTGCCGCTGTTCGCCGGACGCATCGTCGATGCGCTGGCCGATCCAGGCCGGGAACGCGCAGCCGCGATGCGCAGCGCGCTCGACGCCGGTGCAGCGATCGCGGGCCTCGGCGTCGCGCTGGTGGCGCTGCGCTACGGTCTGTTCCGCGGCATCGTGCGTTTCACGCTCGCCATGATGAGCGAGGTGGCGCGCGAGACCTTCTGGCGCGTGCAGCGCTTCTCGACCGACTGGCATGCCAACAGCTTCGCCGGCGCGACCGTGCGCAAGATCACGCGCGGCATGTGGGCGTTCGACATGCTGAACGACACGGTGCTGGTCGCGCTGTGGCCGTCGCTGGTCGTGCTGCTGGGCGCGACGCTGCTGTTCGGCTGGCACTGGCCGCTGATGGGGCTGGCCGTCGGGCTGGGCAGCACGCTCTACGTGGTGGTCACGGTGAAGCTGTCGCTCGACTACGTCACGCCGGCGGCGCGTCGCTCCAACGCCTGGGACAGCCGCCTGGGCGGCGCGCTGGCCGATGCGGTGAGCTGCAGCCCGGTGGTCAAGGCGTTCGGCGCGGAGGCGCGCGAGGACGCGCTGTTCGCGCGCGTGCTGCGGCGCTGGCAGAACCGCACCTGGGTGACCTGGACGCGTGCGACGCTGTCGGGCGTGCTGCAGCAGGCCATCCTGATGACGCTACGCTTCGCCGTGGTCGGCCTCGCTTTGCTCTTCTGGTGGCGGGACACCGCGACGGTCGGCGACGTCGCCTTCGTGCTCACGGCCTACGGCGTGATCGACGGCTACCTGCGCGACATCGGCCACCATGTGCACAACATCCAGCGCTCGACCAGCGACCTCGAGGAGCTGGTCGCCTTCCATCACGAGCCGCTGGGCGTCGAGAACCGGCCGGGTTCGCCGGCGATCGCCATCCGGCGCGGCGACATCGCGTTCGACGCGGTGCGCTTCCGCTACCCCGCGCTCGACCGGCAGGTCTATGACGGGCTGTCGATCCGCATCCCGGCCGGCCAGCGCGTCGGCCTGGTCGGCGCCTCGGGCTCGGGCAAGACGACCTTCGTCAAGCTCGTGCAGCGGCTGTACGACATCGACGGCGGACGCATCACGATCGACGGTCAGGACATCGCGGCCGTCACGCAGGAGAGCCTGCGCCGGCAGCTCGCGATCGTGCAGCAGGAGCCGCTGCTGTTCCATCGCTCGCTGGCCGAGAACATCGCCTACGGACGGCCCGAGGCGAGCAGCGCGGAGATCGAGGCGGCGGCGCGGCTCGCCCATGCCGACGGCTTCATCGCGCGGCTGCCGCTGGGCTATGCCACGCTGGTCGGCGAGCGCGGCGTCAAGCTGTCGGGCGGCGAGCGCCAGCGCGTGGCGATCGCGCGTGCCTTCCTGGCCGACGCGCCGATCCTGATCCTCGACGAGGCGACCTCCAGCCTCGACAGCGAATCGGAAGCGCTGATCCAGGACGCCATGCACGGGCTGATGCAGGGCCGCACGACGCTGGTCATCGCCCACCGGCTGTCGACGGTGCGCGAGCTCGACCGCATCCTGGTGTTCGACCATGGCCGCATCGTCGAGGACGGTCCGCACGATGCGCTGCTGCGCCTCAAGGGCGGCCTCTACCGACGCCTGGTCGAGCGGCAGGCCGAGGGGCTGGACGGGCTGCGGGCGGCGTGAGGGCGCTCTCCGGCTGCGCTCGGGGCGACGGCCATGACACCGCCGTCGTCGTTCGCATGCGCAATAAAATGTCCCCAGGAGTCCTGTAGACGGCGAGGATCGGCTGGTATTATGAATAATGTATAATCAAGAACGCTCCGGGAGAGGGCTGCGGATAGATGAGTGAAGCGCGCCTGGTGGTCGCTCCGATCGACAGTCGGGAGACGTTCAAGGACAAGGCCTATGCGGCCCTGCGCCACGTCATCATGTCGTCCGACGTCTACCGCTCGCGCACCGACATCCGGCTCGACGAGCGCCAGCTCGCGCAGGATTTCGGCATCTCGCGTACGCCGGTGCGCGAGGCCATGGCGCAGCTCGAGCGCGAGGGTTTCGTGCGCTCGGTGCCGCGCCGCGGCATCTACGTCGTGCGCAAGACCAAGGGCGAGGTGATCGAGATGATCCAGGCCTGGGCCGCGCTCGAGAGCATGGCGGCGCGGCTGATCACCGAGCATGCCGCCGATGCCGACATCGCCGCGCTGCGGCGCATGTTCGCCACCTTCGAAGGCGGCACGCTGCGCGCCAACCTCGACGAATATTCCGAGGTCAACATCGCCTTCCACCAGAAGATCATCGAGCTCAGCGGCAACCAGGTGCTGATCCGGCTGGCGGAGAACCTGTTCACCCACATGCGCATGATCCGCGGCAGCACGATCGGCGAGGACGACCGCGTCGACCGCTCGATCCGCGACCACATGAACATCATCCAGGCCCTCGAGGCGCGCGACACCGAACGCGCCGAGGACCTGGTGCGCCAGCACGCGCTCGGCCTCGCCGCGCACGTCGCCAAGCATGTCGACTATCTGGACTGAAGCACGAAACGGAGGAAAGTCATGGCCGAGGCAGCGCCCGCGACGGCGGCAGAGGAAACACAGGAGCTGACGGACGGCTTCAGCCTCGTCATCGACGCCCTGAAGCTGAACGGGCTCGACACGATCTACGGCGTGCCAGGCATTCCGATCACCGACCTCGGCCGCATGGCGCAGGCCGCGGGCATCCGCGTGCTGTCGTTCCGCCACGAGCAGAATGCCGGCTATGCCGCGGCGATCGCCGGCTTCCTCACCAGGAAGCCGGGCGTCTGCCTCACCGTCTCGGCGCCGGGCTTCCTGAACGGCCTGACGGCGCTGGCCCACGCCACGACCAACTGCTTCCCGATGATCCTGGTCTCCGGCTCATCGGAGCGCGAGATCGTCGACCTGCAGCAGGGCGACTACGAGGAGATGGACCAGCTCGCCATCGCCAAGCCGCTGTGCAAGGCCGCCTACCGCGTGCTGCACGCGCAGGACATCGGCATCGGCTTCGCGCGTGCCATCCGCGCCGCCGTCTCGGGTCGTCCGGGCGGCGTCTATCTCGACCTGCCGGCCAAGCTGTTCGGCCAGGTGATCGACGCCGAGGCCGGCCGCAAATCGCTGGTCAAGGTGATCGACGCGGCGCCGGCGCAGATCCCCGCCCCCGCCGCGGTCAAGCGCGCGCTCGAGGTGCTGAAGGGCGCCAAGCGGCCGCTGATCATCCTCGGCAAGGGCGCGGCCTACGCCCAGGCCGACGAGGCGATCCGCGCCTTCGTCGAGAAGAGCGGCGTGCCGTTCCTGCCGATGAGCATGGCCAAGGGCCTGCTGCCCGACAGCCATCCGCAATGCGCCGGCGCGGCGCGCTCGACGGTGCTGAAGGACTCCGACGTCGTCATGCTGGTCGGCGCGCGGCTGAACTGGCTGCTGTCGCACGGCAAGGGCAAGAGTTGGGGCGACGCGCCGAAGCGGTTCATCCAGATCGACATCGAACCCAGGGAGATGGACAGCAACGTCGAGATCGTGGCGCCGGTGGTCGGCGACATCGGCTCGTGCATCGCCGCCCTGCTCGACGAGATGGGCAGCAGCTGGCCGGCGCCGCCGGCCGACTGGAGCGCCGCGGTCGGGGCCAAGCGCGACGACAACGTCGCCAAGATGGCGCCCCGCCTCATGAACAACAAGTCGCCGATGGACTATCACGGCGCGCTGGGCGCGTTGCGCACGATCATCAAGGAGCGGCCCGACACGATCCTGGTCAACGAGGGCGCCAACACGCTCGATCTCGCCCGCGGCGTCATCGACATGTACAAACCGCGCAAGCGCCTCGACGTCGGCACCTGGGGCGTGATGGGCATCGGCATGGGCTCGGCCATCGCCGCCGCCGTGGAGACCGGCCATCCCGTGCTGGCGGTCGAGGGCGACAGCGCCTTCGGCTTCTCCGGCATGGAGGTCGAGACGATCTGCCGGTACAAGCTGCCGATCTGCGTCGTCGTCTTCAACAATGACGGCATCCATCGCGGCACCGACGTCAATGCCGGCGGCGGCGCCGACCCGGCGACCACGGTGTTCGTCAAGGGCTCGCGCTACGACAGGATGATGGAGGCGTTCGGCGGCGTCGGCGTCAATGCGACGTCGCCCGACGAGCTCAGGCGCGCCGTCAACGAGGCGCTCGATTCGGGCCGGCCCACCCTGATCAACGCGGTGATCGACCCGGCCGCCGGCAGCGAGAGCGGCCGCATCGGCAACCTCAACCCGCAAAGCAAGCTGCGCAAGAAGTAGTTCTTCCGCACAGCGCCCAACGACATTCCGACACTGGAGAAGCGACATGGCGAAGAAGAAGAAGGACACCAAGGGCAAGGACAAGGAAAAGGCCAGGGCAAAGGCCCGCGAGAAGGAGCTGAAGGCCCTCGCCAAGGCGAGCATGAGCAAGGCCGCCAAGGGCAAGGCGGAGAAAACCAAGGGCAAGGACAAGGACAGGGCGAAAGCGAAGGCCAAGGACCTCGTGAAGGCTGCCCGCAAGGCCGACAGCAAGGCGAAGGACAGCGCCGCGCCGCGGATCTCGAAGAAGCCGTGGGGCCAGGACGGCAAGGCACTCGACGGCGTCAGGATCCTCGACTTCACGCACGTGCAGTCGGGCCCGACCTGCACCCAGCTGCTCGCCTGGTTCGGCGCCGACGTGATCAAGGTCGAGCGGCCGGGCAGCGGCGACATCACACGCGGCCAGCTGCAGGACATCCCCGGCGTCGACAGCCTCTATTTCACGATGCTCAACCACAACAAGCGCTCCATCACGCTCGATTCCAAGAGCAAGGAGGGCATGAAGGTGCTGGAGCGCCTGGTGAAGACCTGCGACGTGCTGGTCGAGAACTTCGCGCCCGGCGCGCTCGACCGCATGGGACTCACCTGGGAGCGTATCCACGCCTGGAATCCGCGCATGATCGTGGCCTCGGTGAAGGGTTTCGGCCCGGGCCCCTATGAGGACTGCAAGGTCTACGAGAACGTGGCGCAGTGCGCCGGCGGCGCGGCCTCGACCACGGGCTTCCTCGACGGCCCGCCGCTGGTCACCGGCGCGCAGATCGGCGATTCGGGCACCGGCCTGCATCTGGCGCTGGGCATCGTCTGCGCACTCTACCAGCGCAACCGCACCGGACGCGGCCAGCGCGTGCTCGCCTCCATGCAGGACGGCGTGCTGAACCTGTGCCGCGTCAAGCTGCGCGACCAGCAGCGCCTCGCCCACGGTCCGCTCAAGGAATATACCCAGTACGGTCAGGGCATCCCGTTCGGCGAGGCCACGCCGCGCGCCGGCAACGATTCGGGCGGCGGCCAGCCCGGCGTCATCCTGAAGTGCAAGGGCTGGGAGACCGATCCCAATGCCTACATCTACTTCATCACCCAGGCGCCGGTGTGGGACAAGATCTGCGACCTGATCGGCGAGCCCGAGTGGAAGACCCATCCGGACTATGCCAAGCCGCCGGCCCGCCTGCCACGGCTCAAGCAGATCTTCGAGCGCATCGAGCAGTGGACCATGACCAAGACCAAGTTCGAGGTCATGAACGAGTGCAATGCGCTCGACATACCGGTCGGCCCGATCCTGTCGATGAAGGAGCTGGCCGAGGAGCAGTCGCTGCGCGAGACCGGCACCGTCGTCGAGGTCGACCATCCGACGCGCGGCAAGTACCTGTCGGTCGGCAACCCGATCAAGCTGTCCGACAGCATCAGCGAGGTGAAGCGCTCGCCGCTGCTGGGCGAGCATACCGACGAGATCCTCGCCAAGGTGCTGAAGTTCACGCCGCGCGAGATCGCCGAGATCAAGGCGTCCGGCGCGACCGGCGAGGCTGCCAAGGGAGAAGCGCCCAAGGTGGAAACTCCCAAGGCACAGGCCGCGGAGTAGACCCATGCGCATCGTGGTCCATGGCCAGCAGGCCTTCGGCAAGGCCGTGCTGGAGGCGCTGCTGAAGCGCGGCGAGAACGTGGTCGGCGTCTACGTGGCGCCGGAGAAGCCGGGCCAGAAGCCCGATCCGCTGCAGGAGGCGGCGCTGGCGGCGAACCTGCCAGTGTTCCAGCCGGCCTCTTACCGCAAGCCCGCGGTATGGGAGGAGTTCAAGGCGCTGAAGCCAGACCTGCAGGTCATGGCCTTCGTGACGCTGTTCGTGCCCGAGGAGTTCCTGAACGTCCCGACGCACGGTTCGATCCAGTACCATCCCTCGCTGCTGCCGGCCTATCGCGGCGCGTCGGCGATCAACTGGCCGATCATCCTCGGCGAGAAGGAGACCGGCCTGTCGATCTTCTGGCCCGACAACGGCCTCGATACCGGCGACGTGCTGCTGCAGAAGAAGACGCCGATCGGTCCGAAGGACACACTGGGCACGGTCTACTTCGACCGGCTGTTCCCGATGGGCGTCGAGGCGATGCTGGAATCGGTCGACCTGGTGAAGGCCGGCAAGGCGCCGCGCCTCAAGCAGGACGAGTCGAAGGCGACCTACGAGGGCCGCGCGACGGCCGACATCGCCCGCATCGACTGGGGCAAGTCGTGGCGCCAGATCGACCCGCTGGTGCGCGGCTGCAACCCCGCGCCGGGCGCCTGGACGACGCTCGACGGCAAGACGCTGCAGATCTTCGACATCGAGCCGATGCCGGCGCGCGATCCCAAGGGGATCGGCGGCAAGTACGGCGAGGTCGTCGAGGTCGCGGCCGACGGCTTCACCGTCGTCGTGCCCGACGGCCGCATCAAGGTGCTGCGCGTGAAGCCGGCTGACGGCCCGAAGGCCGCCGCCGGCGACTGGGCGGCCGCCGCCAAGCTCGCCGTCGGCGCGCGGTTCGTCTGAAACGAGAAATCCGAGGAAACGTCCGATGCCCGCGTCACAGCACACCCATCCCAAGACCGACATCCAGATCGCGCAGGAAGCCAGGAAGCGGCCGATCATGGAGCTGGCCAAAGAGAAGCTCGGCATCGCGCCGGAGAACCTCGAACCCTACGGCCACTACAAGGCCAAGGTCTCGATGGACTACATCGAGTCGCTGAAGGACAGGCCCGACGGCAAGCTGATCCTGGTCTCGGCGATCTCGCCGACGCCGGCGGGCGAGGGCAAGACGACGACCACGGTCGGCCTCACCGACGCGCTCAACCACATCGGCAAGAAGGCGATGCTCTGCCTGCGCGAGCCGTCGCTCGGACCGTCCTTCGGCATGAAGGGCGGCGCCGCCGGCGGTGGCTACGCCCAAGTCGTGCCGATGGAGGACATCAATCTCCACTTCACCGGCGACTTCCACGCCATCGGCGCGGCGCACAATCTCCTGTCGGCGCTGATCGACAACCACATCTACTGGGGCAATGCGCTGGGCATCGACGGCCGCCGCGTCGCCTGGCGCCGCGCCATCGACATGAACGACCGCAGCCTGCGCCAGATCGTGTCGTCGCTGGGCGGCGTCGCCAACGGCTTCCCGCGCGAGGACGGCTTCGATATCACCGTGGCCTCCGAGGTCATGGCGATCTTCTGCCTGGCCAAGGACCTCGACGACCTGAAGGAGCGGCTGGGCAACATCATCGTGGCCTACACGCGCGACCGCAAGCCGGTGCGCGCCGCCGAGCTGAAGGCGCACGGCCCGATGGCGGTCCTGCTGAAGGACGCGCTGTCCCCCAACCTGGTGCAGACGCTGGAAGGCACGCCTGCCTTCATCCATGGCGGGCCGTTCGCCAACATCGCGCACGGCTGCAACTCGGTGCTGGCGACGACGACGGCGCTCAAGCTCGCCGACTACGTCGTGACCGAGGCCGGCTTCGGCGCCGATCTCGGCGGCGAGAAGTTCCTCGACATCAAGTGCCGCAAGACCGGCCTGAAGCCCGACGCCGTGGTGCTGGTGGCGACCATCCGCGCGCTCAAGATGCATGGCGGCGTAAAGAAGGAGGAACTCAAGACCGAGAACCTCGCAGCGCTCGCGGCCGGCATGTCGAACCTCCAGCGCCACGTCGAGAACGTGCGCAAGTTCGGGCTGGTGCCGGTCGTCTCGATCAACCGCTTCAGCGCCGACACCGACGCCGAGATCGCGCTGGTCCGCGAGGCCTGCGGCAAGCTCGGCGTCGAGGCGGTGATGGCCGACCACTGGGCCGAGGGCGGCAAGGGCGCCGCCGACGTGGCGCGCGCCGTCGTCAAGGCGGTGGAGAGCGGCAAGAGCCAGCTCAAGCTGCTCTATCCCGACGACATGCCGCTGGTGGAGAAGATCCGCACCATCGCCAGGGAGATCTACCGCGCCCGCGACATCGCGATCGCCAAGCCGGTGCGCGACCAGCTCGCCTCGTTCGAGGCGATGGGCTTCGGCAAGGTGCCGGTGTGCATCGCCAAGACGCAGTACAGCTTCTCGACCAATCCCGACGCCAAGGGCGCGCCGACCGACCACGAGGTCACGGTGCGCGAGGTCCGCCTGTCTGCCGGCGCGGAATTCGTGGTCGCGGTGTGCGGCGACATCATGACCATGCCGGGCCTGCCCAGGGTGCCGGCCGCCAACAGCATCGATATCGGCCCCGACGGGAAGATCGTCGGCCTGTTTTAGTCTGAAGCATGTTCCGTTCGGCTGGAATCAGCCGAACGGAACATGCCTGGTGAAATTTCGATCACCCGTGCGCGCGTTCCCACTATGACGGAACCGCTTGCGGTTCCGTCATAGTGGAAACCGCTCTACTGTCTCCTCAGTCCAAGACCGAGGAGACCCCAATGAACGTGATGAACAAGCGGGACGCGATGGCGCGCCCCGACCTCACAAATCCTGAGCTCAACAATCTCGCCATGTCGAAGGAGGCAAAGCCCCTGTTCGACGCGGTGATGAAACACATCGAAGAGAACGTCGCGCCGATCACGGAGGAGTTCTTCCGCCTGGGAGAAGGCCGCAAGGATCCGTGGAGCTGGGCGCCCGGGCAGCTCGAGCTGCTCGAAGGCGCCAAGAACAAGGCCAAGGCTTCCGGCCTGTGGAACTTCTTCCTGCCCGGCTCAGAGATCGGCCGCGGCCTCACCAACCTCGACTACGCCTACATCGCCGCCGAGCTGGGCAAGCAGCCGCTGGCCTCGGAGTCGCTCAACTGCTCGGCGCCCGATACCGGCAACATGGAGGTGCTGGAGCGCGTCGGCACGCCGGAGCAGAAGGAGAAGTGGCTGAAGCCGCTGCTCAACGGCGAGATCCGTTCGGCCTACGCCATGACCGAGCCGAACGTCGCCTCGTCGGACGCCAAGAACGTCAGCACCCGCGCCGTGCTCGACGGCGACGACTGGGTGATCAACGGCGAGAAGTACTACATCTCCGGCGCCGGCGACCCGCGCTGCAAGATCATGATCACCATGGTCAAGACCAGCCCCGACGCCTCGCCGCAGTTCCAGCAGTCGCAGATCCTGGTGCCCATCGACGCGCCCGGCGTGAAGATCCTCGGCCCCATGCATGTGTTCGGCCACGACCATGCGCCACGCGGCCACATGCACATCAAGTTCGACAATGTCAGGGTTCCCAAGGAGAACATCCTGCTGGGCGAAGGCCGCGGCTTCGAGATCTCGCAGCTCCGCCTGGGGCCGGGCCGCATCCATCATTGCATGCGCTCGATCGGCGCCGCCGAGAAGGCGCTCGATCTGATGGTCAAGCGTGGCTCGACCCGCCAGGCCTTCGGCAAGAACCTGATCGCGCTGGGCAAGAACATCGAGCTGGTGTCGCGCGCGCGCATCGAGATCGAGGCGATGCGGCTGATGGTGCTGAAGGCCGCCAAGGCGATGGACGTGCTGGGCAACCGCGAGGCCCGCATCTGGGTCAGCATGGTCAAGGCCATGGTGCCGGAGAAGGTCTGCACCATCGTCGACCAGGCGATCCAGATCCACGGCGCGACCGGCATCTCGCAATGGACGCCGCTCGCCGAGATGTACATGAACCAGCGCCACCTGCGCTTCGCCGACGGTCCCGACGAGGTCCACCACATGGTGGTCGGCCGCGCCGAGCTCAGCCGGCACTGAGTGGGCCATTCCTCCCCGGCCAAGCTGGGGAGGAACGCCGAGCCTGTTGCTACGCTGCCGTTGCCTTCTCGTCGGCCAGAATGCGGTCGTACGCCGGGAGCGTCAGGAACTCCTGGAAGGCGGGCTGCTCGACCAGGTCGATCATGAGCTGGGCGGCGTCCTCGTAGCGGGACGCCGCATAGGCCTCCTCGCCCATCGCCGCCTTCACCTTGTCGTTCTCCTCGCGCACGATCTCGCGCACCAGCCCGGCCGTCACCGGCCGGCCGTCCGCCAGGACCTGGCCATGGCGGCGCCACTGCCACACCTGGGCGCGGCTGATCTCGGCCGTCGCCGCATCCTCCATGAGGTTGAACAGCGGCACACAGCCGATGCCGCGCAGCCACGCCTCGATGTAGCCGATGCCGACCGCCACGTTCTGGCGCAGCCCGGCCTCGGTGCGCGTGCCCTCCGGCACGGCGATCAGGTCGGAAGCCGCGACATGCACGTCCTGCCGCTTGCGCGCGATCTGGTTCGGACCCTGCATGATGGCGTCGAATTCGGCGCGCGCGATCTCGACCAGGCCGGGATGCGCCACCCAGGTGCCGTCATGGCCGTCCGAGGCCTCGCGCTTCTTGTCGGCGCGCACGCGCTCCATCGCCGCCTCGTTGGCCTCCGGGTCGTTCTTGATCGGGATCTGCGCCGCCATGCCGCCCATCGCATGGACCTCGCGGCGATGGCAGGTCTTGATCAGCAGCTGGCTGTAGGAACGCAGGAAGTGCGTGGTCATGGTGACCTGGCCGCGGTCGGGCAGGACCGCCCAGGGCTGCTCGCGGAACTTCTTGATGAAGCTGAAGATGTAGTCCCAGCGGCCGCAGTTGAGACCGGCCGAGTGGTCGCGCAGCTCCCACAGGATCTCGTCCATCTCGAAGGTCGCCAGGATGGTCTCGATCAGCACCGTGGCCTTGATCGAGCCGGGTGGCACGCCCAGCGCCTCCTGGGCCCGGAGGAACACGTCGTTCCACAGCCGCGCCTCGAGATGGCTCTCCATCTTGGGCAGGTAGAAGTACGGGCCGCTGCCGCGCGCCAGCAGCTCCTTCGCGTTGTGGAAGAAGTACAGGCCGAAATCGAACAGCGAGCCCGACATCGGCGCGCCGTCGACCAGCACGTGCGCCTCCGGCAGGTGCCAGCCGCGCGGCCGCACGAACAGCACCGCGGTCTTCTCGTTCAGCCGGTAGGCCTTGCCGCTGACCGGGTCCTGGAAGTCGATCGTGCGGCACACCGCGTCGGCGAGGTTGAACTGGCCCTCGACCATGTTGGTCCAGGTCGGCGTGCTGGCGTCCTCGAAGTCGGCCATGAAGACGTTGGCGCCGCAGTTCAGCGCGTTGATGATCATCTTGCGGTCGACCGGCCCGGTGATCTCGACCCGGCGGTCCAGGATGTCCTGGGGCAGCGGCGCGACCGTCCAGTCGCTCTCGCGGATCGACGCGGTGTCGGCCAGGAAATCGGGCTTCTCGCCCTCGTCCAGGCGCTTCTGGCGTTCGACGCGGGCCTGCAGCAACTCTTCGCGCCGGGCGTTGAAGCGGCGCTGCAGATCGGCCACGAAGGCCAGTGCCTCCCTGGTGAGCACCTTTTCGAAGCCGGGGCGGATCACGCCCTCGACCGCGACACCCTCGGGAAGATCCAACGCCACCTTGTACACTCCCTGAATTCCTAGAGCCTGCGCCAGCGAGCGCGATTTACCGCCTTGAGAGGGCGTGGGGCAAGGCGCTACTACCGAACCGCATGGATGCCGCCTTCATCGTCGAGTGGTTGAACCTTCTCCTGCGCTGGGCCCACATGATCGTGGGCATCGCCTGGATCGGCGCGTCTTTCTACTTCATCTGGCTGGACAATCACCTGCACCCGCCGCTCGATCCGGCCGACGCCGCCCGGGGCATCGGCGGCGAGGTCTGGGCCGTCCATGGCGGCGGCTTCTACACCGCCAAGAAGTTCAAGCTGGCGCCCGAGACGCTGCCGCCCGAGCTGCACTGGTTCAAGTGGGAAGCCTACACGACGCTGATCACCGGCTTCTTCCTGCTCTGCCTGGTCTACTACTACGGTGCCGAGGTCACGCTGATCGACCCGTCGGTCATGGCGCTCGGCAAGACCGAGGCGATCGCCATCGGGCTGGGCTTCCTCGTGCTGGGCTGGCTGGTCTAT
>QFCS01002155.1_pt1 | contig 14654 bp, 11 predicted proteins | sample 3576561 | NCBI WGS metagenome assembly QFCS01 | reverse complement strand
GAGCGCTCGCCTTGGGTGAGCAGCATGGTTTCCGCAACGCGCAGGTCTCGGTGATTGCACCGACCGGCACGATCGGACTGGTGATGGACTGCGATACCACGGGCATCGAACCTGACTTCGCCCTGGTGAAGTTCAAGAAGCTGGCGGGCGGCGGTTACTTCAAGATCATCAATCGCACCGTACCGCTTGCCCTGCGGACGCTGGGCTACGACGAACTCGCGATCGCCCGCATCGTCGACCATGCCGTCGGACGCGGCACTCTGGCAGACGCTCCGGCGATCAATCATCAGACGCTGGCGATGCGCGGCTTCGACCGCGCGGCGATCGAGCGCGTTGAGAAGGCAATCGCAACGTCCTTCGACATCCGCTTCGCATTCACGCGCTACACACTGGGCGACGACTTCTGCCGTGCCGTTCTGGGCCTCGACGACGAGGCGCTGGCAAATCCCAAGCTCGATATTCTTGCGTCGCTTGGCTTCTCGAGAAGCGATATCGCGGCCGCCAACATCCATGCGTGCGGAACGATGTCACTCGAGGGAGCGCCCGATCTCAGGTTCGAGCATCTCAACGTGTTCGATTGCGCAACTCCCTGTGGACGAGATGGCACACGCTGCTTGTCTGCGGAGAGTCATATCCGCATGATGGCTGCGGCTCAGCCGTTCGTATCAGGCGCAATCTCGAAGACGATAAACATGCCTAACGCAGCGACGGTCGAGGAATGCCGGAGGGCTTTTGAACTGTCGTGGAAGCTCGGTCTCAAGGCCAATGCGCTTTACCGCGACGGCTCCAAGCTGTCTCAGCCTCTCTCCGCGATGGCATTGGGCGACGATGCTGCCAATGACGATCTTGTCGAGCTGCCGCCGGCAGCGCGTGCACCCGTGATTGCCGAACGGATCGTCGAAAGGATCGTCGAGCGCGAGGTGCGCGCTGGACGCGAGCGCCTGCCACAGCGTCGCAAGGGTTACACCCAGAAAGCGATGGTCGGCGGACACAAGGTCTATCTGCGCACCGGCGAATACGAAGACGGCCGCGTCGGCGAGATATTCATCGATATGCACAAGGAAGGCGCCGCCTTCCGAAGCGTAATGAACAACTTCGCCATCGCAATCTCGATCGGTCTACAGTACGGCGTGCCGCTCGAGGAATTCGTCGAGGCCTACACCTTCACGCGGTTCGAGCCGTCCGGCATGGTCGAAGGCAACGACGCAATCAAGATGTCGACCTCGGTGCTCGATTACATCTTCCGCGAACTCGCGATCTCCTATCTTGGCCGCACCGATCTCGCGCATGTCGAACAGTCCGATCTGCGTCCGGACAGCGTGGGGCGCGGTCAGGTGGAAGACCTTCCGGCCCCCGGCACCGAAGCGGCCGAAGCGGCCGCCGTCGCGGTCAACCGCATCGCCAGCGTCGGCTACGTACGCAGCAATCTCTACGTCTTGAATGGCCTGACGGCCGGCAATGTCGCGCTCGCCCCCGAGCCAGTGACAGCCGGTCCGCGGCCCAACGAACTGACGGACGGCTCAACCGTCGCCCTGGCGCCCAGCGTCCAGGCGGCCGTCGTCGGCGTCGCGCTCGGAGAGGCATCCTCCTCAGGCCTGAGCTTCGCCCAAGAGGCGAGGATGAAGGGCTTCGAAGGGGATGCCTGTCCGGAATGCGGCAACTTCACCATGGTCCGCAACGGGACGTGCCTCAAATGCACGACCTGCGGCAGCACCACAGGATGCAGTTGAGCATGCGTGACGAGCGTACCCGCGTACCCCGGGGTTCCCACGGTTGGGTGCCTCAAAGCTAACCATAGGAGACAGTCATGGCTGCTAAGAAGAAGGCTGCTAAGAAGAAAGCTGTTAAGAAGAAGAAGCAGTAAGGAAAGGGCGTAGGCCAAAGCTTAACTTTGGCCCCTCTAACCGAACGCCTTTCGGCTTCCGTGTGGGGCCCCCGCAGGGCCCCACCGGAAGCCACCTTCTAACGATGAGCCTAAAGCAATATAGCACCCCGCCTCAGGGGGGTGGAAAGGCGTCACTGTACAGGTCCGGCGACCATTGTCTGCCGGACTTTTTTTATTTTCATCCGCCTTGAAGGGACCCGATTTTCCCTTTACATCGCGGAACATGGATACTGACCAGTCAGTCAATATCATTGAGGCAGCCGGCGATACTGCGATCCGAACGCGCCGTCCAGAGGACCGCGCCCGTGAGATCGCGCGGGCTGCGCTGGACCTGTTTGTCACCAAGGGGTTCGCCGCAACCAAGCTTGAAGATGTCGCCAGAGCAGCGGGTGTCAGCAAGGGGCTGCCCTACCTCTACTTCAAGAACAAGGAAGAGCTGTTCAAAGCGGTGATCGTCGAAGCCATCAGCGAGCCGATCGTCCGCGCCAACGAGTTCATCGACTCTTTCGAAGGCCCAACCGAAGAGCTCTTGCGTCATTTGACGGCGCGCTTCCGCGCATTTGCCGAAAGCCCGCTGGGCGGCGTGATAAAGCTGATCCTGGCGGAGGCCGGCAATTTCCCCGATGTCGCGCGCTTCTATTGTTCCAACTTCGATCGAAGGGGGCGCGACCTGTTCGCCAAGATGTTGCGACGCGGCATCTCACGGGGGGAATTCCAGCCGCTCACCGACGTGGACATGACGGCTCGCGTCCTCGCCCAACCGATCGCCATGCATGCCATCTGGCTTCGCTCGCTCGCCCCTTACGATGAGGGGCCCGTGGAAGACAGCGATCGCTTCTACGCTGCCTACCTAGAGTTCGTCCTGAAAGGTCTGCGTCCATGACCGCCAAGCGTAAGCTCGTGCTCGCCCTCCTCGCCGGTATCGTCGTGCTGGCGGCCGGTGCCTTTGCCTGGAAGAACGGACGCAACGGTGTTCCGGCGGTCGCCGCGGCACCGGGCGCGAAGTCGTCGTCCCAGCGCGTCATCGAGCTCATTCCTGTCGAGCTCCACACGATCAAGCCGCGTGGCCTGGTCGATGTCGTCCGCTTCACCGGCACCACCCAGCCGATCGACCAGACGATCGTGAAGTCGCGCGTGGCCGGCCGCCTCGCCGAGGTATTGGTGCGCGAAGGCGACCGTGTCGCCAAGGGCCAGCTTCTGGCGCGCTTCGAAACCCACGAACTTCAGTCTCGCGTCAACGAGCGCCAATCGGCCGTGGAAGCCGCTCGTGCGGATGCGCGCTGGACGGCCCGCGATCTCTCCGACAAGGAGACGCTCGCCAAACGCAACATCGTCTCTCAATCCGCTCTCGACGCGGCACGCGCCGTCGCCGAAAACAAGGCTTCGATGGTCTCGGTCGCCGAAGCGCAGCTCGAGATCGCCCAGCGGGCCCTCGGCGACGCCGAAGTTGTCGCCCCGTTCGGCGGCGTAGTGGGAGAACGCCTCGCCAATCAAGGTGAGTCCCTGCCCGTCGACGGCAAGATCCTGGCACTGCTCGATACCAGCCACGTAGAGGTTGCAGCGCAGATGCCGGCGGCCGACGTTGTACGCCTCAAGATCGGACAGATGGCCAAAGTGGAGCTGGAAGGTTTCGGCGACCGCCGCTTCGAGGGCCGCATCACCCGCATCAGTCCGACGGCCGCGCCCGGTTCGCGCTCCATTCCGGTCTATGTCGAGATCAGCGACCGGCACGAAGCGCTGCGCGGCGGCCTGTTCGCCACCGGCGCCGTGACGGTCATGGAAAAGGGCCACGCCCTGGCAGTGCCCGTCTCTGCGCTGCGCAAGGACGACCAGGGCGAATTCGTCCTCATCGTCGACAGTGACCAGCTGGTGCGAAGGCCGGTTGGCGTCGTGCGTACATGGTCGCGTGGAGAGCTGGCGGAGGTGAAAGGGCTGGAATCCGGCATGACCGTGGTCTCCGCCCCCCTTCCCGGCCTCAAGGCAGGACAGCGGATCAAGATCGTCGAGACACGCTAGGCGACGGCGATGAAAATCACCCAAATCGCCGTCGACAACCCGGTCTTCGCCACCATGATGATGGTGGCCCTGCTGGTCGGCGGCCTCTTTTCCTATCGGCAGCTCGGCATCGACCAGTTTCCGAACGTCGATTTCCCCATCGTCGTCGTCACGACCAACTATCCCGGCGCTTCACCCGAGACAGTCGAGAGCGAGATAACCCGCAAGGTCGAGGAATCCGTCAACGCCATCGCCGGCATCAAGACCCTGAGCTCCCGGTCGCTCGAAGGGCAGTCGATCGTCATCGCCGAATTCGATCTTTCGGTCCCGTCGGCCACCGCCACACAGGATGTCCGAGAGAAGGTCCAACAGGTTCGCGCCGGCTTCAAGCCGGAGGTCAAGGAGCCGCTGATCCAGCGTTTCAACCCGGACGATCAACCGATCATCGCACTGGCCGTACGCTCCGACATCCGCTCGGTACGGGACCTCACGACTCTCGCCGACCAGGTCATCGTCAAGCGCCTGCAGACGGTCCGGGACGTCGGTCGCGTGACCATCGCCGGCGGCGTGAAGCGTCAGATCAACATCGAGCTCGATCCGGGACGCATGCATTCGCTGCGCGTCGGCGTCAACGACGTCATGAAGGCGATCCGGGACGAGAACCAGAACTTCCCGGCCGGCAACGTGCAACGCGGCAACAACGACCGCCTGATCGAGGTCACGGGACGAGTCGCCGAACCTGGCAATTTCGCCGACCTGATCGTCGCCCGCCGAGGCCCTGCGCCGGTCTATCTAAGACAGGTGGCGAACGTGGTCGACGGCCAGCAGGAGCTGGAGAACGTTGCCCTCGTCAACGGCGAGCGAGCCGTGTCGATCGACGTCGTCAAGATCCAAGGCGCCAACACCATCGACGTCGCGAAGGGAGTTCGGCGCGCCATCACAGAGCTTCAGACCACCCTGCCGCCGGACATCAAGCTCGAGATCGTTCGCGACAGCTCGCGCGGCATCCAGAATTCCGTCAACGACGTCCAGCGCACCATGGTCGAGGGCGGAATCCTGACCATCGCCATCGTCTTCCTGTTCCTGCATTCCTGGCGCAGTACGGTCATTACCGGCCTGGCGCTGCCGATCTCCGTGTTCGGCTCGTTCATGGTGCTCGTGGCCTTCGGTTTCACGCTGAACGTGCTCACCCTGATGGCCCTCAGCCTGGCCATCGGCATCCTGATCGACGATGCGATCGTGGTGCGAGAGAACATCATGCGCCATATCGGCTTCGGCAAATCGCATCGCCAGGCCGCACTCGACGGCACCAACGAGATCGGGCTCGCGGTGCTCGCCACGACCTTCTGCATCGTTGCTGTGTTCCTTCCGGTCGCCTTCATGGGCGGCATCATCGGCCGCTTCTTCTTCCAGTTCGGCGTGATGGTTTCTGCCGCCGTTCTGATCTCGCTATTCGTGTCCTTCACCCTCGATCCCATGCTGTCATCGGTATGGTATGATCCGCAGGCGCACAGTCACGGCCGGTTCGCGCGCATGGTCAACGGTGCCCAGGAACACGCGAACCGGCTCTATCGCAGCGTGCTCGGCTGGTCCCTGCGCTGGCCCAAGCTGACCCTGCTGATCGCCCTCGCGAGCTTCGTCGGCAGCTTCGCTCTGCCCAAATACATCGGCTTCGAATTCGTTCCCGAGGCAGATCTTGGCGAACAGGTCGTATCGATCGAGACCCCGATCGGATCCTCCCTCGAATACACCGAGGCCAAGCTCCGTCAGGTCGACGCCGCTGTCCGGGAATTCCCGGAAGTCGACTACACCTACGGGACGGTGAATACGGGCTACGCACTGGGCAAGCATCAGGCGAGCCTCTACATGCGGCTCAAGCCCGTCGACCAGCGCAAGCGTTCTCCCAGCCAGCTCGCCCAGCCGATCCGCGACCGGCTGGCCAGCATTCCCGGCATCCTGACGTCGATCAACGTGCCCGGCGGCCCCGGCGGCGGCATCCAGAAGCAACTCCAGCTCTCGCTGCAGGGTCCGGACATGGGCGTGCTCGACAAGCTGTCTCAGGAACTCATGCAGCGCGCCGCCAACATTCCAGGCCTGGTCGATCTCGACCGAAACCTCAAGGCGGCCAAGCCCGTCCTGTCGGTCCGGCTGCGACGCGATGCAGCCTCGGACCTGGGCCTCGGCTCCGCTCTGGTGGCGCAGTCTCTGCGGCCGCTCTTTGCCGGCGACGAGACCAGCCTGTGGCGCGCCCCGGATGGCGAGAACTACACTGTCATGGTTCGGCTACCGGTCGACGACCGCACCGGTGAAACCGATCTGCAGCGCATCTGGTTCACGGCTGGAACTGAGCCGAACGGCTTGCCGCGCATGGTGCACATTGCGCAGATCGCCGACATCATCAACGATGTCGGGGCCTCGCAGATCAACCGCCGCGACCTCAATCGGGAGGCCCAGATTACGGCGAACGTCTCGGGTCGCTCTTCCGGCGAAGTGAGCAGCGAACTCCAGAAGCTGCTGTCGGAAACCAGGCTGCCGCCGGGCTATCGCTTCGTGTTCGGCGGCTCGACCAAGGACATGGCGGAAAGCGCCGCCTACGCCGGCCAGGCGCTGCTCCTGGCGGTGATCCTGATCTACCTGATCCTGGCCTCCCAGTTCGGCAGCTTCCTGCAGCCCATCGCCATCATGATGTCGCTGCCAATGTCGTTGATCGGCGTCTTCCTGGGCCTGCTGGTCGCCGGAACGACGCTCAACATCTTCTCGGCCATCGGCTTTATCATGCTGATGGGCCTGGTGACCAAGAACGCCATCCTGCTGGTCGACTTCTTCAATCAGGCACGCGCCCAGGGCAAACCAGTCAACCAGGCCCTGCTGGAAGCGGGCTCCATTCGTCTGCGGCCCATCCTGATGACCACACTCGCGATGGTATTTGGCATGCTGCCGCTCGCCCTCGGCTTGGGGGAAGGCGCGACACAGAGGGCACCGATGGCCCATGCCGTCATCGGCGGCCTGATCAGCTCAACCCTGCTCACCCTCGTCGTCGTGCCGGTCGCGTTGGTCTATATCGACCGCATCAGCCTATGGGGCAAAGCACGCTTCAGTCGCTCCGCAGACGACCTTGCGAACAGCCACAAGCCGGCCGAATAGCTCATGTGCCTTCGATCTCGAGCGAGCAATCTTCGAGAGGCAGAGAGATCCTGCAGCCGTTGCTCGTCACAAGCTCGGCGTGCCGTCCCTCGACCCCGTCCACTTCGGTGACCTTCGCGCCGATCATCCAGCACAACGCATCTCGAGAGCCTGCCGAGGGAAAGCGATAGTTCGCCTCGCCGACCGAGATGCTCGGCGCCCCGAACCCCCGAACGACAGAGGTGCCGACGTGCAATTCCACATGTCGGCGCATAAAGGAAATGCCGGATATCTCCCGGCCGATCAGCATGGTGAGCCGTTTCCGCATCTCAACGCCGCATCATGGGCAGCGGCAGCCCGAATCGATCCCCACCCTCACCAGTCATGAAGCCCCCCTTTTTGCAGTAACACTAACCCCATTGCCCGGACGCAATCCAGCCGCAAATCCTGGCACGAAACGCGCTATGCTCATTTCATGCCGGACGACTCACCGACCATCGGCCTGCGCGTCATCGAATCGCTCGCTGCCGTCAACAGCGCTCAATGGGACGCCTGTGCACTGGGACCGGACGCGGCCGGGAACCCATTCCTCAGCCACGCCTTCCTGAAAGCACTCGAGGACTCCAAGTCCGTCGGCCGGCGCACAGGCTGGCAACCGCAATATCTTCTGGCCGAAGGAGCCGATGGGACGCTGCTTGGCGCTGCGCCAATGTATCTCAAGAGTCACAGCCAAGGTGAGTATGTCTTCGACCACGGCTGGGCTCAGGCCTTCGAGCGAGCCGGTGGACGCTACTATCCGAAGCTCCAGGTCGCCGTGCCCTTTACGCCCGTGCCGGGGCCGCGCCTCTTGCTGCGGCCCGGGCCGTATGCGACGGCCGTCGGTGACGCCATCATCGACATGCTGGCCAAGATCGCCGGCGACAACGGCATTAGCTCCGTCCACGTCACCTTCTGCAGCGAAGCCGAGTGGCGCCGCTTCGGCGAACGCGGGTGGCTGCGGAGGCTTGGCCAGCAGTATCACTGGCACAACGCGGACTATCGCAGCTTCGATGACTTCCTCGCGGCACTGTCGTCACGCAAGCGCAAGGCCATCCGCAAGGAGCGCCAAGCGGTGCGGCGCGAAGGCCTGCATCTGCGCGCGCTGACAGGCGAGGACATCAAGCCTGCACACTGGGATGCGTTCTTCGCCTTCTACATGGATACCGGCGGGCGCAAGTGGGGCTCGCCCTATCTCACCCGATCCTTCTTCGACATTCTCGGCGACACCATGGCCGACAAGGTCGTGCTGGTGATGGCCGAGGCCGACGGCCAGACCGTTGGCGGCGCGCTCAACCTCAGGGGAGACGACACGCTCTATGGTCGCTACTGGGGTTGCCTGGAAAGTCATGCCTTCCTGCACTTCGAGGCCTGCTACTACCAAGCCATCGACTTCGCGATCGCCAACGGCCTGAAGCGCGTCGAGGCGGGTGCACAGGGCGACCACAAGATCCAGCGCGGCTACCTGCCGGTCCCGACGTTCTCCGCGCACTGGATCGTCGATCCGGGCTTCCGCCGCGCAGTCGACGATTTCCTGAGCCGCGAGCGTCCTGCGGTCGAGCAGGAGATCGAAGCGCTGATGCAATACTCGCCGTTCCGACAGGAAAATGAGCCCGGCTGAAGCAGGGTCGCCGCCTTCAACCTTTGCCGACCATCAGCACGCCGAGGAAGAACACGACGAAGAAGATGGCTGGTTCGGTGGCGCCAAGCGGCGCCTGCCAACCGGACTTGTCGGCGATGAGAAGCGCCACCCAGAAGACCGCGGTGGCGAGCACCGCGGCCCTCAGGGCGATCCATACCGGCCGAAAAAGCTTCACTCAGCCAGCACGGGCTCTTGGTTCGCCGGCGGCAGGGCATCGCGCTCCGGCGGCAGGAAGGTGAAAGCCAGCTCGGCGGCCGTACCCTCTGCCTTGCTGTCCACCAGCACCGTACCGCCGCCATTGGAAAGCTTGCCGAACAGAACCTCCTCGGCGAGCGGCTTCTTGAGATGCTCCTGGATGATGCGGGCCAGCGGCCGCGCGCCATAAAGCCGGTCGTAACCCTTCTCCGCCAGCCAGCGGCGCGCACCATCGCTCAGCTCGATGAACACCTTGCGGTCGGCAAGCTGCACCTCGAGCTCGGCCACGAACTTGTCCACCACCTTGCCCATGCTCTCGGGACCGAGGTTCGCGAACTTGATGACCGCATCGAGGCGGTTACGGAACTCCGGCGCGAACATCCGGTTGATCGCGTCGTCGTCCTCGTCATGGCGCGCTTCACGGCCAAAGCCCAGCGCCGGCTTGGCGAGATCAGCGGCGCCGGCATTTGTCGTCATGCACAGGATGACATTGCGGAAATCGACCGTCCGACCGTTGTGGTCGGTGAGCTTTCCGTAGTCCATCACCTGCAGCAGCACATTGAACACATCGGGGTGCGCCTTCTCGATCTCGTCGAGAAGGATCACGCAATGCGGATGCTGATTCACCTGATCGGTGAGCAGGCCACCCTGATCGAAGCCGACATAGCCCGGCGGTGCGCCGATCAGGCGCGACACCGAGTGGCGTTCCATGTACTCCGACATGTCGAAGCGAATGAGTTCCAGGCCGAGCAGTCGCGCGAGCTGGCGCGTCACCTCGGTCTTGCCCACGCCTGTCGGACCCGCCAGGAGATACGAGCCGATCGGCTTCTCCGGTGCGCGAAGCCCCGCGCGGGCGAGCTTGATGGCCGCCGCGAGCTGATCGATCGCCCGATCCTGGCCGAACACCACCGTCTTCAGGTCGCGATCGATGTTGCGCAGCATCTCGGTGTCATCCTTGGAGACGCTCTTGGGCGGTATGCGGGCAATCTTGGCGACGATCTCCTCGATATCGTTCACGTCGATCGTCGCCTTGCGCGCCTCCTGCGGCCGCAGCATCTGCGCCGCCCCGACCTCGTCGATCACGTCGATCGCCTTGTCCGGCAGCTTCCGGTCGTGGATGTAGCGCGCCGACAACTCGACGGCGGCCCTTATGGCCTCGTCGGTGTAGGCGACGTGATGATGCTTCTCGTAGACCGGCTTCAGTCCCTGCATGATCTGCACGGCATCGCCGATCGTCGGCTCGGGCACGTCGATCTTCTGGAAGCGCCGCACCAGAGCGCGATCCTTCTCGAAGTAGTTCCGGTACTCCTTGTAGGTCGTCGAACCGATGCAGCGTAGCTCGCCAGACTGAAGGGACGGCTTCAGCAGGTTCGATGCGTCCATTGAGCCGCCCGACGTAGCGCCGGCGCCGATGATGGTATGGATCTCGTCTATGAACAGAACCGAATGGGGCTTCTTCTTGAGCTCGGACAACACCGCCTTGAGCCGCTCCTCGAAATCGCCGCGATAGCGCGTGCCGGCGAGCAGCGCACCCATATCGAGGGAGTAGATCACGGCTTCCTTCAGGACGTCGGGCACCTCGCCATCGACGATCTTGCGGGCCAAGCCCTCGGCGATCGCCGTCTTCCCGACACCGGGCTCACCGACATACAGCGGATTATTCTTGGTCCGCCGGCAGAGGACCTGGATCGTGCGCTCGACCTCGTGTTCCCGACCGATCAGGGGATCAACCCTGCCCTCGCGTGCCTTCTGGTTGAGGTCCACGCAGTAGGCCGACAATGCCTCGTTCCCCTGCTTGACCGGCGACTCGCCGCCATTCTCCTCTTCGGCCCCTGAGACTCGCCGCGCCCGCGCCCGGCCGGGCACCTTGGCCTTGCCGTGACTGATATAGTCGACGGCGTCGAGACGGGTCATGCCCTGGTTCTCGAGGAATGAGACCGCGTGGCTATCGCGCTCCGAGAACAGGGCGACCAACACGTTTGCACCCGTCACTTCCTTGCGGCCGGACGACTGCACATGCACCGCCGCCCGCTGCACGACCCTTTGGAAGCCCGCCGTCGGCAACGGCTCGCTGGCGTTCTGCGTGACAATGCCCTTGAGACGATTGTCGATGAAGGTCTCGAGATCGTGCCGCAGGCGATCGATGTCGACGCCGCAGGCCTTGAGGACCGGCACGGCATCCTCATCCTCGGTCATCGCCAGCAGGAGGTGCTCGAGGGTGGCATACTCGTGGCGGCGCTCGCCGGCCAGACCGAACGCCCGGTGGAGCGATCTCTCGAGGTTCTTGGACAGCATGGACATCGGACCACCTCGACTAGAAATGGGAACAACCTGTCCCGACTACTCTTTCTCCAAAGTGCACTGGAGAGGATGCTGGTTCTTGCGGGCGTAATCCACCGTCTGAGTGACCTTCGTCTCGGCAATCTCGTAGGTGTAGACGCCACACACGCCGACGCCCTTCTGATGGACATGCAGCATGATCTTCGTCGCTTCCTCGCGATTCTTCTGGAAAATATTCTGCAGCACGTCGATCACGAACTCCATCGGCGTGTAGTCGTCGTTCAGCATCAACACCTTGTACATCGACGGCTTCTTGGTGCGCGTGCGCGTGAGGGTGAGGGCGCCGCTGCGCCCCTCCCCGTCACCACCGTCATTGTCGTCACGGCGCGGCGGCTGTTGCGGCGGACCACCAGGTTCGTTGGGGCCGCCCGCCCGCATACCATCATGGGCCTGCTGGAGGCACCATTCGCAGTCGCTACGCAGAGAAGCCATCGTCCCGATCAGTACCCCGACTAATATCCAACCATGGGAATTATATAGGCACCCTTGGCGGTTCCGCTACCTCGGCCGCAATCCATCCTTCCCCACCGTCAGAGTCCACTGGTTCGCCTTCATGTGGTTCGGCGGCGCGTTCCAGTCGCGCCGGAGTTCCGCCGGCTCAAGCTCGCGCGGCGGGTTGACGGGGACGGGCACGGTGTCGAGAGAAAAGAGCTTCTGTGCGAATTTCACGTTGGCAAAGCGATCCGTCGGATAGTGATATGCTTGAAAGCCCCAAACGCCGTTCCGGCAGGACGCCACGGTCCACCAGAAGTCGACATCCGGAAGCCGCAGACCGTCACGCGGCGGGCCGAACGCCGCACTGGCCTGCAGCAGGTCCATCAGGTCCCGGGTTTCGGAGACCGTCAACAGGCGTTCGCCTCGGCGCATGCTCCAGGGTTTCAGGATATCCCCACCCTTCTCTATCACCAGGTTCGATACGACGCCCTGGTCGGCCAGCACGCCGATGCTCATCCCAGCCGTGCCGTCCGGCTGAAGGAAGATTTCGTAGGTCCGGACCTGCTCCGAGTAGATCGCATTGTAGACCAGCCTCATGCGGCTTCTGCCATCCTTGCCGCAGTTGGCTCGGATGTCGTCGCCGCCGACATAGCTGAACCAGTTGAAGCTGCGCACGATCGGCGGATCGACATATCGGTCGGCGCGCTGCGCCGCCGCCCCGACGCTCGCCATTGCCCACACCACAGCGGCAGCCGTCCAAAGCCACTTCATGTCTGTCCTCCGTAGCCTGCCATGCAACATCTGCCCCAACTGGGGCGCGACCGCGGCATGTCATTGGTTGCATAACCCCACAATTTTCAGTATTGTCGAAGAACAGCTCATAAGTTCTTGCTTGGGCTCAAGAATATCAACTTCAGCGTATGGCGTTGTTGCGATGAATTCCCCTCTCCGTCGCATCACGGCCAGCCTGACGTGGCTCGCCGTTGGTACTGTCTTCCTGATTGCCACAACGCCTGCCCCGGTCGAGGCGCAGTCGACGTCGGTCAAACGAGCCGCCCCGACCAAGCTCAAGAGCAAATCGCGGGCACGTCCTGCTGCGTCCTCGTGGGTCCCGAACCCCGCCGTCAATGGCCGGGATGCCTATATCATCCTCGATGCCACAAGCGGTCGGGAACTTGCGGCCGATCGCCCGGATGCCCTGCGTCATCCCGCGTCGCTCACCAAGTTGATGACGATCTATCTCACTTTCTCCGCACTGGATTCGGGGCGCCTGTCCCTGGGGGACGGATTGCCGGTGTCGATCAACGCGCTCAACGCACCGCCCACCAAGATGGGACTGCCTCAGGGCGGCACCGTCAGTGTGCGCGACGCGATCATGGCGCTGGTGACGCGCTCGGCAAATGACGCCGCGGTCGTGCTCGCCGAAGCCCAGGCCGGAAGCGAGGCCGCCTTCGCCCAGATGATGACGAACAAGGCACGGCAACTCGGGATGAGTTCGACGGTCTTCCGCAACGCGTCCGGCCTGCCCAATCGCGAGCAGGTGACGACGGCCCGCGACATGGCGCGGCTTGCCTACGCGCTGATGCGCGATTTCCCGCACTATTATTCGGTTTTTTCCGTTCAGTCCTACCCCTACCGAGGCCGGATACTCGAAAACCACAACCGCATGCTCGGATCCTATGAGGGGGCCGATGGCCTGAAGACCGGCTACACCAATGCCTCCGGCTTCAATCTCGTCATGTCCGCCATGCGCGACAACCGGCGACTGATCGGCGTGGTGATGGGTGGCGACTCGGCCAGCCAGCGCGACCGGCAGATGGCAGACCTGATGGATCGGGGATTTGCCTCGGCCCAGGCGATGCATCTGTCTCCCTGGACTTCGATCCGCAAGCCGGCATCGGCGCGCTATACGGCCGCGAACTTCGACCCGGGCACGGCGATACCCCAGACCACGCCGCGCGCCGTGGTGGCCAAGGCCGTGCCAGCTCCGCCGCCCGCCGCGGACATTTCCAAGGAGGCCGCGGCAGCCGCGTCCATCGGCAGCTGGGTCATCCAGGTCGGCTCTTTCGGCGATCCACAGGCCGCACAGCTTGCGCTCGAGCGCGCCACTTCCTTGCTGTCGGCCCCGCTGCGCAGCAGCGCCGCCGCGTCGATCGACGAGGTGCAGATGGCGAACAAGACCTTCCATCGGGCAAGATTGACCAACCTCTCGCAGGTCCAGGCGATCGATGGCTGCAAGGCTCTCGAGAAGCGCAAGGTCTATTGCGCTGCGCTGCAGGTCACTGCGTGGAATACGCCGGGAGCGCGCTGAGCGCCCGGCGAAGTCGAAGAAGAAAGGGGCGCTTGTGCCGCCCCTGCCAGGCCGCCAGATCCCAGGCACCATCGACAGGCTGAAATCGTTCCGCGACGGGCTCGAACACCGACACGGCCTGCAGCACGCCGGCCATCGTCACCCGCACAGAAGCGATGCGGTACTTCGGACCTTCATAGGCGGCCAGTCGCTCGACATCCCGGCGCGTCAGACCACCGACGACAGCGCCCTCGACCTGCCCGCCCGGGGCCCGCACAAGGATCGGGTAGCTGACGCCTCGCGCACGTCGTCGCACAAAACCTGCCAGCGAGGCCGGCGCAAAGGCCGCGGGCGCCAACCGCCGCCCGATCACCAGCGCCATCACATCGCGATCGAGCAAGGTGCCGTAGAAGAAGAACCGCATCAGTGGTGCCCGGCAGAATCCTCGTCCGGCAGGCTGACGCCGCTCTGAGCAAGGGCGTTCTCGAGATCCGCCTTCAGTTTCTGCAGGCCGGCCTGATCAACGGATTCGCAGCGTGCGACCAGCACGGGCTGCGTGTTGGAAGCGCGCAGCAGCCACCAGCCGTGATCGGTGGTGACCCGCACGCCATCGATGTCCGAGAACTTGGCACCTGCCGACTGCAGTCGCGACTTCACTTCCTCGACGACGCCGAACTTGCGCTCGTCGGGACAGTCGAAGCGCAGTTCCGGCG
>QFCS01000360.1_pt1 | contig 14657 bp, 15 predicted proteins | sample 3576561 | NCBI WGS metagenome assembly QFCS01 | reverse complement strand
GGCCCGTCCCTCCGCTCGCCAGCGCTCCAGCCATTTGTAGCCCGTCGTCGGGCTCACCCCGAACCGCCGGCAAAGCCCCCGAACCTGCGCTCCTTCCAAAGACGCAAGCATCACGAACTCCTGTCTCTCGTCCATCCGGCACACCTCGCGAAACGGCATCCGACAGCCTCCTCATGCTGCCGTAACTGTCCACGATGTCTCCGAACAGATGTCCACTTTCTACCCGGTCTGAACAGTGGGGAGGGGTTAGGGGTGGGGGTACGGCGCCGCCGAACGTCGCGCCGTACGGCATATGCGATTGCCCTGCGTTTACGGGGGACGGGGACCATGCGAAGCGTGGTGGAGGGGACGCGATTGCCGCCAGCAATATGCGACACCCCTGCCCATAAGGCGGGAGATGTCCGGCAGGACAGGCGGGGGTGCGAAGGTACGCCTGCCTTGCAAAATCCTGGACGGCGGAGTGTCCCATGATCCTCCTTGCAATCGACTGCTCGGCAACTCTCTGCGCCGCATGCGTCTACGACAGCGCGACCGGGCGCGAGCTGGGCCGTTGCGTCCGCGACCTCGGCAAGGGCCACGCCGAGCACCTGATCGCGGTGATAGACGAGGCGCTGGCGGCTTCCGGCAAGACCCTGGGCGACATCGGCGCCATCGCGGTTTCCACCGGCCCCGGCTCGTTTACCGGCATCCGGGTCGCCGTCTCGGCGGCGCGCGGTTTCGCGCTGGCACTCGACATTCCGGCAATCGGGGTGAACGTGCTGGAGGCGCTCGCGGCGGAGGTGCGGGACGATATGGGCGCGCGCATGGTGTCGTCGGCGCTGGCTTCCGGAGCGGACGCCGCCACGGTCCAGGCTGCTGTTTACGATGAATTCGGAAGCGAGCGTTATGCTCCATCGATCGTGACATTGCATGAGGCGGCCAAGTTGGCGTCGGAGGTGGGGGCGGTACTTGTCGGAACCGGTGCGGACCGGATCGCGGCTTTGGCCGATGGGCTGACCGTTGCCGGCGCAAAGGCCACGGCCGACATCGGCGTCTATGCGCGGCTCGCCGCCGCAAGGGGCGCCGGGGCGGGCAGGCCGCGCCCGCTCTATCTGCGCGAACCCGATGCCAAGCCACAGGCCGGCTTCATCCTGCCGAGGCACGAGAGCTGATGCGTATTCCCTTCATGCAGGCGCGCCACCGGGATTTCGCGGTCGCCGCGCTCTCTGCTTCGGATGTGCCGGCGCTCACTGCGATCCACCGCGAGGACTTCACCCGGCCGTGGAACGAGGCCGAGTTCGACGGCCTGCTGGCCCAGGACACGGTGTTTGGCTTCGCGGTGCGCGAGGTCGGCCACGGTCGCGAGGATCCCGTGGGTTTCGCCCTGGCGCGGCTCGCCGCCGGCGAAGCGGAAATCCTGACCATCGCGGTGGCGCGCTCGCACCGCCGGCTCGGCCTCGGCTGGCAATTGATGGATGCGGTACTGCGCGACCTGCATGCGCGGCGGGCGGAAGCGCTGTTCCTGGAGGTCGACGAAGCAAACGCCTCGGCGATCGCACTTTATCGTCGTTTCGGCTTTCTTCAGGTCGGCAAACGACCGGGCTATTATGCGGGCACCAAAGGGCCGGCCACCGGCGCGCTTGTCATGCGCCGCGATCTTCGCTAGCTTTTTTGCAGCCAAATCGGATGCAGTTCTGCCGGTTCGGGCTCTTGTTGGACTTCAGCTCTCTGCCACGGGTCATGCCTTCGGGCGCATTCAAGGCAAGGAACTTTATTTCAACCAGAGGCCGCTCCGGCATCAAGGGTTGCCCTTTGCCAGGCTTTACGCTTCGAGGGCGGGTTGAACGTGGCTTCGGCCATGACCCTTACCATCCTCTTCGTGTTTTGCCTGACATCGGACGATCGAACCGCCTCCGGTTTGGTCCATACCGAACAATGCGCGGCCGCGGCCGGGATGTGGCACTGCGATGATGGCGAAGCTTCGGGCCATTGTCGCGCTGGCTGTCGTGGTGCTGCTGACGGTGCTCGCCGGCCCGCTGCAGTGGCTCTGCGTGCGCACCGGTCTCTGCCGCGGTCGGCGTCTGCTCCGCTTCTGGCACAAAATCGTCGTTGCCGTGCTGGGGCTGCGCATCCACGTGGTCGGCGCCATGGCCAGCGGGCGGCCGCTGATGATCGCCGCCAACCACGTTTCCTGGCTAGACATCACCGTGCTGGCGTCGGTGGCCGACGTGTCGTTCATTGCCAAGTCGGAGATGGCGAAATGGCCGGTGTTCGGCTGGCTCTCGAAGATGCAGCGCTCCGTCTTCGTCGAACGTGACAACCGCCGCAAGTCTGGCGCGCAGGCCGGCGAGATCGCGTCTCGGTTGGCTGAAGGCGACGTCATGGTGCTGTTTCCCGAGGGCACGACCGGCGACGGCAATTTGCTGCTGCCGTTCAAGTCGACCTTGTTCGGAGCCGCGTCGATGATGCTGTCGGCGAGCCACCACGACGAGATGTGGATCCAGCCGGTGGCCCTCGCCTATACACGAGTGCAAGGTTTGCCCATGGGCCGGCAGCACAGGCATCTCGCCGCCTGGATCGGTGACGAGGATCTGATCCCGCACCTGATGACGGTGCTGCGCGAAGGCGCGATCGACGTCGAGGTGCGCTTCGGTAAGGCTGTGCCTTTCACCGCAAAGAGCAACCGCAAGGCGGTGGCGCGGCAGGTGGAGGATGACGTTCGCGTGCTGATTCAGGCCGCGCTGGCCGATCCGGCACCGCGCAGCTGAGCACCGGGGTCCACCAAGGATGGCGGCTCGGCTCAAGAACCGTCGAGCTGATCAGACCGGCCGCAGGTTTGCGAAGAATGCATGGCTGCGTTGTGAGGTTTGACCTTCCGCCGACCGGGCATCCGCCCCATTTATGTTGCGTCGCACAATGCAAAGGACAGCCTGATGTCGAACCGTAGCCGTTCCAGAGTCCGAGAGTTGATTGGCATTTTCGGCAGCGCCGTCGCGGCTGCTTCGGCGGTCAACAGCGGCCGCCAGCCGAATGCCCGAGACCTGCGCACGCTTGGCATCGACCCCGAGAAGTTCCGCGCCATCAAGCAGTTCTAAGCGGCGCGACTCTCGGCGATTATGCCGGTGTCTCCGGATACCCTCCGTCAGAGCCGGCGGAAGCCTAGATAGGCCGGTCGCCGGCCCTCGCGCAGGGCCTTGGCTTCGTAGCGGGTACCCGGCCAATTTCCGAACGGCTGATGCCAGCCGGCGGCTTCGACCGCCAGCCATTCGAAATCCGGGTGCGCGCGGCAATGCAGCAGCGTCCAATTTACGTAGCTGTCGATATCCGAAGCAAAACGGAAAACGCCGCCGTGCCTCAGGACGCGGGAGAATCGGTCCAGATTCTGTCGGCTGACGAAACGCCGTTTCCAGTGTTTCTTCTTCGGCCACGGGTCGGGATAAAACAGGTCGATGCGCTCCAGACTTCCCGCCGGCAGCCATTCCAGGACGCGTATCGCGTCATCGTCATAGACTCGCAGATTTGGCCGCGGCGTCTCATCGAGCCGCATCATCAACTTCGCCATGCCATTGACAAAAGGCTCGACGCCGATGAAGCCGGCGCCAGGCTCCGCGTCAAGCGCGTGGAGCAGATGCTCGCCGCCGCCGAAACCGATCTCAAGGCGGACGGACGAAACCTGCACCGGAAAGAGATCACGCAAGTCCGCCGGCGCCGGCGCGGCAAGCTCGAGCCGATTGCGTTTCAACCCGTCCAGCAGTATCGCGGCCTGATTCAATCCGACCGGTCTTCCGCGGCGACGCCCGAAAAAGCCTTCGGTGGCTCTCGTGCCGTCCGGCGACGACGCCATCGTCTCAGGCGTCGTCCTGCGCCAGCGCCTTGACCAGTTCGATCACCTTGCGCCGTATCTTCTGATCCTGAATGCGCACGAAGGCGCGGTTCAGTTGAAGGCCCTCGGTGCTGCCGCAGAAGTCGAGCGCCATGGCCGCCGTAGGATCTTCGGCAAACCCCCGGCCACTGGTCTCCGCGCCAGGAGCATCCTCGAAAAGAAAAGATACAGGCACGCCAAGAATCGCGGCGATTGCCTGCAACCGGCTGGCACCGACGCGATTCGTTCCCTTCTCATACTTCTGTATTTGCTGGAAAGTTATGCCTAGGGTTTCACCAAGCTTTTCCTGGCTCATCCCGAGCATATTTCTTCGAAGACGAATCCGGCTGCCCACATGCACATCGGTCGGGTTCGGCTTTTTCTTATTTTCTCTGCCGTTCATTTTTTCCTCACCGCTGCGGGGCGTTGCAACCACCCCCGCAGCCATATGCAATTATAATATATATACCGCTTGTATACCGCGCTCAAGCTGACGCAAAGCGACGCCGGGTCATGGAAACCAGGGCAAAGAGGCCGAACAGTCCGATAATTGTCAGTCCTACGACTTTTCTCGAAAGAACATCGCTGGCGGCCCGCGTCGGTACCGGCAGTTGCACGTCGAAAAAGCCGCGGGCACCAATTGCGAAAGCGTCGAGAAGGCGGCCATGGGAATCGATGGCTCCTGAAATGCCTGTGTTTGCAGCACGAACCAAAGGCAGCCCTGTCTCAATAGCTCGGACCTGCGCCTGCCGGAAATGCTGGTACGGCCCCGGCGTGTCCCCAAACCACGCGTCGTTGGTGACATTCACAATAATATCTGTTGACGTTACGTCAACCGCCACTTCGTCTGGGAAAATAATTTCATAGCAAATAAAGGCCGAAGCCGAGAGGCCGCCCGGTACGGCCAATTTTGGACGCAGGCTGCCTGCCTGGAAATTCATCGGACCGGCAACGATTTGCTCAAGTCCGAAGCGCTCGAACACCTCCGAGAACGGCAGATATTCGCCAAAGGGAACCAGATGAACCTTGTCAACCGCGCCGACGATCTCGCCGCCGGCGTCGATCGCCACGACAGCGTTGTAATAACGGTCATTCCGCTGTGCCGCGGCACCTTCGGCCCGCACAGCGCCGGCAAGCAGCATCTGATCGTCGGTAAGCATGGCACCGATGGCCGCAAGCGCATCAGGCCGCTCGGTGAACAGGAACGGCACCGAGGTCTCCGGCCAGACGATCAGTTGTGGCTTGCCCTGGCCGGCAGCCGGCGGCTCGGCACTGAAGCGCATCAGGTCGGCGAACATGGCGTCGGCCTCGGACGGATCCCATTTTTCCGACATCAGCACGGAGGGTTGGACGACGCGGACCAGCAGCTTGCGCGTGTCGGCCGGCTCAGGTTGAGAGAGCCTATACATGCCGTAGCCGGCGTGCAGCAGGCAGAGGAGCAAGGCGATCGCAATGCCCAGACGCCTGTGACGCGAACCGGACAGCAGCGCCGGCGCGGCAAACACGAAAACGGCGAGCGCGTTCATGCCGGTCATGCCGGTCAACCACACGCTTTGCATGAGCACCGGCACCGGCATCGCCGCGTAGCCAATGGCATTCCACGGGAAACCCGTCAGCACGAATGAGCGCAGCCACTCGGCCAGGCCAAAACCAAAGGCAAGGGCGAGGATGCGCCCTATGCCGTCGCTCCACAACAGACGCGCCAGCGCGGCGGCGAAGCCGTAAAACATCGCCAGAACGAGCGGGACACCCAAAACCGCCAAGGGCAGCGCCCACGCGAAGCTCTCCGCCTCGACCAGCAGCGCACCGCCGATCCACCAGACTCCGGCCAGAAAATAGCCGAAACCGAACCACCAGCCGACGGCGAAAGCCGGGCGGAAGCAACTCAGCCAGGTGCGGCCGGGAGCAGGTGTCGTGCCGTCGAGCAGCCAGACGAGGAGCGGAAAAGAAACGAAGCCGACTGCGATGAAGTCGTAAGGCGCCTGCGCCAACACCACCAAGGCGCCGGCCAGAAAGGCTACCAAGGCGCGGCGCCACCCCCACAGCAAGATAATACGCCCAGCAAGGCGCTCCATGCGGGCTCCCCGTCGCGAATCACCCCACACAGATTTACCAGCACGGCCACCATTCGCGAAACCCGTCATCCTCCTCAACGCGAAGGCCTTCAAGGCAACGCAACACGGCCGCTTGGTGGTACCAGGCAACGGGCGCTCCCCGCGGACGAGACGTTCCGAGCATGTAGCGTAAGCTTTCCATTACCTTATTGAGAGCTAACGTTCCGTCTTTCTCACCGGACGACCCGACCACCTTCGACCTGAAAGAACTGAGCCTTTCCTTCCAGCGTGGAAAACAATTGGCGCTCCGTGCCGGTCATGAACGTCTGACAACCGATATCGTCAAGGATTTCGAAGAGGGCAGCCCGGCGGCGCTGATCCAGATGGGCGGCAATCTCGTCGAACAGCACCAGCGGAACCTGGCTCGACACTTCCCCCGCAAGCCGGGCATGCGACAGCACCATGCCGACAAGTAGTGCCTTCTGCTCCCCGGTCGAGCAATATTCCGCCGGCATGTCCTTGCCGAGATGGCGAACCAGGAGATCCGACCGGTGCGGACCTTCAAGCGTACGACCGGCCGCCCGGTCGCGCGGACGGCTGCCGGAAAGTACTTGCCGATAATCCTCTTCCACGTCTGTGGCCGAACGCCGAGAGACCTCTTCCTCAAGCCTTCCGGCAAGCGTCAGATCGGCTTGCGGAAACGGCCCCGCGTCCGGCAGACGCCTGACCATCGCGACCAGCAGCTTCAGCAGTTCGACCCTTGCAGCGGCAATGGCCACCCCGGTTTCCGCCATTTGCGCCTCGATCGCGGAAAACCAGCGATCATCCAGCGCGCCATCGGTAAGCAATCGGTTACGCCCGCGCATCGCTTTTTCGTATTCCAGGGCGCGCTGACCGTGGCCGGGGTCGATCGCCAGGACCATGCGATCAAGGAAACGCCGGCGGTCCGCGGCCGGACCGGTGAACAGGGCGTCCATGGCGGGCGTCAGCCAGACGACCCGCAGCCACTCGAGCAAGGCATCGGCGGATTTTGCGGGAGCGCCGTTGATACGGATGCGGCGGCCGGCCTCGGCGGCACCGGCGGTTCCGGTGCCGATCTCGAAAGTACCGGACGGACTGTCGAGCGTGGCGTGCACCGCAAAACCGCCGGCACTGCCATCGCGAGCGATCTCGTCATAGGTGGCGCGGCGCAGGCCACGCCCCGGCGCCAGCAGCGAGATCGCCTCCAGCAGATTGGTCTTGCCGGCGCCATTGTCGCCGACAAACACTGCCGGACCGGGATCAAGCGGCAGGTCGAGCGCCTCGTAGTTGCGGAAGTCGACGAGCCGAAGCCTGATCAGGCGGACCCGCGCCGGCTGGGCCGACATGGTTTCGATAGACGCCGCCGCCTCAAACCCGCATCGGCATCAGCACGTACAGCGTATCCTCGTCGGCGGTATCGTGGATCAAGGTCGGCGAGCCGGCATCGGCCAGCATGAAACGCGCATTCTCGCCGCTGAGCTGAGCCGCGACGTCGAGCAGATATTTTGCGTTGAAGCCTATGTCCATCGGGTCCGACGCGTAGTCGGCGGCAAGTTCTTCGGTGGCGCTGCCGGAATCCGGGTTGTTGACGGCGAGTGTGACCTGCCCGTCGCCGATCGACAGCTTGACCGCACGGCCGCGCTCCGACGACACGGTCGAGACTCGGTCGACGGCGCGCGCGAAGGTTTCGCGGTCGATCACCAGCCGCTTGTCGTTGCCGGTGGGGATAACGCGCTGGTAATCGGGAAAAGTGCCGTCGATCAGCTTGGAGGTGAGCACGATGCCGCCGATGGTGAAGCGGATTTTCGTCTCGGACAGCTCGGTCACGACCGCCACGTCCGGCTGGTCGACCAGCTTCTGCAGTTCGCTCACGGTCTTGCGCGGCACGATGATGCCCGGCATTCCCTCGGTTCCGGCGGGCGCATCCATCTCCGCCCGCGCCAGCCGGTGACCATCGGTCGCCACGGAGCGCAGCTTCAGCTTGCCGCCCACTTCAACGGCATGCAGGTAGATACCGTTGAGATAATAACGGGTCTCCTCGGTCGAGATCGCGAACTGGGTCTTGTCGACCAGCTTCTTCAACGCCACCGCGTCCATGCGGAAGATGTGCGAGAACGAACCGGCCGTGAGCTGCGGGAAATCGGACTGCGGCAGGCACTGCAGGCGGAAGCTGGAGCGCCCGGCGACCACCGTCATGGCGTTACCATCGTCGTCGGTGCGGAGCATTACCTCAGCACCTTCGGGCAGCTTGCGCACAATCTCGTAGAGCAGGTGCGCCGGCACCGTCGTCCCGCCGGCCTGCTCCACCTGCGCCGGCGTTGCCTCGGTGATCTCGAGATCAAGATCCGTCGCTTTCATCTCCAGGCTCGAACCCTCCGTCGCCAGCATGACGTTGGACAGGATCGGGATGGTGTTTCGGCGCTCGACCACACGATGAACGTGGTTGAGCGACTTGAGGAGGTTGGAGCGTTCCAGAATTACGCGCATGACGAACAGGCTCGAATAGCTTGACAACGGAAAGTCGGCGGAACGGTCCCGAACCACCCGACTTTGGCGGGTTTCACCTGCAACTGACAGCAAAAGCCCTACGAAGGCAAGCCCGCGCAACGGCTCGATAACCGTCACGCGGGCCCTGTGCACAAGCGTTGCGCCGGACGGACCGGCGCCACTGAAATCCAGTGTTCAAGCCTGATCGCTGATCAGCCGGCGCAGCAGCTCCAGTTCCTGCGCCAGCGAATTGTCGCCGACCGACAGGTCCTCGATCTTGCGGACGGCGTGCAGCACCGTCGTATGGTCGCGGCCGCCGAATCTGCGGCCTATTTCCGGCAACGAGCGCGGTGTCATCACCTTTGCGAGATACATGGCGATCTGCCGTGGCTTGACGATGGTGCGGGTGCGCCGGTTCGACAAAAGCTCCGTCTTCGAGACGTTGTAGTGACGTGCGACAATGCGCTGTATGTCCTCGATGCGCGGCCGCTTCGGCTCGCCGGATCGATACATGTGGCGCAGGATGTCGTCGATGCGGTCGATGGTTATGCGCGGCTCGAAGCTCTGCCGGAAAAGGAGCTGGTTGAAAGCGCCTTCCAGTTCGCGGCCGCTGCCTGTCACCGCGCGAGCGATGTGGTCGAGAATGTCGTCACCAATCTCGACGGAAGCATCTTCCATCTTGGCCGCCGCAAGGCGCAGCTTCAGCATGCCGAGCCGCATGGCGTAGTCGGGCGTAGACATTTCCAGCGCCACGCCACCATTGAGCCGAGAGCGGACACGCGGTTCCAGCGATTCCAGCTCTGCTGGCGGCCTGTCCGCCGCGACAACGACCTGTTTGGCGCTGTCCAGCAGCATGTTGATCAGGTGGCAGAACTCGTTCTGGATCGATTTGCCTTGCAGGAACTGCATGTCATCGATGATGAGCAGGTCGATGTCGCGAAGTTGCTCCTTCAGCGTCAGTGCGTTGTTGTCGCGGATCGCAGTGGCGAAGCGCCACATGAAATACTCCGCCGTCAGGTAGACGACGCGCGACTTGCCGTTCTGGCGGACGGCCTCGGCGGCGATCGCCTGCAGGAGATGTGTCTTGCCAAGGCCGACCGACGCATGAAGGAACAGCGGATTGAAGCGCGACGCCTGCTCGGCGACGGCCTTCGCGGCCGCCAGCGCTACGCGGTTGGACGGCCCCTCGACGAAGGACTCGAACGTGTAGCGCGGATCGAGCGGCGAGCCGAGCACGCTGCTCCTTGTTTCGCCCTCCGCGGCAATCGGGCGCTTGGCGACGTCTCGCAGGGCGGGAGCCGCAGTGGTTCCCGCAGACAAGGCCGAGTGAATCTGCCGTGCCGCCTTGCGCGGCGCACGCGCTTCGGCATCGGCCCCCGGACGTGCCGAACGGGTCGCGGTTCGGACGATGAACTCGACCTTCAGCACGCTGGGGTCTTCCTGCTTCCAGATTTCGGTAACGAGATCGAGATAGTGGCCGTTGATCCAGGAGCGCAGGAACGCGGTCGGCACAGAGATGCGCACCATCCCCTTGGTGGCCTCGGCAAGCTTCATGCGGCCGAACCAGCTCGAAAAGACTTCGCCGCCCAGCCGGGCCTTGAGCTGTATCTTGACGCGTTCGAACAGGCCGTCCGTGCCATCAGCCGCCATGCTTGCTTCCTCGACCACATTAACCGGGAAAAGAAAGCCGCCCTTGGCCTCCCCCTCGACGCCGCCTTGCATGTTGTCCACCTCGTCTTTCCTTCTCCAGCTTCGAGCGGGCCGCCCACCCGCGCAAATGACGTTCAGCGGGCCCGCACCACCGCTGCGCGGACCACGCCCTCCGATATGCCAAACAGGTGCTGATGAACAAACGCCGCACCACACCGAGGCAACAAGCACCTCGCTCCGGCCGAACAGCCGAAGTGAACTGCCACACAAACGCCTTGTTACCCCACTCGCCCCTTCGATCGACAACACGCGCACGTCCGCAATCACGGAACAGGTCCGTGTTATGCATCCCGCCGCTTCTGCTAGGATTGGCTGGCCGCAGGCCTCGTCTTATCGATGGCCGGACTTTACAGAAGGGGAGCCATCCACTGCAAGGGACGTGATAACTGTTTTTTAAGCTTTGCCGGCAACGAAACTGCCGAAGTCGAGCCTCTTTCCAGGCAGGCGCGCGAACCAAAACCTTGTGATTCAAAACGATTCCCGAAACGGGACGGAAACAAGCGCGCCGACGAAATATTTTCAAATTTTCTGCTTGACAAAAAGATGCGCAGGGAACGCCGGGAGCGGCCTTGCGCACCCTGTGGATAACATCCACTCAATCCATTGAAATGCATCGATAAATTCGATCCGTATCTTTTGTTTCTGGTAAGTGCGGAGGACGAGGATGCGCCCTCCCGGACATGCCGCAGGGTAAGCCTCAGCACAACAAAGGCGCGAGCCGACAATTCACGCTCGGCAAACAAAAAAACCCGGCCGCAACGGCCGGGTTTCACCCACGGAAATAAGTTTTGGATGTCAGGCCGACAAGGCCTTGACGCGCTGCGCGAGGCGCGAAACCTTTCGCGACGCGGTATTGCCGTGCAGCACGCCCTTGCTGGCAGCGCGCATCAGCTCCGGCTGAGCCAGATGGAACGCCGTCTCGGCGGCGGCCTTATCGCCGGCCGCCAGGGCCTCTTCCACCTTGCGCACGAAAGTGCGGACGCGCGAGCGACGGTTCTTGTTCACCGCCGCGCGGCGCTCGATCTTGCGCGCCGCTTTCTTGGCCGAGGAGGTGTTGGCCATGATGCCTCTCTTAGCTCGATGATGGCGTCTGGAACACTATCGTCCAGACACAAAAAAAACCGGGCAGCCAAAGGCCACCCCGACTTGGCGCGGCTTATAGACAAGCTTTCCGCATCCGTCAATGCGATTTCGGATGCGGTGCGTGGCCGCGGGTACTCCTGTTTTGGGCGCTTTTCCGAACAGCCTCCACCTTTTCGGGAGTATGCCTAGCGGTTCTGGAAATTGGCCGAGCGCTTTTCGGCGAACGCGGCCATACCTTCCTTCTGGTCCTCGAAGGCAAACAGCGAATGGAACAGCCGCCGCTCGAAACGCAGGCCTTCGGCCAGCGTCGTCTCGTAGGAACGGTTGACCGCCTCCTTGGCCATCATCACGGCCGGCAGCGAGAAATCGGCGATCTTGGCGGCGGCCTTCATCGCCTCCTCGATCAGGTCGCCTGCCGGTACGATACGCGATACCAGACCGCAACGTTCGGCCTCGGCGGCGTCCATCATGCGGCCGGTGAGGCACATGTCCATCGCCTTTGACTTGCCGACGAAGCGGGTGAGCCGCTGCGAGCCGCCCATGCCGGGAATGACGCCGAGGGTGATCTCAGGCTGGCCGAACTTGGCGGTGTCGGCGGCGATGATGAAATCGCACATCATGGCAAGTTCGCAGCCGCCGCCGAGCGCATATCCGGCGACCGCCGCGATGACGGGCTTGCGCAGGCGCGCAAATTCCTCCCAGCCCGCGAAGAAGTCGGCGAGATACATCTCGATATAGGTCCTTGCCTGCATCTCCTTGATGTCGGCGCCGGCGGCGAAGGCCTTCTCGGAACCGGTCAGCACGACCGCGCCGATCTTGGCATCCGCCTCGAACACACGCATCACGTCGAGCAACTCGACGAGGACCTGGCCGTTGAGGGCGTTGAGCGCCTTCGGCCGGTTGAGGGTGACGAGACCAACCTTGCCACGCGTTTCAACCAAAATCGTTTCGTATGCCATTCGAACCTCTCCTCGCTTGTCCCGACGGGTTAGCTACTTCTGGCAGGTCCGGCAATAGAAGGTCGACCGGCCCGATTGCACGAAACGTTCGATATGGCCGCGGCAGCCCGGCTTGGGACAAGGCTCGCCCTCGCGATCATAGACCGAGAAGGAATGCTGGAAATAACCGAGCGTGCCGTCGGTGCGGATATGGTCGCGCAGCGAGGAGCCGCCGGCTTCGATCGCCTCGGCGATCACGGCGCGGATCGCCGAGGCAAGCGCTTCGCTCGCCGCCACAGCCTGCTTGCCGCGGCCGGCGATCGTACCTGCGGCGCGCGACGGTGAGAGACCAGCCCGCCACAACGCCTCGCACACATAGATGTTGCCGAGCCCGGCGATGGTGTGCTGGTCGAGCAGAGCGGCCTTCAACGGCGCGACGCGGTCGCGCAGCAGTTCGCGCAGCATGGCGCCGTCGAGCGCGTTGCCGGTCGGCTCGGGGCCAAGCTCGGCCAGCATCGGATGGTTGCTCAGGCCGTCTTCGGCAAACAGCATGAAGCCGAAACGGCGCGGGTCGTTGTAGATCACCCGCGCCGGCGGCTGTCCGCCGCCTTCGAGATGGAAGACGACGTGATCGTGCTGCGCCGCCTTCGAGCGCTCGTGGTGGAACAGGCCGGGCGTCGCCGGATCGGCGTCGTCCTGCTCGACACGGAACGAACCGGACATGCCGAGGTGGCAGATCAGCGCAGGCGCGTCCTCGAGTTCGACCAGCAGATATTTTGCGCGCCGTCCGAGCGCGACGATACGCTTGCCGGCAAGGCGCTCGGCGAAACGCTGCGGGAACGGGAAACGCAGGTCCTTGCGGCGCAGTTCGACCCGGGCCAGGCGGGCACCCTCCATCACCGGCTGCAGGCCACGCCGGACCGTTTCGACTTCCGGCAATTCAGGCATGTTTGGCAATCGTCTCGGCGAAAGGGGTTCCGTGCCGGCCCTGCGGCAGGCCGAGATGCGTTGCGACGGTCTCGCCGATATCGGCATAGGTCGAGCGCAGGCCGACCGCGCCGCCGCGGCCGCCGGCGAGCATGCCGAAGACCGGCACGCGTTCGCGCGTGTGGTCGGTGCCGTGCCAGGTCGGATCGCAGCCGTGGTCGGCGGTGAGCAGCAACAGGTCGCCCGGCCGCAATCTTGCCAGCGCGTCGGGCAGGCGGCGGTCGAATGCCTCCAGCGCCGCCGCATAGCCGGCGACGTCGCGCCGGTGGCCGAAATTGGTGTCGAAGTCAACGAAGTTGGCGAAGATCAGATCGCCGTCGGCGGCCTCGTCCATCGCGTCAAGCGTCCTGTCGAACAGCGGCAGATTGCCGGACGCCTTGCGGATATCGCCGACGCCGCGATGAGCGAAGATATCGCCGATCTTGCCCATGCCGATGACCTTGCCGCCACGCTGGGTGATCCGGTCGAGGATGGTCGGCTCGGGCGGCGGCACGGCATAGTCGCGGCGGTTGGCGGTGCGCTCGAAGGTGGCGCGTGTTTCTCCGACGAAGGGGCGGGCGATGACGCGGCCGATGTTCAGGGGGTCGACCAGCCGGCGCACGATGGCGCACAAGTCGTAGAGCCGCTGCAGACCGAAATGCTGCTCGTGCGCGGCGATCTGCAGGACCGAGTCCGCCGAAGTGTAGCAGATCGGCTTGCCGGTGCGGATGTGCTCTTCGCCGAAATCCTCGATTACCGTGGTACCGGCGGCATGGCGGTTGGCGAGGATGCCGGGCAGGTTGGCCTGCGCGATGATCGCCTCGGTGAGGTTCGCCGGAAACGCCGGCACGGTCTCCGGAAAATAGCCCCAGGCGAACGGCACCGGCACGCCGGCGATTTCCCAATGGCCGGTGATCGTGTCCTTGCCGATCGAGATTTCCTGCGCCGCGCCGTGAAAGGCGCCGCTGCGCAGCGCAGCGCCCGGAAATGGGTTCGCGCCGGCGGCGACACGCGCGGCTTCGCCGAGGCCGAGCGAAGCCATGGTCGGCAGCGCCAGCGGGCCGCTGCGCAGCCCGGGCTGGTCTGCCTTGCCGGCAGCGGCGGACTGGGCGATGTGGCCGAGCGTGTCGGCGCCGGCATCGCCAAACTGCGCCGCGTCCGGTGCGCCGCCCGCGCCGAAGGAGTCGAGAACGAACAGGAAGGCGCGTGCCATGGTCGGAGAAGCCTTGGTGGCGAAAACGACAAGACATAGGACCGCGCGTGGCGATTGGCAAATCCGGGCCTGAGCGCCGCGGGGCGATCGCTTCAGAGGCTTGCGCCGCCCGCACCCCAGCGCTCTTCCAGTGAAGGACCTCGCCAGGCATGCCGAGGCCAGGTTCTGTCGCATGGTCATTGTCCGAAAAGTCCGCGACTTTCTGCTTCGCCGACCTTCGGTCCGGGATCATGCTCCAGCGCGAAGCCATGCCAAGGCGATCCGCGGGGCTCGATTCGAGCATCCGCGGGCCGGCGGCCAGCCTCCTTCCGCCTGTCGCCGAGGGCGATCACGACGTGTCGGCG
>QFCS01001267.1_pt1 | contig 14742 bp, 11 predicted proteins | sample 3576561 | NCBI WGS metagenome assembly QFCS01 | reverse complement strand
GGTGCGCTCCTACATGGTGCGCTCCTCACTGGCCCTGGTCACCGCCTGAGGCTCGACCGCACCCGCCGCACCCGCGTACGACGAACGGCCCGCCCCCGGTTCCCCGGGGACGGGCCGTTCGCTCGTGTCGAGCAGTCGGGGCGCTCAGCGCTCCATGATCGCGACGACGCCCTGGCCGCCGGCCGCGCAGACCGAGATCAGGGCCCGGCCGCCACCGTTGGCCTGGAGCAGCTTGGCGGTGTTCGCCACGATCCGCCCGCCGGTCGCGGAGAACGGGTGGCCCGCGGCGAGCGAGGAGCCCTTGACGTTGAGCTTGTCGCGGTCGATCGAGCCCAGCGGGGCGTCGAGGCCCAGTCGCTCCTTGGTGAACACCGGGCTCTCCCACGCCGCGAGCGTCGAGAGCACCTGCGAGGCGAATGCCTCGTGGATCTCGTAGAAGTCGAAGTCCTGCAGGGTCAGGCCGTTGCGCTCCAGCAGCCGCGGGACGGCGTACGCGGGCGCCATCAGCAGGCCCTCGGCGCCGTTGACGAAGTCGACGGCGGCGACCTCGGAGTCGACGAACCACGCCAGCGGCTCCAGGCCGTGCTCCTGCGCCCACTCCTCCGAGCCGAGCAGCACCGCGGAGGCACCGTCGGTCAACGGCGTCGAGTTCGCGGCGGTCATCGTGGCCGCCTCGCCCTTGCCGAAGACGGGCTTGAGCTTCGCGAGCTTCTCCAGCGAGGAGTCGGCGCGCAGGTTGTTGTCGCGCTCCAGGCCGCGGAACGGCGTGATCAGGTCGTCCTGCCAGCCCTCGTCGTACGACGCGGCGAGGTGGTGGTGGGAGGCGACGGCCAGCTCGTCCTGGGCCTCGCGGGTGATCTGCCACTCCAGCGCGGTCAGCGCCTGGTGCTCGCCCATGGACAGTCTGGTGCGGGGCTCGCCGTTCGAGGGGATGGCGAGGCCGATGTCCCCGGGGCGGATGGTCGCGAGGATCGCGAGCCGGTCCTTGGCGGAGCGGGCGTTGTTGAGCTGGATCAGCTTCTTGCGCAGCTTCTCGCCGATGGCGATGGGCGCGTCGGAGGTGGTGTCGACGCCGCCGCCGATGCCGGACTCGATCTGCCCGAGCTTGATCTTGTTGGCGATGTAGTTAATCGCCTGCAGGCCGGTGCCGCAGGCCTGCTGGAGGTCGACCGCGGCGGTCTCGGGCGCGAAGCGGGTGCTGAGGACGGACTCGCGAACCAGGTTGAAGTCGCGGCTGTGCTTGAGGACGGCGCCGCCGGCGACCTCGCCGAGACGTTCCCCCTCCAGCCCGTAGCGGGCGACCAGGCCGTCGAGTGCGGCGGTCAGCATCTCCTGGTTGGAGGCGGTGGCGTAGGCGCCGTTGGAGCGGGCGAACGGGATGCGGTTACCGCCGAGTACGGCGGCCCGACGAACAGTGGTGGCCATGGTTCCTATCCTCACGCGGTAGCGGCCTCAGCAGAACGCTTTGAGTGCCAGATCACGAAATGTGGACTCAGAGTTACACATCTAGTTACATATCGTACGAGCGGGCCTGCCCGTGGACCAACCTTCCAGCGTTTCGACCTCGTGGAAAGCGAGAGGTGCAGCGGCACATGAGTGACAAGTACCAGGGCTTCGTGAGCTCTCCGATCGGCAAGATCCTCGTCAAGAACCTCGGTCTCCCCAACCCGGTGGAGCTCGACCGCTACCGCGACGGCGACCCGCTCGTCCAGGGCACCGTGCTCGTCGGCGGCACCGGCCGCCTCGCCGAGTCGCTGCCCGGACTCCTCGACCTCCTCGGCGTCGCCTCCACCACCACCCTCGAGGACGGCGAGAAGGCCAAGGGCATCGTGTTCGACGCCAGCGGCCTGAAGGACGCCGCCGACCTCGTCGCGCTGCGCGACTTCTTCACTCCCGTGCTCCGCAGCCTGCAGTCCTGCGCCCGGGTCGTGGTGATCGGCACCCCGCCCGAGCAGACCAAGGGCGCCGAGCGCATCGCCCAGCGCGCGCTCGAGGGCTTCACCCGCAGCCTCGGCAAGGAGATCGGCCGCGGCGGCACCGTCCAGCTGGTGTACGTCGCCGAGGGCCAGGAGGCCGCCGCGACCAGCACGCTGGGCTTCCTGCTGTCCCCCAAGTCCGCCTATGTCTCCGGCCAGGTCGTCCGCATCGGCGCCCACGGCCCCGCCACCACGACGGTCGTCGACGACTGGACCAAGCCGCTCGCCGGAAAGGTCGCGCTCGTCACCGGCGCCAGCCGGGGCATCGGCGAGGCCATCGCCCGCGTGCTGCACCGCGACGGCGCGACGGTGGTCGGGGTCGACGTACCGCAGGCCGCCAGCGACCTGCAGAGGCTCATGGGCGAGCTCGACGGCGACTGGCTCACCCTCGACATCACCGGCAAGGACGCGCCGCAGCGCATCGCGCACCACCTCGCGGAGAAGCACGGCGGCGTCGACGTCGTCGTCCACAACGCCGGCATCACCCGCGACCGCAAGCTCGCCAACATGGCGCCCAACGACAAGGGCGACCGGTGGACGTCGGTCATCGCGGTCAATCTGAGCGCCCCCGAGCTGATCACCCGCGAGCTGCTCGACCAGGGCGTCGTCAACGCCGGCGGCTCGATCGTCGGCGTCGCCTCGATCGCCGGCATCGCCGGCAACGTCGGCCAGACCAACTACGCCGCCTCCAAGGCCGGCGTCATCGGCTTCGTCGACAGCCTCGCCGACGAGCTCGAGGACGGCATCACCGTCAACGCCGTCGCGCCCGGCTTCATCATCACCCAGATGACCGCCGCCGTTCCGTTCGCCACCCGCGAGGTCGGCCAGCGCCTCAACGCCATGTCCCAGGGCGGCCTGCCCGTCGACGTCGCCGAGACGATCGCCTGGTACGCCAACCCCGCGTCGTCGGCCGTCAACGGCAATGTCGTGCGGGTCTGCGGCCAGATGATGCTGGGAGCCTGACATGGCGCTGCCCGTGATGCTGAAGGCCGCGCTGCCCGCGGTCCCCGGCCTCAACCAGCTGCCCGGGATCAAGAAGACCGGCGGCACGCTGCCCGACCGAGAGCTGCGTCGCGACGACGTCCTCGTCGAGCGGTCCGCCGTCGACCGGTACGCCGCCGTGTGCGGCTTCCCGGTGCGCGACGTGGCACCGGTCCCGTACCTGCACATGCTCGCGTTCCCCCTGCACCTGCAGCTGATGACCGACGCGGCGTTCCCGTTCCCCGCGATCGGCTCGGTGCACCTGGAGAACACGATCCTCCAGCACCGTCCCGTCGGCGTCGGCGAGCGCGTCTCGCTCGCGCTGCGGGCCGCGGACCTGCGCGCCAGCACGAAGGGGCGGGCCTGGGACATGAACGTCACCGGCACCGTCGGCGACGAGGTCGTGTGGGAGTCCGTCTCGACGTACCTGAGGGTCGGCAAGGGTGACAAGGAAGGCGGCGACCCGGGCATGTCCCTGGCCGCCGTCGAGGCCAAGGGACCGGTGTGGAGCCTGGGCGGCGACCTGGGCCGGCGCTACGCCTCCGTGTCCGGCGACCACAACCCGATCCACCTCTACCCCCTGACCGCGAAGGCGCTGGGCTTCCCGCGCCACATCGCCCACGGCATGTGGAGCAAGGCACGCTGCATCGCCGCGCTGGAGAACCGCCTTCCCGACGCCGTACGGGTGGAGGTGGCGTTCAAGAAGCCGATCTTCCTGCCCGGCAAGGCGCAGTTCGGCGCCGACAGGTCCGCGACCGGCTACGACTTCACGCTGGTGAACCCGAAGACCGGCGCACCCCACCTGCTGGGCCGTACGACGGCGCTGTGACCGGCCTCGTCGCCGGGTCGGGATCCCCGACCCGGCGGCGCGAGGCTCAGGGAGCGGCCGGCGGCCGGGGCCGGATGAGCCCCTCCTGGGCCACGGTGGCGACCAGGGTGCCGTCCTGGGTGAAGATCCGGCCCAGCGCGAGACCACGCCCGCCGCTGGCCGAGGGCGACCACTGGTCGTAGAGCCACCACTCGTCGGCCCGGAAGGGCCGGTGGAACCAGATCGTGTGGTCCAGCGAGGCCATCTGGACCGCCGTCGGCGGGTGCTTCGGGTGCGCCGCCAGCGTCGCGCCGAGCAACGACACGTCGCTGGCATAGGTGAAGGTCGCCAGGTGCTCCATCGGGTCGTCGGAGAGCCGGCCGTCGACGCGGATCCACACCTGTGTACGCGAGGGGTGCAGCGGGTCGGGGTCCAGGCCGAAGGAGGAGTTGCCCAGCCAGCGCACGTCGAGCGCCGCCCACTCCTTGCTCAGCCCGTCGTCCGCGCCGCGCTCGGCCATCAGCGCCATCAGGTCCAGGCCCTCCTCCGGCGCCTTGACCTGGGGCATGACGTCCTGGTGGTCCAGGCCGTCCTCGTCGCGCTGGAAGTTCAGCGACTGGTAGTAGATCGGACGCCCGTGCTGGCGCGCCAGCACCCGGCGGGTCGCGAACGACTTGCCGTCGCGGATCCGCTCCACGTCGTAGATGATCGGCACGTTGTAGTCGCCGGGCAGCAGGAAGTACGAGTGCAGCGAGTGCACGCGGAAGCCCTCGTCGACGGTCCGCGAGGCTGCGATCAGGGCCTGTGCGGCCACCTGGCCGCCGTACACGCGCTGACGGATCGTCTCCGGCTGGCGGCCGCGGTACAGGTCGGTGTCGAGGTGCTCGAGGTCCAGCAGCGAAACCAGCTGCTCGGTGGCCTCCCCCATCTCCCGCTCGTCGCCGGCCTGTGCCGGCGGCACCGCGTAGCGGTCGGTCACGAACCTCCCCCGTTCTCCTCGGGCCCCTCCAGGCCGGCGAGGAACTGCTCGAACTGCCGCCCGATCTCCTCACCCGTCGGCAGCGGCTCGTCCTCGGCGAGCAGGTTGCTGCCCTCCGCCTCGGCCCGCGCGAAGGTGTCGTACTGCTGCTCCAGAGCGGTCACGACGTCCTGCACCTCGTCGTTCGCCGACAGGTAGCGGCCGATCTCCTCCTCCCGCTCCTCCGCCGACTCCCGCACCTCGGTGAGGTCGATCGTGAGACGCGCGGCCCGCTCGACCTGCTCCAGCAGCGCCAGCGAGGCACGCGGGTAGTCCAGCTGCGCCAGGTAGTGCGGCACATGCGCCACGAAGCCCTGTGCGTCGCGCCCCCACTCGCCCAGCCGGACCTCCAGCAGCGCCTGGGCGCTGCTCGGCACCCGCAGCTCGCCGCGCCACGGGCTGGTGCCCGTCAACAGGTCCGGGTTGTTGGCGTGGTGGGTGATCGCGATCGGCCGCGTGTGCGGCACCGCCATCGGCACCGACCCCATGGAGACCACCAGTGCCACCTCGAAGCGCTCGACGACCTCCAGCACGCCGCGGCAGAAGGACTCCCAACGGATGTCGGGCTCCGGTCCGTGCAGCAGCAGGTACGGCGACCCGCCGGTGTCGTGCAGCAGCCGGACCACCAGCCGGGGCGCCTCGTAGCCCTCGTAGTGGTCGCGCGCGAAGGTCAACGGAGGACGCCGGGCCCGATAGTCGTGCAGCTGGTCGACGTCGAAGGTCGCCACCACCACGCCCCCGCCCTCGGGCGAGGAGGCGCCGGTGCGCACGAGATGGCGGCAGGCCAGCGCTCCGGCGCTGCCGGCGTCGAGGAACCCGTCGAGCGCGACGACCAGGGGCAGTGCCTGCACGTCGTCGAGCTCGGGCACCTCGTCCACGATGTGCACCAGCCGTGGCGCCGGGGCAGGGGGCTGCGCAGATGAGCTCACGGGCACCAGCCTAGTGGCGAGGGCTCCGGGTCAGCCGCCGTAGGTGCTCGTCATCAGCACCACACCACGCTGGGCGAGCTGGGTCGGGGCGATGCCGAGCAGTTCGGGGACCACGGCCGCCGGGTCGCCCCCGTCGGCGAGGCGGTCGAGCAGGAGGAAGAGGACCTGCTCGCCGAAGACGCTCGCGACGTACTCGCAGACCCACCACGCGACGGCGTACCAGGCCTCGGCGTCGGCGCCGCCGAACTCCGCCTCACCCGGCAGGTCCCGCACCGTGGCGGCGACCTGGAGGGCCCGCGTGGGGGGCCGTCGCGGCACGTCGGGCATGGCCTGGACCGAGACGTACTCGGCGATCCCCTCGTTGATCCACAGCGGCGCGCCGCGCCCGCGGTCGCCGAGCGTGGCGTGGGTCAGCTCGTGGCGCACCAGCCGCGCCAGCACCGAGGCCTGCTGGTCGAGGACGCGCGGGTTCAGGGACACCCGGTACGACGCCACGCCGGTCGTCGCGTCGAGCGCGTCGACGGGCACGGCGATGGTGAGCCCGTCGGCCCGGTCGGGGTCGCCGACGGTCTGGCCGGCGAGGCCGCGCAGGAAGGCGGCGTCCTCGAGGACGTAGAGGACGACGCCGGTGCTCGCCGGCGTGTCGTCGGAGCCGACGACGCTGCGCACGTCGTAGCGGCCGGACGTCGCCGCGTCGATGACGGCGGCGGAGCGGGCGACGGTGCGGTCGTCGAAGATCCCGAGGACGCCCGGGCCCTGGGCGACCCGGATCGGCCCGAGGTCCCACGGCTGGGCGTTGCCCGGGTGGTCGCGCTCCCAGGTGGCGTCGGTGGTGGACGCCACGACGAGTCGGCGGCCGTTGGGCGAGGGGGTGAACCGGAACCTGTCGCGGGTCCGGGCGGGAGCGGCGTCGTACCCGTCGAGGCGCAGCTCGAGGGTCACCTCCGCCCAGTAGTCGTCGGTGCCGTCGACGGGAACGATGGTGTCGGTGTCGAGGGCGTAGGACAGCACGCCGACGGGCAGCTGGGCGATGTTGTCGAAGTAGGTCTGCTGCTCGGCGACGAGAGCGGCGTCGGACCGGTCGAGGTTGCGCCGGAAGCGCGCCGGGTTGTCGTTGCGCAGCGCGGCGGCGCGGGCATCGAGCGTCGCGTCGATCAGGGCGGCGACGTCGTCGTACCGATCGCCCGAGTAGGTCGGCGGCGGGTCGTCGCTGCAGGCGGCCAGCGGCACGAGGCCGAGCAGCAGCGCAGGGACCAGCGCACGGTGTGCGCGGCGGGCCGGTGGCCGGGGAGCGAGGTCAGCGCGGCCCGTCGACATCGAGGAGCGCCCGCCCTTCCGGCGCTGTCTCCGCGCTGATGTCGTGGAGGACGTCGAGGGCGATCTTCGCGGGGGTCAGGCCGACCCGTTCGAGGATCGCGGCGCGCTTGGCGTGGTCGAGGAACTCCTGCGGGATCCCGTGCAGGCGCACCGGGGTGCGGACGCCGGCCTCGGCCAGGGTCTGCAGGAGGACCGCGCCCACGCCGCCGACGACGCCGTTGTCCTCGATGGTGACGACGCGGCGGTGGTCGCGGGCCAGCTCGACGAGCGCGGGGTCGACGGGCTTCACCCAGCGGGGGTCGACGACGGTGACGCCGATGCCCTGGGCGACCAGGCGGGCCGCGACGTCGACGGCGACCGGGGCCATCGAGCCGACGGCCACCACGAGCACGTCGCGCTCCCCCTCACGCACCAGCACGTCGCAGCCACCGGCGCGGCCGATCGCCGGCACGTCCTCGGGAGGCGGGCCCTTCGGGAAGCGGACGACGGTCGGTGCGTCGGCGACCTCGACGGCCTCGTCCAGCAGCTCACGCATCCGGGTGACGTCGCGCGGGGCGGCCAGGCGCAGGCCCGGGACGACCTGGAGCAGGGACATGTCCCACATGCCGTTGTGGCTGGCGCCGTCGTCGCCGGTGACCCCGGAGCGGTCCAGCACGAAGGTGACCCCGCACCGGTGCAGCGCGACATCCATCAGGACCTGGTCGAAGGCCCGGTTGAGGAAGGTCGCGTAGACCGCGAAGACCGGGTGGAGGCCGCCGAGGGCCAGGCCCGCCGCGGAGGTCGCGGCGTGCTGCTCGGCGATGCCGACGTCGAAGGTCCGCTCGGGGAAGCGGGCCTGGAACGTGTCGAGACCCACCGGGTGCATCATCGCGGCGGTGATCGCGACCACGTCGGGGCGGCGCTCTCCGATGCCGACGATGTGGTCGGCGAAGTGGTCGGTCCAGATCGGGCCCTTGGGCTTCTCCGCTCCGGTCTGGACGTCGAACGGCCCCGGCGCGTGGAACTGGTCGGCCTCGTGACGCTCGGCGGGGTCGTAGCCGAAGCCCTTGCGGGTGATCGCGTGCACGATGACGGGCCCGCCGAAGCGCTTGGCCTGGCCCAGCGCCTGCTCCATCGCGGCGCGGTCGTGACCGTCCACGGGACCGACGTACTTGAGGCCGAGGTCCTCGAACAGCCCCTGCGGCGCCAGCGCGTCCTTGAGCCCCTTCTTCATGGCATGCAGCGCGTCGTACGCCGCCGCGCCGACACCCGGCACCGCGTTGAGACGGCGCTTGACCACGTCGAGGAGGTGCTCGTAGCGCGGGTTGGTGCGCAGGCTGGTCAGTGCGGTCGCGAGGCCGCCGATGGTGGGGGTGTAGGAGCGGCCGTTGTCGTTGACGACGATGACCAGGCGGCTGTCGTGCTGGATGGCGATGTTGTTCAGCGCCTCCCAGGCCATGCCGCCGGTGAGCGCGCCGTCGCCGATGACGGCGACCGTGTGACGATCCTCGCCGCGGATGCGGAAGGCCTTCGCGAGACCGTCGGCATAGCTCAGCGCCGTGGAGGCGTGCGAGTTCTCGACGATGTCGTGCGCCGACTCCGCCTGGCTCGGGTAGCCGCTCACCCCGCCCTCGCGCCGCAGCGTGTCGAAGGTGGCGGCACGCCCCGTGACGAGCTTGTGGACATAGGACTGGTGCCCGGTGTCGAAGACGATCTTGTCGGTCGGGGAGTCGAAGACGCGGTGGATCGCCAGCGTCAGCTCCACGACACCCAGGTTCGGCCCGAGGTGTCCGGAGTTCGTGGCGACCGTGCGGATCATCAGGTCGCGGATCTCGGCCGCGAGCTGGGTCAGCTCGTCCTCGGAGAGGCCCCGCAGGTCGCGCGGCTCGTGGATCTGGTCGAGGACAGGCATGGCGTCCAGTCTAGGACGTGGCCCGAGGGAACGCGGAAAGGTCGACGCGCGCCACCGCGGGCTCGTGCAGGCTGCCCAGCCACAGCACGCCGTCGTGCTCCCGCACCCCCGTCACCATGTGGTACGACGCCCCGTGCTCCTCCGGGCGGAGGTCGATGTCGTGCGCGAGACGCCCCGCGTCGTCGTACGCGACGGCGCGCACGGTCTGCTTCGGCTGGGGCTGCAGCCGGTCGGGCACCTTCGTCACCAGACGGCGCAGCGCCAGCGGAGCGCGCTGGAGCCGCTCGACGAGCGGGTCGACGGGGCTGGCGATGCTGATCCAGATGAGCCCGTCGGAGCCGCGGGCGATGTTGTCGGGGTAGCCGGGCAGGTCGGAGCAGAGGAGGTCACGGGTGCCCGCGCGGGGCCCGGTGATCCAGTGCCGCACGACGGTGCGCGCGCCGGTCTCGGCGACGCAGACGTAGTCCTCTGCCGCGGAGAGCGCGACGCCGTTGGCGAAGGCGAGGCCGTCGAGGACGACCGCGACGGTGCCGTCGGGGTCGCGGCGCAGCAGGCGTCCGGTGCGGGTGTCCTGGACGAAGTCGTCCTTCCACCGCTCGATCCCGAAGCGGGTCGAGGAGTCCGACCACCACAGCGTGCCGTCGGAGGCGATGGCGGCGTTGTTGCAGAACCGCATCACGATGCCGTCGACCCGGTCGGTGACCGTCTCGACCCCGCCGGTCGCGGGGTCGACCCACAGCAGGCCCCGATGGGCGTCGCAGACGAGCAGCCGGCCGTCGGGGGCGATCTCGATGCCGAGCGGGCGGCCGCCGGTGTGGGCGACGCGCTCCACGCTGGCGCCGTCGGGCGAGACGCGGAATACGGCACCGTCCTCGGTTCCGGTGTAGACGCTGCCGGCGTGCGGGCCGGAGGTGGCGACGACGACGTCCTCGGCGCCGGGGCCGGGCACGGGCAGGACGGTGAAGGTCATGGCGCGATCTCCTGGTAGCGCTCGGAGGCGAGGAGGGCCGGGAGGATCTCCCCCGCGGCCGCGGTCAGCGGAAGGTCCGCGACCTGCGCGGGCGGGACGAAGACGATCCGGCGTCCCTCCCCCACGACGATGTCGGCGTCGGTGACCTCGGTCGGCGCCACGTAGACCCGCACCGAGTCGTGGGTGCCGTAGGCCTCGTGGAAGACGCGGAACTCCCGCCACAGCGGGAGGGCGGGCCGCTCGAGGTGCAGTCCGGTCTCCTCGGCCAGCTCTCGGTAGGCGGCGTCGTCGGCGTCCTCCCCGTCGTCGACGTGTCCGCCGACGAACCCCCAGCGCTCGGGGTCGATGACGGGGTGCTCGTCTCGCTCCTGCAGCAGGATCCAGCCGCGGGGGTCGACGAGGACGATCGACGCGAAGCGGTGCATCCGGCCAACCTAGCGCCCCGGACGCCGCGACGGCCGGTCTCCACACGCGTGGAGACCGGCCGTCGTCGTACCGTCGGCTCAGCGGGTCACTTGGTGACCTTCACCTTCGCCTTCGCGGCCGCCTTGGCGGTCCAGGTGCCGTCACCGTTGTAGGTGGTGGTGACGGTCCAGGTGCCCTTGGCGAGCTTCGGCAGCTTCACCGTGGCGACGCCCTTGACGACCTTGGCGGTGACCGTCTTGGTCGCCTTGCCCTTCTTCAGCACGACCTTGACGGTGCCGGTCGCGGCGGCCAGGCCGCTCGGGACCGTGACGGTGACCTTCGCGGTCCCGGCCTTCTTGGAGGTCGGCTTCTTGGTGGCGGCGAAGGCGACCTTCGACGGTGCGGCCTTGGTGACGGTGTAGCTCACCTGCGACTGCGACGCGTTGAGGTTGCCCGTCCCGGCGTAGGCGAGCTTCGCCGAGTACTTGCCGACCGCCAGGTTCTTCGGCAGCGTGAAGGTGGCGGTGCCGCCCTGGACGGTCGCGGTCTGTGCGGCACCGGCGCCGGTCAGGGTGACCTGCCCGGCGATCGGGGCGGAGGGGCTGACCGGGCTGGTCACCTTGACGGTGAGCTTGCCGCCCTTGCCGTAGGTCACCGACGACGCCGTGGACTGGCTGATCGTGAGCGCCTTCGCGACGACCAGGCTCGACGAGGCGGAGCTCGACGAGGCGTAGGTGCCGTCACCGGCATAGGTGGCCGTCAGCGGGTAGGTGCCCGCAGGGACCGACGCCGGGATGGTGAAGGTGACCGAGCCGCCGGACAGCGTCGCGGTGAGCGCGCCGCCCGGGAGGCCGTTGAGGCTGACCGCGCCGGTGGCACCCGAGGTGACCGTCGCGGTGACCTGGCCGCCCGCGCCGTAGGTGAGGGTCGGCACCGTGCCCAGGGTCGTGGCGGACTGCTCCGCGACGACGTCGAGGGCCTGCACCTTCTCCGAGGCCTTCACCAGACCGCCGCCACCACCGGAGTACGCCGCACGGATCTCGTGGGCGCCGGAGCTGAGCGCGGGCACCTGCCCGGTCACCGTGGCGGTGCCGGTGCTGGTGACGTCGGCCTCGCCGATCTTGGTGTCGTCGACGTAGAGCGACACCGATCCGCCGAGGTTCGTGCTTCCGGTCAGCGGCGAGGTCTGCGCACTGGCGGTGCGATCGGAGTAGAAGCCGTCGAACTCGGAGGTCACGTCGACCTGGACCGAGACGTCGGTGGTCTCGCCGGCCGCGACGGAGGTCGGCAGGCCGGTCGCCGCCACCTCGCTCTCATAGCCGCCCGCGACCCGCGCGATGACGTCGCGGATATCGCGGATCGCCTCCTTGGCGAAGAAGCGCCGGTTCTGCAGCGAGTTCTGGCCGCTGGCGGCGCTCACGTTGACCGAGCCGCGCAGGCGGTCCGGGTTGCCCGCGTCGAACGTGTCGTCCTTGCCGAGGGTGAACCACCACTCGGTCATGTACTCGACGTTGCCGGCGTACTGCGGCGCGGCCGGGTTGCCGACCTCCGGGTTGGTCCAGTCGGAGCGGATCGCCTGATCGAGGACCGGGGCGTCCTGGCCGCCCTGCTCGTGGTCCTTGTTGTAGGACAGCAGGTGGCCGACCTGGATCTTGCGGGCCAGCTTCTCGCCGGTCGCCGGGTTCGCCGGGTCCGGGACGGTCCCGTCGGTGTAGTACTTCACGGGGCTGACGGACTGGATGCCCGTCTCCTCGGCGAGGATGCGGTACTGGGTCTGCGCGTTCGACAGCTTCTCGAGGATCTTGCCGTACAGGTGCGACGGGCGGGTCTGGCGCGCGGTGCCGCCGATCGTGCGGAAGGCGTTGTCGCGGATGTGCTTGTCCAGCGAGCCGCCGTTGCCGGTCGAGTCGAGCGAGAAGTCGAAGTTGTAGACCTTCTTGATGCCGTAGCGGCGGGCGTACTCGGCGGTCTGCTTGATGATCGCGGCGGTGTTGTGGCACCACGTGCCGCCGAAGAGGATCACGAAGTCGCCGTCGCTGTCGAGGATGTTCAGCAGCTCGGGGTAGGTGACGCTCTCGATGCGGAAGTCGTCCTCGTCGCCGTTGCTCAGGTCGTCGGCGGCGTTGAAGATGTCACCGCCGAAGCGGGCCCGGTTGGAGGTCTCGACCGCCGGGTCGGCGTTCTTGACGTAGCGCTCGTAGTGGCGCCGGTTGTGCTCGGTGCTCAGGAAGTCCCACTGGGTGTCAACGTCCAGCGTCGCCGAGTCGAGGACCCGCTTGACGTCCTGCTTGTACGCCGTCACCGCGGCCGGGGAGCCGAGGGCTCCCGGCGGGGTCACCAGTGCGTCGACGATGCGGGCGTTGTCGCCGCCGGCCGCGTCGTACACGAACAGGTAGGGGTGGACCTCGTCGACGCGCTGGTCGGGGCGGCTTGCGTCGTCCGCGAGCGTGAACGGCGTCTCCGCGTCCTTGCTCAGGTAGTTGGTGACCAGCCGCTCGCCGAGGTCGAGGAACTGGTCCTTGCCCGCGTTGTCGGCGCTGTAGGGGGCGTAGCCGGTCAGGTCGAAGACGCTGAGGTCCTCGCCGTCGAGGTTGGGGTCGAAGTTGTAGATCTTCTCGATGCCCTCGGCCTTGGCCACCTCGTCGATGTAGCCGATGGTGTCCTGGAGGTAGGAGTCCTCCGGGCCGCCGACGACGAACGCCCACTTGCCGGTGTTCTTCTTCAGCAGGTACTCGAACCGCTCGAAGGTCACCGTCTCGAAGACGCTGCCGGGTGCGAGCGCCGGGTACTTGTCGTCGAACCAGTCGACGGTGGCGCCCTTGGTCGCCTCGGGATAGTCGGTCGCGGCCGGGGCCGGGTCGTCGGCGCGTGCCGGGGAGGAGATCCCGAGCAGGGGCGACGCGGCGAGTGCGAAGACCGCACTCGTCGCCGCCGCGCGCCGCACAAAGGTGCGCGAGTTCATTGTTGTGCTCACTTTCTGCTGCCACCATGGGCAGACCGGAGGTGCCGACCGGAGGTCGGCCAGAGGTCGGCTGGGTATCGGGGGTGCTTCTGGACGCTGGGTTGCCGCACTACTTGGCAGAGCGGGGCGGCAACCCGGCACTCATCTCGGGCCGTCGGGGGAGGTCGTGCGCCTCACCCCGCCGCCGGGAGGCGGGCGGCCCCGAGACTCCGCGGGTCAGGACACACTCGGCACCACCTTGTGGGCGGCCGCGGCGGCGGGACGACGACGCCCGCGCAGCACGTGCCAGGCCAGCGACAGCGCACCGCCGCCGGCGAGGACGCCGAGGATCGCGAGGCCCGTGTGGGCGGGGACGGGGGCCGGCTCCTCGCCGGTCCGGGCGACGTCCTCGGTGGCCGCGGCGGTCTCGGCGACGGCGCCGTCACCGACGGTCACGGGCGTGCTGGAGACCTCGGCGCCCTCGAAGAGGACGACGACCGCGTGCTCGCCGGCCACGACGTTGGCCGGGACGACGACGTCCGCGGTGAAGCCGCCGTTGTCGTCGGTCGTGACCGTGCCGAGCGGGATCGGGTCGGAGTGCAGCTCCAGGGCGAAGCCCTCGATGCGCGGCGCGAACCCGGTACCGGTCACCGTGATGGCGGCGCCGGGCGCGACGTCGCCGGTCACCGTGACGGTTCCCTGCACGGTGGTCGGGTCGACGCCGACGACCACGGGCTCCGACGGCGGCGAGCCCGGCGACTCACCGGCCGCGTTCTTCGCCCAGACCGCGGCGCGGTACGAGCCCGGCTCCACGTTCTCGAAGACGTACTCGAAGGTCGTCGCCGGCACCTCGATGGCCTCCTGGCCGGTGAAGCGGAGCAGGTAGTTCGTGACCTGCTCGATCTCGGCGTTCGGCGAGGCCACCCAGGAGACGGTCACCTTCTTGCCGTCGACCTTCAGCGTGGGCGCCGCCAGGGCGCTCGGGGCACCGGGCACCGCGGCGACGGAGGCGCCGTCGGTCGGCGTGACGCCGACCCCCGTCGTACCGGTGCCCGTGGTGCCCGTGCCACCGGTGCCGGTGCCGGTGCCGGTGCCGCCGCCCGTGCTGCCGCCCGAGCCGCCCGAGCCGGAGCCCTTGCCGCCGCCGGAGCCGCCCGAGCCGGAGCCACCGGATCCGCCCGGGGTGGGCGTCGGGGTCGGGGTCGGCTTCGGGCTGTCGCCCTTGTAGCTGTAGCTGCCCGCCGGGTAGGAGGTCGAGCCGTTCTTGTTCGGGTAGATCGGGTGCTGGTTCTCGTCGAGCTCGCAGCCCTCGATCCACAGGCAGGTCACGTCGTCGAGGCAGGGGAACTCGTCGCCGCCGTCGACCCAGCCGTCGGCACGGGCCTGCGGCGCCGGCCCGAAGGCCAGCAGGAGGAGCGCGGTGGCCAGGGCCGTCGTGATCAGGGTCAACAGCCGGCGGATACGGCGGGGGGTCATGCGTTCACTCCTCGGGGGTCGGTGGTGATG
>QFCS01002154.1_pt1 | contig 14768 bp, 13 predicted proteins | sample 3576561 | NCBI WGS metagenome assembly QFCS01 | reverse complement strand
TTCCAGGCGTCCGGCCATGAATTCGAGTATGCCGACCAGCAACGGCGCCACGGGGCCACGATGCGCGTTCACCATGTCCGCCACGGTGCCGAGATTGGCGGCGACAGCCTGGCGCACGACCCCGCGGAACAGCGCCATCTTGTCTTCGAAGTAGAGGTAGATCGCCGCCTTCGACAGGCCGGCGCGTGCAGCCACGTCGTCGAGCCGGGTGGCGGCGAAGCCTTTCTCCACGAACAGCGTCAAGGCGGCGTCGATGATCTCGCCAGGCCGTTCGGCCGGTGCACGGCGCTGTCGTGGTCTTTTCATGCCATTATTACTAACCAGTCAGTTATTTATAGTCAAGAAGCCCCCAAGGAAGCGTGCCAAAACCGGCAAAATCCAACGAAACCAATGGCATGGTGGATGATGACGTTTCGTCGCCGATCCTTTCTCGCCGGAGCCCTCGTCGCAGGCTTTTCCCGATCCGCTGCCGCGCAGCTCCCGGAGGACGGCAAGTTGGAGAAGGTCGAGATCCTGCTCGACTGGAAGGCGCTGCCGACCTTTGCGGGCTTCTTCCTCGCGAAGGAGAAGGATGCCTTCGCGCGCCGCGGCCTCGATGTCACTTTCAGCGAGACCCAGGGCGCAATCACGTCCGCCGAGACGATCGGCCGTGGCGACCGATTCTGGATCGGATCTTCGAGCGGCATCGCGACGGCGATCGGCCGTTCCAAGGGAGTCCCGGTGAAGAGCCTGGCCGTCTACTACCCCAAGACACCGACGGTGGTCTTCAGCCGCAGCGAAGACCGCATCGGCCACCCCCGCGACCTCTACGGCAAGCGGCTCGGCCTGGTGCCGGGCAGCATCACCAACGAGGAATTCCGCGCCATGATCGCCGCCAACCGTCTCGACCGCGGCAAGATCAATGAGGTTACGGTCAACTGGGACAACTATGCCCTGATCGACAAGCAGGTGGATGCCCTTATCGATTACGATGAGATGGCACCTTCGGAAATGGTCGCCGAGGGACGCCGCATCACCATGATCCGGCTGAGCGACTTCGGCGTGCGCGCCTACAGCCTGAACCTGATCGTCAACGAGCAGGCGTGGGCCGATCCGGCACGGCGCGCCATCGCCCGCAAGGTCGCGGAAGCCGTGCAGGAAGGCTACAATTCGGTGAAGGAACGGCCGTTCGACGCCGCCGTCAGCTTCTCCAACATGTTCCCCCGCCTGCCGCCGCGCTACGTCGACCGCGCCATGGTGACGGTGGCCCAGCAGTTGTCCGGACCGCCCACGGGCATCCAGACCCGGGCCGGCTGGGAAGAGACCATCCAGACCCTGGAAGATCTCAAGCTGCTCGCAAAGCCGATCACCGTCGACGACGTCGCGATCTTCCTGTAGCGCGCCGCCACCATGCGGGCGCTATAGTCCGGCGATATCGGAAGGAACGACGCATGCAGGACCAGAAGATCTATGGCCGTCGCGAGGGCGCGGTAGGCCATCTCGTGTTCAACAATCCGGCCAAGCTCAATGCCGTGTCGCTCGACATGTGGGCCAGCTTTGCCGGCATCCTCGACGACTTCGCGAAGGACCCCGAGGTGCGCTGCGTCGTGGTGAGTGGCACCGGTGGCAAGGCCTTCGTGTCCGGTGCCGACATCTCCAAATTCGAGAGCGAGCGCGCCAACGCCGAAGCGCAGGAACGCTACGACGCGATCTCCAAGCAGGGCTACGAATCGCTCTATGAGTTCCCCAAGCCGACCATCGCCAAGATCACCGGCTACTGTATCGGCGGTGGCATGAATCTCGCAGCCTGCTGCGACCTGCGCTACTGCAACGAGGGCGCCCGCTTCGGCGTGCCTGCAGCAAAGCTCGGTCTGGGTTACGGCTTTCTGCGCATCGAACGGCTGTCGCGCATCATCGGCTTGTCGCGTGCCATGGAGTTCCTGTTCACGGCCAGGCAATATTCCGCCCAGGAAGCGTACGGCATGGGCCTTGTGAACGGCGTCGCCGCCGATGCGGAGATCGACGCGCTGGTCGGCACCGTCACCGAAGCGATCTCGCAGAACGCGCCGCTGACCATCTCGTTGGCCAAGGCCGCGGCGCGCGAGATCGCGAAGCCGGAATCGCAACAGGACCACCAGAAGCTCGACGCCATGGCGAAGGCCTGCTTCGACAGCGAGGACTACCAGGAAGGCCGCCGCGCCTTCATGGAAAAGCGCAAGCCGGCCTTCAAGGGACGGTAGCATCCGGAACGCGCGACTCCGGTCGCGCACCATGGTCGAGCAACGACAATCGCGCGCCGCTGGAATGGCGCGCTTCCCAGCGCGAGGAACCGCCCATGACCGCCCTGCCCCTGTCCCATATCTCCGTGCTGGATCTCACCGCGCATCGCGCCGGGCCGACGGCGGTGCGGCAGCTCGCCGACTGGGGCGCGCACGTCATCAAGATCGAACCACCGCCGTCCGATGGCGGCAAGACGGATTCGATGGGCGGCGCCCGGCACGGCTTCGATTTCCAGAACCTGCATCGCAACAAGAAGGCGATGACGCTCAACCTCAAGAGCCCGGAAGGCCACGCGATCTTCATGAAGCTCGCGGCCAAGACCGACGTCATCGTCGAGAACTACCGCTCCGACGTGAAGCATCGCCTCGGGATCGACTACGACGCCGTCGCCGCGATCAATCCGCGGGTCGTCTACGGTTCGATAGCCGGCTTCGGGCAGAGCGGGCCGGATGCCGCACGCCCCGGCGTTGACCAGATCGCGCAAGGCATGGGCGGCCTGATGTCGATCACGGGCGAGCCGGGCCGAGGTCCGATGCGCGTCGGCATCCCCATCGCCGACCTGACGTCGGGGCTTCTGCTGGCGCAGGCCATCATCCTCGCGCTCTACGACCGTGAACGTACGGGCAAGGGGCAATGGGTCCACACGTCGCTTATCGAGGCGCAGATCTTCATGCTCGACTTCCAGGCCGCCCGCTGGCTGATCAAGGGCGAAGTCGCCGGCCAAGCCGGCAACGACCATCCGACCAGCATCCCGACCGGCGTCTTTCCAACCAGCGACGGCCACATCAACATCGCCGCGTCGGGCAACAACCTGTGGAAGCGATGCTGCAATGCCCTAGGTGCGCCCGAGCTGCTGGAGCATCCCGAGCACGCGACCCCCGCCCTGCGCTCGCAGAACCGCAAGGCCTTGAACGAGCGCATCGCCGTCATCACCCGCACCAGGCTTTCGGCGCACTGGATCGCGGCGCTCAACAAGGCGGGCGTGCCCTGCGGTCCGATCAACAGCATCGACCAGACCTTCGCCGAGCCGCAGGTGCAGCATCTCGGCATCGCGCGGCCGGTGAAGCATCCCAGGCTCGGCGACATCAGGGTGGTCGGGCAGCCGATCAACCTGTCGGACGCGCCGCAGCCGGAGACGCTCGGACCCACGCCAGAACTAGGCGAGCACACCGAAGAGGTGCTGACTGAGCTGGGCTACGACCGCACCAGCATCGAAACCCTCAAGGCCGGCGGCGTGATCTGACGACGATCAGTCAGGCACGAATTCGCGCAAGGCCCTCAGGAAGGCTACCGGATGCTCGACCTGCGGCATCTGACCGGCTGCCGGGATAGTGACCAGACGGCTGTCGGCCAGGAGAGACCGCATGATCCGGGCGCTGCGGCGATCCAGCGGCGGCGACCTGTCGGCCTCCCCGAACAGCAGGAGAGTGGGTGCCCTGGGCGCCGGCAACGCGGCTTCCCCGGCAAGAAGGAGATCGATCATCGCGTCGACCTCGGCCGGCGAGAAATCGTCGAGCGCCCGCACGATCGCCTTGGGCGCATTGCGCCGATCATGGAAAGCCGCCCCCAGCGCAGCACTGCCATAGATGTTCCGCATGAAATGCGAACGGACCGCGCGCCGCAGCGCTGTCTTGCCCGCAAGCCAGCGGATCGCTGCATGATAGGCGGGCGGCGGATAGCCGTTGACCATGACGAGGCCTCGGCAGCGCGCGGGATGTTGGGCGGCGAAGCGCCAGGCAACGCTGGCACCGAAGGCATTGCCGACGATCGTCCCGCATCCGATGCCGAGGCTTTCAAACAACCCGTCGAGCCATGTCGCATAGGCACCGAACGACGGCAGCAGCGAGCCGGGCACACCGATGCCGGGCAGTTCCGGCGCCACGACGAGATGCGTGCGCGCGAGTTCGTCGGCGACACCTGACCAGTACGCCTCGGCCCCTGCCCAGGCGCCGTGCAGCAGTACGATGGTCTGGCCCTCGCCACCGATCCAGAAGCGGGCCGCGCCTCGGCCGAGCGGGATCGTCTGCAACTCCATCCGGCCTTCATAGCGGTTTGGGGGCAAGAAGCCATGCAGTCGCTACGATTGTCCTCCGGGCAGTGCCGGTTCAGAGTCCGCGCCCATTCGAGCAAGGGAGAGAAACGGCAATGGCACCGCGTCGAACGGCTTTGATCACCGGCAGCGGCCGCAACATCGGACGCGCATGCGCCTTCGGACTGGCCGAGGACGGCTTCAATGTCGTGGTCAACGGATCGGGCGATCGCGCAGCGTGCGAAGCGGTTGCCGCTGAATCGAGGAAATCCGGAGTCGAGGCAATGGTCGTCATGGCCGACGTCGGCCGTCCCGAGGACTGCCGGCGCATCGCCCTCGAAGCGATCGGCCGCTTTGGTGCCGTCGACGTGCTGATCAACAATGCCGCGCTACGGCCCGGAAAGTCCTTCCTCGAGATGAGCGATGACGACTGGCGGCGCGTCATCGCCGTCGATCTCGACGCCGCCGTATGGCTGGCACGCGCCTGCCTGCCCGGTATGCTGCAGAAGGGTTGGGGCCGCATCGTCAACTTCACTGGCATGAACGCCATTCACGGCTATGCCGGCCGGGCGCCCGTTTCCGTCGCCAAGCACGGCGTCTGGGGTCTCACCAAGGCGCTGGCCAAGGAATTCGGACCCAAGGGCGTCACGACCAACGCGATCTCGCCAGGTCCCATCGCGCCCGACAAGGACGACGAAGACGAGGCCTCCACGCACCATCGCCAGCAGTCGGTGGCGCGCGTGCCGCTCGGCCGCATGGGCACGCCGGCCGAGGTCGCCGCCGCCGCGCGCCTGCTGGTCTCCGAGGCCGGTGCCTACATCAATGGACAGATGATCCAGGTGAACGGCGGCGCCGAAACCTGAGGTCATCCACCGTAGAAGACGTTATCGCCGAGATCCTTCATCTCGAGGATGGCCGCATCGGGGCGGCCGGTCGGCGGCTTGTTGAGATGGGCGTCGACGACTTCGCCGACCACGATGTGATGGTCGCCCTGCTCGACGATCGTCGTGACCTTGCACTCCAATGCGCCCGGCGCTTCGACCAGCAAAGGCGCACCCGTCGTGCCCTTGCGATACGCCTGACCGCTCAGCTTGCCGTCGCTTACGTCGGCTGGCCGGAAGAAGGTGAAAGCCAAGCCCTTCTGGTCCTTGCCCAACATGTTCAGCGCGAAAGAGCGCGCCGCCTTGACGACTTGATAGGCACCAGAATCGGTCTTCACCCCGACCACGACCAGCGGCGGCGAGAAGGCTGTCTGCGTGACCCAGTTCACCGTCGCCGCCGCGATGTTGCCTTGGCCATCATCGGCCGTCAGCACATAGATCCCGTACGGGATCATGCGCAGCGTGGTCTTTTTCGAATCGGCATTCATCTCGCTCTCCTTCGGCTGTGCGCGGCGGGCGGCGGAATCTGAAACTCCCCTCCCGGCAGCCCGCGGCGCGTGACGATACCATCGCGTCGTACCATGCCGTCGAGATCAATCACCGAAATGCGGAACTGCGTCGGGCTCTCGGCCAACGGCCAGGTCGCCGAGATTGACTACTCCTTCGGCAGATCGATGCCGCCGACGATTCGGCCCCATCGCGCCACCTCCCGATCCACGAAGGCGGCGAACGCCTGGCGACTGTCGATCATCGCCTCGGCACCCTGTTCTGCCCAGATCCGCCTGACGTCGGGCTCGGCCAAGGCGGCCTGAACGGCCGCATGCAGCGTGTCGAGCGGCGCCTGCGGGGTCGCCTTGGGTGCGAACAGGCCGTACCAGGTGCTGACGTTGAAATCCGCCACGCCGGCCTCGCCGAACGTCGGAACGTCCGGCAGCACCGGTTCGCGACGCGGCGTCGCCACGGCGAGCGCGCGCAGGCGCCCCGACTGAACGTAGCCCGCCACAGTGCTGATCGGCGCGAAGGTCGCGTCGATCTGGCCCGACAGCATGTCCTGCAGTGCAAGGCCGCCGCCGCGATAGGGCACGTGGGTGAGCCGGATGCCTGTGCGCTGCTGCAGCAGCTCGATCGCGAGGTGTGGAACGGTGCCCAGCCCGGACGAACCGATGTTGATGACGTCAGGCGATTTGCGCGCCATTGCCAGAAAGGCGGCGAGGTCGCGCACGTCGATCTTGCCCGGATTAATGACCAGCGCCACAGGCACGGCGGCCATGCCGGAGACCGGCACGAAAGCGCGCATGAGATCGAAGCCCGAATCGGGGTAGACGATCGACGCAAAGGTCAGGCTGGGATTGACGACGAGCAAGGTGCAGCCGTCCGGCTGTGCGCGGGCTGCGATCATGCCGCCGATCGTGCCGCCCGCACCGCCACGGTTCTCGACCACGACCGGCTCGCCCAGCCTCTGACCGACAAACGCCGCGACCGGCCTCGCAAAGATGTCGTTGGAGCCGCCTGGGGGAAACGGCACGATCCAGTTCATGGGACGCGATGGAAAGCCAGCCGCATAGGCAGCGCTCGCTCCGGCCAAGGCTCCCAAGGACAGCAACCCGCTCAGCGCGGCCCGGCGTGCAATCATGATCGTCTACTCCAGCTGGATATTGGTGCTGCGCGCGATGTCGATCCAGCGCGCGGTGTCGGCTGCGACGAAGCGCGTGAAGTCAGCGCGGCTCTCGAGCTCGACGCGCGCCCCCAGCTCCGCCCACAGGCGCTTGGTCTTCTCTTCCGCCAGGGCCGCCTGCACGGCGCCGTGCAGGCGATCGAGAATCGCCTCCGGGGTCCTCTTGGGAGCAAACAACCCAAACCAGATCGGCACCCGGAAGTTGGCGAGCCCTGCCTCCTGCATGGTCGGAACGTCCGGCAACAGGGCCTCGCGTCGACGGCTGGCGACGCCCAGTGCGCGAAGCTTGCCGGAAGCGACCAGCCCCGCTGCGGCGTTCAGCACGACGAAGGCGGCGGCAATCTGACCGGCCAGCAGATCCTGCAGCATGGGAGCGCCGCCCCGATAGGGCACGTGATGAAGCTTGATGCCGGCGCGTTGCTCGAACATGCCGATGGCAAGGTGGATCACTGTTCCGAGGCCCGCCGAGCCGATGTCTATGTCCCCTGGATGCTTCTTCGCCGCCTCGATGAAGCCGGCGAGATCGCTAACATGAAGGCGTTCCGGATTGATCAGCAGCACGTAGGGCACGCGCGCCAATGCACTCACGGGGGCGAAGTCGCGACCGAAATCGAAACCCGCCTTGGGATAGATGATCGGCGCGTAGGTCAGGCCGGTATCGCCGACCAGCAGTGTGTAGCCGTCGGCCGGAGCGCGCGCGACGAGCGCCGTTCCAATCGTGCCTCCAGCCCCGCTCCTGTTGTCGATCACCATCGTCTGGCCGAGCCGATCGCCGACCGCCGCCGCGATCGGCCGCGCAAAGGCATCCGAGCCGCCGCCGGCAGGATATGGCACGACCCACGTCACCGGCTTCTCCGGCCAGCCCGCATCGTTTCGGGCATCGCTTCGGGCATCGGCCGTTCGCGTCCCGCCTGCGGCACCCGCCAGCAGCAGGCCGGTCATGGCGCTGCGTCTCGATAAGCATGTCATGGCATGAGCCGTCTTGCCCCCGGCCGCACACTAACGGGCGCCCCGCAGCCTGGCCACGCCCACGACGACGCGGGTCAGGGCTGCTGCCTACGCCACCGGCTACTCCACCGCGGGCAGCTCCAGCTTCGTCGCCTTGTCGCCGCCGATCACGACACTGAGCCGCGGCGGCCGGCCATGCGGCGTCTGCACGAAGTGATCGGCGTCGCCGCCGGCGATGGATAGCCGCAGACGGCTGCCCGCGGCGAAGCACCAGGCGATCGGCAGCAAGGCGAAACGCAGCAGCTGCGGCTGCCCTGCCGGCATGGGCCTGGCATCCTTGCGTGCGAAGGTCCGCCATGGCCAGGTCGTGCGGTAGTGACGCGGCGCCGGCGCCTCGGCGCGGTGAATGGCACGCAGTAACCCTTCCGTCACATAGCGTACCGTACCGTCGGCCTCGACTTCGGACAGATAGGCGAACACCGCCGCATCGGGCTCGCTCGACTCGAGCCACAGTGACACGACGGGATGGCCGGCGATCTCCAGCGGGGTGTCGAGCGGCGCGCTGGTGAGAGAGAACAGTGCCGCCTGCCGTTCCTGCCAGTCGGCATAGTAGGCCGTGGCATCGATGCCGGCGATGCGCTCGTAACGCGTCTGGACACCGGTGCCGAAGGTGAAGTCGGCCTGGAAGGACTCCCGTGCGGTCTCGGCCGGCGCAGCGGCCGCCAATGCATGATCGGCAGCGGCATAGAAACGGCGATTGCCGTGCACAGGAGGCCAGCTGTCCGCCGCCCGCCATTCCTCGGCGTGCATGGTGAAATAGTGGACGGGCTGTTCGTCCGCGAGCCCCGTATGGCGGCCGGCGAGATGCTGATCGAAGAAGCGGAGGACCTCGCCGAGTACCGGCAATTCGGGTTCGACCCGCGCGCGCCACGGCGAGGCGTTGACACGGGCGCCATGGTCCCATGGGCCAAGCATCACCCGGCGCTCGGCATTGGGCAGCGTCAGGAAGCGTGAAAGGGCGCCGTTGGCGTAACCCGCTCCATCCATCCAGCCCGAGATGGCATAGACCGCGACATCCCTGGGGATCTCGTCGAGATAGTGATAGGGGCTGAACGATGCGGGGCTGAAATCGGGATCGTAGGGCAGCGTGTCATCCCGGAAGCGGAACTCGCCGATGAAATCTGGCATGCGGAAGTTGGCCAGATGGCCCTTCACCGCCTCGCGCGCCAGCGTGCCGTCCGAATCGTCGTCGACCGGCATGGGCCCCTGAAGCGCGGGATCGGCGAAGTAGCTGAACTTGGCGCGGAGTTCCCGACGATCGTGGTCGAGCGCCAGCATCAGCTCGTCATAGACCTGTGCCAGCCGCTTGATGAGCAGGCCGCCGGGATAGTAGTTGTCGGTCCAGGTATCCCACACCGCAAACAGCGGCGCGATCGCCTTGACCGCCGGATGGCCGGTGCTCGCGAGGAAATCGCAGGCCGCTCCGAGATAGGAGATACCCGTCGCGCCGATGCGTCCGTCGCTCCAGGGCTGAGCGACGATCCAGTCGGCAATGGCGCGATAGTCCTCGCGCTCGCGCGGGCTGCGAAAGGAGTCGCGTGTGCCGAAGCTTGCCCCTGTGCCACGTGCATCGACCACCACCAGAGCGTAGCCTCGCGGCACGAACATTTCGCGATACTTCCAGGTATTCGGTGACGGCTCGACATTGCTTCCTGCGGCAACCTGGAAGCGGCGTACATAGGGGGTGAGGATCAGCACCGTCGGCCACCGCCGGCTGCCGTCGCCATCCGGCAGGATGACGTCCACGGCCAGCCGGCAGCCGTCCGTCACGGTCACGTACACCGAATGCAGCGTCCCAGCGCGATGCTCGGCCGGGCGCGCTGCGAGATACTGGCTGGGGGCCACCTTCCAGGCCGAACCGAGGTTGTCACGATCCGGCATCGTCTGTCCTTTCGCGATTGTGGATTCCACTGGCGGGGTTTTCGCAGGCAGCGTATCAGCGCTCCATCGGTCATACAAAGACCGTGGCTGGCTGGTGCATGAACCGATTCATCCCCGTTCTGATCTTCGTCGTCCTTGCTGGCCTCGCGCCGGCCCACGCCCAGCAATGGGTCGAGTACCGACCAGCTGGCGCCGGCTACAGGGTGGAATTCCCATCCCCGCCGACGGTCGAGAAGGAGGACATACCGACTGAATTCGGCCCCATGCCGATGACGACTGCCGAGGTCGTCGTGCCGAAGGAGATGTTCCTCATGGCGTCGCACGTCCTTCTTCCCAAGAAGGCCGCAGGCGCCGATGCCGACGCCGTCCTCGACGGCGTCAGGGACAGCACCGCAGAACAGGCGAAGTGCAAGCTGCGCCGGGAAAGCCGCCTCAAGGTCGGCGAGGCGCCGGCCCGGCGGATCGTCATGGACTGCGCCGACGGTGAGTTGGCCGGCGTCGGACTGATTGTGTTCAGCGCCGACCGTATCTACAGCGCGATGATCGCCGTCCCCCGAGGCCAAGAGGACGGAACCAACGCGCAGCGCTTCCTCAAGTCGTTCGCCCTCGTCCCGCGCTAGATCGGCCACGACGAGGGCGCTTCCAGCTCACTGCGGCTCGATCTTCGCGACCTTGATCGCCTTGGTCCAGATTTCGCGTTCCTTGGCCACGAACGCATCGCACTGCGCGATCGTCCAGTCCTGCGGCACCGGGATGAAGCCGAGCTGCTTGACGCGCTCCATGACGGTCGGCGAGTAGATCGCATCCATGACCAGACGATTCAGCTTCTGCTTGATGTCCTCCGGCGTCTCTTTGCGTACCGAGAAGCACGAGTAGGAGATGATGCTGTAGTCGGGATAGGTTTCAGCGATGGCCTCGACACCGGGGAAGAGCGTCGACCGCTTGGGCGAGGTGACGGCGAGCGCCCGCACATAGCCCGACCGGACATAGCTCTCGCCGACCACCTGGTCGGGGAACACGACGTCAACGCGTCCAGCATGGAGATCCTGGATCGATGCCACGGCATCCCGGTAGGCGACCTCCTCGAACTTCACGCCGGTGATCACCTCGAACAGCGCGGCCGGCACGCGCGAAGACGCGTTGCCGTAACCCGAGAACAGCGGTTTCGGCTGCGCCTTGGCGTAGGCGACGAACTCCTTCACGGTCTTGTAAGGCGCATCCTTGTTGACCAGCATGAAGTTGCCGATCGAGCCGTTGATCGCGATCGTCGTGAAGTCCGACGGCTCGTAGGTCATCTGCTTGTACAGGCTGGGATTGGCGGCAAGCGTGCTGGTCGATCCCAGCAGCAGCGTGTAGCCGTCGGCCGGGGCGTTCTTCACCTGTGTCGTGCCGATCATGCCCGTCGCGCCGGGCTTGTTCTCGATGACGAAGGGCTTTCCGGTCGCCGTCTCGAGTTGCTTGCCGACCAGCCGGGAAATGATGTCCGTCGATCCGCCAGGACCAAAGGGTACGACGATCTTCACCACGCGATCGGGATATGCAGCCTGCGCACGGACCGACTGCGAAACGACCGCTCCGAACGGCGCCGAACCGATCAACGCCAACGCAACTCTACGCTTCATCTACGCGACCTCCCACTCCATGGCGGGCTCGGTATAGGCCGACGAAGGAAAAAGCGAGTGCGTCGCAGCGAACGTTCCGATTCGCGGATTCGTCTTCCGGACCGCGGTTGCTCCACGGTCCGGAAGCCGTCATGGCGGACTTTGCCGCCTACATTCCAAGCTGGCTGACGAACTTGGTGTTCAGGTAGCCCTCGAGCGCTTCGATGCCGCCTTCCGAGCCGTAGCCGGAATCCTTGACGCCGCCGAAAGGCACTTCGGGCAACGCCAGTCCATGGTGGTTGATCGACACCATGCCGCTCTCGAACGCCGCCCCGATGGCGGCCGCGGTCTTGGTGTTCCTGGTATAGGCATAGGCCGCGAGCCCCCAGGGCAGGCGGTTGGCCTCCTTGACCACGCCCTCGAAGTCCTTGAACGGCGTGATCGGCGCCAACGGGCCGAACGGCTCCTCGTTCATGATCTTGGCGTCGAGCGGGACGTCGGTCATGACCGTGGGCTCGTAGAAGTAGCCCTTGTTGCCCTTGCGCTGGCCGCCGGTCTGGATCTTGGCGCCCTTCGCGATGGCGTCGCTGACGAAGCTGTCCATCGCATGCAGGCGACGCTCGGCGACCAGCGGGCCCATCTTGGTGTCGGCTTCGAGGCCGTTGCCCACCTTCAGGTTCTTCGCGAAGGCGGTGAAGCGTTCGACGAACTCGGGATAGACCTTCTCATGCACCAGAAAGCGCGTCGGCGCGACGCAGACCTGGCCGGCGTTGCGGAACTTGTTGGCGCCCAGGACATTCACGGCCTGCTCGATATCGGCATCCTCGAACACGACGGCCGGAGCGTGGCCACCCAGCTCCATGGTGACACGCTTCATGTGCTGACCGGCCAGGGCGGCCAGCTGCTTGCCGACCGGCGTCGAGCCCGTGAAGGTGATCTTCTTGATGACCGGATGCGGGATCAGATACTCGCTGATCTCCGACGGGACGCCGTAGACGAGCTGGATCACGCCCGCCGGCACGCCGGCATCGACGAAGGCCTTGATGAGCTGGGCGCACGAGCCCGGCGTATCCTCGGGGCCCTTGATGATGATCGAGCAGCCGGTGGCCAGTGCCGCCGATGCCTTGCGCACCACCTGGTTGATCGGGAAGTTCCACGGCGTGAACGCCGCCACCGGACCGACCGGCTCCTTGGTGACCAGCTGGTACACGTTCTCGGCGCGCGCCGGCACGATGCGGCCGTAGGTGCGCCGGCCTTCCTCCGCCATCCAGTCGATGATGTCGGCGGCAAGGGCCGTCTCGACCTTGGCCTCGAACACGGGCTTGCCCTGCTCCATGGTCATCATGGCGGCGATCTCGTCGAGGCGCTGGCGCATCAGATCGGCGGCCTTGCGCATGATCTTGTAGCGCTCGTAGGCCGAAACCTTGCGCCACTGCTTGAAGCCCTTGTCGGCCGCCTCGAGCGCACGATCGAGATCGGCCTTCTCGGCGTGCGCCACCGTGCCGATCACCTCTTCGGTCGCGGGATTGATGACGGGAATCGTCCGACCGTTGGCGCCCTTGGTCCAGGCGCCGTCGATCATCAGGGAGACATCGCTGTAGCTCATCGTTTTTCCTCCTCAACTTCCTCGATAGGTCGAATAGCTCCAGGGCGTGCACAGCAGCGGGACGTGATAATGCCCCTCGGGCTCGGCAATGGAAAACCGTAAAGGCACGACGTCCAGGAATGGCGGATCACCGCCATCTATACCCCTGCTGCGAAAATGGTTGCCGATCGCGAAGCGCAGCTCGTAGCGGCCGATCGGCAGGGGCCGGCCGCCGATCAGCGGCCGGTCGGTGCGACCATCGACATTGGTGACGGCCGTCGCGATGCAGTGCGCCCGCTCGCCTGCAAATTCGTGGAGCTCGATCGCGATGCCCATGGCCGGACGGCCGGCATGGGTATCGAGCACATGCGTGCTCAGACGCCCGTCGACCTGGGGCATCCCTTCACCCCTCACCTTGGCCGCCACCCTGAGGCGCGTGATGAAGAAGACTTCCTGCAGGGCCGCCGCGAGCTCGGTCGCGGCATCATGTGCCAGCCGGCGTTCGAACTGGGCGAGGATGGAATCCCGCGTATGCCGCCGCACGCACACGATGAAAGGAAAGCCGAACTTCGCCCTGTACGCGTCGTTCAGCCTATGGAAGCGTGCGAACTCTTCCTCGCTCAGGCTGTCGAGGCCGACGCTTGCCTGTTCCCGGCGTGAATCCTCGGTCAGGGCTCCCGCGCGGGCTGCCTTCCCGGCGAGATCGGGATGGCCGCGCAGGAACGCGAGCTGCACCTCGCGCGGCGCGGCGCGCACGATCCCCATCATCTCCCGATGGAGGTCAGTCACCGTGGCGAAAGGCCGGCGGTCGGCAGCGCCTTCCGCCACCCAAGGCGCGAGTTCGAAGGTTTCCCCCAAGGCGGCGGCGAAATCCGAGGCGCTGAACCGGTTGATGTCGCCGAGGACGTGCGTCATGTCGGCCACCTAGCATGCCCGAGCCGCCGTCTCTATAGTCTGGCCAGAAAATCAGGGAGGGCTCCCATGACAGACCGCAATAGTTTCACCCGCCGACGCCTCGGCACGACTGCGCTGGCCGGCGCGACACTCCTGGCCGCCCCCTTGCCGCTGCGCTACGCTGCCGCGCAGGCTCGCGCGGGCCTCAAGGTCGCGCTGCTGCTGCCGACCTCCGGCGTCCAGGCGCAGATCGGCCAGGCCTGCCGGCGCAGCGCAGACATCGCCAACGACGTTTTTGCCGACATGAAGATGCCGGTGAAGCTCGACATCGTGAACTACGACACCGAGACCAAGCCGGACGTCGCCCGCATCCAGGCCGAGAAGGCGATCGACGGCGGCGCGCACATGCTGGTCGGCGCCTTCGATTCGGGCCAGACCATCGCCATCGCCCAGGTCGCCGAACAGCGCGGCATCCCGTTCGTCGTCAACATCGCGGCCGCACCGCAGATCACCGAGCAGGGCTACAAGTTCGTCGTCCGCAACTTCCCGACGGCGCCGATGCTGATCACCGGCGCGCTGGCGCTGCACAAGGAAATCTTCAAGGCCTCGGGCGTGACGCCGAAGACCGCCGTGCTGATGAGCGTCAACGACACCTTCGGTACCTCGATGGTCAACGGCATCAAGGCCCTGTTTCCCAAGCTCGACATGCCATACCAGATCGTCGAGACGATCACCTATGACCCGGCCGCCAAGGACCTATCGGTCGAGGTCGGCAAGGCCAAGGCGACCAAGGCCGACATGCTGATGCCAGTCAGCCGCCTGAACGATGCCAAGCTGCTCATCCAGGAGATGGTCAAGCAGCGCTGGGAGCCGATGGCGGTCATGAATCCCGGCGCGCCCGGCCTCTACGAGCAGGACTTCCTCAAGACCATGGGCAAGTACGGCGACTTCCTGA
>QFCS01001266.1_pt1 | contig 14769 bp, 14 predicted proteins | sample 3576561 | NCBI WGS metagenome assembly QFCS01 | reverse complement strand
TACGACGATCATCGGCTCCTCGTGGATGACCAGCTCATTGCCGATCTGGGGCACCTCGCCCTCCAGGCCGAGGTGGGCGACCACGGGAGGGATCGCCGGCATCGTCTTCTGCACGTACGGCGCGAGCGCCGGCAGCCGCCGGGGATCGATGGCCACGACGACCGCGTCGGCATCGGCGGCGCCCTCGGCCGTACGGACCGCGGCCACCCGGCCCTCCCGGACGACCAGGTCGAGCACCTCCACGCCGGTGCGCACCTCCACCTTCCGTACGGCGAGTCGCGCGGCGAGCGCGTCCAGGACCTGTCGCATGCCGCCGGGCGCCCGCCAGCCGCCGAAGCACTGCTCCAGGTAGGCGGTGACACCCAGCCAGGACGGCACATTGCGCAGGTCGTGCCCCTCGGCGACGGCCGGGTACCCCGCGACCAGGGCCAGGCGCTCGTCGCGGAAGGCGTGACGCAGGCGCTTGTGCAGGGTCTCCCGGATGGAGAACAGGTCGTCGAGCTCCTTGGGCACGGCCTTCTTCTCTCGCGGGTTCCACGGCACCTCGACGAAGTGGCGGCGCAGCACGTCCCACACCGGCCCGTAGACGTCCACGTGCTCGGCCCACTTCTCGCCCAGACCGGCGTCGAGCTCGTCGAACGCGGTGATCTGGGCGGCTCGCGAGCCTCCGGGGAGGCGAACCGACGTGCCGTCGGCGAAGCGGTGCTCGCGCAGCACCTCCAACGGCTCCAGCTCGCCCTTCAGCTCGTTCTCGAGCGGCCTGCCCGTCTTGCGGAACAGGTCCCGCAGCGCTGCCGGGAGGAGCGTCGCCGTGGGGCCTGCGTCCCACGTGAAGCCGTCGCGGTGGACCGGGGCGAGGGCGCCGCCGAGCCGGTCGGAGGCCTCCAGGAGGGCGACCTGGTGGCCGGTCTTCGCCAAGCGCAGCGCGCTGGCGATCCCGCCGAGACCGCCGCCGACCACGATGATGCGAGCCATGTCCGGGCCTCCTACGCCACGTCGATCGGCGTGGCGGCCGTGAGGGCCAGCAGCTCGTCGTACGTCGTGGCGAACACCGCGGCCGGATGCCCGGCGGCCGCCCAGACCACGTCGTACCGCTGGAGCCAGGGGTCGATGTACGTCGGTACCGGGGTCGGGTGGCCGATGGGCGAGACGCCGCCGATCACCTGGCCGGTGTGAGCGCGGACGAAGTCGGGCGTCGCGCGGCGCAGCTCGGCGCCACCGGTCGCGGCACGCACCTTCGCGGTGTCGACGCGGTGGGCGCCGGAGGTGAGGATCAGCACCGGGGAGCCGTCGGCGTCGAAGAGGAGACTGTTGGCGATGGCGCCGACCGCGCAGCCGAGTGCGTCGGCGGCCAGTGCCGCGGTGTGGACGGAGTCGGGCAGAATGACGATCTCGCCGGTTCCGCCCCGGCGCTGGTGCTCGTCGCGGAACCGGGTGATCGAGGGATGCTCGGCCGACATGGGGGTGACCCTACCGAGCAGGCCGCTGCTCACCGGGCAGCGGCGGACCGACCGGCGGACCGACGGACTGGAGAAACGATGAGCAAGCGCCCACCCGCAGTCGAGCTGGCCTGCTGGCTGCTGTGGTTCCTGGTGGCGGGCGGCCTCGTGGTCTGCGTGATGGTGGTCGTCCAGCGCGACGATCTCGGGGCGGTCTGGTCGCCGATGCAGGTGGGCGACAGCACGGTCCAGCCGGTGGAGTTCGTCCCGGTCATCCTGGTCCTCTACGCCGTCACCGCGATCCTCGCGGCGACGCTGATCGCGCTCTTCCGGTCGGGACACAACTGGGCGCGGCACTCGCTGGCGTCGATCGTGTTCGGCATCTTCATCGTCACCGTGGCGACCGTGCGCACCGATCCGCCGACGCTGGTGCTGTGGGTGGCCATCGCGGCGGCCGTCGTCAGCGCCGTCACGACGGTGTTCATCTACCACCCGCAGAGCCGACGGTTCGTGCTGGAGAACGGCGGCCGTTGGAGCGCGGAGCTCCACGGCGCGGGACTTCCCGTCCGAGCCGGCGAGGACGTCGCGGACGTCGAGGGCGCCGACGACGGGGGAGCCGCGCGGACGGACGCCTGACTCTCGGGTCTCTGCGCGGGGCCGACCTGTTGTCAGTGTCGGAGGGCGGGTGTACCTTCGAACACGCGTTCGAACAACGGTTCGAACGTCCTCGAAGGAGACGACGCCGTGGCCCACGACCTCTTCGGCAGCCCGCATGCGCTGCCGGCGACGACGCACAACTACCTGCTCCGCTCGGCCGAGTCCCTGAGCGAGGCGGTGGCGGCGCGAGACGTCGCGACCCGCTACGCCTGCGCCCACGTGGCCGCGCTGCGCGCCGCCGCGGCGCTGCTGGCCGCGCGAGCGCGACCGGAGCCGGCGCGACGCCGTGCCCAGAAGAACGCCTGGGTGCTCTTGGCGGAGGTGGCGCCCGAGCTCGGGGAGTGGGCGGCGTTCTTCGCGTCCGGAGCAGCCAAGCGAGCGGCCGCCGAGGCCGGGTCCGCACGGGCCGCCACGGAGCGGGAGGCCGACGACCTCGTGCGTGACGCGGACCGCTTCCTCGCGGTGATCGAGCAGGCCCTCGGACTGGTGCCTCATGCCGCTCTCGAGGATCAGCGTGGCCGGCGCGCCGTCGCGGGCTGAGTCCGGACTCGAGCCGCGCCGTGCCCCCGCGCCGGTCGCGCGCGATTCCGCTCGACGGAGTCAGTAGTGTTCCGGGCATGGCTTCTCGCGAGCAGCGTGGTTCGGTGCGCACCGCCGTCGTGTGGGACGCCCTCGAGTCCGTCCTCGGCGGCGTTCCGCGCGATGTCGTCGACCTCGGCGGCGGCACGGGCGGCTTCGCCGTCCGGCTCGCCCGCTCCGGTCACCGGGTGCGTGTCGTCGACCCGAGCCCCGACGCTCTGGCCTCTCTCGCGCGCCGGGCGCGCGAGGAGGACGTCGACGTCTCCGGCCTGCAGGGCGACGTCACCGACCTGGTCGACGTCGTCGGATCGGCCAGCGCCGACATCGTGCTGTGCCACGGGGTGCTGGAGGTCGTCGACCCCGCGGAGGCCCTGGGCCGCGTCGCGGAGGTGCTGCGTCCCGGGGGCCGGCTCAGCCTCGTCGTGGGACAACGTCACGCCGCGGTGCTGGGGCGTGCCATGGCCGGGCACTTCGGCCAGGCGCTCGCGCTGCTCGACGACCAGGCTCCGATCGACGCCCGCACGGGCCGCCGGTTCACCGCCGCGGAGATCACCGTTCTCCTCGAGGCCGCCGGCTTCGTCGACCTCGACGTCCACGCCGTGCGGGTCTTCTCCGACCTGGTGCCGGCCGTTCTCGTCGACCAGGAACCCGGCGCGGCCGCCGCGCTGGTCGAGCTCGAGCGCGCGGTGGCGCAGCGTCCGGAGTACCTCCCGCTCGCCACGCAGCTGCACGTCGTCGCCACCCGCGGAGGGTGAGCACAAGGCGGCTCACCCGTGACGGAGCCGCCGACCTGTCCGATCCTCCACGTCGACATGGACGCGTTCTACGCGTCGGTGATGATCCGCGACCGGCCCGAGCTGCACGACGTACCGGTGGTGGTCGGTGGCGGACATCGCGGTGTCGTCCTCGCCGCGAACTATCCGGCGCGCCGCTTCGGCGTCCGGTCGGGGATGTCCGGTCTCGAGGCCCGTCGGTTGTGCCCGCACGCGGTCACCATGCCCCCGGACTTCGCCGTGCTGACGCCGGTCTCGAAGGCGATCATGGAGACCTTCCGCGCGATCACACCGGTGGTAGAGGTGACCTCGCTGGACGAGGCATTCCTCGACGTCCGAGGTGCCGTACGGCTCTTCGGGCGGCCGGAGGCGATCGCCGAGCGGATCCGCTCACGGATCCGCGCCGAGCACGGCATCACGTGCTCGGTCGGCATCGCGGCCACCGTGTCGGTCGCCAAGCTGGCCAGTCGCCAGGCCAAGCCGGACGGCGTGCGGACGATCCCGCCCGACCGGTTCGCCACCGAGGTGCATCCGCTCGACGTCGGCGTCCTGTACGGCGTCGGCGAGGCGACTCGGCAGCGGTTGCACCGGCTGGGGCTGATCACGGTCGGCGATGTCGCGGCCGTCGCGCCGGACCAGCTCCGCCGCATGCTCGGCGGGCACCTGGGCGGGCACCTCCATGCGCTGGTCACCGGCACCGACCGCGGTCACCTGGTGCCCGGAGGTGCGGGTGCCTTCGGCTTCGGCGAGGGCGAACCGGAGGGGAGCATGGGCGCTCAACACACGCTGGCGGTGGACGTGCGAGATCGTGCCCAGCTGCGTCGCGAGCTTCTGCGCCTGACCTCCCGGGTCGCGGCAAGGGTGCGTGGGGCCGGCCGGGCGGGACGCACCGTCGCGGTGACGGTCCGCTTCTCCGACTTCACCACCGTCCAGCGATCGCGCACGCTCGCCGAGCCCACCGACGTGACGCAGGAGGTGTACGACGTCGCCGCCACGCTCCTCGACGACGTGCTCGACGGGCGGGCCTCGCAGGCGGACGTGACGGTCGCGCGCGGGCTCGCGGTGCGCCTGGTCGGCGTACGGGTGGAGAGCCTGCGACGGGTCCGTCCCGGCGACGGTCGCCAGCTCGCGCTGGGCGAGCGGGACCCCGGGTGGCCGGATGCGGACCGGGCGGTGGACCGGGTGACGGGCAGGTTCGGCCGGTCGGCCGTGAGCCGCGCAAGCCTCCTGTGATGTCCGTGGGGACAATTTAGGGGGACTCCCTACCCCCGCGCGATCCGCCTGCCTACACTTGGGGGACATCCATCGGCGGGTCGCCCGCCACTGACGTGTCGGAGGAGTTCGGTGCCACTCTCGGAAGAGGAGCTGCGACTGCTTGAGCAGATGGAGCGCGCCCTCAGCGAGGAAGACCCGAAGTTCGCCTCGACGCTGCGCGGTACGACGCTTCGTCAGGCTGCTCGACGTCGCGCGATCCTCTCTGCGGTGGTCTTCACCGTCGGTGTCGCGGTGATGATGGGTGGTGCGGTGAGCGGCTATTGGCCGGTCGGCGTCGCCGGCTTCCTGATCATGCTGTTGTCGGCCACGATCGGTCTGAGCTCGATGCGCGGCCAGCGGGGCGGTCCGGCGAACCCGCACATCGCCGCACATCCCTCGGGATTCGGTGTCGTCGACGGCGGCCGTCGTGGTCGGGGTCCTGCTCGATCCTCGGGTTTCATGGACACCCTGCAGGCGCGCTGGCGCCGCCGTCGCGACCGCGGCGGATTCTGATCTGACCTCTCCCCCCTCCGTCGCGAGTGGGGGATTCCCGACTGCCGAGTGGGGGATTCCCGACTGCCGACTGGGGCGTTTCCCACTTCCCGGTGTCCGCTGACAGCCGACGAGACGGTAGGGAATCCCCGACTGGGCGGTCGGAATTCCCCCACTCGGCGGTCGGAATTCCCCCACTCGGCGGTCGGAATTCCCCCACTCGGCGAGGGAAGGTGAGGTCAGCGGCGCCGGAACGGCTGGGACCGCCAGAACGACCGGGGCAGCCAGGCCGCTCGGCGGCGCTCGCGTGGCGTGACCCCGGCGCGCAGCGACGCGACCACGAGGGCGGCGTCCGCGTCGAGTGATGTGCCTAGCTCGAGGGTGGCCACCGCCCCGGGGCGGGCGTAACGGGCGTGCTCGACGGCCAGGACGACCCGGTCGAGGGCGTCGGCGGCCTCGCCGGCGACGTCGAGGCCGGTGCGCGGTCGCTCGACGGGGTCTGCGGCGGGGTCGGCGAGATGATCGACGAGGGCGGCACGCACCTCGCGCGGTGACCGGCCGTCGGGCCAGGGCACGCCGAGATCCTGGGCGGTGGCGCTCAGCTCGTCCCAGACCTCGTCGGGGGACCCGGCCAGCCGGGTCCGCCGGGTGCGTTCGCGCGCCGACCGGGGACCGGCGACGGCGAGCGCCACGAGCAGGAGGACCGCGAACAGCGTGGCGACGGCGATCACCACCGGCATCGGCCACCCTGCGTCGTCGCCACCCTCTCCGGCAGTGACGCCGTCCTCGGGCACCGGGGCGCGTGTGGGAGCGGGGTTGGGAGCCACGGTGGCGGTGCTGCCGGGGGAGGAGGCGCCGTTGCTCGGGAGGTCGGTCGGGTCGTCGCCGATCCCCGCGACGGGCACCCGGCTGTAGTCGGGGATGCTCTCCGCACGCCCGGCGGGGGTCGGCTCGAAGCGCACCCAGCCGGCGTCGGCGAAGTAGAGCTCGGGCCAGGCGTGCAGGTCGTGGCTGCTGTACTCCCACAGCCCGCCGCCGAGCGGATCGGGCTTCAAGAATCCGACGGCGACCCGCGCGGGGATGCCCAGGGTGCGAGCCATCACGGCCATCGCCGAGGCGTACTGCTCGCAGTAGCCGACACGGCCGCTGCGGGACAAGAAGGCCTCGAGGGTGCCGTTGCCGGTCCCGTTGGGGGCGCGGCGCAGGTCGTACTCGAAGCCGCCGTCCTGCCGGAACCAGCGTTGCAGGAGCAGGGCGCGTTCGTAGTCGTTGCTGGCGGGCTCGGTCACGCTGCGTGCGAGGTTGCGCGCGATCGGCGGTACGCCGGCCGGCAGCTCGCGCACCTCCTCCGCGACCGCGCCGGCTTGGGAGTCGCGGAAGAACCTGCCGTCGGTGCCGTAGTCGAGGTCGAGCCCGGTCATCGTGTAGGACATGCCGCGGGTGTCGAGACTGCGGTCGGCGGCGAGGAAGTCCAGGGTCGTGGGGTCGAAGCGCCAGTCGCCCTCCGCCGTCACCGCGGCGGCCGGGAACTGCGTGGGGAGCCAGGTGGAGTCGAGGGCGTCGGTGATCTCCACGTCGTAGGAGTAGGTGCGGCGTGGGACGTCGGGCGACAGGCCGACGGGGGCGGGCAGCTCGCCGTCGGCGACGTCGTCGCGGGCGACGTCGCGGTCGCCGCTGCTCCACTCGTTGCCGGTGTAGCGGTTGAGGACCGAGATCCGCAGGTACGACGGCGACGGGTCGTCGGTCCGGATCTGGACCAGCGGGCGGTCCTCGCCGCGTTCGAGGTCGCGCTTCATGTCGGCGATGGGCTTGCGGATCCGGATGTCTCCGTCGCCGCTACCGGTGCCGAGGTCGAACAGGTCGACGCCGAGTACCGGGATGAAGGGGGGAAGGAGGAGCGCGAGGACGGTGGCGGTGATGCCGATGCGTCCGGCGCCGGCACGCAGGGCGTCGCGCACGGGGTGCCCGTGGGACCAGGGGCTGTCGTCCTCGGGCCCGATGGCGCGGCCCCAGCGCAGGAGGTGCTCGCGGGCGTCGAGGTGCAGGAGCAGGAGGAAGCCGAGGGCGGCCAGGGCGAAGCTGGCAGCGTCGGGCCCGTCGTCGAGCAGTCCGCTGGGCACCGAGTAGATCCCGAGGAGGGCGAGTCCGGCGATCGGCACCTTGCGGTAGGTGCACGCGATGGTGTCGACGAGGACGAGGAAGACGGCGCCGCCGACCAGCAGCAGAGGCCACACGGGCGGGACGTTGGGGCCGATGGGGGCGGCGTAGAGCCGGGCGGACTCGACGGCGGTGCCCAGCGCCCGGCTGATCTCGGAGAGCGCGGCGGGGGTGGGCAGCAGCGACCCGGTGATCTCGGCGCTGACCAGGGCGGTGGCCAGGAGCGTCTGGGCCAGTGCCGTGAGGACCCGGGGCGCTCCGGCCCACCTCAGTCCGGTGCCGAGGGCGGTGAGGAGGAGGGCGAGCAGGACGAGTGCGTCGAGGTAGGTCGAGGGGAACGCCACGAATCCCCGCCAGGCCGTGAGGGCGGCCCAGGTCGTGGCGGCCGCGACGGCGCTGAGGAGGAGGGCCGCGGGGAGGGCCTTGCGGTCGGCCTTCATCGGCCGCCTCCGCGGACGGGTGCCCGGCCGAGGTCGCGCCACACCTGGTCGAGCTGGTCGCGGGGGCCGACGCCGGCGGCGCGCCACGCGAGGGAGAGCAGCGGGGCGGCGGCCGCGGCGGTGCCGGCCCCGGCACGGCTCGGCGACCACTGGTCGACGTCGAGGACCACGGCGAGTGCGGCCCCGGCGTCGTGACGGATCCGGCGCAGGGCGGCGGTGTCGCCGGGAAGGGAGCCGCCGAGGACGGCGACGACCACGCCGCCGCGGGCCTGTTCGCCGGACCAGCCGACGTCGAGGGCGGGCCGCTGGGTGGTGGACAGCAGCGCGAGATGCTCGAGCGCGGAGTCCCCGCCGTCGCTGAGGTCGCCGTCGGCGGTGACGAGCCGGGCGGCGTACCCGTGCTGCTCGAGGTGGACGACCAGCGAGGCGGCGGCGACGACGGCGGCTTCGAGGCTCGACGCGGGGCCCTGGCCGCGGTGGGCGAGGTGGCGGTTGTCGAGCAGGACGGTCGCGTGGGCCTCCCACGGCTGCTCCTCGCGCCGCACCATCAGGTCGCCCATCCGCGCCGAGCTGCGCCAGTGCACCCGGCGGAGGTCGTCGCCGCGGCGGTACTCGCGCACGCTGACGTCCTCGGCCGACCCGGCCGCGAACGCCTGGGGCCGGTGCTCGCCGGCGCCCTGCCATCCTCCGGCGAGCGGGATGGGGGGGAGCGCCACGACGCGCGGGGTGACGGTCAGCTGGGCGGTCCCGCCGACGGGTCGGCGCCGCTCGACGAGCCCGAAGGGGTCGGCGACGCGGGTGACGAGCGGGCCGACGACGTACTGTCCGCGCACGTCGGAGCGAACGGGATAGGACAGGCTGCGCTCCCAGGAGCGTCCGAGGCCCTGCAGGACGAACCGGGCGCGTCCGCCGAGGGCGTAGGGGAGGGTGTCCTCGACGAGCAGGGAGCCGTCGGCGCGGCGTCGCTCGCTGCGTACGACGAGGTCGATCCGGGCGGTCTCGCCGGCGCGGAGCAGCCGGGGCCACACGGTCCGTACGACGACCGGGTCGGTGCGGCGACGACCGACGACGAGCACGGCGAGCAGCGGGAGGGTGGCGACGAGCACGCCGATCCGGCTGAGGGCGGGCTGGCCGAACAGGACCGCGCAGGCGACCGCGGTGAGGCCGGCGGCGACGAACGCGCGACCGCGGAGGGTCAGGGGGCTGAGGACGCGGCGCACCGGGGGTCCATGGTCAGGAGGCGCTCTGCGGCACGGGCACCTGGGCCGCGATGCCTTGGAGGATGGTGGCGACGCCGCGCCCGCCGACGGCGGCTTCGGCGCTCGGGAGCAGCCGGTGGGCGAGGACGGGCTGGACGAGGGCGCGCAGGTCGTCGGGCAGCACGTAGTCGCGGCGGTGGAGCGCGGCGCGGGCCTTGGCGGCGCGGACGAGGTGGAGGGTGGCGCGCGGCGATGCGCCGAGGACGAGCTCGGGGCTCTGGCGGGTCGCCGAGGTGAGCGCGACCGCGTAGCGCTGGACCGCGTCGGACACGTGGACCTGGTGGACGATCGCGCAGAGCTTGCGCACCTCGGCGCTGTCGGTGACCGGCTCGAGGTCGTCGAGGGGGTTGAGGGCCCCGTGGTGGGCGAGCATCGCGATCTCGGCGGCCGGTACGGGGTAGCCGATCGAGACGCGCGCCATGAAGCGGTCGCGCTGTGCCTCGGGGAGCGGGTAGGTGCCCTCCATCTCGACCGGGTTCTGGGTCGCGATCACCATGAACGGGGAGTCGAGCTGGTAGGTGGCGTTGTCGACGGTGACCTGGCGCTCGGCCATGCACTCCAGCAGTGCGGACTGGGTCTTGGGGGAGGCGCGGTTGATCTCGTCGCCGATGACGATGTTGGCGAAGACCCCGCCGGGCCGGAACTCGAACTCGCGCGTCGACTGGTTGTAGACCGAGACGCCGGTGATGTCGGAGGGCAGCAGGTCCGGGGTGAACTGCACGCGCCGCACGGTCGAGTCGATGCTGCGTGCCAGCGCCTTGCTGAGCATCGTCTTGCCGACGCCGGGGACGTCCTCGAGGAGCAGGTGCCCCTCGGCGAGCAGGACGACGACGGAGGCCGCGATGACGTCGGTCTTGCCTTCGATGACCTTCTCGACGTTGGCCTGGATGCGCGCGGCGACCCGGGCGACGGTGTCGACGTCGGCGCTGGGGGGCGCGCCCGGGACGGGGGCGCTGATCGTCGGCTCCACGGGTGTTTCCTCTCGGTCCCTGCTGCTGCGGTGGCCCAACCCTAGATGAGGCGGCCCAACCCGGCGGCCGGTCGGCGTACTCCGGCGCCCGGGGCGCAGGGAGGAGCGGTGGAGGAGCCGTGGAGGAGCGGTGGAGTCGCCGTTCGCCCCACCGGTGCTCCACTTCCGCTCCACTTCGCTCCACCGCCGCGTTCAGGCGCCTGACCTGGGACTTTGCGTGCCGGGTGGGGGCGGGACGGCGCAGAAAGGGGAGCGTCGGTGGTTGACGGTGGAGGAAAGTTGAGTACTGTGGGGGAAAGTGGAGGAAGATGGTCCGCGTAACCGTGCTGGGGGTGCCCGATGCTCTTCATGGGCACCTACACCCCCAAGCTCGACGACAAGGGCCGCCTCTTCCTCCCCGCGAAGTTCAGGGATCGACTGGCGGAGGGGCTCGTGGTCACACAGGGACAGGACAAGTGCCTCGTCGTGTGGCCCACGGACGTCTTCGCCGAGGAGGCCGAGCGGGCAGCCGCCCGGCCCATGACCAACCGCGCCGCGCGGCGCTACGCACGGGTGCTCTTCGCCGGCGGCGACGAGAGCACCCCTGACAAGCAGGGCCGGGTCGGCATCCCGGCCCACCTCCGGGAGTACGCCGGCCTCGAGCGCGACGTGGTCGTGATCGGCGTCCGGGACCGGCTGGAGATCTGGAACCCCACCGCCTGGCGGGAGTTCCAGCTCGAGGCCGAGGAGGAGTTCGCCGACCTCGACGAGGACGACGACTAGCCGCGCCGGCCCCGCGCCGCACGCAGCAGCACCACAAGAGAACAGCGGATCCGCAGGACGAGGTCTCAGCCCGCTCCCGCACCCGACACCCGCGATGTCACCGCCACCTGGGGCACCTTCCCCGGCACCAGGCGACGGACGACCTCGAGGAACCGCCTTCTGGGGCACCTTCCCCGGCACCAGACGGCCCCGCACTCCGGGCACCTTCCCCGGCAACGGAGCGCACCCGAGCAGCACCGGGACGGGAGCGGGCAGGGACCTGGCTCTGCGGATCCGCCTCATTTCCGCACCACCAGCGCACCAGCGCACCAGCGATGTCCAGCACCACCAGGGTCGAAGGGTCGAGAGCATGAGCGTCCTGCGCACGCACGGACCGGAGGCGTCCGGCGCACCGGCAGCGCCCCCGCGCGTGCGGGAGCAGGCGCGCGACGCGCTCGTGCTGATGGCCTTCTCCGCCGCGGTGTCCGTCGGCTGCGCGCTCCTGCTCCTGCTGTCCCACCTCGCGGGGCGCTGAGGCCACCATGAGCTCGCCCCGCCACGTCCCGGTCCTGCTGGACCGGGTCGTCTCCCTCCTCGCGCCCGCGCTCGACCGCGACGACGCGGTCCTCGTCGACTGCACCCTCGGCCTCGGCGGCCACAGCGAGGCGGTGCTGGAGCGGTGCCCCCGCGCCCGCGTCATCGGCATCGACCGCGACCCGCAGGCCCTCGCACTGAGCCGGGAGCGGCTGGCGTCGTACGGCGAGCGCTTCACCGGCGTCCTCGCGGTGTACGACGAGATCGCCGACGTCCTCGACGACCAGGGGCTGCCCGAGGTGGCCGGTGTCCTGTTCGACCTGGGTGTCTCCTCGATGCAGCTCGACCTTCCCGAGCGCGGTTTCGCCTACGCGGTCGACGCGCCCCTGGACATGCGCATGGGCAGCAGCGGGCCCACGGCCGCCGACGTGCTCAACACCTACAGCGCCCCCGACCTCGCGCGCGTGCTCAAGGAGTACGGCGAGGAGAAGATGGCGCGCCGCATCGCCGACGCGGTGGTGCGCGAGCGGGCGAGTGAGCCGTTCACCACGTCCGGGCGCCTCGTCGCCCTCCTGTACGACGTGATCCCGGCCCCGGCCCGCCGGACGGGCGGCCACCCCGCGAAGCGCACGTTCCAGGCGCTGCGGATGGAGGTCAACGACGAGCTCGGGGTGCTGCGCCGCGCGATGCCGGCGGCGGTGGACGCCATCGGCGTCGGCGGCCGGGTGGTCGTCGAGTCGTACCACTCGCTGGAGGACCGGCTGGTCAAGCGCGTCTTCGCCGACGCGACCCGGCTCGACGTCCCCGACGACCTGCCGTTCGTGCCGGAGGGCGCCGAGCCGTCGTACCGGCTGGTGACGCGGGGCGCCGAGCAGGCCAACGAGGAGGAGGTCGAGGAGAACCCTCGCGCGGCCTCCGTCCGTCTCCGCGCGATCGAGCGCATCCGCAGGAATCCGTCCGGCACGTCGACTGGCAAGGGAGCCGTTTGATGTCGTCGTCCGAACCGCAGCCCGGCACCCGGCTCCCGCACGTCGCGCCCAGGATGCCGCCGGCGGGGCGGGGGCGTGCCCGCCTCACCGTCGTGCCGCGGCGTCGCAGCCGCGCGCCGCGGGTCCCGTTCGTGACCTTCGTCAGCGTCATCCGGCTCGCCGGCGTGGTGGGCCTGCTGATGCTCAACACCTCGATGCAGCAGGCGTCGTTCCGGGAGACGGCGCTGGCCGCGCAGGCGACCGATCTGGGTGCGCAGGAGGAGGCGCTGAAGATGGACCTGCAGGCGCTCAACGCTCCGGCCCGGGTGTCGGCCGAGGCCGAGCGGCTGGGTCTGGTGCAGCCGACGGCGCCGGCCGGGGTGCTGCACCTGGGGACGGGTGAGATCAGCGGCGACCCGAAGCCGGCGACGCGCGGTGACCGGCTGCCTGCGCAGATGCCCGGACCGCGCCGGCCTGCCGTGTTGGACCCCGCGCCGGTGACGGTCGAGAAGAACGCCGAGAAGAAGGCCGAGAAGAAGGCGGAGAGGAAGGCCGACACCGGGCGTGACCGCGCGCCCAACCGGAATCGGTGACCTGCTTCCCTTAGGTTGGGACCGGCCCGGTCAGCAGGACCCCGGGCGCCCATCCGTCATCGACCAGGACGAGAGCGTTGAGCCGACCCAAGACCAGCCGTGCCCGGCTCGCCGGGGGGATCCTGAGGGGGTCTCCCCAGCGCCGGATGCAGATCGGGTTCCTCCTGATCGCGATGGTGCTCTCGGTGTTCGCCGCGCGCCTGGTGCAGTTGCAGGGGGTGGACCCGGGCTCGTACGCGCAGATGGCGGCCGACGAGGGCTCCGCGCGAGTGACGCTTCCCGCGACGCGCGGGGAGATCCTCGACCGCAACGGCCAGGCCCTGGCGGAGTCGGTGGACGGGCGGATGATCATCGCCGACCCGGCCGTGACCGACGACGTGGCGCCGGAGCTGGCCACGATGCTGGCCGACCGCCTCGGCGTGGACTACTTCGAGACCCTGGCGCGGCTGCGCGCCGAGGGCAGCCGGTTCGAGTACATCGCGCGCCAGGTGCCCGCGAGCAAGGCCGAGAAGGTCGTGGCCGACGTCCGCGAGGAGTTCAAGGACGAGAAGGACCGTCCGTTCGCCGGACTGTCGACCGAGCGCGACCCGCTGCGCACCTATCCCAACCGGGAGGTGGCGGCGAATATCGTCGGCTTCCTCGGTGAGAACGGCGAGAAGGGCGACAAGGCGGCCGTGATCGGCCTGGCGGGCCTCGAGGACTCCTTCGACACCGCACTGTCCGGCAAGGACGGCGAGGCGACCTACCGGGTCGGGGCGGGCAACCAGATCCCGCTCGGCGACAACACGCTCACGCCGGCGGTCGACGGCAAGAACCTCACCCTGACCATCGATCGCGACCTGCAGTACTACACGCAGCGGGTGCTGCAGCAGACGGTCGTGAAGGCGGGCGGCGAGTCCGGCATCGCGGTGATCATGGACTCCCGCACCGGTCAGCTGCTCGCGCTGGCCGACTATCCGACGTACGACGCCTCCGACCCGGCGCGCTACGGCAAGGACCTCTACCGCTCCTCGGCGCTCACCGACGTCTACGAGCCGGGCTCGGTCGAGAAGGTCCTCACGGTCAGTGCGCTGGTCGACGCGGGTCTGGCGTTCAAGGAGCAGAAGTTCCGGGTGCCGGGGCAGCTGAACCGTCAGGACCGCCCGATCGGCGACTACTGGGACCACGGCATGCTCAAGCTGACCCTCGCGGGGATCCTGGCGAAGTCCTCCAATGTCGGCACCGTCCTGGCCGCCGACGAGTTCAAGCGCGGCCAGCTGCGTCGCTACCTGACCCAGTTCGGCCTCGGTGCCCGCACCGGCATCGGCCTGGGCGGGGAGACCAAGGGCATCCTGCCGCAGGGCGCGGACTGGACCTCGCAGGTCGGCGACCGGATCGCGTTCGGCCAGTCGCTGTCGGTCAACGCGGTGCAGATGGCGGCCGCGGTGAACACGATCGCCAACGGCGGCGTGCGGATCGACCCCAGCATCGTCCAGGGCTCGGCGGTGACCGACCAGGGCGTCACCGTCGGCAGCGACGTCGCGGGCACCCGCCGGGTCGTCAGCGAGGAGGCGGCGCGCGAGACGATGCTGATGATGGAGCGGGTGCTCGAGCCCGCGCCGGTCGGCGTCGCCTCCGGGGCGCGGGTGCCCGGCTACCGGGTCGCGGGCAAGACCGGCACCGCCCAGCGGGTGGGCGAGAACGGCGGCTACGACGGCTCGACCACGGTCTCCTTCGCGGGCTTCGCCCCTGCCGACGACCCCCGCTTCACGATCTACGTGCTGGTGCACAGTCCCCGCGCGGGCAGCGGCGGCGGCAGCGTCGCCGGCCCGGCGTTCGCGAAGCTGATGTCGCACACGCTGCGCCGCTACGGCGTCGCGCCGACCGGCGCGAAGCCCAACCAGACGCCGGTCGAATGGTGAGCGGCGGACCCC
>QFCS01000577.1_pt1 | contig 14777 bp, 13 predicted proteins | sample 3576561 | NCBI WGS metagenome assembly QFCS01 | reverse complement strand
CGGGCCCCGTTGCCGGAACCCGCTTTTTGAGATGCTGGTGGCGATAGGTGGACTTGAACCACCGACATCAGCATTATGAATGCTGCGCTCTAACCAACTGAGCTATATCGCCAGCGAAGCGCGCATTATAGACAGTTTTTTGGGCGTCCTCAGTTCACCGGTTCTTGAAGTCCGGCTTGCGCTTGTTCACGAAGGCATCCATGCCTTCCTTCTGGTCTTCGGTGGCGAACAGCGCGTGGAACAGGCGGCGTTCGAACATGACGCCGTCGGACAGCGTGCCCTCGAAGGAGCGGTTCACGGCTTCCTTGGCCGCCATCACGCTGGGCAGCGAGAGGCCGCAGATCACCAGCGCGGCACCCAGTGCCTCGTCCATCAGCTTGTCCAGCGGCACCACGCGGCTGACCAGTCCCGCGCGCTCGGCCTCGGTGGCGTCCATCATGCGGCTGGTGAGCACCATGTCCATGGTCTTGGCCTTGCCCACCGCGCGCGGCAGGCGCTGCGTGCCGCCCGCGCCGGGGATGATGCCCAGCTTGATTTCCGGCTGGCCGAATTTCGCGTTGTCCGCCGCGATGATGAAGTCGCACATCATCGCCAGTTCGCAGCCGCCACCCAGTGCGAAACCGCTCACGGCGGCGATCACCGGCTTGCGGATGGCGCGGATGGTTTCCCAGTTGCGGGTGATGTAGTCGCCGTTGTAGACGTCGGCGAAGGTGTAGGTGGCCATCGCGCCGATGTCGGCACCGGCAGCAAAGGCCTTCTCGCTGCCGGTGACGATCATGCAGCCGATGTCCTGGTCCGCGTCGAAGGCCTTAAGCGCCGCACCCAGTTCGTCCATGAGCTGGTTGTTGAGCGCGTTGAGCTGCTTGGGCCGGTTGAGCGTGACGATGCCCACGCGGCCTTCGGTGCGCACGGTGATGCATTCGGGTGAGGTGGCGGTCATGGCGTCTCCTGCGGAAGGTATCGATGAAAGCCCATCACTATATCGGGCCGCACCAAGGGAAAACATTAACCGACCGATTGGTTGGTTAATGGTAAATTGCAGCCGACACCAACGAATTCCGCAGGAGACAAGCCGACATGAGCAACGCCACCGTCGTCTATGAAGAGCGTGGGGCTGTGGCCCTGGTCACGCTCAGCCGCCCTGAAGCGCTGAACAGCTTCACGCGCCAGATGCACACGGATCTCTGGGCCGCGCTGGACCGCGCCGAGGCCAACGCCCAGGTCCGGGCACTGGTCATCACCGGGGCGGGGCGCGGTTTCTGCGCGGGGGCCGATCTCTCCGAGTTCGACTTGGCACCCGGCCCCGATCTGGTGAAGCGCGCCGACCCCGGCCCGGTGATCGACCAGGCGTTCAACCCCACGGTTCGCCGTCTGCAGAAGCTGCGCATGCCGACCATCGCCGCCGTGAACGGTGTGGCGGCCGGTGCCGGTGCCTCGCTGGCGATGACCTGCGACATCGCCATCGCGGCCACCGGCGCGAGCTTCATCCAGGCCTTCAGCAAGATCGGGCTGATCCCCGATGCCGGTGGCAGCTGGTTCCTGGTCGAGCGCCTGGGCCTGGCGCGGGCCATGGCCCTGGCGATGACGGGCGACAAGCTGCCCGCCGCACAGGCGAAGGAGTGGGGCCTGGTCTGGGAAGTTTCCGACGACTGTTTGGCCGCCGCGCTCGCGCTGGCCGACCGACTCGCCGTGATGCCCACCAGGGCGCTGGTCGCCACACGTGGCCTGCTGCGCGACGCCGGTACACGCACGCTGGACCAGCAGCTCGACGCCGAGCGCGACACGCAGTCGGCGCTGGGGCGCACGCACGACTACATCGAGGGCGTGATGGCGTTCCTCGAGAAGCGTCCTGCAAAGTTCAAGGGTGAATGAGCGATGAACCCACAAGAACGCGCGAGAAAAGTGGGTGAAACCATGTTCGCGGTGGATACCGCGAGCAAGAACACCATGGGCATGGAACTGCTGGCCTGCGAACCGGGGCGCGCTGTGATGCGCATGCCCGTACAGCCTCTGCACCTCAACGGACACCAGATCTGCCACGGTGGCTTCATCTTCACGCTGGCCGATTCCACCTTCGCCTTCGCCTGCAACAGCCACAACCGCAATGCGGTCGCTGCGGGCTGCAGCATCGAATTCCTGCGGCCCGCGCATGCGGGTGACGTGCTGACCTGCGAGGGCGTGGAACAGACGCTGTCGGGCCGCCACGGCATCTATGACATGCGTGTGAGCAACCAGCGTGGCGAAGTCGTGGCCATGTTCCGCGGCAAGAGCGCCGTGATCGCCGGCACCGTGTTTCCCGAGGACAACCCGTCATGAACACCCTTCCCCTGGAACCGATCGAAAAAGCCAGCATCGACGAACTGCGCGGTCTCCAGCTCAAGCGCCTGCAGGCCACTTTGCGACATGCGTACCAGAACTCACCGGTGTACCGGGCCAAGTTCGATGCCGCCGGTGTGCATCCGGACGACTGCCGCAGCCTCTCCGATCTGGCGAAGTTCCCGTTCACCACCAAGAAGGACCTGCGCGACAGCTACCCCTTCGGCATGTTTGCCGTGCCGCGCGAGAAGTGCGCGCGCATTCACGCCAGCAGCGGTACCACCGGCAAGCCCACGGTGGTGGGCTACACGCTGAATGACATCGATACCTGGGCCACGGTGATGGCGCGCAGCATCCGCGCCAGCGGTGCGCGACCGGGCGACCTGGTGCACGTGAGTTATGGCTACGGCCTGTTCACGGGTGGCCTGGGCGCGCACTACGGGGCTGAAAAACTGGGCCTGACGGTGGTGCCTTTCGGCGGAGGCCAGACCGAACGCCAGGTGCAGCTCATCCAGGATTTCCGGCCCGACATCATCATGGTCACGCCGAGCTACATGCTTGCGATTGCCGACGAGTTCGAGCGACAGGGCGTGGACCCGCGCGACAGCAGCCTGCGCCTGGGCATCTTCGGCGCCGAACCCTGGACCAACGACATGCGCCTGGCGATCGAGCAGCGCATGGGCATCGACGCGGTAGACATCTATGGCCTGTCCGAGGTGATGGGGCCGGGCGTGGCCAACGAATGCGTGGAAACCAAGGACGGCCCGACGATCTGGGAAGACCATTTCTATCCCGAGATCATCGACCCGGAGACCGGTGAACCGGTGCCCGACGGCGAGATGGGCGAGCTGGTGTTCACCAGCCTCACCAAGGAGGCCTTGCCGATCATCCGCTACCGCACGCGCGACCTGACGCGTTTGCTGCCGGGCACCGCGCGCCCCATGCGTCGCATGGAGAAGATCACCGGCCGCAGCGACGACATGATGATCGTGCGCGGCGTCAATGTGTTTCCCACGCAGATCGAGGAGCTGATCCTCAAGCGGGACGCGCTCAGCGCGCACTACCAGTGCGTGATCACGCGGCAGGGGCCCATGGACGACCTCACGGTGGTGGTGGAAACGCGCGCGGGTCTGGCGCCCGACAGCGAGGAAGCCCTGGAGGCTTCGCGCCAGCTGCAGCACGACATCAAGGTGTTCGTGGGCAGTACGGTGCTGGTGCAGCTCAGGCCGGAAGGCGGCGTCGAGCGCAGCCAGGGGAAGGCCAGGCGCGTGCTCGATCAGAGGTGAGGCACCCCCGCGGCGCTGTGCGCCACCCCCTCCAGGGGCGACTGCCTGCGGCCCGGCAAAGCCGGTTCCGCGGCAGTTCCGGAGGGAGTTGCCTCAAGCGCTGCGGGTGTCGCCCAGCCAGGGGGTCAGCTTTTCTGCGTCACCGACCGACAGCCGGACGGTGAACGATTCCGTGGGCCAGACCAGCGGCAGGCGCAGCAGGCGCTTGTCGCGCGAGACCAGGACGGTGAGCTGGGGCCGCCGTGCGCGAAGCGGGGGCAGTTCGTCCAGCTTGTGGATGCGCCACGACTCGCCCTCGGCCCCTTTGCGGGCCGGTGGAAATTCCACCCCCAGCCACTCGTCGTTGGCCGCCAGTCCCGCTGCTTCTGCCGCACCGCCGCGCAACACGGTCTTGATCACCACGTTGCCGCCGGCCTCGCTCACCCGAAGGCCGAGCTGCTGCGCAATGGGGGCCTTGTCGTGCGCGGCTTTCACACCGCGCGTTTCCAGCAACGAGGGCAGAGGCAGTTCTTCGGTGTTGTGCACCCAGGTCGCGATCTCGCTCTCATAGCTGCGTTTTCCCTGCCGCTTGAGGGCGCGCAGCAGGTCCGCTTCGCGCATCGGTCCGCCTTCGCAGCGCTGCCAGAGTTCGCGCATCACGGCGTCGAGCGAGCTGTGCCCTTCGGCGCGCAGCGTGAGGTCCAGGCACAGCGCCACCAGCGAGCCCTTGGTGTAGTAGCTCACGGTCGCGTTGGGCGTGTTTTCGTTCATCCGGTAGTACTTCACCCAGGCGTCGAAGCTGGCCTGGGCCACGGTCTGCACCAGACGGCCCGGGGTCTGCTGCACCTGGTTGATCGTCTTGGCCACGAGCTGCAGGTAGGTGGCGTCGTCGATCAGGCCGGCGCGGCGCAGCATCAGGTCGTCGTAGTAGCTGGTGAAGCCTTCGAAGAACCACAGCAGTTCAGTGTGGTTTTCCGTGTCGTAGTCGTAGCGCGCGAACTCGGTCGGGCGCAGGCGCTTGACGTTCCAGGTATGAAAGTACTCGTGGCTGATCAGGCCGAGCAGCGTGGTGTAGCCGTCGGCGGCCTTGAGGGCGGCGGGTTTCTCACCCGCTGCGGGCGCGCGCGGCAGGTCGCTGCGCTGGCAGATCAGCGCGGTGGAGTTGCGATGCTCCAGGCCGCCATAGCCGTCGGCACTGGCGTAGAGCATGAAGACGTAGCGCGAGAAGGGTGGTGCCTCATTGCCGTGCCAGAAGGCGATCTGCGTTTCGCAGATCTTCCGTGTGTCCCGGAGGAGGCGTTCGCCATCCAGCCATTCGCCCGCGCCGGCGACGACGAAACGGTGTTCCACGCCGGCGGCGGTGAAGCGGGCGCTCCAGAAGCGGCCCATCTCAAAGGGGCAGTCGGCAAGCTCATCGTAGTTGGCGGCGCGGTAGTGCCCGAAGCCCTGGGCGTCGACGTCGTGCGGGGTCTGGCCAGTGGCCACTTCCCAACCCGCCGTGGCGTCACCCTTGACCAGTTCAAGAGCGTGTGGCTGGTCTTCCTGCCCGAGCACGCGCAGGCACAGGCTGGTGGCGTTGAAGAAGCCGCGTGAGGCATCGAGGAAGGCGGTGCGCACCGAGGCGTCGAATGCGTAGACCTCGTAGCGCAGCTCGAGCGCCTTGTCCGCGACCGAAGGGACCTGCCAGCGGTGTTTGTCGAGCTGTTTCAGGGGCAATGGCTTGCCGCCTTGCCGGGCTTGCATCTGCTGCAGGTTCTGCGAGAACTCGCGCACCAGATAGCTGCCAGGAATCCACACCGGCAGGCTCACGCGCTGGTTTCTGGCCGGTCGCTCGATGTAAAGGGTGACGGCGAAGAGATGCGCGTGCGCGTTCAGCACCGAGACGGTGTAACGCACACCGGCGCGCACGGCCTTGGCCCTGGTGCGCGTGCTCAAGGCTTGGCTTCCGCGAGTTGCTTCTCGATCTGCTCAGCGCCGATGGCGCCGGGCACGCGCGTGCCGTTGGCGAAGATGATGGTCGGTGTGCCGGTGATGCGGGCCTTCTTGCCGAACTCGAAGTTGCGCGCCACGGCGGCGGCATCGCAGGTGGCGGAAGGCGGTGCGACGTCGCGCACCATCCAGTCGATGAAGGTCTTGCCCTTGTCTTTCGCGCACCAGATGTTGCGCGATTTCTCACCCGAGTCGGCACTCAGGATCGGGTACAGGAACACGTGCACCGTCACGTTGTCGATCTTCAGCAGGTCGCGTTCGAAGCGCTTGCAATAGCCGCAGTTCGGGTCTTCGAACACCGCCATCTTGCGCTTGCCGTTGCCGCGCACGATGGTGAACGCGTCCTTCAGGGGCAGGTCCTTGAACGCAATGGCGGTGAGCTTTTCGACGCGCTGCTCGGTCAGGTCGACCCGGGCCTTGGTGTCGATCATCGACCCCTGGATGAGGTAGTTGCCCTCGGCATCGGTGTAGAAAAGATCGCTCTGGTTGACGCGCACTTCGAAGATGCCGGGCATCGGGGTCTTGCTGATCTCGTCAATGGGTGGCAGGTTGGGCAGACGCTCGGTCAGGTTCTTGCGGATGGTCGCTTCCTGTGCCAGGGCGGCCATGGACAGGGCGGCGAGGCCCGTGATCAGGAGGGATTTGAGGAGTTTCATCGTGAGGGCCTCGTGGGCATTCGGAAGAGTGGGTGGGTGAGCGAAGCGCTCACATGCCGGGTTGGCCCATGGCCTGCCGCGCGATCCAGCGCTTGAGGGGGCCGCTGCGGTCAAAACCGCTCAGGCCCCAGTTGCGCAACGCCTGCAGGCGCGAATCACCCTGGGAGAACAGGCTGAACAGGCCGTCGGTGACCCAGCCCATGGCGCCCACTTCGGCTGCGCGTGCCCGTTCGTAGCGGCGCAGCAGTTTCAGGTCGCCCAGGTCACGCCAGTACTCGCGCTGCTGCAGCACGCGCGCGAGTTCCGCCGCATCGGCCAGACCCACGTTGAGGCCCTGGCCCGCCAGCGGGTGCATGGCGTGTGCGGCATCGCCGGCCAGCGCCACGCCGCCCTGAGGGGTGCGGGCGATCCAGCGTCGGGCACGGGAGCGTTCGAGGGGCCAGGCTTGGGCGGGGCTTTCCATGTGCATGTGCCCCAGGGCATGGGCGCAACGCGCCTGCACGGCCTGGGTGAAGGTGGTGGGGTCGGCTTGCAGCCAGGTGTCGGCCTGCTGTGCAGGGACAGACCACACCAGCGCGACGGAGTTCCCCGAGATGCCGCCCAGTGGCAGCAGGGCCATCACCTCGCCATCGGCAAACCATTGCCGGGCAATGCCGCCGTGCGGCTGGTCGCAATGCAGACGCGCGGCCACCGCCTTGTGCGGGTAAGGGCGCACGTCGAAGTCCAGACCGAGCTCGTCGCGCGTCTGGCTGCGCTTGCCCTCGCAGACCACGGTGAGGGCGGCAGGCGGTGCTTCGGTCATGCGTTCGATGCCGCCCTGGAAACCCACGGCGTCGGACAGCCGCTGCTCCAGTGCCGGCACGTCCACGATCCAGGTGAGTGCGTCGGCTCCCTGGTCCTCGGCCGAGAACTGCAGTTCGCCGCCGTCGTCGCCCCACACCTGCATTTCGCACACCGGGGTGATGGGCGGCACGCGCAGATCCTGCGGATCGACCTCGGGCCAGGCGCGCACCGAGCGCAGCAGGTCGCGCGAGGCGGCGTTGATGGCGTAGGCGCGCACGTCGGGCGCGTCCTGCGGGCTGCGTGGCGTGCCGACCAGGGCCACGCGCAGGCGGTCACGCGCCAGCAGCAGGGCCAGGGTCTGGCCCACCACGCCGGCCCCACGGATGGTGACGTCGAAACGCCGGGCGGCGCCGGGACGGGGGGCAGGGGAGTTCATGTGGGGATTTTAGGAGCAGGGCACAATCCGGGCCTCGCGCCGACGATACCCCGACCCCCATCCCGGGCATGGCCCGACCACCGGGGGCTCCGCCCCGCCGAACGGCCGCCGCCGCCTTCACCCATCCACCGCTTTCAACGATCACCATGAGCGCAGACAGCCCCACCGCCGACGTCCAGGCCACCATCGCCCAGCTCTGGGTCTATCCGGTCAAGTCCTGTGCAGGCATCCAGCTGACGGAGGCCGAGCTGACCGAGACAGGCTTGCTGTACGACCGCGCGTGGATGGTGGTGGACGAGCACGGCGAGTTCGTCACCCAGCGCGAACTGCCCCGCATGGCGCTGATCCAGACAGCCTTCAGGATGGGCCAGCTGGTTCTTCGCGCCCCCGGCATGCTGTCGTTGCACCTCGCGCTGGACGCGGCCGAAGGCCCGCTGAAAGTGCGTGTGTGGGACGACGAGGTGATGGCCTGCGACATGGGCGATCTCGCGGCCCAGTGGTTCAGCGACTTTCTCGGTCCCGATGCGCCGGTCGGCCTCAAGCGGCTGCGCCTGGCGCGCTTCGACCCCGAGGTGCGGCGCGTGAGCAGCCGCAAATGGACCGGTGGCCGCGAAGCCATCACACAATTCGCCGATGGATTCAGCGTGCTCGTGACCAGCACCGCGTCGCTGGACGAGCTCAATACCCGGCTGGGTTCGGCCGGCCACGCACCGGTGGCGATGCTGCGCTTCCGGCCCAACATCGTGCTGGCCGGCATCGACGCCCACGATGAGGACCGTGTGGGCGCGATGCGCATCGACACCGGGGACGGGGTCTCGGCGTTGATCGAGCCGGTGAAGCCCTGCGGCCGCTGTCCGATTCCCAACATCGATCCGGCCACCGCGATCTCGAGCCCCGAAGTGAACGACACGCTGCAGGCCTACCGGCAGGACCCCCGCCTCGGCGGCGCCATCACCTTCGGCATGAACGCCATCGTGCTGGAAGGCGACGGGCAGATGCTGCGGGTGGGGCAGGCCGTCGGTGCCGACTGGAAGTTCGATTGATCAGGCCCCGTCCTGCATCGCGAATTCGTGGCGGTACAACCCCGGTGTCATGGCTGTGTGCTGCTTGAACTGACGCGTGAAGTGGGCCTGGTCGGCGAAGCCGCAGACATAGCCGACCTCTGCCGTTGCCATGGAACTCGAAGCCAGCAGGCGGGCCGCGCTGGACAGCCGCGCCCCCGACAGCAGGCGGGTGAAGCTCTGACCTTGCCGGGCCAACCGGCGCTGCAGCGTGCGTGGCGACGCCGCCATCTCGCTGGCCAGGAGCTCCACCGTCCAGCCCCGTCCCGGGTCGGTGACGAGGCGTTGCTGCAGCTGCGCGATCCAGTGGTCGGCCTCGATCCGACGGTCTGCATGGCGCGACCGATCGGGCTGGGCGGTCCAGCGGAATTCCCAGTGCGACAGGTCATCTGGCCATGCTGGTGTCTGCCAGTTTCCCCGAACGCGGCACCAGGCCGCATGGCCGACCGGGCGTGCCCGCAGAGCGGGGGCTCCGGCACGTTCGAAGAGCGCAGCCAGGAAGCCGAACACCAGTACATCCTCTGCAGGGGCAGGTGGTTGCCGCGGATCCCGGGAAACATGCTGGATGCGCAGCAGGCCCCGGGCGGAGTGGGTGACGCGTGTGCGATGCCGCGCGTGCACGAAGCGCTCCAGGCGCTGCCAGCGCTGCAACAGATCCAGGGGATCGCGTGCCAGGGACAGGGCGATGCCCAGTGGTTCGTCGTCCAGGTCTTGCAGCGCTTCGCCCAGCCGCACGATCACGCCCGGCCCATGGTCGCGCCACAGGCGTTCCAGCCAGGTGCGTTTGTCCGCGAGCGCAACGTGTGCATGGGGCACCGGTGGAGGTCCATCGGGCACCAGACCCTGGCGCTGCAGGCCGGCGCGCATCAGGCGCAGCATGGCTTCGGAAGCGAAGTCGTTCATGTTCTGGATGGCAGGGCCAGCACGAGAGGATCGATCGGAAACCGCTGGATGCGCACGCCAGTGGCCTCGCGCACGGCGTTGGCGATGGCCGCCGCCGTGGCCACGATGGCGGTCTCCCCTGCGCCGCCCGGGGCCCCGCCTTCGTCCACCAGCACCACCTCCAGCCGTGGAATCTGGTGCAGCGATGGTATCGGCGCTTCGGCGAAGCTGCCCGCCGCGATGCGCGCCCCAGCCGCGTGCAGCCGATCGCTCAGCGCCATGCCCAGGCCCCAGACCAGGTTGCCCTCGCATTGCGCGCGCACCTGGTCAGGGTTGATCACGGTGCCGCAATCGTGTGCGCACACCAGCCGCGTCACGGTCGTGCGGCCTTGTTCGTCCACTTCCACCTCGGCCACCACGGCGGCGTGGCTCACCTGCTTGTAGGTGCCGCAGGCCACGCCACGTCCCTGTCGCGTGCCGGCGGGGCGGGCGCGCCATGACCCGGCCTGTGCCACCGCCGCCTTCAGCACGCCGGCCAGGCGGGCGTCGCCAATGTGTTGCAGTCGGAACGCCACCGGGTCCAGGCCGGCGTGCCTCGCGCACTCGTCGATGGCCGATTCCATCGCCAGGCCGTTGGGGCCGGCGCCCAGGCCGCGCCAGGGGCCGGTGAACACGGGCAGGCGGCTCAGGGCGAACTCCGCGCGCCGGGTGGGGCATCGGTACGGCAGTTGCGCGCCGCGCGCCACGCCGGCGTCGGTCACGAAGTCGGTGAGGCGCTGCATCCACACCGGCAGGCCGGCGTTGGTGAACAGGATGTGGCTGCTCGCGAACGCGTGCCACCACTGGTCCAGCCGGCCCTCGCGCAGGCGCACGCGGATGCGGTGGCTCGATGGCGGGCGGTGGAACCCCTGCCGGAATTCCTGCGCGCGTGTCCATTGCAGCTTGACGGGATGGCGCACCGCCTCGGCCAGTACGGCCGCTTCCAGTTCCACGGTGCAGATCGTCTTGCCCCCGAAGGCCCCGCCCACGCGCGTGCCATGCACGCGCACGCGGTCTTCGTCGAGGCCCAGGCGCTTGCGGACCACGTCGCGCTGGTAGTACACGTCCTGCGAGCCCACCCAGAGGTCCAGCCCGCCGTCGGCATCGAAGGCGGCCACCGCCGCGCGCGGCTGGATGGGCGCGTGTGCCGCCAGCGGGATGTCGATGCGCAGGTCCACGTCCCACGGTCCCGGCGCATCGATGGCATCGTCGTGCACCCGGTAGCGGCATCCGTCGCCAGCGAGGTGGCGGTCCACGTCCATCGCACGGTCGATGTCGGCCTGGTCGAAGCTGCCCTCGGTCGACCAGCGCACATCGAGCGCGGCCTCGATGAGGTCGAGCGTTCCGGGTGTGCGCGCGACGATCCCCAGGCCGTCGCTCAGGCCCTGCCGCAGCCGCGCATCGCGCACCAGGGCGACGAAGCCCGGCACCTGCCGCGCGGCGGCCTCGTTCACCCAGCCGGGTGTCGATACGAGTTCCGCCGACACCGGGGCGCGCAGCACGCGGCCGAACATCATGCCGGGCAGGCGGACGTCGGCGGCGTAGAGCGGTTCGCCCGTGACGATGGCATGCCCCTGCTCCAGCGGGGCGCAACACCCCACGTGGCGGGCGTCGCGGCGAAAGGCCCGCAGTTCGCCAGCAGGGCGTGGTTCGGCCATGCGTTCGCCCTGCATGTGGCCCGCCGCCAGGGCATCGCGCAGCGTGGCGCAGGCCTGGGCGAGCGGCAGGGCGAAATCCTTCACCGATTCGCTGCCCACCGTGGCGCGCACCCGAGCCATCTCTCCCGTGTGCGGCAGGCACAGCGTGAGCTGGTGCCATTCGATGCCCAGTTCCTCGCACGCGATCTGCTTGAGCGCGGTGCCGATGTTCTGGCCCATCTCCACGCGCGGCAGCAGCAGTTCGTAGCGTCCCTCGCTGTGGCGGATCCAGCCCAGCGCGTCCTCGTAACGGGCGGTGGGCCGCTGCGGGATAACGGGCAGCGCGCACCCCGACACGAAAGCCACGCCCAGCACCGTGCTGGCCTGCAGGAATGCCCGCCGCCTCATGACCGCTCGCCCTGGAGGGCCACGGCGCGCTGCACGCCAGCGCGGATGCGCTGCTGCGTGCCGCAGCGGCACAGGTTGCCCGACAGCGCCTCGTCGATGCGGGCCGGACTGGGCGTGGGCTCCTGCCGCAACAGCGCGACGGTGGCCATGATCTGCCCCGCCTGGCAGTAGCCGCACTGCGGCACCGCTTCGTCGAGCCAGGCCTGCTGCACCGGGTGCAGGCGCCCGTTCGCGTCCGACAGGCCTTCGATGGTTTCCACCGCCCGCCCCTGCACCGCACCGACCGGCAGCAGGCAACTGCGCTGGGCGTGGCCGTCCAGCAGAACGGTGCAGGCACCGCACTGGCCCGCGCCGCAACCGAACTTCGTGCCGACCAGCCCCAGGTGCTCGCGCAGCACGGCGAGCAGGGTCTCGTCCTGCCACCCGGGCGGGATGTCGAATCGCTGACGGTTGACGAGGACGTGCATGGCGGGCTCCGTGGATGGCGATGCCGCACTGTCGCCAGCACCGCGGCGCGCGTCTTGAAGAATCGCGCCAAACCGCACCGGTCCTTGAAAAAACACGCATCGCATACACTTCACGGCTGTTTTTCCGAGGTATTCCATGAGTCTCCAATGCGGCATCGTGGGCCTGCCCAACGTGGGCAAGTCCACCCTTTTCAACGCGCTGACCAAGGCCGGCATCGCGGCCGAGAACTACCCCTTCTGCACCATCGAGCCCAACACCGGCGTGGTCGAGGTGCCCGATCCGCGCCTGGCGCAACTGGCCGAGATCGTGAAGCCCGAGCGCATCGTGCCGGCCATCGTCGAGTTCGTGGACATCGCGGGCCTGGTGGCCGGTGCCAGCACGGGCGAAGGCCTGGGCAACAAGTTCCTCGCGCACATCCGCGAGACCGACGCCATCGTCAATGTGGTGCGTTGCTTTGAAGATCCGAACGTGATCCACGTCGCCAACAAGGTTGACCCGATCGCCGACATCGAAGTCATCCAGACCGAGCTCTGCCTGGCTGACCTGGCCGCGGTCGAGAAGGCGCTGCAGCGCGTGAGCAAGATCGCGCGTTCGGGCGACAAGGAAGCCGCGAAACAGGTGGCGATCCTGGAGCGTTGCCAGACCGCGCTCAACGACACCCAGCCCGTGCGCACCATCGACTTCAGCAAGGAAGAGCGCGCACAGCTCAAGCAGTTTTTCCTGATCACCGCCAAGCCGGCGATGTTCGTGGCCAACGTGTCGGAAGACGGTTTCGAGAACAACCCGCTGCTGGACCGTCTCAAGGAATTCGCGCAGAAGCAGAACGCGCCGGTGGTGGCCATCTGCGCCAAGATCGAGGCGGAGCTGTCCGAGATGGACGACGCCGACCGGCTCGAATTCCTCAAGGAACTGGGCCAGGAAGAGCCTGGCCTGAACCGGCTGATCCGCGCGGCTTACCAACTGCTCGGCCTGCAGACCTACTTCACCGCGGGCGTGAAGGAAGTGCGCGCCTGGACCATCCACGTGGGCGACACCGGCCCGCAGGCCGCCGGGGTGATCCACACCGACTTCGAGAAGGGCTACATCCGTGCCCAGACCATCGGCTTCGATGATTACATCGCCTACAAGGGCGAACAGGCCGCGAAGGACGCCGGCAAGATGCGCGCCGAAGGCAAGGACTACGTCGTCAAGGACGGTGACGTGATGAACTTCCTGTTCTCTTCGTAGGTTCGGAACAGCCGGGTCAGGCGTTGTCCCGCACCTCGGCGGCCCACTGGCTCACGGCCACGCGCACGGGCCGGTCCTGCAGGCCTTCGATCGCTTCACCCAGCGCGTTGACCAGGCTGTCGATCTCTTCGCGTTCGGTGATGAAGGGGGGCGCCAGCTGGATGGTGTCGCCGCCGTAACGCACATAGAAGCCCATCTTCCAGCACGCCATGGCGACCTGGTGGGGTCGCAGCGCGGGTTCTCCGGGCGCGGCTTCCAGCGTGATGCCTGCGGCCAGGCCGCAGTTGCGGATGTCGAGCACATGGGGCAGGCCACGCAGGCTGTGCACCGCGTTCTCGAAGTAGGGCGCGAGTTCTTTCACCCTCTGCGGCAGCCGGTCGTTGACCAGCACGTCCAGCGCGCTCAGTGCCGCGGCGCAGGCCACCGGGTGGGCCGAGTAGGTGTAGCCGTGCGCGAACTCGAGCATGTACTCGGGGCCACCCGCCTCCATGAACGCCTCGTAGATCGCGCGGCTGGCAATCACCGCGCCCAGGGGCTGCGCGCCATTGGTCACCTGTTTGGCCACGTTCATGATGTCGGGTGTCACGCCGAAGGCCTCGGCCGCGGTCAGCGCGCCACAGCGGCCAAAGCCGGTGATGACCTCGTCGAAGATCAGCAGGATGTCGTGCTGCGTGCAGATCTCGCGCAGACGTTTCAGGTAGCCCTTGGGTGGCACGACCACACCGGCCGAACCGGAGAAGGGTTCCACGATGACTGCCGCGATGTTGGAGGCGTCGTGCAGGGCGATCAGGTCCAGCAGCCGGTCGGCGAGATGGGCGCCGTGCTCTGGCAGGCCTTTCGTGAAGCGGTTCTCCGGCAGGAGCGTGTGGGGCAGGTGGCTGGCATCCACCGACGCGCCGAAGGTCTTGCGGTTGCCCCCGATGCCGCCGACCGCGATGCCACCGAAGTTGACGCCGTGGTAGCCCTTCTCGCGGCCGACCAGCAGGGTCTTGCTGGCCTTGCCCTTCGCGCGCCAGTAGGCCCGGGCCATCTTGAGCGAGGTGTCGGCCGCCTCGGAGCCTGAGCTGGTGAAGAAGACGTGGTCCAGCCCCTCGGGCGTGAGTTCGCGCAGCTTGTTGGCCAGCGCGAAGGAACCCGGATGGCCGAACTGGAAGGCCGGTGAATAGTCCAGCTGCTCGATCTGGCGGCTCACCGCATCCGTGATTTCGGGCCGCCCATGTCCGAGCCCTGAGCACCAGAGGCCCGACAGGCCGTCGAAGATGCGTCGCCCGTCGGCGTCGAGGTAGTACGCGCCCTTGGCCCCGACGATCAGACGGGGATCGGCCTTGAACTGGCGGTTCGCGGAGAACGGCATCCAGTGCGCGTCCAGCCACTGCGCCGATCGCTGGGCGGGGGGAACGATGGGGGTCTTGTCGTTGTGCATCATGGGGTGGCGGCGTTGGGGTGGGGCTCAGATAAAGAAGCTTTCGGGTTGTGGACCGCGTTCGACAGGTGAGGCTTTGAAGTTGCCGGCGCTGAACATGCGCATGCGCGACTCGAGCAGCTCGTCCTGCAGTTGCTGCAGGCGGGAGGGGTCCAGGGTGAGCCTGCCGTCGCGCTTGGCGAACCGG
>QFCS01001265.1_pt1 | contig 14800 bp, 8 predicted proteins | sample 3576561 | NCBI WGS metagenome assembly QFCS01 | reverse complement strand
GTCAGATGTGTACAATGGACAGCTGCGCTGCTGAGCGCCGCCGAGTCCCTGCTCCTCGGCGCCGTGTTCGTCCTGATCCGCCGCCAGCCGGCCTGGCGGGTCGACCTGGCGATCTCCCGCACCCTGGTGGGGCTGCTGCTGACCGTCTCCCTGGTCGTCGCGTACGTCGTGGCGGTGTGGGCGCTCGGCACGGTGGCCCCGTGGAGGGCGGAGTCGAGCGGGTTGGTGGTGGTCGCGGCGCTGGCGCTGGCGGTGCTGCCGTTGCGGGACGGTCTGCAGCGTCAGGTGGAGCGGCTGGTGTTCGGCTCGGGGGCGGATCCGTCGGTGCTGTTGGAGCGGGTCGCCCGCACGCTGGCGACCGGTGGCGGTGAGGGCGCCCAGCTCACCGGCCTGGCCGATGCCCTGCGCCGGGCGCTGCGGCTGGGCCGGGTCGAGGTGCGGGTCCACGGCACGCTCGCGGCGAGCGCCGGGCGTGCCGAGGCGGACGACGACCTGCGGGCGGTGACGATCGACCTGCCGCGCGACGGCGAGGTGGTGGGCGCGCTGCGCGTCGTACCGCCTCGGGGGGAGCGGCTTGATCCCCGGACGGTGCGGCTGCTGGGCCAGATCTCCGGCCTGGTGGGTGTGGCCGCGCAGCTCGACGAGGCGTACCGGGCCGTCGAGGAGGCGCGGGCGCGGGTGCTGGAGGTGCGCGAGCAGGAGCGGCGGCTGCTGCGGCGCGAGCTCCACGACGGCATCGGCCCGGCCCTGTCCGGTACGGCGCTGGCGCTGGCCGCCGTGCCCGCGACGTCGCGCCTGAGCCCGGACGATGCCGTGCTGCTGCGCCGGCTGGTCGAGGAGTTGAGCCGGCGCGCGGACGACGTACGGCAGATGGCGCGGGTCCTGCTGCCGCCGGTGCTCGACGAGGGCCGGCTCGGCGAGGCGCTGGCGCTGCTGGCGGAGCGCCATTCGGTGCCCCGCTTCGCGGTGTCGGTGTCCGCGCCCGGCGCGGACCGGCTGGACGGACGACGGCAGGCGGTGGTCTACCAGGTGGCCGCGGAGGCGGTGCGCAACGCGGCCCGGCACTCCGGTGCCCGCCGCTGCCTCGTGCGGGTGGAGATCGACGCCGACGTCGTCCGGCTCGAGGTACGCGACGACGGCCGCGGCTTCGACGCCGCCGCCACCCCGGCCGGCGTCGGACTGGCCTCGATGCGCGAGCGGGCCGCCGAGGTCGGCGGCGACGTCACGGTCGACAGCGACGAAGGAGGAACCCGCGTGGTCATGGTGCTGCGATGAGCCATCCGGAGGCGGCCGGCGGACCGGTCAGGGTGGTGGTCGTCGACGACCACCCCGTGTTCCGGATCGGGATGAGCGCGCTGCTGCGCACCCTGCCGGACGTGAGCGTCGTCGGCGAGGCCGCCGATGCCGAGGAGGCGATGGCGGTCGTGGCCGCGCAGCGCCCGGACGTGGTCCTCATGGACCTCGACCTCGGCGAGGGCTCCGGGGTGGAGGTGACCCGCGAGCTGTGCCGGCTGGACCCGACGCTGGGCGTCCTGGTGGTCACGATGCTCGGTGACGACGACTCGCTGTTCGCGTCGCTGCGTGCCGGCGCCCGCGGCTTCCTCCTCAAGGGCGCCGCCCCCGAGGACGTCGAACGCGCGGTCCGGGCGGTCGCGAACGGCGACTTCCTGATCGGTTCCCAGGTGGCGCAGCGGGCCGCGCTGTACCTCACCGGCGCCCGCACCCGCGGCGTCGTACCGCTGCCGGAGCTGACCGACCGGGAGCGCGAGGTGGTCGACCTGGTCGCCCGCGGCTACGACAACGCGACCATCGCGCGGAGGCTGGTGCTCAGCAGCAAGACGGTGCGCAACTACGTGTACGGCGTCCTCGCCAAGCTCGACGTCGCGGACCGGGCCCAGCTCATCGTGCGCGCCCGCGAGGCCGGTCTGGGCACCGAGGACGGTCCCGGCACCGCCTGATCGCCCTCTCCGGGCCGTCCCTGCCCGGAAGGTGGTGTCGGACGTCCCTGGGTCTCGGGCCGCCGGGCCCGTCACGGTGGAGCCATGAACCCACCCACCACCGTTCCCCCGGCGCCGGCAGCGCCGGGCGCGACGCGGCCGGCCGGGGCGCGCTTCACCGCGTGGCCGCTGCTGATCACCGCGTGCGGCGTGCTCGGTCTGGCCGCGTTGCTGCTCGAGGGCCGCCCCGACGGCAGCAGCGACTTCGACTACCCCGTCACCGCGGAGGACGTCCTCGGGGTCGACCACCTGCCGTACCGGTTGTCGGGGGCGCTCGGCTATCTGCTGGCGATCCTGCTGCTCGTCACCGCGGCGGTGTGGCGTCACCGCGTCGAGCGCCGGTTCACCGGCTCGGTCGGTGCGACGGTGGTCGGCTACGGCGTGGTGGCCACGGCGGCGATCGTGACGCTCACCTACGGCTGGCGCGGCGCCGTCGGCGACTACTTCCCCGGCGGGCCGGAGGAGGACACCTACGACACCGAGGGCCTCTACAACTACTTCATCCTCACCGACTTCAGCCCCTACATCGCCTTCGTGCCGCTCCTCGCCTCGGCGTACGGCCTGGCGTGGATGGCCTTCCGTGAGCGGCTGGTCTCCCGTGGCCTGGGCGGCGCGTCGGCCGCGGCGGCCTCCCTGCTGCTGCTGGCGGTGTTCGTGACCGGGGTGCCCGGCCTGCCCGCCCTGATCCTGGCCGGCCTCGCGGTCGCCGGGCTCTGGCTCGCCTTCGGGCGCAGCCCCGTGACGTCCGGTCCCTGACCGGGCAGGGCGCTCCCCCTCGAGAGCGCCCACCCGTCCGTCCGGCCCGTGGGGGGCCGGGCGGACCCCCCTCGAGTCCCCGTCCACCCTCTCGGGGTGGGCGGGGCCTTGGCGTCCGGCTCGCGGGACACCGCGGACGTCAGCGCACCCGGCGGTGCACGCGGATCACGTTGTTGGCCCCACGCACACTGACCTTCGTCTTGCCTGTCTTCACGCGGACGTGGTTGTTGGCTCCGCGGACGACGATCTTGCCGAGCTTGCGGTAGGACACCCGGTTGTTGGACCCCTTGATCCGCGCGATCGTGCCCTTGGTCGCGACGATCGCGCTGTTCGCACCCACGATGCGCGCCGGGCCGAGCCGGCGCGCTCGCACGGTCACGTTGCTCGCCTTGACGACCACCTTGTCCACGGCTCCGGCGGCGACGATGCGGTTGTTGCTGCCGAGCACCGTGACCTCGGCGGCACTCGCGAGCGAGACCACCACGTTGCTCCCCGTCACCCGTACGCCGTGGCACGCGCCGGTGAGCGCATAGGTGGCGGTGCTCTCCGCCAGGACGACGTCGCCGCCCGAGCAGTCCAGGCTGACGGCGGCACCGGCGGGCGCGGCCGGCAGCCCGGCCGCCAGAGCGGCGGCGAGGGCGGTGGCGCCGAGGGCGGCGCAGGCACGGGAGATCACGTTCACGGGGAGGAACCTTTCCGAGGAGGGTCCCGGCCGCCTCGGCCGGGCCGGTGCCTCCTACCCCGGGAAGCGGGCTGAGAACCCCGGGCTCTCGACCGGGATCTCGCTATGCACAAGGGCCTCCGCGAGCGAGCTCGCGGAGGCCCTTGTGCTACTCGATCCGGCTCTCAGACCAGAACGTCGCTTGCGCTCAGTTCTGGTACGAGCCGAAGTCGAAGTCGTCCAGGGCGACGGCCTGGCCGCTGTTGCCGAACTCGTAGTCGTAGGACTCGTAGCCCGTGACGGCGTACGCCGCGGCGCGCGCCTCCTCGGTCGGCTCGACCCGGATGTTCCGGTACCGCTCCAGGCCGGTGCCGGCCGGGATCAGCTTGCCGATGATCACGTTCTCCTTCAGGCCGCGCAGGCTGTCGGAGCGGCCGTTGATCGCAGCGTCGGTGAGCACCCGGGTGGTCTCCTGGAAGGAGGCCGCGGAGAGCCACGACTCGGTCGCGAGCGAGGCCTTGGTGATGCCCATGAGCTCGGGACGACCCGAGGCCGGCTTGCCGCCCTCGGAGACGACGCGACGGTTCTCCTCCTCGAACTTGACCCGGTCGACCAGGTCGGAGGGCAGCAGGTTGGTCTCGCCCGACTCGAGCACCGTGATCCGGCGCAGCATCTGCCGCACGATGATCTCGATGTGCTTGTCATGGATCGACACGCCCTGGCTGCGGTAGACCTCCTGGACCTCGTCGACGAGGTGCTGCTGCGTGCGGCGGACGCCGAGGATGCGGAGCACCTCCTTGGGGTCGGGCGTGCCCTGGGTGAGCATCTGGCCGACCTCGATGTGGTCGCCGTCGCCGACGAGCAGGCGCGAGCGGCGCGACACGACGTACTCGATGACCTCGCCACCGTCGTCGGGCGTGACGAGGACCTTGCGGGCCTTGTCGGTCTCCTCGATCTCCACGCGGCCGGCGGCCTCGGAGATCGGCGAGACACCCTTGGGGGTGCGGGCCTCGAAGAGCTCGACCACACGGGGCAGACCCTGGGTGATGTCGTCCGCGGAGGCCACACCACCGGTGTGGAAGGTACGCATCGTCAGCTGCGTGCCAGGCTCACCGATCGACTGGGCCGCGATGATGCCGACGGCCTCGCCGATGTCGACGAGCTTGCCGGTGGCCAGCGAGCGGCCGTAGCACTTGGCGCAGGTGCCGGTGCGGGCGTCGCAGGTCAGCACGGAGCGGACGCTGACGGTCTCGATGCCGGCGGCGATGAGCTCGGCGATCTTGACGTCGCCGAGGTCCTCGCCGGCGGAGGCCAGGGTCTCGCCGGTCGTCGGGTGCGCGACGTCCTTGGCCGAGGTCCGGGCGTACGCCGCGGTCTCGGCGTTGTCGTCCTTGACCACGACGCCGTCCTCGCCCTTGACGCCGATCACCTTGGGCAGGCCGCGCTCGGTGCCGCAGTCGTCCTCACGGATGATGACGTCCTGCGACACGTCGACCAGACGACGGGTCAGGTAGCCCGAGTCGGCGGTCCGCAGCGCGGTGTCGGCCAGACCCTTGCGGGCGCCGTGGGTGGAGATGAAGTACTCCAGCACGGAGAGACCCTCGCGGAAGTTGGCCTTGATGGGCCGCGGGATGATCTCGCCCTTCGGGTTGGCCACGAGGCCACGCATGGCGCCGACCTGGCGGATCTGGTTGAAGTTACCGGACGCGCCGGAGTAGACCTGCATGTAGATCGGGTTCGCCGGCTGGGCCTTGAAGGCCTCCTCCATGGCGTCTCCGACCTTCTTGCCGGCCTCGGTCCAGATCTCGATGAGCTCCTGGCGGCGCTCGTCGTCGGTGACCAGTCCGCGCTCGAACTGCTTCTGGATCTTCGCGGCCTTCTCCTCGAAGCCGGCGAGGATCTCGACCTTGTCGTCGGGGGTGACGACGTCGTCGATGGACACGGTCACGCCGGAGCGGGTGGCCCAGTGGAAGCCGGTGTCCTTGAGCGCGTCGAGCGAGGCGGCGACCTCGACCTTGCCGTAGCGCTCGGCGAGGTCGTTGACGATCGCGCCCAGGCGCTTCTTGCCGACCTCCTCGTTCACGAACGGGTAGTCCGCGGGGAGGGTGTCGTTGAACAGGGTGCGGCCGAGGGTGGTCTCGAGCAGCACGGCCTCACCGGCCTCGACGCCGTCGACGACGGCGTCGGTGAGCCGGATCCGGACCCGGTTCTGCAGCGTGATCTCGTTGCGGTCGTAGGCCATGATCGCCTCGGCCGGGGACGAGAAGGAGCGCAGCTCGCTGGTGCCGTCCGCCTCGACGCGGGCGTCGCCGCGCTCGGTGGTGAGGAAGAACAGGCCGATGATCATGTCCTGGGTGGGCATGGTCACCGGACGGCCGTCCGACGGCTTGAGGATGTTGTTGGTCGACAGCATCAGGATCCGCGCCTCGGCCTGGGCCTCGGCGGACAGCGGCAGGTGCACCGCCATCTGGTCGCCATCGAAGTCCGCGTTGAACGCGGTGCACACGAGCGGGTGGATCTGGATGGCCTTGCCCTCGATCAGCTGGGGCTCGAAGGCCTGGATGCCGAGACGGTGCAGCGTGGGCGCACGGTTGAGCAGCACGGGGTGCTCGGTGATGACCTCTTCGAGGACGTCCCACACGACCGGACGGGCGCGCTCGACCATCCGCTTGGCGGACTTGATGTTCTGCGCGTGCGAGAGGTCCACGAGCCGCTTCATGACGAACGGCTTGAAGAGCTCCAGCGCCATCTGCTTGGGCAGACCGCACTGGTGCAGCTTCAGCTGGGGGCCGGACACGATGACCGAACGGCCCGAGTAGTCCACGCGCTTGCCGAGCAGGTTCTGACGGAAGCGACCCTGCTTGCCCTTGAGCATGTCGGACAGCGACTTCAGCGGCCGGTTGCCCGGGCCGGTGACGGGACGGCCGCGGCGACCGTTGTCGAACAGCGAGTCGACGGCCTCCTGGAGCATCCGCTTCTCGTTGTTGACGATGATCTCCGGCGCACCGAGGTCGAGCAGCCGCTTGAGGCGGTTGTTCCGGTTGATCACGCGGCGGTACAGGTCGTTGAGGTCGGAGGTCGCGAAGCGGCCACCGTCGAGCTGCACCATCGGGCGCAGGTCCGGCGGGATGACCGGGACGGCGTCCAGGACCATGCCGACCGGCTTGTTGCCGGTCTTGCGGAAGGCCTCGACGACCTTGAGCCGCTTGAGGGCACGGACCTTGCGCTGGCCCTTGCCGGTCGCGATGGTCTCGCGCAGGCTCTCCACCTCGGCGTCGAGGTCGAAGCTCTGCAGGCGCTTCTGGATCGCCGTGGCGCCCATGTGGCCCTCGAAGTACTTGCCGAACCAGTTCTTCATCTCGCGGTAGAGGACCTCGTCACCCATGAGGTCCTGCACCTTGAGGGTCTTGAACGTCGACCAGACCTCCTCGAGGCGGTCGAGCTCGCGCTGGGCGCGGTCGCGCAGCTGCTTGAGCTCACGCTCGGCACCGTCGCGCACCTTGCGGCGCTGGTCGGCCTTCGCGCCCTCGGCCTCGAGGGCGGCGATGTCCTCCTCCAGCTTCTTGGTGCGGTCCTCGAGGCCGGCGTCGCGGCGCTTCTCGATGGACTGGCGCTGGAGCTGGATCTTGCCCTCGAGGTCGGACAGGTCGCGGTGGCGGGCGTCCTCGTCGACGGCGGTGATCATGTAGGCAGCGAAGTAGATGACCTTCTCGAGGTCCTTCGGGGCCAGGTCGAGCAGGTAGCCCAGACGGCTCGGGACACCCTTGAAGTACCAGATGTGGGTGACCGGGGCGGCGAGCTCGATGTGGCCCATCCGCTCGCGGCGGACCTTGGACCGCGTCACCTCGACGCCGCAGCGCTCGCAGATGATGCCCTTGAAGCGCACGCGCTTGTACTTGCCGCAGTAGCACTCCCAGTCCCGGGTGGGACCGAAGATCTTCTCGCAGAAGAGGCCGTCACGCTCGGGCTTGAGCGTGCGGTAGTTGATGGTCTCCGGCTTCTTGACCTCGCCGTGGCTCCACGTGCGGATGTCGTCCGCGGTGGCCAGGCCGATCTGAAGCTGGTCGAAGAAGTTCACGTCGAGCACGATGGCTGCTGTCCTTCGTTAGTTCTGTGAAAGGTGAGGCTGGGGACTGAGGGCGGCGGCGCGCCGAGGCGCGCCGCCGGCACGCTCAGACTTCTTCGACGCTCGAGGGCTCGCGACGCGACAGGTCGATGCCGAGCTCCTCGGCGGCGCGGAAGACGTCCTCCTCCGCGTCGCGCATCTCGATGGTGGTGCCGTCCTGGGACAGGACCTCCACGTTGAGGCAGAGCGACTGCATCTCCTTGACGAGGACCTTGAACGACTCCGGGATACCCGAGTCGGGGATGTTCTCGCCCTTCACGATCGCCTCGTAGACCTTGACGCGACCGGGCACGTCGTCGGACTTGATGGTCAGCAGCTCCTGGAGGGCGTAGGCGGCGCCGTACGCCTCCATCGCCCACACCTCCATCTCGCCGAACCGCTGGCCACCGAACTGGGCCTTACCGCCCAGGGGCTGCTGCGTGATCATCGAGTACGGGCCGGTCGAGCGCGCGTGGATCTTGTCGTCGACCAGGTGGTGGAGCTTGAGGATGTACATGTAGCCGACCGAGACCGGGTCCTTGAACGGCTCACCGGAGCGACCGTCGAAGAGGTGGGCCTTGCCGTCCTCCTCGATCATCCGCACACCGTCGCGGGTGGGCAGCGTGGCGCCGAGGAGGCCGATGATCTCGTCCTCACGGGCCCCGTCGAAGACCGGGGTGGCGACCTTGGTGTTCGGGTCGGCCTTGTCCACGCCGATCTTGATCAGGCGCTGCTTCCAGTCGGCGTTGTCGGGGTCGCCGGACAGGTTGATGTCCCAGCCCTGCTTGCCGAGCCAGCCCAGGTGCAGCTCGAGGATCTGGCCGATGTTCATCCGTCGCGGCACACCCAGCGGGTTGAGCACGACGTCGACCGGCGTGCCGTCCTCCATGAACGGCATGTCCTCGATCGGCAGGATCTTCGCGATGACGCCCTTGTTGCCGTGACGACCGGCGAGCTTGTCGCCCACGGAGATCTTGCGCTTCTGCGCGACGTAGACGCGGACCAGCTGGTTCACGCCCGGCGGCAGCTCGTCGCCGTCCTCGCGGTCGAAGACGCGGACGCCGATGACCGTGCCGGACTCACCGTGCGGCACCTTCATCGAGGTGTCGCGGACCTCGCGCGCCTTCTCGCCGAAGATCGCGCGGAGCAGCCGCTCCTCCGGCGTCAGCTCGGTCTCGCCCTTGGGCGTGACCTTGCCGACGAGGATGTCGCCGGTGGTGACCTCGGCGCCGATGCGGATGATGCCGCGCTCGTCGAGGTCGGCGAGCATCTCCTCGGAGACGTTCGGGATGTCCCGGGTGATCTCCTCCGGGCCGAGCTTGGTGTCGCGGGCGTCGACCTCGTGCTCCTCGATGTGGATCGAGGTGAGGACGTCCTCCTGCACCAGGCGCTGGCTGAGGATGATCGCGTCCTCGTAGTTGTGACCCTCCCACGGCATGAACGCCACGAGCAGGTTGGTGCCCAGCGCCATCTCGGCCATGTCGGTGCACGGACCGTCAGCGATCGGCGAGCCGTTCTCGACCCGGTCCCCGGCCTCGACCAGCGGGCGCTGGTTGATGCAGGTGCCCTGGTTGGAGCGCTTGAACTTGGCGAGGCGGTAGGAGGAGTACGTGCCGTCGTCGTTCATCGTCTCGACGAGGTCGGCAGAGACCTCCTTGACCACACCGGCCTTGGTCGCCACGACCACGTCGCCGGCGTCGACGGCGGCACGGAACTCGATGCCGGTGCCGACGATCGGGCTGTCGCTGCGGATCAGCGGGACGGCCTGACGCTGCATGTTGGCGCCCATGAGCGCACGGTTGGCGTCGTCGTGCTCGAGGAACGGGATCAGGGCGGTCGCGACCGACACCATCTGGCGCGGCGAGACGTCCATGTAGTCGACCTCGTCGCCCGGGATCTCGGAGACCTCGCCCTGGCGCAGGCGCACCAGCACCCGGTCCTCGGCGAACTTGCCGTTCGCGTCGAGGGCCGCGTTGGCCTGCGCGATGACGTAGCGGTCCTCGTCGTCGGCGGTGAGGTAGTCGATCTGGTCGTTGACCGTGCCGTTCCCGACCTTCCGGTACGGCGTCTCGACCAAGCCGACCGGGTTGATCCGGCCGTAGGAGGCCAGCGAGCCGATCAGGCCGATGTTCGGGCCTTCCGGCGTCTCGATCGGGCACATGCGGCCGTAGTGCGACGGGTGGACGTCACGGACCTCCATGCCGGCGCGGTCACGGGACAGACCGCCGGGGCCGAGCGCGGACAGACGGCGCTTGTGCGTCAGGCCGGCGATCGGGTTGGTCTGGTCCATGAACTGCGAGAGCTGCGAGGTGCCGAAGAACTCCTTCAGCGCCGCCACCACGGGACGGATGTTGATCAGCGACTGCGGCGTGATGGCCTCGACGTCCTGGGTCGTCATCCGCTCGCGGACCACCCGCTCCATGCGGGCCAGGCCGGTGCGCAGCTGGTTCTGGATCAGCTCGCCGACCGTGCGCATGCGACGGTTGCCGAAGTGGTCGATGTCGTCGGCGCCGACCTGCAGGTCCTTGCCGTCGGCGTCCTTGCGGATCTCGCCGCCGATGGCGGTGACGTACTCGTCGGCGTTGTGCAGCTGGACGATGTACTTGATCGTCGCGACCATGTCGGCGATCGTCATCGTCTGCTGGTCGAAGGCCTCCTGCTGGCCCAGCTTCTTGTTGACCTTGTAGCGGCCGACCTTGGCGAGGTCGTAGCGCTTGGGGTTGAAGTAGTAGTTCTTCAGCAGGGTCAGGGCGGCCTCGCGCGTCGGCGGCTCGCCCGGGCGGAGCTTGCGGTAGATGTCGAGCAGCGCGTCGTCGGGACCGGAGGTGTTGTCCTTCTCCTCGGTCAGCTGGATCGACTCGTACTGGCGCAGGTCGGCCATGACGGCCTCGTAGTCGTACTCCTCGCCGGTGTCCTCGGCGATGGCCTGGAGGGCCTTGAGCAGGACCGTGACGTTCTGCTTGCGCTTGCGGTCCAGGCGCACGCCGACGAGGTCGCGCTTGTCGATCTCGAACTCCAGCCAGGCACCGCGGCTCGGGATGAGCTTGGCGGTGTAGATGTCCTTGTCGGAGGTCTTGTCGGCGTTGCGCTCGAAGTAGACGCCCGGGGAGCGGACCAGCTGCGAGACGACGACACGCTCGGTGCCGTTGATGACGAAGGTGCCCTTCGGCGTCATGAGCGGGAAGTCGCCCATGAAGACCGTCTGGCCCTTGATCTCACCGGTCTCGTTGTTGGTGAACTCGGCGGAGACGTAGAGCGGGGCGGAGTAGGTGAGGTCCTTCTCCTTGCACTCGTCGACGGTGTACTTCGGGTCGTAGAAGACCGGGTTCTCGAACGAGAGCGACATCGTCTCGGAGAAGTCCTCGATGGGGGAGATCTCCTCGAAGATCTCCTCGAGGCCGGACTTGTCGGAGGCATCCTGGCCCGCGGCGCGGCGATCCGCGATCCGGTTCTTGTGGGCCTCGTTGCCGATCAGCCAGTCGAAGCTGTCGGTCTGGAGCGAGAGGAGCTGCGGAAGTGCGAGCGGCTCCTGGATCTTCGCGAAAGAGATGCGGGACTTACCGGGGGTGGTGCGCGCGGCCAAGAGTTGTCCTTCGACGGTTCGACTCTTCAGAGCGCCCAGCCCACCACGTCATCGGCCACCGGGCAGGCCGAAGCGCATCTGAGGGCAGGCGCAAAGAGCCACGATACACGAGGATGGAGCGCTCGACAACGTCGACTACGCAAGTCTCACGCAGTCGAGGAGCGGCTCACGTCGTGGGGACGGTGCAACCGTGCGCCGATCATGCTGCGCGGCGCCCCCGAGGTCAAGTGGACCTGCCGTGGGCGCCCGCCTCGTTCAGCCGCAGCGCGCGTCGGTGCACAGGTCGTCGAGGAGCCACTGCTCCTCGCTGCCCGACGCCTTGACCAGCGACAGGGTCGCCCACATCTTCAGCACGAAGGGCTCGCCCTCGTCCTTCGCGACGTACTGGTCGATGTAGACCACCACCGTCGCGCGCTCGCCGTCGGGGTCGATGCGGGTCAGGGCGGTGCCGGCGACCTGGGCCTCGACGACGATCTTCTGCGCCTCGGCCTCCTTGGTCAGCTCGGGCCACGCCGAGGCCTGCTTGCCGGCCATCGTCTCGGTCATGAAGGCGCTGGCCCGCTCGAGATCGGCCGCCATCGTCTCGTGGTTGTACGACAGCACGGGGGCGACCATCTTCTCCGCGGCCCCCTCGGCCGACACCGCCGCCCGCTCCTGGCGCGCACCGCGCTCGGCGACCTCGCCCGGCGCGTCGGCCCCCCGCGCCCCGGGCATCGTCATCACCCACACCGCCAGCGCCGCCGCCAGCACGGCCGCGACGGCCGCCGCCACGAGCGCCGCCGTGGACGGCCCGCCGGCGCCGGCCGAGCCGGCCCCGACGCGGGGCGAGCTCCCCGCGACCACCGCCTCGTCGTCGGTCGGATCTGCCTCGTCGCCCGTCGGATCTGCCTCGTCGTCGGCCGTGCCGGAAGCGACGGCGACCTCGTCGGCCGCCTCCTCCGCCGCGCGAGCCTCGGCCAGCTCGGCGTCGTACGTCGCGCGCCGGTCGTCGTCGAGCAGGACTCCGGCCGCGTCGTTGAACGCCCGGAAGCGCCGCTCCGTCGGGTCCAGGTCCGCGATGGCGGCCTTCCAGGCCGCCCGGATCTCGTCGGTGCTCGCCGTCTCGTCGACGTTGAGCAGGTCGTAGAGGTTGGCGCTCATCGGCTCTGCCCCGCTCCCCCGCCGGACGGGCTGGACGACGGGCTCGACGACGGGCTCGACGACGGGCTGGACGACGGGTCGGCCGGCTGGCCCGACGGCTGGCCCGACGGCGTACCGCCCGGGACGCCCTCGGGGATCGAGGCCTCGCCGAAGGAGGGCAGCTCGTCGTCGAGATCGTCGAGGTCGTCGACCAGCCACTCCCCGCGGCTCTTGACCAGGCTGACCTCGTAGCGGAAGCGCTGCGGCTCGAAGGAGATCCGCTCGCCCGAGCCCTCCGGGTCGGGGTAGGAGAAGGTCACGACGCCGGCGACCAGCAGCCGGGCGGAGTCGGTGTCGATCGCGGCCACACCGACGGCGTACGGCGAGCCGACGCGGTCGATCTGGGTCTGCACGACCGTCTCCTCCGCGTAGCCGACGTTGCGGTCGAAGACGGTGCGGAACTTCGCGGTCATCTCGTCCCCGAGCGCGGCGTAGTCCGGCATCCGGCCGGCGTCGTCGAGCAGGTCCGGCCCGTAGGTGTTGAAGCGCTGCACGAAGCTGCGCGCCGCGGCCAGGGCGTCCTCGCGCTCGGCGGACGGGTCCGGCGCCGGGTCGCGCAACGACTGGAGCTTGTCGATCGGGTCGTTGCCGGCGCCGCGGTCCAGGACGGTCCACGTGGCGTAGGCCAGCGAGGCGAGGAGGACGCCGAGCAGCAGCCCGAGCACGCTCCAGCGGAGCCGGGCGCGCGAGATCGGGGCCGGCGCCGGGCGGTCGTCAGCGGACACGCAGCGTCCTCAACGATCGAGCAGCGGTTGCAGGTACAGCCACTTCCACGAGTCCTCTCCCAGCGACGGAGGCGCCACGTTACCCCGCTGGGCGGCGGCTCCCTCCGGAGCACCCCACGTGAGCTCGCCGGTCGCCTCGTCGTACGACGCGACGACCTCGGAGGTGCCGTCGACGTCGGGGACCGGGCGCGGCAGGTTCTGCGTGCCGCGCGGGTTGCTCTTGGTCGCGGGTTCCCTGCAGCCGACGTCCTTGGGGAGCGGGAGGTCGTCGCGGTCCGAGCCGGGGTTGCGCCGGTTCTTCAGGTACCCGTCGCGGCACAGCGCGAAGTCGGTGACGCCGGGCACCTCCGCGGCCAGGATCAGGCCGAAGTGGGCGTCCCAGAACCCGGAGCCGCCCTCGGCCTTGGACCGCTTGCCGACGACCGTGAAGCCGCCGAGCACCGCCCACGGGTAGGCGACGAGCATCTGCTTGATGGCCGGGAGGTGGAGCACCACGACCTCGCCGGTGGCGACCAGGTTGGCGAGCAGCTCGCTGAGCTCGACGCCGTTCTGCTCCAGGAAGGTGCGCAGCTGGGTCGCGGCGACCGAGCCGTTGTCGATGACCTTGCGCAGGTCGCCGTCGGCGCCGGCCAGCGCCGAGCTGAACAGCGACAGCTGGTCGGCGAAGGTCCGCAGCGAGCTCTCGCTGGCGATCTGGCCGCGCAGCACGGTGTTGCTGTCGCGGATCAGGGCGCTGGTGATCTCGAAGTTCTCGTCGGCGGTCTCGATGAACGAGTTGCCGGTGTCGATGATCTTCTGCAGGTCCTCGCCGGTGCCGCCGAAGGCGGTGCCGAGCTCCTCCACGGTGGTGCGCAGCGCGTCGCGGTCGACGCTCGCCACGGTCGCGGACAGGTCGCCGAGCAGCTTCTCGGTGGCGATCGGCGTCGCCACGTCGTCGATCTCGGAGCCGTCGACCAGGAACGGCCCCTCGTCGGTCTGCGGCTGCAGCTCGACGTACTGCTCGCCGACGGCGGAGCGGTTGCCGACCAGGGCGATCGAGTCGCGCGGGATCTCGTCCCACTCCTTCTCGATCTCCAGCGCCACGTCGACGCCGTCGGGGGTCAAGGTGAGCTCGCCGACGGTGCCGATGCCGACGCCGCGGTAGGTCACCTCGGCGCCGGTGAAGATGCCGCCGGACTCCGGGTAGTGCGCGATGACGGTGTAGCTGCGATCGATCACCAGCCGGTCGAGCTTGGCGTAGCGGGCGCCGACGAAGGAGACGCCGACGAGCGTGATCAGCGCGAAGACGATCAGCTGGATGCGGGTGCGGCGGGTGATCACCGGGCTCCCCCCGTTCGCGTCGTGGAGGTCAGCAGCGGCCCGGCGTACAGGCTCACCATGTCGGTGTTGTACGCCGCGTCGAAGTCGGCCCACATCTCGTCGGCCTGGCTCGTGCCGCCCGGCGCGGGCCGGTTGAGGCCGTTGCCCTGCAGGACGCTGCCGAGCAGGTTGGTGAGCGGGTCGCCGAGCGTGCTCGTCCCACCACCCGATCCGCCCGTGTCAGCGGTGCCTCCGGTGCCTCCCGCGTTCGCCGGGGCACCCGCCCGGCGGCCCCCGGTCAAGCCGTTGGTCAGGCCGCACAGCAGCTTGATCCCGGCACAGACGTTGTCGAGCAGGTAGGCCGGCAGCTTCGCGCACGCCGCCGGGTCGACCGGCGTCTTCAGGCAGCTCTGCAGGGTCTCGCGGACGCCGTTGCAGAGGTTGGGCAGGTTGATCAGCTCGTTGAGCGCCGTGTCGGGCAGGTCGTTGAGCGGG
>QFCS01002153.1_pt1 | contig 14820 bp, 13 predicted proteins | sample 3576561 | NCBI WGS metagenome assembly QFCS01 | reverse complement strand
CAGGATCGACCATGGCCCCATGGCGATGACGACGGCATCGCCGTCGACGACCTCGCCGCTGTCCAGTGAGACGCCTCGGACGGCGCCGCCCGGGCCGTGCACGAGCGCGTCGACCGTGCCGTGCCGCAACGTCGCGCCCTGTGACTGGGCCGCGTCCATCAGGCCCGCCGTGAAGGCGCGCGGCTCGACCACGGCCGTCGTGCGCGGCGACCCCAGACGGCCGGTGATCGTGACCGCGGCGGACAGCCACGCCCCGCTTGTCGGGCCGCCGCTGCCGCCTTCGCTGACGTGGCCGGCGTAAGTCGTGAGGCGGCGGTAGCCCCAGGGATTGTCGAGCATGTCGGCCAGCTCGGCATGGAGCGCGAAGCTGCGTCGCGCCAGCGCGTCGAGCGCGGTGCCGGCGCACCAGCCGAGCGCGAGGAAGCCGCCGGACTTGCCGGATGCCGCGCCGGCGATCGCATGGTGTTCTATGACGATGGGCTGTGCGCCGCGTCGGCTGAGGAAGTAGGCGATGGCAGCGCCGATCGCGCCGCCGCCGCAGATGATGATGCGTTTGGCCTGCTTCATTCCGTCTCCCTTTCGCCGTTCCGACCAGGGGCTGATGGCGAGCGGATCGTGGGCCCCGGGGCCCCGCCGATTGTACGAGCGCAGACGATGGCGTGTCACAGGAACGCGACCGCTCGTCGATCGCGAGTACATTTGTTTCTGTCTGTTTCTAGAAGGCCTCTCGATACCTTCAGTGACAATCGAGCTGGCGCCGCGTCGCATCGCTGCCGCTTCCCCGTGTCATACAGGTCGCCAACGCACGGCAGCGCAGGAGTTCATGGCGACCATGGTCATTCAGGCAAAATTTCAGCTCGCTACATCCGCCTCCTTGGTTCTCCTCATAGCCGCCTTCACGCCTGCTGCTGCGCAGCCGATGAACGATCCGTTTGCAACCAAGGGAAAGGTCAAGGAATGGGCGGTCACTCTCGGGGTTGGCGGCGCTCTGAGGCCCACCTACGAGGGCAGCGATACCTATTTCGTGACACCGCTGCCTTTCGTGAGTGTCGTCTGGAACGACATGATCTCCCTCGACACTTCGGGTCTCAATGCATATTGGCGCTTCGACGGACTTCAGGTCGGTGGCGGCCTCACCTTCAATCTGGGGCGTACCCAGAGCGGCGGTCTGTTCGCCCAGGGCAACTGGCGGCTCAACGGTCTTGGCGACATTCCCGCCGCACTCGGTGTCCGTGGCTTCGTGAACTACAAGTTCGGCCCGCTCATGCTCGGTTCGACGCTGACCAAATTCGTCGCGGACGGCAACAGCGGCCTGTTGATCGACGCCAGCATCGGCGCGCCCTGGCGCATCGACGATCGGCTCATGGTCATGGGCAAGGTCTTCGCGACGTGGGCCGATTCCACCTACATGCAGACGTATTTCGGCGTCGATGGCCTGCAATCGATCAATTCCGGCTATCCGGTCTACAATGCGGGGGCCGGCTTCAAGAATATCGGACTCGGAGCCATGGCGACCTATCGATTCGCCACGAACTGGAGCTTCTCGGCCAATGCCCAGGTATCCCGGCTCGCCGGCAGTGCCGTGGACAGCCCCATTTCCGTCTCCGACACGGCCTTCACGTTGTTCACGATGGTCGGCTACCGCTTCTGAGTGTCCGGGATGCCGATCGAGTATGCCGTCGGCTGCGTGCCTCGACCGGCCGGCATGAGATGAGCCTGCGCAGCCGCGAGCACACGGCACACATGTTCTCTGAAGTTCGCCAGGCCATTCTGCCGCTGGCCCTGCGTCGCATGGGAGGCAGGGACGATCTGGAGCGTGCCTGTTTCCTGATCGAGACGCTGGGACGTCACTGGCGGGATCCGCTTCCGCTCGAATTGTTGATCGTGGCGCCGACCGGCGATGTCGACCTGCTCCGCACGAGGATGCCGGGCGTGGGGAATGTCCATATCGTGGTACGCCCCGAGAGCGACTTCTTCGCGGCCTTCAACCCCTTCTACTTCATGCCGGGCTGGTTCCGGCAGCAGATCATCAAGCTGCACGTTCCAGCGCTCCTCGGCTTCGGCGGCTATCTGACACTGGATTCCGACATCATCTGCGTCGGCGATTTCGACGCCCGGACGTTCGTGCGCGGCGGGCGCGCGTTATCCCGCTGGGAGCCAAAGAGCGGCCAGGACTGGTGGCGCAATGCTGCCGAGGTGGTCGGCGTGCCCTACGACAGCAAGAGCCACGGCCTGTCGGTCACGCCGAACATCCTGCATGGCGATCTTGCCTCGCAGGCTCTTGCCCACGTGGCCGGTGGTGGGGCCGGTGGCGGGGCCGGAAGCGGGGCCGATGGCGGGGCCGACGCGACTGCATCGCTGTGCGCCTGGATCGTGCGCAAGATCGGCACGGTGGCCTGGACGGAATACTCGCTCTACACCAGCGTCGCGGAGTTCAAAGGCAACTTGCTGGCCTATCATCAGCATTGGGACGCCTGCTACGGCGGCGACGTCCATCTTTTTTCCGAGCGTTCGTGCATCTGGAGGACGGAAGACGTCGCGCGCATGGCAGCGCTGCCCGACGGCAGCGATCCGGGCGGAAAGTTCATTGTCGTTCAAAGCCATGCCCGCATACCCATCGAGCGGGTCCGCCAGTACTATCTGCGCTTCGCCGCGTGATCGTACGAGCCTGGCAAGTTGATGCCATCCCACCTCGCGCAGCGTCCACCAGCCGTCCATCCTCCATTTCGATGATCCTGTCGGCAAGGTCGAACACACGATTGTCGTGGGTGACCATCAGCACGGTCGTGCCGCGCTCTCGCGCAACCGCGCGCATCAGGGCGACGATGTCGTAGCCGGTTTGCCGATCGAGCGCCGCCGTCGGTTCGTCAGCCAGTATCAGGGAGGGTTCGCTCACGAGCGCTCGCGCGATCGCGACGCGTTGCCGTTGTCCACCGGAGAGCTGGTCCTGATACTTGCCGATGTGATCCTCGAGGCCGACGACCGCCAGCATGCGCTTGCAGCGCTCTGCAGCGTCCGGGCCGGGACTGCGGCCCTGGGCTTCGAGCCCCATCCTCACATTCTCAAGAGCTGTCAGGGAGCGGTGCAGATTGTGTGACTGGAAGATGAAGCCGCACTGACGACGGTTGGCGACAAGCGCCGCCTCGTTCGCACCGTACAGTTCACGCCCCAAGACGGCGACCGATCCCTGCTGCACGGAGCGAAGGCCGCCGACCAATGTCAGGATCGTCGTCTTCCCGCACCCGGAAGGTCCGATCAGGAATACCAGCTCGCCGCGCGTCACCGTCAGATCGACGTCGAACAGCACCTGGCGACGCGCCACACCGATGCCGTACCAGTGCGAGAGACCTGAGATCGCCACGACGGGGGCGGTGGCCGGCGACGGATGGCGCCGGGCAGCCATCAGAACACGTCCGCGGGATCGGCGTTGCGTACCTGGCGCATGGCGATGGCACCGGAGATCGTGCACATCGTCACGGTGAGGCCGAACACGAGAACCAGACGCTCCGGCGACATGCCGATCGGCATTGCCAGGGCCGTGTGGACCATGCCGTACAAGGCCACGGAGGCGAGCAGGCCGGGGATGAAGCCCGCGACCGAGAGAATCAGGGACTGCTCGATCACTATGCCGAGCAGTGCCCGGTTGGTGAAGCCCATGGCCTTGAGGGTGGCGTATTCGGCCAGATGATCGTGAACGTCGGCCGACAGGATCTGGACGACGACCACGACGCCCACGATCATGCCTATCGCCGCGCCGAAGATGAATAGAAAGCCGATCGGTGCCTCGCGCCGAAGGCGGTCTTTGGAATGTTCGATGAACTCCGGCATGGTCATGACGACCGTATCGTCGTCGCCGCCGAAACGGCTGCGAATCGCTGCCGCGACCGATCCGGCATCGTAGCCCGGCGCGAGGTGGACCAGTCCCACGCTCGGCGCCGCGGGAACCCTGTCGATGGCGAACTCGAAGAAGCTCTGGTCGGACATGACAAGAGCCCCCTCGACTTCGAAGGAGGACCCGACCTGCATTGTGCCCACGAGCGTCACCATCCGGCCGTTCAGGTCGGCTTGCGGCCGCTCGCCTCGTTCGATGGCGCTCCGCAGGATCGTGAACTCGCCGCGAGCCTGACGATCGAACAGGGCCGCGCCGGTCTCGATCAGCATGCGCTGCTTGGCTGAAATCTCCGGGTCGCGGAAGGCCTTGAAGTCGGGTCGAATGCCCATGATCAGCATCTGCTCCCGTTTGCCCCAGTCGATGTCGGACGGCCTGATCCAGTCGCGCGTCGCCACGTAGAACGGTTCGGCGTCCGCGACACCCGGGACGCCCAGCGCCTGCAGGAGCCGGGTCCGCGGGAAGGTACCTGCGCTGACGAAGTCGCGGGCCGTCGACGACAGCAGCACGATATCGGCATTGAGCTGTCGATGAATCAATACGGTCGAATCGAAGAACATGTTCATGAAGCCGAGCTGCATGAAGATCAGCAGCACCGCGAAGGCGACGCCTGCCGAGGCGACGGCGAGACGTCCTTTGCTGTGGATGAGCTGCTTCCAGCCGAGGGGAGTGCGCCCCCTAATCGGCACGGGAAGACTCGCGAGAGACCCGCCCTGGAGCCTGCATTCCCGACGGATGGCAACGCGCACCTGGAGGTTGGTCAGGCCCGCGACCCTGGCGGACGAGGTGCGGTCCAGCAGGATGAACACGTCGACGACCCGGGAGTCGAGAATGGCGGCCGGATCCCCGCGAATGATGCTCTGGGTGCCGACCGTCCATCCGACCCGATGGACGGTACCATGCAGTGGCTCTTCCAGCGCGCGCGACGTGACCGAGACAGGCTGGCCCTGTGCGATGCCGGCGACGTCGGCTTCGAAGACTTCGGCGCGAACCATCATGGTGGAGACGTCGCCCAGTTCGGCGAAACCTTCGGAACCGATCTGCTGGCCGAGCCGCGCGAAGAGGCGCAGGACGGTGCCGTCGATCGGCGCCTGTATCCATGACAGTACGTGATCGAGACGGGCTTTCTCGGCGCCGGCTTCGGCCGCCGCCAGTTCCGCCCGGACCACCGCTTCTTCGAGGCGGACGCCATCGGCGTCGCGCGCCAGAATCCGCTCGAGGGCGAGCCGCGACGCTTCGAGCTTGTGGTTGGCGGACAGGAGCGCCAGACGCTTGTCTATCAGAGCGGGCTGGCTGTAGAGCCCGGCCTTCGTGAGCTTTGCGTGGCGATCGGCTTCCCATTGCACGCGGTCACGTTCCGCCACCTGCTGCTCGACGGCGGCCGAGAGGCTCTTCTCGGAGTTCTCGATTTCCGAGAGCTTCTGCGCGAGCTGCGCCTTCCTGGTCGCGACGGTTGCTCTTGCCTGCGCCAAGGCGGCCGCAAGCCGAGGCTCGGTATCGAGCACTGCCATCACTTGCCCCCGTGATACGCGCTGTCCCTCGGCGACCGAAAGAACGACGACACGCCCGGCGTCGTCGCCGGACGGACCAGCCACCTTGAGGACCCTGCTCACGGGCTCGACGCGCCCCAAGGCCACGATGTCGCCATCGACGCCGTCACCGGCAGGGCGGATCGCCATTCTGCTCGCCGGAGACAACTGGACAGCCGGCGGTGCGTTTGCCGCGGGGCGCGACGACAGGACCAGCGCTGCCGCCAGCAGGGCGATCGCGACCGCCAGGAGCGGAAGAACCTTCAGCGGTATGCTCATGAACTGCTCCCCGTGAGAGCGACTTTTTGACCGATGTGGCGTTGCGATGGGGCATCTTCTCGCTGCGACCGGACCCGAGTCGTTTCTCGGCCCATCTGGTGGCGACCCGGTTGCAGTCCGTTGCAGATTGGAGTGGCGCGCCGACGGGTGACGTACGGTGCTGCGATCGGGCTGTTTGCCCTCCCGACCGGTGTCGCACCATGTGCACGATACCGAAGCCACATTCAGATGCCTGCGGACCTCACGCTCATTCTGTCTCTGGCGAGGGCAAGGGGGCGGTGTCATTGCCTTCCTCCGTGCGGCCGACCTCGCCGGCCTTCCCCTCGGTGACGAGCGCCTCGCGACGCTGTGCTGCGGCGGATCGTGCGGCGGCGTAGTAGTCGAGGGAGTCGCGCTCCAGGGTATCCGTCGCACCCAACGCACGGGCGCGGCCGTCGACGACACCGGCCCCTGTGGCGACGGTGTTGACCGTTGTGATCGCACTGCCCGGAATCAATGTCGTGGGGTTGGCCACGATGTCGACGACCATGCCTACCGTGTCGCGCACATTGGACGGACCGAGCAGCGGCAGCTGCACGCTCGGGCCTGGGCCGACGCCCCAGACGCCCAGCGTCTGGCCAAAGTCCGCCTCGTGGCCGGGCCGGTCCCAGTCGGTCGCTACGTCGAACAGGCCTGCGCCGCCGATGGTGGTGTTGATGACGAAGCGCTGGATCGTGTTCCAGCTCCGACTGAGATTGCCCTGCAGCACGTCGTTCAGCGCCACGGTCGGCTGGCTGAGGTTCTTGGTGAAGTTGTGGATGCTCTTCTGGACGCGGCCGGGTACGTGCTCCTTGTATGCGCGAGCCACCGGCTGCAGCGCGTTGTCATCGACGAACCGGTTCCCCCGGAAGACGACGCGATTCGCCGGCTCCGCCGGATCATTGTGACCTTCGTACTCGACGCGCGCTTCCGGGGTTGCTGGAGGATGCGCGCAGGCAGTGAAGGCGAAGGCCGGGCAGGAACAGATTGCTGCGGTCAGCAGATGCTTCAGGTGCGTTGAAAGGGGCATTGCGAATTCCTCTTCCGAGGGTGTGCGGTGAAAGCGGAGTGCTGCGAGGCACATGTCCATTGATGCCGGGACGGGGGCGTCGCCGGCAGATGGGGTATAGGGCATCCACTCGCCGAGGCCCGACTCGAGTTGTTTCGTGCTGTATCTGGCGACGCGCCAGTTACAAGCCGTTACAAATTGCGATGGCGGAGGACCTGATGCCGTGATGTAAGAGCACCGAGCCGTTCGACCGCGACGTAAGGGACCATGAATCGCTCGCCCCATATCCTTGTCGTTGAAGACGACCGCGAGATCCGGACGATGGTTTCGCGCCTTCTGCAGAAGCACGGCTACCGGGTCACCGCGAGCGAGGACGGTCGCTCGATGGAGCGGGCCCTGGGCGCGGCAAATGTCGACCTCATACTGCTCGACATCATGCTGCCGGGAGGCGAGGACGGTCTCAGCATCTGCCGCCGCGTGCGCGCGAGGTCCTCGGTGCCCATCATCATGTTGACCGCCGCCGGCGACACCACGGCGCGCGTGGTCGGGCTCGAAATGGGGGCCGACGACTATATCGGCAAACCCTTCGATCCGCAGGAACTCATCGCCCGCACCAGGGCGGTGCTGCGACGCACGACGGCACTGCCTGCCCGGTCCGAAGCGCCGCTGACACCGCTGCGTTTCGACGGCTGGCATATGGATCCGGCACGACGTGAGCTGCGAGATCCTGCCGGTGCGCGGGTTACCCTCACGGGCGCAGAGTTCGATCTGTTGCTGGCCTTTTGCCGCCATCCGCGGCGCACGCTGAACCGCGACCAGCTCCTGGACCTGAGCCAGGGGCGCGGTGGTGGACCACTGGATCGCGGCATTGATATCCTGGTCAGCAGGATTCGTCGAAAGATCGAAGGCAACCCGCGGGATCCTCAGACGATCAAGACCGTCCGTTCGGGCGGATACTTCTTTACCCCCGATGTCGAGGTCGGATGAACCGGCTCTGGCGCCTGCTGTGCCTCGATCGCATTTCCAGCCAGATCACGGTGTTGTTGGCCGTGGCGATCGGCGGCGGCTCCAGCATTACCGCGACCGCTGCGCTTCTGTTGTTTTCGGACCAGGACTACCCGTCGGCGGCGGCCACGGCGCCGGCACGCGTCGCAACCGTTCTGGCGGCTCTTCAGAACCTTCCTCGTCCGCTGCGGGCACAGGTCGTTGCCGGATACTCCGACCCGTCCCTGCGCATATGGCTCGATGAGGAGCCCGCGTCGGCAAAAAACTTCCACTCGCCGCCGCTGGAGTTGCTGAGACCACTCGTCACGCAATATCTGCCGGCCAATACCCAGCTGCTCTACATCGTCGAAGACCGGGACAACATTGCCACGATCGTGACGCGGCTGGGTGACGGACAGATCGTGACCATGGAAGCGCGTTTCAGCGCGATGTCGCTCCTTTCCGCGCCGTTCCTGATACCTCTCATAGTGCTGGTGGTGGCGGCCATGCTGCTCTCCGTCTGGGCGGCCCGGCAGGTCGCCGCTCCGCTCAGCCGCTTCGCCGCGGCTGCGGACCAGTTCGGCTCGGACGGCGCCATCGCGCCGCTCGACGAACGTGGACCTGCCGAGATCAGGCGCGCGTCCCATGCCTTCAACCGCATGCGCGACCGGATCAGCCGCCTGATCGATGACCGCACCAATCTCCTGCTGGCGATCAGCCACGATCTGCGGACCCCGCTGACCAGACTCCGTCTGCGCATCGCCGAACTTGCCATCGGGGACGAGGTGTTCAGGAATCGTGGTCTCGACGACATCGAGGCGATGGAGAGCAGCATCGCGGCCGCCGTCACCTATCTGCGTGAAGGCAACGCCGAGGAGCCTGTCGAACGCGTCGAGCTGGTGTCGATGCTGGGAACCGCATGCGACCAGTTTTCCGATCTCGGCCACTCCGTGGAGTATGTCGGCCCGGCACGACTTACTGTTCCCTGCCGACCGCGGGCACTCGGCCGTGCAGTGACGAATCTCGTCGACAATGCCTCGAAGTATGGTGCGCACGTTCAGGTAATTCTGTCCCAGGGGCGCGATCGGATCCGCATCGAGGTGCGGGACGACGGGCCGGGAATCCCTGACGACGAGAAGCCACGCGTCATCAAGCCTTTCTACCGCAGCGACCCGGCGCGCCAGGAGGTGCGCGGCTTTGGTCTTGGACTGGCCATCGTGAGCAACATCGTGCAGGCCGAGGGCGGTACGTTCATGCTGCTCGACAACGAACCGCGCGGGCTTCGCGCGGTCATCACTCTCCCGGCCGAGAAGCGCTGAAACCCGACGTTTCGCGCGCGGCGGGGCGCGCGTGCGCCGTTTCCGGCGCACGGAAGTGCCCCGGAATCACGACGTTCCGCCCGTGTGCAACACGATCTCGAAACCCTCGGCCGCCGTCGGTGGCTCGAAGTAGCGCGTGATCGCCTCGTACTCGGCACGGCTGACGCGGTATTCGTGTGTTCCCCGCTCGTTGCGCGCCTGCAGCCGGGCGAGACAGAGATCGTCCGGCGATTCGAGGACATGAAGCGCGTGACGAGCGCCGGCCGCCTCGAAGACGCCGCGCATCCAGGCCCGGGTGGCCACGGTGTTGGCCGGCCAGTCGAGCACCACCGACAGTCCGGCCCCGAGCAGCTCGACGAGGTGCGGCGCCATCGCGGTCCGCAGGCGCGGCGCCAGGCGCACATAGTCGGGCACCGTCCTGAGCTCATCCGGGTAGAGAGCCGCCATCCAGCGGTCCTGAGCGATCAACAATGTGTGGGGTGGCTGCGCCAACCTCGCCGCGAGCGTCGACTTGCCGCTCGCGACCTTGCCGCAAAGCATATGCAGCACGGGAGACTGTCGTGTCATGGAATCGTCCTTCGAAGAGGCACCCCTGCGGGTGCGATGGCAACGCTGAAGCCCGGCCCGGTCCGTCAGGCCGGGCGGCTAATTCGAGCGATGCGATCGACGAAGGTCATATTGAAAGAATAGCGGACGCATCGAAGTGGCGCCAGCGGCGACGCTGCGCGGACGAACGATCGGCGACGTCGATCGACATGGATTGTGCATGTTGGTTGCAGAGTTGCATGCCATGACCAATGCACGCGAACGGCCGAGCCTGTGCTCATCCCGTCGGGTTCTCCTGATCCCATGCCGCCGGTCTCAGGCGCAGCTGGGCTGGCGAGGTCGGCATTGTCGAGGGCGACGCCAAGGAGGACAAGTTCGATCGTTGAGGTGCTCGACGTCTGCGGGCGCCCCTAGCAGTTATCCCGCGCCGCCGCGTCGAAGCGCTCATGTGCATCGCGCAGATCGGCCTGGTGGCAAACGGCCCAGTCATAGAGGGCAAGAAGTGGCGCCTGCAAAGTCCTTCCGAGAGGTGTGATCGAGTAGACGACCGCAATCGGCGATGTCGTGACGACTTGTCGGTCTATGAGGCCGTTCCGTTCCAACCGTCGTAGCGCGTCGGTCAGCGCTTTTTGCGTGATGCCATCAAGGCGTCGCCTCAGGGCATTGAAGCGCTTCGGCTCTTCGCAGAGAAACGTGAGGATGAGGATGGACCATTTGTGTGCGATCTGCTCCAGCACGTGCCGCACGACCGGAACCGTCTCGATCACCTGCTCTTCAGTGTACGGCATGGTATCCCCGACTAGACTTGGGCTATCAGTAGTGCCTGATTGACACCAGGTATAGAGATTATACTTCCTCCTCTCGATGGTTTGTTGGTGCGCAGATCGAGGAGGCAGCGTGAGTAGTCTCGAGAAGATCAACGGAGGCACGGCGGTCGTCACTGGTGCATCGTCGGGCATCGGCAAGGTGTATGCCGATCGATTGGCGGCGCTAGGGTACGGCCTTGTGCTGGTGGCGCGCAGGGAGGATCGGCTGCGGCAGCTTGCTACGCGACTCGAAGAGCGTTTCGGCGTCCGCGCCGCGGTGCTGGTCGCCGATCTCTCTCAGCCGCAAGGCGTGTCGGCTGTCGCCGAGCGCGTCGCGCGCGACTCCTCCGTCACGCTCCTCGTCAACAACGCCGGATTCTCAGCGTTGAGACCGTTGACCCGGACTTCGGACGAGACGATCAGCAGCATGATCGCGTTGAACGTGACGGCGCTGACACTCCTTTCGAAAGCCGCGCTCGCGGCGTTCACGGCGCGGGGAGCCGGTACGCTGATCAATATTGGCTCGGGCGCGGGGTTTGCTCCCTATCCCGACATCCCCGTCTACGGCGCCACCAAAGCTTATGTGTATCTCTTCACGCAGAGCATTCAGAGCGAGGTCGAGGGCACGCCCGTCCGCGTACAGCTTGTCCTGCCTGGCGCCGTCGTCTCGGAAGGGTGGGAGGTCGCGGGGGGCGCCGACCTGGATCCTTTGCCGCCGGAGATCGTGATGAGCGCAGAGGACCTGGTGGATGCGGCGCTTGCGGGTTTGCATATGGGCGAGCGCGTGACCGCGCCATCGGTTCACGACGAATCGCTCCTGCGCAACTATGAGGCGGCCGGAGGCAGTGCGCTGCGGGGCGCCTTCGACGCGACGGCAGCCGCGCGATATACGGGCAAGCAGGCACCGGAATTGTTGTGAACGGCAGTTGGAACGGTACCGTCGCCGCAAGCTGCCGTTCGGCTATTCACAATTTTCGAACATCTGGGAGGTCGGTGAGGCGCCCCCCTTGTTCCCAATGCCTCCTTCTCTCTTTGTTGACTGGAGTTCGATAATGGCCGTGAAAACCCAGGCCTGGACGCTCATCAAGCGCCCAGACAGGATGCCCAAGCGCGAACATTTCGCGTTGCGCGAATTTGATGATCCGTCGGTCGGCGATGGCGAGGTTCGCGTGCGCAATCTGTGGCTGACCGTCGGGCCGGCCATGCGGGTGCGGATGTCCGCCGAGACGCGGGGCTATCTTCCTCCCTATGACCTGGGAATGCCGATAGGGGGATGGGCGATAGGCCGAGTCGTCGCGTCCAAAGCCGCAGCGTTGGCCGAAGGCGACCTGGTCATCCATCAATATGGCCTGCGCGACTTCGGCCAAGGGCCGGCTTCCGCGTTCGAGAAACTGCCCATGCCGGGTCCGCCACCCGAACATTATCTCAATGCGCTCGGATCGACCGGCTATACCGCCTATGTCGGGCTCGTCGAAATAGGCCAACCCCAACCGGGTGAAACATTGTTCGTATCGGGCGCTGCCGGAGCGGTCGGCAGCACCGCCGTGCAGATCGGGAAGGCGCTCGGCCTTACCGTCATCGGATCGGCTGGAGGCGAGGCCAAGTGCCGTCTGCTCCGTGACCTCGGCGCGGATGCCGCAATCGACTACAAGTCACCGGACCGGCTCGTGGACAAGCTCGCAGCCGCTGCTCCGCACGGGATCGATATCTATATCGACAATGTCGGAGGCGAGCATCTCGACGCGGCTCTGGCCCTCGCCAATCCGCATGCGCGCTTTGCTTTGAGTGGCATGATCAGCAGCTACAATCAGGAACACGCCTCGGACACGATGCACAATCTCAACCGGATCGTGACGCAGCGTATCCGCGTCCAGGGCTATCTGCCGTTCACCGACCATCTCGAGGGCCTCGGCCGATTTCGCGACCTGATGTGGTCGTGGATCGAGGCAGGGCGTTTCCGGCCTTTGCAGACCGTGCGCGAAGGCTTGGATCAGGTGCCGCAAGCCATCGAAGACCTTTTCGCCGGAGGTTTCACCGGAAAGCCACTCATCCGTCTGTAACGCGCGCGCCTCGGCGCAAAGTGGCTCCTTTCAATAGCAGCGGAGGATTCTTACGAGCGGGTGGCGGCAGGACCGAAAGTAGATGGCGTCTGGACGGGTGAATAAGAAAGTTATAAGATATAAATCGAGTAAAATACCTAGGTATGGTTGCCCCATGGACGATTCACCAGAAACCGCCCCCGTGCTGCTCCTTTCGAATTCTCCCGCCGTCGAAGCACCCCCGCCGCCGCGGCGCCCGACGACGGCACGCCTGCAGACCCATTTCCTGCGCCGGTTCGCGCTGTCCGGTTCGGTCACGGAGGCGGCGGCCCGGGCCGGTGTGACGGCGCGCACGGTGCAACGATGGCGGACGGGCAATCCGGTCTTCGCACGGCACTACGACGCCGTGCTGGCGAACCGGCTGGAGATCCTGGAGGACCTTGCGATGCGCCGGGCGCTCGGCGCCGACCGGCGGCCGGTGTTCCATCGCGGCCGGCATGTCGCCACGGTGGAGCGGCACAACGACGCGATGCTGATGCGGCTGCTCGCGCGCTTCGATCGGCTGCGCGAGCGCCAAGCCGCGGTCCGCGCTGCCGAGCGGGCCAAGCAGGGGCCGGACTGGCTCCGCGAGCTGGAAGCGGCCACGGAGCGCAACGACCGGGAGAGCGCGGCGGCGCGCGCGGCCGCTGCTGCGGCCAAGGCCGCCGCCGGAGACGCGACGTGACTGTCGCGAATGTCGCGATTCACGCGACATGCCTGCATTGCAGGCATCCTGTTTTCGTCGCGTCGTATCAAGGGGTTACGGTAATGTTCCGCGGCGCGGCGCGAAGACGTTCCTGATTTTCGCCGACGTGTGTTTCGTGCGACACAGGTCGTCTTCATCGCTGAGGAGGGTTCTTCATGGCATCGCCGCTTTTCGACCTGTCGGGCAAGGTCGCCATCGTCACCGGCTCGAGCAAGGGGATCGGCAAGTCGATCGCGCTGCACCTCGCGCTGCAGGGCGCCAAGGTCGTGGTCTCGTCGCGCAAGCAGCCGGCCTGCGAGGAGGCGGCCGAGGAGATCCGCAAGGCCGGCGGCGAGGCGATCGTCATTCCCTGCAACATCTCCGACAAGGCGCAATGCGAGCGGCTGGTCGCCGAGACCCGCCGGCAGCTCGGTCCGATCGACGTGCTGGTCTGCAACGCCGCCAGCAATCCGTACTACGGCCCGACCGAGAAGATGCCGGACGACGTCTTCACCAAGATCATGCAGAACAACATCCTGTCGAACATCTGGCTGATCAATCTCTGCACGCCCGACATGCGCGCCAAGAAGGATGGCTCCGTGATCATCGTCTCGTCGATCGGCGGCGTGCGGGCGAGCACCGTGATCGGCGCCTACTGCATTTCCAAGGCGGCCGACATGCAGCTGGCCCGCAACCTCGCGGCCGAGCTCGGGCCCGACAATATCCGCGTCAACACCATCGCGCCGGGCCTGGTGCGGACCGACTTCGCGCGCGCCCTGTGGGAGGATCCGAACTATCTCGACAAGCGCCTGCAGACCGCTCCGCTGCGCCGCATCGGCGAACCCGACGACATCGGCGGCATCGCCGTCATGCTGGCTTCGAAGGCCGGCGCCTTCATCACCGGCCAGACCATCATCGCCGATGCCGGCGTCACCATCGGGGGATGAGATCAGCCCGCCGCCTTGCGGAAGGTCACCACAAGCACGTCGCGGTACGCCGGCTGGGTCGGGTTCTCCGGCTCGACCGGCGTGACGCCGTGATAGCGGCGCGCGTCGTCGACGATGGCCGCGTCCAGCGGGTCGGTCAGCGTGAAGCTGCCCAGCGTGCGCTTGTCGAGGTCGTGCACCGTGGTCGTGCCGCTTCGGATGTTGCGGCGGCTGACCAGCAGCACCAGCACGAAGTCGACGCCGTCGCGATGCATGCCTTCCGGTGTCGGCTTGCCCAGCTCGTCGGGCCTCGCCTCGATACGGAACTGATGGGCCTCGATGTGCCAGTGCGCCGTCTCCGGCGCGAGCCGGCCGAACAGGCTGCGGCAGTATTCCAGGATGGTGCGCATCGTGGCGCCGCCGCCGATCTCCTCGGTGATCGGCTTGAACCAGCGGTCGATGCCGCCATTCAGGTTGTTGTAGTACACGGTCTGGAAATGGGCCTGGTGCGGCCCACGCTCGATCGGGCCCTGGCGGTCGGCCTTCCAGACGCCGAAGCGCCGCCGCCGGTAGCGACCGCCGTCAGCCATGTAGGTATCGACCTCGAGGTCGTCCCAGCTTTCGGCGAAGGCCGGCCAGTCCGCGAGGGTGCCGAAGCGCGCCAGGGCGTTGCGCATGTCCGATGCTTCGACGAAGGCATAGCCCGCGCGGGCCACCGCGTTGCGGATGCCCGCGGCATTCTGGAGGCCGGT
>QFCS01001264.1_pt1 | contig 14836 bp, 14 predicted proteins | sample 3576561 | NCBI WGS metagenome assembly QFCS01 | reverse complement strand
GTTCCGGGCGGCTCCGGGCGCGCTCAGCGCCGTACGCCTCCGGGCCCGATGCGGGTCGCGCGCGGAGGGCATGTAACACGCTGCCGACCCGCCGCGCCTTCCCCGCGTACGACGACGGCCCGCCCCCGTCAGGGAGCGGGCCGTCGCAGAGGGCCGGGGGCTGGAGTCAGCCGCGCAGCAGGTTCCGCAGGACGTACTGCATGATGCCACCGTTGCGGTAGTAGTTCGCCTCGCCGGGGGTGTCGATCCGGACGACGGCGTCGAACTCCACGCCGGTGTCGGTGGTGACCTTCACCGTGGAGGGAGTGGTGCCCTCGTTGAGCTCGGTGATGCCGGCGATGGAGAAGGTCTCCTCGCCGCTGAGGCCGAGCGACTCGGCGTTCTGGCCCTCGGGGTACTGCAGCGGGATGACGCCCATGCCGATGAGGTTGGAGCGGTGGATGCGCTCGTAGCTCTCGGCGATGACCGCCTTGACGCCCAGCAGCGAGGTGCCCTTGGCCGCCCAGTCGCGCGACGAGCCGGAGCCGTACTCCTTGCCGGCCAGGACGACGAGCGGGATGCCGGCCTCCTGGTAGTTGACCGACGCGTCGTACACGGTGGTGACGGGGGCGTCGTCGACGGTGAAGTCGCGGGTGAAGCCGCCCTCGGTGCCGGGCGCGATCTGGTTGCGCAGGCGGATGTTGGCGAAGGTGCCGCGGATCATGACCTCGTGGTTGCCGCGCCGCGACCCGTAGGAGTTGAAGTCGCGCTGGGCGACGCCGTTCTCCGTGAGGTACTTGCCCGCGGGCGAGTCGGCCTTGATCGAGCCGGCCGGCGAGATGTGGTCGGTGGTGACCGAGTCGCCGAGCTTGAGCAGCACCCGGGCGCCGTCGATGTCGGTGACGGGGGCCGGCTCGTCGGGCATGCCGTCGAAGTAGGGCGCCTTGCGGACGTACGTCGACGCCTCGTCCCAGGTGAAGATGTTGCCCTCGGGCGTGGGCAGCGAGCGCCACCGCTCGTCGCCGGCGAAGACGTCCTTGTAGGACTCGGAGAACATCTCGGAGTTGATGGCCGACGCGATGGTCGACTCCACCTCGGAGGGGCTGGGCCAGATGTCCTTGAGGTAGACCGGGTTGCCCTCGGTGTCGGTGCCGAGCGCGTCGTTGAACAGGTCGACGTCCATGGAGCCGGCCAGCGCGTAGGCGACGACCAGCGGCGGGGAGGCCAGGTAGTTCATCTTGATGTCGGGGCTGATCCGGCCCTCGAAGTTCCGGTTGCCGGAGAGCACCGAGACGACCGCGAGGTCGTGCTCGTTGACCGCGGCGGAGACCTCGGGGATGAGCGGCCCGGAGTTGCCGATGCAGGTGACGCAGCCGTAGCCGACGAGGTTGAAGCCGAGCTTGTCGAGGTACGGCGTGAGGCCGGCCTTGTCGTAGTAGTCGGAGACGACCTGCGAACCGGGGGCGAGGGTGGTCTTGACCCACGGCTTGCGGGTCAGGCCCCGCTCGACGGCCTTCTTCGCGAGCAGTGCCGCGCCGATCATGACCGACGGGTTGGACGTGTTGGTGCAGGAGGTGATCGAGGCGATCGTGACCGCACCGTGGTCGAGCGTGAAGCTCGTGCCGTCCTCGAGGGTGACCTCGACGGGGGTCGACGGGCGACCGCCGTCCTTGGGCGCGCAGCTGAGGTAGTCGACGGCAGGGGTCTGGCCGTCGGCACCCGTCGTCGCCGGCGGGTCGGACGCGGGGAAGCTCTCCTCGAGCGCCTCGTCGTAGGCGCCTTCGGCGGAGTGACCGTTGCTGACGTAGTCGGTGAGGGCGCCGCGGAACGACGGCTTGGCCTCGGAGACGAGCACCCGGTCCTGCGGGCGCTTCGGCCCGGCGATGGACGGAACGACGGTCGCGAGGTCGAGCTCGAGCTTCTCGGAGTAGCGCGGCTCGGCGTCGGGGTCGAGCCAGAGGCCCTGCTCCTTGGCGTACTTCTCGACGAGCGCGATCTGCTCCTCGGAGCGACCGGTCAGGCGCAGGTAGGTCGTGGTCTCCTCGTCGATCGGGAAGACCGCGATGGTCGAGCCGAACTCCGGCGACATGTTGCCGATGGTGGCGCGGTTGGCCAGCGGCAGCGCGGCGACGCCGGGGCCATAGAACTCTACGAACTTGCCGACGACGCCGTGCTTGCGGACCATCTCGGTGATGGTGAGCACCAGGTCGGTGGCGGTGGAGCCCTCGGGGAGCTCGCCGGTGAGCTTGAAGCCGACCACGCGCGGGATGAGCATGGAGACCGGCTGGCCGAGCATCGCGGCCTCGGCCTCGATGCCGCCGACGCCCCAGCCGACGACGCCGATGCCGTTGACCATGGTGGTGTGGGAGTCGGTGCCGACGCAGGTGTCGGGGTAGGCCAGCAGCTCGCCGTCGACCTCACGGGTGAAGACGGTGCGCGCGAGGTGCTCGATGTTGACCTGGTGGACGATGCCGGTGCCCGGCGGGACGACCTTGAAGTCGTCGAAGGCACCCTGGCCCCAGCGCAGGAACTGGTAGCGCTCGCGGTTGCGCTCGTACTCGATCTCGACGTTCTTCTGGAAGGCCTCGGGCGAGCCGAAGACGTCGGCCATCACGGAGTGGTCGATGACCATCTCGGCGGGCGCGAGCGGGTTGATCTTGGTGGCGTCGCCACCCAGGTCGGCCATGGCCTCGCGCATGGTGGCGAGGTCGACGACACAGGGCACGCCGGTGAAGTCCTGCATGATCACGCGGGCGGGCGTGAACTGGATCTCCTTGTCGGGCTGGGCGTTCTCGTCCCAGCCGGCGAGGGCCTTGATGTCCTCGGCGGTGATGTCCGCGCCGTCCTCGGTGCGGAGCAGGTTCTCGAGGAGCACCTTCAGCGAGAACGGCAGGCTCTCGACGTCCAGGCCCTCCCCGGTGACGGCGTCGAGACGGAAGATCTCGTACGACTTCCCGTCCACGTCCAGGGTGCTCTTGGCACCGAAGCTGTCCTTGCTGGCCATCCGCGTCTCCGTCCTCGTCGACTTCTCGTGTCGGATAGGTCTTCCTGCATCCTGCCGCCGCGAGGCGGGCCGAGGATAGTGAGGCTGACCTAAGTCATGCAGAGCTCGGCATCCCGATATCTCTTGATGTCAAGATACACGAGAGAGAGGCACGGTTCCACGAAGGGTCACCTTCCCTGACCGCCCCCGACCGCGCGCGCGGCGCCTGGCGCCCCCGCCACTCACCCCCGTACGACGACCGGCTGCCCACCCGGCGGCCCACCCGGCGCGCCGCCCGCCTCGTCGGCGAACTGCGTGCGGTACAGCTCGGCGTACCGGCCACCCGCCCCCAACAGCTCCGCGTGCGAGCCGCGCTCCACGATCCGGCCCTCCTCGACCACCGCGATCAGGTCCGCCGCCCGGATCGTCGAGAGCCGGTGCGCGATCACCAGCGCCGTACGCCCCGCCAACGCCTCGGCCAGCGCCGCCTGCACCGCCGCCTCCGACGTCGAGTCCAACGACGCCGTCGCCTCGTCCAGGATCACCACCCGCGGCTGCTTCAGCAGCAGCCGCGCGATCGTCAGCCGCTGGCGCTCCCCGCCCGAGAGTCGGTAGCCGCGCTCCCCCACGACCGTGTCCAGCCCGTCCGGCAACGCCCCCACCAGGTCCGCGAGCCGCGCCCGCGACAACGCGTCCCACACCTCCTCCTCCGACGCCTCCGGCCGCGCCAGCAGCAGGTTCCCGCGGATCGAGTCGTGGAACAGGTGACCGTCCTGCGTCACCATCCCCACCGTCGCCCGGATCGACTCCGCCGTCAGGTCCCGCACATCCGCACCCGCCAGCCGTACGACGCCCGCGTCGACGTCGTACAACCGCGAGACCAGCTGCGCGATGGTCGACTTGCCCGCCCCCGACGAGCCCACCAACGCCACCACCTGGCCCGGCTCGGCGCGCAGCGAGATCCCGTGCAGCACCTCCTCGCCGCCACGCGTGTCGAGCACCGCGACCGATTCCAGCGACGCCAGCGACACCTTGTCGGCCGCCGGGTAGGAGAACCGGACGTCGTCCAGCTCGACGGCCACCGGACCGTCCGGGACGCGACCCGCCCCCGGCCGGTCCTGGATCAGGGGAACCAGGTCCAGCACCTCGAAGACCCGCTCGAAGCTGACCAGCGCACTCATCACGTCCACCCGCGCGCTCGCGAGCGCGGTCAACGGGGCGTAGAGACGGGTGAGCAGCAGCGACAGGGCCACGACGTCCCCCGCGTCCAGGCTCCCGCTGAGCGCCAGGGACCCGCCCACGCCGTACACGACCGCGACGGCGAGCGCGGAGACCAGGGTCAGGGCGGTCACGAAGGTCGTCTGCACCATCGCGGTCCGTACGCCGATCTGCGCGACCCGCCGGGCTCGGGCGGCGAACTCCTCCGACTCCTGCCGGGGCCGGCCGAAGAGCTTGACCAGCGTCGCGCCGGGCGCGGAGAACCGCTCGGTCATCTGGTTGCCCATCGCGGCGTTCTGGTCGGCCGCCTCGCGCTGGATGCCGGCGAGGCGGTGGCCCATCCGGCGGGCGGGCACCACGAACACCGGCAGGAGCACTAGGGCCAGCAGGGTCACCTGCCAGGAGATGCCCAGCATGACCAGGAGCGTCAGCACGAGCATCACCAGGTTGCCCACGACCCCGGACAGGGTCGTGCTGAAGGCGCGCTGCGCCCCGATGACGTCGTTGTTGAGCCGGCTGACCAACGCGCCGGTGCGCGTGCGGCTGAAGAAGGCGACGGGCATCTGCTGGACGTGGTCGAACACACTGGTGCGCAGGTCGAGGATCAGCCCCTCCCCGATCGCGGCGGACAGCCAGCGGGCCACGAGTCCGAGCGCGGCGTCGGCCAGCGCGAGGCCGGCGATGGCCAAGGCCAGCCAGGTCACCACCTCGCGCCGGTCCCCCGCCACGATCGCGTTCACCACGGCGCCGGCCAGCACGGGCGTGGCGACCGCGAGCCCGGCGGTGATGACGCTGAGGACGACGAAGCCGATCAGCTTGCGCCGGTGCGGGCGCGCGAACCGCAGGATCCGCCGCGCCGTCTCACGGCGGAAGGACCGCTCCTCCTCCGGAGCGCTCATGCTCCGGTACACCTGATTCCAGGCGATCGACTCCATGCTCATGCGACGACCGTAGAACCTCAAGTCGGCTTGAGGACAAGTCCGTGCCCCGGATCTGTCGTAGCGGCGCATCCCCGTTCGTGGAGAGGATGAGCAGCGCCCCCGAACCGACCCAGGAGGTCACCATGCGCACCCTGATCCACACCGCCTTCGTCTCCCTCGACGGCATCGTCGAGGCTCCCGGCGGCGAGGACGGCTACCGCAACACCGGCTGGACCTTCCGCGACATCGACTTCCTGCCCGAGGCCTACGAGCTCAAGGCACGGGAGCAGGACGAGGCGGCCGCGATGCTGATGGGTCGCGTCAGCTACCAGGCGTTCAGTCCCGTCTGGCCCTCGATGACCGAGGAGTTCCCCCGCTACAACGCGATGCCCAAGTACGTCGTGTCGACCACCCTCGGCGCGGGCGACCTCGTCGACGGCTGGGGTGAGACCACCCTGCTGCGCTCGGTCGACGACGTCGCGGCGCTGAAGGAGACCGAGGGCGGGCCGATCAGCATGCACGGCAGCGCCGCACTGTCGCGCAGCCTGGCCGACGCGGGCCTGATCGACCGCTACCACCTGCTCGTCTTCCCCGTGCTCCTCGGCGCCGGCAAGCGGATGTGGAGCCAGACCGACAAGGACAAGCAGGCGCTGCGCCTGGTCGAGCAGGCGTCGTACGCGAACGGCATCCAGAAGCTGGTCTACGACGTCGTGCGCTGAGGAGTCAGCAGCGCCACACACTCGACGTGGTGCGTCATCGGGAACAGATCGAACGCTCGCAGCGACTCCAGCACGTAGCCGTGCTCGGCGAAGATCGCGACGTCGCGCGCCAGCGCTCCGGGGTCGCACGCGACGTAGGCGACGGCCCGCGGCCCCCGGGCGACGACCTGCTCGACGGCGGCGCGCTTGGCGCCGGCCCGCGGAGGGTCGAGGACGACGAGGTCGGCGCGGTCCCACTCGGGCGGCAGGCCACCGGCCAGCACCGTCGCGACGTCGCCGGCGCGTGCGGTGATGCCGGGGCAGTTGCGTTCCGAGAGCGCCGAGGCGCGGCGCTCGCCCTCGACGGCGGCCACCCGCCCGGCGGGGCCCACGGCATCCTGCAGGAAGCGGCTGAACAGCCCCACCCCGGCGTACAGGTCGAGCACCGACTCGCCCGGCTGGGGGGCGAGCGCGTCGAGCACGGCACCGACGAGCGCCTCCGGCGCCCCCGGGTGGACCTGCCAGAAACCGCCGTCGGCGACCTCAAAGGCCCGCCCGCGCACCGTGTACGACGGCCCGTGGGCCGCCTCCAGCAGGCACTCCTCGACCGGCACCACCTGGTGCGAACGATGCTTGCGCATCCCGCGGCCGCCACCGGCGAGCTCGACGTAGCGCTGCCGGGTGCGCCAGTGCAGTCCGGCGTCGTCCCCGGGCACCTCCTCGACGGTGACCTCGACGTCGAGACCGGCCAGGCGCCGCAGCTGCTCGCGCACGACCGCCGCCTTGAGGTCGCGCTGGGCGGGCAGCGCGACGTGCTGGAAGTCGCAGCCGCCGCACATCCCGGGGCCGGCGTACGGGCACGGCGCGGGCACCCGGTCGGCGGAGGCACTCAGCACCTCGACGGCGTCGGCGCGCCAGAACCGGTCGCCCTCGGCCCCCTCGGTGACCTCGACGACGACGCGTTCGCCGGGCAGGGCGTGGCGCACGAATACCACGCGCTCCTCGGCGCGCGCGACCACGTGGCCGCCGTGCGCGACCGGTCCGGCCTCCACCTCGAACCGGCGACCGACGGCGGAGGCGCCGCGCGGCTTGCGGGAGCGAGGGCGGCGGCCCGCCGCCCGGCTCACCGTCGGACCTGCCGATCGTCGCCCTCGCCCTGCACGCGACCGCGCCGCAGGTCGCCGGGGCGGACCCGGAACTCCTCGCGCTCCTCACGTTCCAGGGCGATCTCGGAGGACCGCAGCTGGTAGGGCACGGAGGTCACCATCACGCCGGGCGTGAACAGCAGCCGGCCCTTGAGGCGCAGCGCCGTCTGGTTGTGCAGGAACTGCTCCCACCAGCGGCCCACGACGTACTCGGGAATGTAGACGGCGACCACGCCGCGCGGGTTCGCGCGCCGGATGGCGGAGGCGTACTCGACGATCGGCTTGACGATCTCGCGGTACGGCGAGTGCAGGACCTTCAACGGGATGCCGGTGTTGCGCTCGTCCCACTCCTTCAGCAACCGCGCGGTGTCCTTGTCGTCGACCGAGACGTAGACCCCCTCCAACGCGTTCGGCCGCGTCGCCTTCGCGAAGGCCAGCGCCCGCAGCGTCGGCTTGTGCAGCTTCGACACCAGCACGATCGCGTGCACCCGGGTGGGCAGCGCCTTCTCGCCCTCGTCCGCGGCGAGCTCGCGCTCCACGCCCTCATAGTGCTTCTTGATGGCCTTCATGACGGCGAAGAAGAACCCCATCGCCAAGATCGTGATCCACGCGCCGTGGACGAACTTGGTGAGCAGCACGACGACCAGCACGACCGCCGTGAAGGACAGTCCGATCGCGTTGATGGTGCGCGAGCGGATCATCCGGCGGCGCGCCGCCGGGTCCCGTTCGGTCTCCAGCGCCCGTGTCCAGTGCCGGATCATGCCGAGCTGGCTGAGGTTGAAGGAGACGAAGACACCGACGATGTAGAGCTGGATCAGCTTCGTGGGCTTCGCGTCGAACACGATGATCAAGACGATCGCCATCGCGGCCAGGAACACGATGCCGTTGCTGTAGGCCAGGCGGTCGCCACGAGCACCCAGGGCGCGCGGCGCGAGGCCGTCCTTGGCCAGGATCGAGCCGAGCACGGGGAAGCCGTTGAACGCCGTGTTCGCCGCGAGGACCAGGATGATCCCGGTGACGGTGACGACGAAGTAGAAGCCCGGGCTGAAGTCGTGGAAGATCGCGTCGGCGATCTGGGCGATGACCGTGTGCTGGTCGTAGTTGTCCGGCAGCGGGCCGCCGTTGAGCGTGAGCCGGTCGAGGTCGTCGGGGTCGACGTACTTGAGGCCGATCTGCTTGGCCAGCGTGATGACGCTGATCATCATGGTGATCGCGATCGCACCGAGGAGCAGCAGGGTCGTGGCGGCGTTGCGGCTCTTGGGCCGCTTGAAGGCCGGGACCCCGTTCGAGATCGCCTCGACACCGGTGAGCGCCGCACAGCCCGACGAGAAGGCGCGCGCGAGGAGGAAGAGCAGGCCGACCGTGGTCAGCGGCTCCTCCCACCCCGGCTCCGGAGTGATCTCGAGGTTCGCGCTCTCCGCCATCGGCAGCGTGCCGGTCAGCATCTCGAAGAAGCCGTAGGCGCACATCCCGAGGATCGCGACCATGAACAGGTACGTCGGCACCGCGAAGAAGGTGCCCGACTCGCGGATGCCCCGCAGGTTCATCGCCATCAGCGCCAGCACCATGACCACGGCCACCGTGACCTCATGATGCTGCAATGCCGGTATCGCCGCGGCGGCGTACTGCGCGCCCGAGGAGATCGACACCGCGACCGTCAGCACGTAGTCGACCAGCAGGGCGCTGCCGACCGTCATGCCCGCCGTACGGCCCAGGTTCACGGTGGCGACCTCGTAGTCGCCGCCGCCCGACGGGTAGGCGTGCACCGTCTGCCGGTACGACGCGATGACGGCGGCCATCACGATGGCGACGGCGATCGCGATCTTCCACGACCACACGTACGCCGAGGCGCCCGCGATGGCGAGCATGATGAACACCTCGTCGGGGGCGTAGGCCACCGAGGAGAGGGCGTCGCTGGCGAAGACGGGCAGGGCGATGCGCTTGGGGAGCAGCGTCTCCCCCAGTTGCGCGCTGCGGAGCTTGCGCCCGAGCAGGATCCGCTTCGAGACGTCACCGACACCCACGAGCGACAACGGTAGGGCATCCCCGGCGGAACGGAGTGCTCGCCGAGCCCGGCGCCTACCGGCACCTTCCGGGCGGCGGCGCCGCGGGCGGCGCCCGGTGCTATAGCGTTCACACCGTGCACGTCGTGATCATGGGATGCGGCCGCGTCGGCTCGACGCTGGCGCGCAGCCTCGAGGACCGCAACCACACCGTCTCGATCATCGACAGCGAGCCGGACGCCTTCCGCCGCCTCGGGCCGGGCTTCAACGGCGACAAGATCCCGGGGATCGGCTTCGACCAGGAGGTCCTGGAGAAGGCCGGCATCCGCCGCGCCGACGCCTTCGCGGCGGTCTCCAGCGGCGACAACTCCAACATCATCGCGGCCCGGGTGGCTCGGGAGACGTTCGGCATCCAGCAGGTCGTCGCCCGGATCTACGACCCCGGCCGCGCGGAGGTCTACCAGCGTCTCGGCATCACCACCGTCGCGACCGTGAAGTGGACCGCCGACCAGGTGCTGCGCCGGATCCTCCCCGCCGGTGCCGAGCCCGACTTCCGCGACCCCTCCGGGACCATCCGGGTCGACCACCTGCCCACCCCCGAGGCGTGGGTCGGCAGCCACGTCGGCCAGCTCCAGGAGGAGGGCCGCTGCCGCGTCGCCTGGATCGACCGCCTCGGCGAGGGGATGCTCCCCGACCGCGACAGCGTGATCCAGGAGGGCGACATGCTGCACCTGGTCACCCGCGAGGAGACCGCGCAGCACACCTACGACGTACTCGGGCGCGGACCCGAGCACGAAGGCTGAGGAGGCCGACGATGCGGGTCGCCATCGCAGGAGCCGGCGCCGTCGGGCGCTCCATCGCCCGCGAGCTGATCGAGAACGGCCACGAGGTGCTGCTCATCGACAAGTCCCCCTCCTCGATCCGGCCCGAACGGGTCCCCGACGCCGAGTGGCTCCTCGCCGACTCCTGCGAGCTCTCCTCGCTCGAGGAGGCGCGCCTGGACAAGTGCGACGTCGTCATCGCCGCCACCGGCGACGACAAGGCCAACCTGGTCACCGCGCTGCTCGCCAAGACCGAGTTCGGCGTCCCCCGCACCGTCGGGCGCGTCAACCACCCCAACAACGAGTGGCTGTTCACCGAGGCGTGGGGGGTCGACGTCAACGTCTCCACGCCGCGGATCATGTCGGCGCTCGTCGAGGAGGCCGTCACCGTCGGCGACCTCGTGCGGCTGTTCACCTTCCGCCAGGGCAACGCCAACCTCGTCGAGATGACCCTGCCCTCCGACTCGCCGTACGTCGGCAAGGCCTCCGGACTGATCCCGCTCCCGGAGAACTGCGCGCTGGTCACCATCCTGCGCGACGGCCAGGTCTACGTGCCCACCCCGGAGCAACCGGTCGAGTCCGGCGACGAGCTGCTGTTCGTCGTTCCTGCCGAGGCCGAGGACGGGCTCGAGCGTCTGCTCGCCCCCTCCGCCCACCCCGAGAAGAAGCCGGCCGACAAGAAGTAGCCCGGCAGGGCCGCGCGTCGTACAGCGGGCCGGTGAGCCGGCGGGCTGGTGTGCGCGGGCTTGTAACACGCTGTCCACCCGTCTTCCCACCGCTTTCCTGCGCGTTCTGGCCCGATTAGGGCCGATTTCGCGCAGGGAACTCGTGGGGAGACGGGTGGACAGCGTGTTACAAGCGAGCCGCCCGAGTCCCACCCGGACGGGGCACGGGGCACGGGTCAGGCCGGAGCGCCGGCTTCCGGATCCTCCCGACCGGTCGACGCCGATCCGATCGGGGTCGCGTTGCGGGCCAGCAGCCACACCATCACCGACCACGAGCCGATCCGCAGCACCCAGCCCAGCCCGGTACGCAGCACGAGGATCAGGACGACCGCCTGGTCCGGGTCCATCCGTCCGCTGTGGCCCAGCAGCCAGACCGGGCCCTGGAGCAGTACGCCGATCGCGCCCGGCAGCAGCATCACCCAAGTCAGCCGGCTGCACAGCCGCACCACCTGCTTGTCCTTGTGCCAGGCCGTCGGGTCGCCCGTCACGCTGCCCAGCATGAAGCCCAGCATCGGCCAGCCGGCCAGGCAGGTCGCTCCCAGCACCACCGTGTAGCCCAGACTGATCAGGATCCCCGGCAGGAAGAACGCCAGCGCCTGATCGGTCTCCGAGCCCCCCGAGCTCTCCGCCCACCGCACGAACACCCAGCCGATGCCGATGCCGAACACGGCGTTGAGCACGAACTGGGTGCTGCTGCGCTGCACCAGACGCAGCAGCAGCGCGGCGCCGGCGACCACGAGACTGCCGACGAGCGCCCACTGCAGCTCCTTGGTGGAGAGCCAGACGACGGTGAAGACGATGCCGGGGATGGCGGCCTCCGCCATCCCGCGGCGCCCTCCCAGCGCCGAGGCCAGCTGGCTGCGGACCAGCGCCTCGACCGTGTCGACGCCGACATGGTCCGGGATCGTCGCCGTCCCGTCCGCCTGCCCGTCCTCCCGCGCGCCGTCCGGGCGCTCAGCGCTCACAACAGCTCGTAACGCGGGTTGTAGAGAGTCCGGATGCCGTCCTGGCTGCCGACCCGGCCCCGGACCTCCATCGCCCGGCCCGGCCCGATCCCGGCGATCTGGCGCCGGCCCAGCCAGATGACCGTCACCGTGCCCGTGCCGTCGTACAGCTCCGCCTCGAGCGCCGGTACGCCGCCACGTGGCCGGAGCGTCACGGTCCGCAGCGTGCCGCGCAGCCGCACCGGCTCACGGTCCGGGGCGTCGCCGATGCAGACCACACCCTCCCGGGTGAAGGTCTTGCGCAGGTCGCGCGCCTCCGCCTCGTCGGGGTTCGCCCACCTGCTGATCGTGCGCCGCAGCCGGCTCTTCGTGCTCATGAGGCCTCAGGCCGACGGAGGCGACGAGGACGGGGCGACCGAGGTCGGCTCGGCACCCTCCGGCAGGGTCAGCGGGAGCTGCTCGCCGACCGGCATCGCGTGGGCGCCCCGGCGTACGGCGACCTGCGCGATCGCGGCCTCCCACTCGTCCGCGTTCTCCGGGTCGCGCGCCGGCTCCCCCAGGAACGTGGCGCGCAGCAGCCAGCGCGGACCGTTGACACCGATCACCCGGGACGTCTGCGTGCCCGTCTGACCGTCGGGGCGCGTCACCCGCACCTCGCACACCAGCTCGGTCCCGAAGCGGCCCTCGCGCTCCGTGGCCGTCCCGCCGCGCCGGGACGCGTCGGCGGCGATCTGCGGGCGGATCTCGCTCCACAGGTCGCCATTGCGCGGCGCCGCGAAGGCCCGCAGCTCCAACGCCCCGGCATCCGTCGCCAGCAGGACCGCCCGGACCGAGCCCGACTTCTCGTCGACCTGCACCCGCAGCTCCCGGCCGCCCAGCGGGGCGACGAGGAGCGAACCCAGGTCGAGGCGCGCCACGTCGTCGTCAGGGATCTCGTCCACGTCATAGGGCCCACCGGGAAGATCCTCGGCACCGTCCGCGGACCCCGTCGGGTCGTCGGCGGTCGCAGCCCCGGTCGCGACGTCGGTCGACTCCTCAGACGCGTCGTCGGCCGCCACGTCGGCCGCCACGTCGGCAGCCTTGCGCCGCAGTCTCACTGTCTCCTCCTCATCGGGTCGTGCACCGGCCGGAACGGCCTCATGCCCCGAACCCTCCTGTCGAACCGTATCCACCGCTGCCACGAACGCTCTCCGGAAGGGCCTCGACGGCGACGAAGCGGGCCCGCTCGTACCGCTGGATCACCAGCTGCGCGATGCGGTCGCCACGCTTCAACCGGATCGGCTCCACCGGATCGTGGTTGATCAGCAGCACCTTGATCTCGCCACGGTAGCCCGAGTCGACGGTCCCCGGGGTGTTCACGATCGACAAGCCGTGCCGGGCGGCCAGGCCCGAGCGCGGGTGCACCAGCGCCACGAAGCCCTCCGGCAGCGCGATCGCCACCCCCGTCGGCACCAGCGCCCGCTCCCCCGGCGCGAGCGTCACGTCCACCCCCGTCACCAGGTCCGCCCCGGCGTCACCCGGATGGGCGTACGCCGGCAGCGGCAGCTCCGGATCCACCCGGCGGACCGCGATCTCCAGCGAGGTGGAAGGAGTCGTCTGCGCGGCGTCGTCGTCATGAGGCACGGGGAGACCCTAACGACCGGCGATGCGGCCGGGGATGGGATCATCCTCCGCGTGACCCCGAGCGCCTCCGCCCGCTACCACGAGCGCCTCCGGGTGCCGCTGCGGTGGTGGGCGCAAGGAACCATGCTCGTGGCCAGCTTCTGGCTCATGCTCATCGTCGCCCTCGCCGAGAAGGCCGCCTGGCTGGCCTGGTTGATCACCGGCCTGGTCCTCCTCGCCGTCGCCGCCGGGCTCCGCGCCTACGGCAGCGCCCGCGTCGTCGTCACCGACTCCTGGCTGCACGCCGGACGCGCCCAGATCGAGCTCCGGCATGTCGGACGCGCCGAGCCCCTCGACGCCGACCAGGCCCGCCGCGTCGCCGGCCCCGACGCCGACGTCCGCGCCTACCTCCTCCTGCGTCCCTACCTCAAGCGTGCCGTCAAGGTCGAGATCACCGACCCCGCCGACCCCGTCCCCTACTGGCTGATCAGCTCCCGCCACCCCCACGCCCTCGCCGGAGCCCTCAACACCCGCGACGACCAGCACGCCCACCGCTGAGCGGGCGCCGACCAGTAGGCTCGCGCCATGGCTAACGACAGCTCCAAGGTCTGGTCGGCGTTCTCGGTCGTCGCGGCGCTCGGCGCCGCCGCCGTCGCGAAGAAGGGCCTGGACACCGGGTGGAAGGCCGCCACCGGCAAGCAGCCGCCCGCCAACCCCGCCGACCCCGACGTCGATGTCTGGGAGGCCGTCGCGTGGGCGGTCGCCAGCGGCACCCTGGTCGCCCTCGCCAAGATGCTCGCCCAGCGGCGGGCCGCCGGCTACTACCTCAAGTCCACCGGCCAGCTCCCCCCGCCGCTCCGCAAGGACTAGCCGACACGGCGCGAGCGACGTCCTCGCCTCGCCGTTCCTCCGGAAGCACGAACGCCCCGACCGTCAGGTCGGGGCGTGGGTGCGGTGTCCCACCGGAGGTGGGCGATGCTCACTCCCGCGGGGCCTCGGCGTTCCGGCGCCCCGGTCGGTCGTGCCGCCAGGCGAACGCGACGACCCCGCGAAGGGCACGTGCACGCGTGGCGACGGGTCGAGCCGAACGCCGACCCGCTCGCGCCATCAGGCGCAGTCGTGGCAGATCATCTTGGCCGGGTCGGCCAGCTGGCTGCGGTGGTGCACCAGGAAGCAGCTCATGCAGGTGAACTCGTCGTCCTGCTTGGGCTTCACCTCGACAGCGAGCTCCTCGTGCGACAGGTCGGCGCCCGGGAGCTCGAAGGCCTCGGCGGCCTCGGTCTCGTCCTCGTCGACCTTGCCGGAGTTCTTGTCGTGGCGGCGCGCCTTGAGCTCTTCGATGCTCTCCTCGGACTGCTCGTCCTCGTTCTTGCGCGGTGCGTCGTAATCAGTCGCCATGACCTGCTCTCTCTCCCCTCGGCTGGCCTTGCCGGTCCGCTCTGGATAGTGCGGACGGCGCGGCAGATTGTGCACCATCGGCGTCGGGTTGCGACAGCCGGGTCGATGCGAGTCGCCAGAACAGCGGGCGTCCCCCGCCTATTCCCCTGTCCGGATCCGGTCTAGTCCGCCAGCAGTCCCGCCGTACGGACCGCGTCGACGAGCTCGTCGAAGCCGTGACGAGGACCACACACGATCGCCTCGTTCCCGGCGGCCCCGACGGTCACCAGCACCTCGGCTCCGGCGAGCCGGGCGATGAGTGCGCCGGCGGCGTGATCCCAGGCGTGCACGCCCTCCTCGACGTACCCGTCCAAGGACCCCTGGGCGACCCGGCACAGGTCGAGGGCGCACGACCCGGTAC
>QFCS01002424.1_pt1 | contig 14877 bp, 11 predicted proteins | sample 3576561 | NCBI WGS metagenome assembly QFCS01 | reverse complement strand
GATCATGATCGACGGCAACACCATCCTGATCGCCCATCTCGGTTACCCGACGACGACCTTCAAGGCGCCGCTGATCTACAATCCCTATTTCGAGTCGATCGGCATCAACGCGGTGGTGATGCCGATGGCGGTCGAGGCCGATGTCTATCCGCAGGTGCTTGCCGCGCTGTTCCGCCTGAAGAATATCGGCGGTGCGCTGGTGACGATGCCGCACAAGGTCACGACCACCGGCCTCGTCGACGAACTCTCGACCGCGGCGAGCATCGCCGGATCCTGCAATGCCGTTCTGCTACGGCCGGACGGCACGCTGCTCGGCGACATGTTCGATGGCGAAGGCTTCGTTCGCGGCGTGCTGCGCAAGGGCCGTCAGGTGGCGGGCGCGCGAGCGCTGGTCGTCGGCAGCGGCGGTGTCGGCGCGGCCATCGCCGCTTCGCTGGCGGGAGCGGGTGCGGCCGCGCTCGGTCTCTTCGATCTCAACAGCGCCGCCGTGGAAGGGCTCGCCCGCCGGCTGCGCGCGCACTATCCGGCGCTCGCGCTGGAGCTCGGCGCGCGCGATCCCGAGGGCTACGATATCGTCGTCAATGCGACGCCGCTCGGCATGAACGATGGCGATCCCCTGCCGGTGGACGTCTCGCGGATTGCGCCGGAGAGTTTCGTCGGCGAGGTCGTGCTGAAGAGCGAGGTCACGCCCTTCCTAGCGGCCGCCCAGGCCAAAGGCTGCCAGACGCAGATCGGCACCGACATGCTGTTCGAGCAGATCCCGGCCTATCTTGAATTCTTCGGCTTTCCGACGACGACGCCGGACAATCTGCGGGCGGTTGCTCGGATCAGCTACTGAGCCCAGCCGCGCATGGAGGGCGGCCCTGCACTGGCCGCAGGGCGAGCCTGATTGTCGCCTGACGCTGCGTTGCCTATAGCCGGATCGTCGTCGCGCCTGTCGCGGCGGCTGTCGGAAGCCTTCCGCCTCGTGCCAGCCGGCGCGCAACGGGACGGGCCCCGGCCCCCGGGGGAGGCGATGTTCGGCAGCGACGAAGCAAGGCGCCCGCCTGGGCTGCGGGACGAGCGCGCAAGGTGAGTCCTCCGCTACCTAAAGCCACGCATTCCGATGGTGGCCTCGCCGCGCTGGCGCTGGCTCTGGCCGCCTTCAGCCTGTTCGCTGTCGGCGACGCCGCTTCCAAGCTCGTCGTCGTCGAGACGAATCCCGTGATCGCGATGTGGGGGCGCAGCGTGGTCTTCGCTGCCCTCTTTCTGTTCATCCTCCGGCCCGGAGAATGGCGGGTCGCCCTGACGCGCGGCCCGGTCAAGCTCCTGCTGCTGCGTTCGATCTTTCCCTTCCTCGGCGGGATCTGCGTCATCGTCGCGATGGCCTATGTGCCGCTCGCCCAGGTCACCACCATCCTCTTCATCGCGCCGCTGCTCAGCATGGCGCTCGGCAAGTTCCTGCTCGGGGAGCCGGTCAATCGCTGGGGCTGGCTCGCGGTGCTGCTCGGTTTCCTCGGCGTGCTGACGATCATGCGCCCTTTCGGGAGCGCCTTTTCCTGGGCCCTGTTGATCCCGGCGCTAGGCGGCCTCTTCGCCGCCACCGGCCAGGTCATGACCCGGATCGTCGCGCAAAGGGCGAGCTCGCGCGCCGTGCTGCTCTACACCATGCTGGTGGCGCTCACCCTGTCCTCGCTGCCTCTGCCCTTCTTCTGGCAGGCTCCGACCGGCCAGCAATGGCTGCTTTTCGGCCTGTCCGGCATCTGCCAGGCCGCCGGTCAGTTCGCCATGATCGCGGCCTATGCCCGGGCGACCGCCTCGCGGCTCGCGCCCTATTCCTACGCTCAGCTCCTGACCGCCACGCTGCTCGGCTTCGCCATCTTCGGCGAGGTGCCGGATGTCTTCACGGTCATCGGCGCCGCGCTGATCGTCGCCGGTGGGCTGATCTCGCTACATCTGGCCGGCAGGCCGCCGAAGCCCCGGCAGAGAGGTTGAACGAGCCGTGGCCAAGGATTGACCCGCGCCGGCCAAAGCTCCGACATCACGTGCATTGTCCTTTCCTCAGCAACAGCTACGGGATTTTCCATGCAGATCCTCGTCACCGGCGGCACCGGCTTCATCGGCGCCTGGATCGTCCGCAGCCTGCTAGCGGCCGGCCACAAGGTCCGCATCTTCGACATCAAGGATGACAGCCGGCTCGTGCGGGCGCTGGCCGGCGAGGCAGCCGCCGGGATCGACTGGCGCATGGGCGACATCCGGGACGGTGAGGCCGTCCATACCGCCGCCAAGGGCTGCGATACCATCGTCCATCTCGCGGCGATCCTGACGCCGGCCTGTCGCGAGCAGCCGGTCCTCGGTGCCGAGGTCATCGTCATCGGCACGCTCAACGTCTTCGAGGCGGCACGCCGGCATGGCATCGCCAAGGTCGTCTATGCCAGCTCGGCCGGCGTCTTCTGCCCGGAGGATGGGGCAAGGCCGCTGCCGATCACCCATTACGGCGCCTTCAAGCTTGCTACCGAAGGCAGCGCCCGCGCCTACTGGCACGACCACGGCATCGCCAGCGTCGGCTTCCGCCCCTTCGTGGTCTACGGGCCCGGCCGCGAGCTTGGCCTCACCGCCGGCCCGAGCCTCGCCGCCGAGGCGGCTGCGACCGGCGAAGCCTATGAGTTCATCTACACTGGCCAGTCCGACCTGCTCTATGTCGAGGATCTCGCGGCTGCCTTCGAGGCGGCGGTCGCACGCGACATTGCCGGCGCGCATGCCTTCAATCTGGTCGGCGAGGTCGCGACCGTCGACGAAGTCATCGCCGAGATCCGGCGTCAGGTTCCCGATGCGCGTTTGAGCGCCGCCGGGCCGAGCCTGCCTACCGCCCCGGAACTCGCTCCCGATGCGACCCTGCCTTCGGTGCTCGGCGCATTGCCGCGAACCGGGCTGGCGGAGGGGCTGGCGCGTACCATCGCCTTCTATCGGAAAGCGGCGCCTGCCCTTCGGTAGATCGGCAGAACAGACTCAAGGGTGAGATCCGAAAGCAGCAAAGGGCATGGATGCCGAACTGGCGCCAGGGCTGAATGGAGGATGCGATGCTGGATATGCTGAGCGGCGAGACCCGGATCTTCGTGATCATTGGCCACCCGATCGAACAGGTGAAGTCTCCGGCCGGCATCACCAGGGGCTTTGTCGAGCGCGGCATCAACGCGGCCCTGGTCCCGATCCATGTGTTGCCCGAGGATGTCGACGGCTTCATCGCGGCGCTCGGCCCGGTGCTGAACGTCGACGGAATCGTCGTGACGATCCCGCACAAATTCGCTGCCCGGCAGCACTGCGCGACGCTGTCCGACCGGGCCCGGCTGCTGGAATCGGCCAATGTCCTGCGCCGCGGCAAGGATCGCGCCTGGCATGGCGACATGCTCGACGGGGTCGGCTTCGTGCGCGCCATGCGGCAGGCCGGCGGTGAGCCGGAGGGCAAGCGTGCCCTGCTGATCGGAGCCGGCGGGGCTGGCAGCGCCATCGGCCTGCAGCTGCTCGATTCCGGCGCGTCCGAGCTTGCAATCCACGACATGGATGCCGACCGGCGCGATGCGCTGGTTGCCCGTCTCGCATCCGCCCATCCCGGGCGGGTGCGGGCGGGATCGACCGACCCGACCGGCTTCGGGATCATCGCCAATGCCACGCCGGTGGGGATGCGTCCCGACGATCCCCTGCCGGTCGAGGTGGAAAAGCTCGCACCGGACATGTTCATCGGCGACGTCATCACGGCGCCCGAGGTCTCGCCCCTGCTGGAAGCAGGCCGCCGCCTCCGCTGCAAGACCCAGACCGGGGTCAACATGTTCCTGGCGCAGCGCGAGCTGATCGTCGATTTTCTCGAGGGAAAGCCGGTTTAGCTCGGTAGGCGCAATCGCACCGAAGAAGCCGTCTGCGGTGCTCAACAGGAAAAAGGGTGCACGCCGCTCACCCGAGGCCAGCACGTTCCCTGAGCATCAGGACGGCGTCCTCCAGTGCATTGAGGCAGCGCCGTTTCAGCGCGGCATCATAGCGCGCGATCGGCAGGGCGATGTTGACGGCCGCCAGCGGGAAGCCGGAGCGGCCGAGGATCGGGCGCGCCATGCCGACGATGCCTGGCATGAACTCCTCGACCACGAAGGCGATGCCGGTCCGGGCGATCTCCGCCAGCTCCGCCTCCAGCGCCGGCACGGAGTCGATCGTCCGCGGCGTGATCTTTTCGAAGCTGACGCGCGCGAGATAGTCGCGGCGCATCTCCTCGGGCAGATGGGCGAGCAGCGCCTTGCCTCCTGAGGTGGCGTAAAGCGGTGCGGTGTCGCCCTTTCGCATCGTGTAGTGCAGGCGGTGCGAGCCACTTGCGGTCGCCACCACCTCCGAGACGTCGCCCTTCAGCAGGTTGAGGGCGCAGGTCTCGCGGGTCGCGTGGGCGGTGTCGGCCAGCACGTCTTCGGCGATGCTGACGAGATCGCGGGTCTCGGCGCTGCGCTGACCGAGCGCCACCACGGCCGGACCGAGGAAGTAGCCTTTGCTGACCGGGTCGTATTCGAGATAGCCGCGGCAGACCAAGGTCTTGAGCAACTGCGTCAGGCTGCTTTTCGGGATGCCGAGCTGGGCGGCGATCCGGGCATGGGTCTGGCCGGCGTTCCAGCGGCGCAGATACTCGAACAGGTCGAGCACGCGCATCGCGGACTTGACTGATCCCAGCTCGGCCGAGGGCATTGCAGATCCGGTTCTGTTCAGCTGCGGCGATCGGCCCGTTGAAGTGTTGCGCAATAGTGAAGGCCAGACCCGGCAGGTTCAATATCTCTTACGGGTTAACCTCGGCGGATGTGCTTTACTTCGTATGGAAACGTATTCCCGTAGAAGAACAGGCGGCCTCGATGTTCGGGCGCGCGGGCGATAGGCGAGGCCTGGAAGGAGCCTCTGTCGATCCGTGGCCGCGGCCGTTGCCGACCGCGCCATCTTCGTCAGCGGCAGCCCGCCGCCTGGCAGCGGCGGTACGCAGTCCGCGCCGCAGCCTAGACGGTTCTCACCGTCAGGCCGCCTGAGGCTGCGCGGGGGCGCCGAGATAGCTCGCCTGGAAGGTCGTCATCACCTGGGCGACCATCTCGCGGGCGACATGGAGCTGGTCGTCCTCGAAAGCCATGGCGCGCGGCGAGTTGAGCACGATCTCGTAGCTCGGGAAGTAGTCGACGAAGTCGAAGCGCCGGTAGAGCTCCTCGGCGACCGCGCGCAGCACGGATTTCGAGCCGCTATTGGCGACGATCACGTCGGCCTCCTTGAAGGTCGCGCCGAGCGGCACTGGCGAGACGGTGACGATGAAGCGCATCTCCGGATTGCAGTGCTCGCGGATCAGCCCGATGATCTCCAGCATGTCGGACAGGGTCGCGTCGTAGCCGTAATCGATGAAGCGGAAGCGCTCCGGCATCTTTGCCAGCCAGCTCGGGCCGGGATGGATGTTCATTGCGAGCCCGGTCTGCGAATCTAGCCAGGTCTCGGTCAGGCCGAGCGTGAAGAAGCAGATGCGGGCGTCCTTGATCGTCGCGGTCGCCATCGTCAGGCGCTGGCGATTGGCGAAGGCCTCCTCGCGGCTAAGCAGTCTGAGGCCGCTGGCATGCGGATCGAACCATTGCCCCGACGAAAGCTCGATCAGGCCCTCGTCGGGATAGTTCTCCCCGAGGAGGACGCGCTTCAGCTCGTGCGCCATCGAGCGCACCGAGTATTTGTTGAGCGCGCCGCGGGAGAGCTCGCCGCGGTTCGCTCCGCCGCCGCGTCCGCTCTCCTCGTTCCAGCTCTCGAAATGCTCGGCCGGCACGCCGTGCCCGCGCAGCAGCAGCGGCAGCCCGCGCATCATCAGGATGTTTTCGACCTCGCGCGCGAAGCAGGACCCCATGGTGAAGATCGGCCAGGAGGGGTCGATCTGGAACTTCGGCCGGTGCTCGACCTTGAGGAAGTCGCCTGTGGTCAGGCGTTCCTTGGCCATGCGCTCCGGCTTTCCCGAGGTCCAGCCGCGCGCCGGGTTGGCCCGCATGATCGAGAGGGCCGTGCCTGCATCGTATTCGATCTTCATCGTTTACGTCTCCTTCTGCTGGAAAGGCCTTGCGCCTTTCGGGGCGACGACCGGGGCGCTTGCGCCCATGCGTGGTCGCCGCCGGCTCTCGCTCACATCCGGTGCGGAACGCCGTTCTTCTCGAGGAAGTCCCGCATCCGGTCGTAGGACTGGGCGTAGCTCTTCGAGAGCCCGTTCAGCGCCGCCTCCTGGTAGACGGCGCGCCAGCCGCCCTCGGCGAGCGCCGCCTCCGGCACGACCGGAATCTTCAGCGTCTCGGCCAGTTCCTGGCTGCGCGTGTCATAGGCGACGAGCACACCCGGCACGCCATGCGCGACGGCCGGCAAGACGCCATGGACGCGGTAGCCGACGGCAAGGTCGATCGATTGCGCGAACTGGTCGTAGCGCTCGACATCGAAGAACGAGAAGAGCTGCTTCTCGTAGATCCGCCGCATGGCCTGGTCGTCGGGCCCGTCCCACCATTTCGTGCGGACGAATTCGGTGACGGCCTTCTGCTTCGCCGCCTCGTCGCGCAGGAAGAAGGCCTTCTCCTCCTGCTCGCCATGGGAGGACATCACCATCTCGCTCTGGCCATCGACCTTGAGCAGCGCTGCCTTCTGGTTGCGCAGATAGGTCTCGGGATCGGCGGTGTAGCTGTGGTCGGCCTCGCGCCGCAGGCTGAAGGCGACCTTGCGGATCTCGCGCTGGTCGGGCACGCGGATCTGGAGATCGCGATTGCGGGTGCGGAAGATCGACGGGCAGCCGACCACCTCGACATTCCCGATGCCGTTCTGGCGCAGCGTCTCGGCCGAGAAGGCGCCGCGCACGCCGATGGCGGCGGAGCGCTCGGCGACGATCGACCAGAAGCGCTTCGATCCTTCCGAAAGCTCGATCTTGCGGTTCTGGCTGGCCTGCGCCCCGACGCCGATGGCGTAGACCGGCAGCTTCACCTTCTCCAGCACCTCGACGGCGCGGAACCACTCCATCTTCTCATGGATGAAGTTCGAGCCGCGCACGAAGACATAGTCGAACTCGCTGGCATAGCGCTCGATGTCGGCCTCGGTCGGGCTCATGATCTTCATCGGCTCGAGATGCGCATAGCGCAGGAGCTTCAGCGTCGAGTCGTAGACGATCATGTCGCCGATGTTGAAATAATCGGCGAGCAGCTTCTCCATCGGGGCGCGATACCAGCGCACCTTGTCGTGCTCGTAGACCTCGCCGGCGGGATAGATCACCAGCGCCCTGAGCTTGGTCTCGGTCGCGATCGGACGCAGGTTCGAGCCCGGGGCGAGCGCGCCCGTTGCTGCGTCTGCGACCGCGACCGAGTGGGGGCGCCCGCCGGGCAGTCTCGGCAGGGGAATGGTGAACTCGGCCTGTGTCGCATCGCCGGCGACGAGCGCGGCGGGATGGATCGTGGCGTAGTCGTGCCCGTCGAGCCTGAGGCTCAGCGCCGGCCAGCCGCCTTCGGGCTTGCGGGCGACGGAAATGGCGACCTCGTTGGTCGTGGCGCGCAGGATCTTCAAGGCGTGCTCCGCTGGGTTTCAGGCACGAACCGAACCTTGACGCGTACCAGGTCGCGCTCCGGGCCGACCTTGCAGTCGGTGACGCGCATCTTGCTCATGAACAGGAAGGCCTCGTCGCCGGTGGTCTCGAAATTGCGCGAGGGCGAGGCGGGGTCGGCGACGGCGCCATAGGCGTAGCGCTGTTTGTCGCCGCAGTTCTTGCTCCACATCGTCGGGTGGATCATCAGCGTCTGCAGCGGCGACCAGCGCTTGAGGTCGCTCGACCAGCTATAGGCGACGCGGCCGCCGGCGATGCCCTGACTCGGATCCGGGCCGAGATGGAAGATCGCCAGCCACTGCCCGCTCGCCTCGTGCCGCGTGACCGAGCCGACCGTGGTCGGCAGCGGCTTCAGCGGCTTGCACGGCTTCGCCTGGCTGACATCCTCGCGATAGGGGTCGAGCGCGCGGATGGTGAAGTCGCTGCCGTCATAGGCGCGCCAGGCGGTGGCGTCCTTGATGTCGGTGGTGCGGAACAGGCAGACGCCGCTCTTCTGGCCCTCGCCGCCGGTCGTCGCGATCAGCGCGTACCAGGCGCCGTCCTTCTCGACGATGTTCGAGGGGTTGAAGAAGCCGCGATGCCGGCCCTGGCCGACATCCTGCTTGAAGGCCGGCGCGGCCACCAGCGGATGGGGCTCGTCGACCTTGAAGCTGCGTCCGCCATCGCTCGACCGCGCCGCGGTCACGACATTGTACCAGCAGCTCATCGCGTCCTTGAAGCGGCAGGCGCCGGCATGCTTGTCGGCGTGGTACTCGGCATGGATCAGCGCCTGCACCCGTCGCCCGTCCCCGGTCCAGGTCGCGGCGATCCAGCTCTTGTCGCTGAACTCGGCGGGATCGGCGCTGTTCCTGGCCTGGAAGGAGATCGCGCAGCTTTTCCTGATTGAAGCGAGGTCGCGGCCGATCAGGGGGCGACCGCGGTAGTGGCTGGCGAAGGCGACGACCTCGCCCTTGTCGTCGCGGAAGGCACGCAAGGGCGCATCCGGCAGGTCCCATTCCTCGCAGCGCTCGCGTGCCCAGGAGACGACCGTGTCTTCAACCGCGTCGGGCGCGACCTCGAGGCGATAGGCGGGTGCCTGGGCGACTGCCGCGCAGGGCAGGGCCAGCAGCATGAGCGCTGCCGGCAGCCTTGCAAGGCGGATGTAGGCCTTCCTCATGCCACCTTCCTTTCCGGCTCGGGAGCCGGCGGCGCGGAGGGGGCGGCCGCAGCCGGCTTCGCCATCTTGTGGTCGATCTTGTTCTCGCTGAGGAAGGCGCTCATTGCCCGGTAGGTCTGGGCATAGGCCGCGTTGAAGCGGTCGAAGAGAGTCTGGTCCCAGTATTCCTCAAGCGTGAACGGCTTGTCGCCGAAGACGTCGACGCTCGGGATCCTGAAGGTCTCGGCGAACTCGACGGTCCGGCTGTCATAGGTGAAGTAGATTGAGGGCGTGCCGTTGGCGAGCGCCATCAGATTGCCGTGCAGACGGTAGCCGAGCACGAGGTCGAGCCGGCGCACGAGCCGCTCATATTCGGCGACCACGTCCGAATAGAACATCCGGTCGCGGTAGAGCTCCTCCATCCGCTCGTCGAGATACCAGGCGGTCGCCCAGCCGTTCTCGCGCAGCGCCGCCATGCCCTCCTGCTTCTGCTCGGGCGTGCCGAGCGCGAGCTTCTTCTCCTCGACCTCGCCCTGCGACATCAGCGTGACCTCGAAGCGCTCCGCCATCGCCTTCACCAGATCGCGGTGGACATTGAGGTAGCGCTTGATGTCCTTGGCGTAGTGCTTGGAGACCTCGCGGCGCAGCGTGACGCCGACCTGTTTCACCGTCTCGAGCGCCGGCAGCCGGATGGAAAGGTCGGGCCGGTTGTTCCGGAAGGCGGTCGGGCAGCCGATGATCCTGACATTCCGGATGCCGAGTTCGTTCATCACCTCCGCCGAATAGGTTCCGCGGACACCGACCGAGGCGGTGGAATCGGCGATCAGCTTGAGGACGGTCTTGCTGTCCTCGCTGAGTTCGAGCTTGCCGCTGACCGGGGCCTGCGCGCCGATGCCGAAGGCGATTACCGGCAGCTTGAGTCGGCGCAGCACCTCGGCGGTCCGGCTCCAGTTCATCTCGGCGTGGACATAGTTGGAGCCGCGCAGGAAGACATAGTCGAACTCGGCGTTGAGCCGGTCGATCTGCTGAGGGTCGATGCGCGTGATCGGCAGTTCCTCCAGCTTCTCGAAGTTGAGCAGCTTCAGCGAGGAATCGAAGACGAAGGCGTCGCCGATGTTGTGATAGTGGTTGATGTGGCTTTGCAGGTCGGCGTGCCTGTACCAGCGAACATTGTCGTGGTCGTAGACCTCGCCCGATGGGCTGATCACGAGGATGCGGGCCATGGTTGCGTTCTCCCTTCTTGTCTTCGCGCAGCTCACGCGATCAACGGCGCGGCGGCGCGATTGGCCGGAGCCGGCATGCCCCGTGCAGCGATCAGGCGCTGGTAGAGCGCGAGATGCTGGTTGGCGCAGTCGACATGGCTGAGCGGTTTCTTGATGCCGGAGCGCAGGCGCTCCCAGAGTCCGGGCTCGCTCAGCGCCCGGGTCATGCAGTCGACGAGATCCTCCGGACTGCCGGAGCGGAAATGCAGCCCGTCCACCTCGTCGGTGATTTTCTCGGCCATGCCGCCGAGATTGCTGGAAAGGATAGGACGGCCGTGGAAGAAGGCCTCCTGGATCACGATCGGCGAGTTCTCCCACCAGACCGAGGGCATCACCACCCAGTCGACCGAGCGCATCAGGTTCGGCATTTCGTGGTTCTGGAAGGCGCCGCAGAAGCGCACCCGCCGGCCGGCCGCCTCGACGAGGTCGGCGAACTTCTTCTTGTAGGCCTCCGGCTGCCGGTCGAGATTGCCGCCATAGACCAGGAGCACGCCGTCCTCGCCCCAGACCGAATCCGGAATGCGGGTGACGGCGTCGAGCAGGATGTCGGCGCCCTTATAGGGCGTGAGCTGCCCGAAATAGGCGAAGCGCGAGCGCCGGCCCTCGGCGTCCGGCAACGGCCGCGGCGGCGCGACCTCGGCAACGTCGATGCCGTTCTCGATCACCGAGAAGCGCTCCGCCGCCAGACCCCATTGCTGGTAGCGCTCGGCCAGGAAGCGGCTCGGCGAGACGAAATGGTCGGCGAGGTTGAGGATGCCCTTGATGAAGGTCTCGCGGGCAAGGAAGCGGGCCGGCGCGATCTCGGGGAAGCAGGCGTTGCAGTCGCTCGGCGAGGACCGGTAGCAGAGCTTGAAGGCGCCGGTCTTCACCATCTGGCCGTGATGGTGGCAGATCGAGAGATATTCGTGGAAGGTCACGACGATCAGCGCGTCCGGCAGCGTGTCGCGCACCGCGAACAGGCATTCCAGCCCGAGCCCGATGAAATGGTGGAAATGCACCACATCGGGCTTCAGGTCGCGCAGAACCCGGACAAAATCGCGCTCGATCTCCTCGGTCGCCCGGTTCGAGATCAGGAAGTGGTCGTATTCCTCGGCGTAGTAGAGCAGTTCGCCGCCGCGCTGGCGCAGGCTCATCAGCGCCGTGCCGGCATGGCGCGGTGTCGGCGCGCCGACGCGGGCGAGGTAGTGTGTGTCGACCTCGGCACTGGCCTGGAAGCCCTTGTGCAGGTTGTAGGAAGCGATCTCGGCGCCACCGAGCGAGAAGGAGGGGTGGCCGTGCGAGACGACGAGGATACGCATGCTCATCCTCTCATGTTGGAAATGGCCAGCGCCCAGCGCCGGTCGAAGGAAGTGCGGTCGGCGAGGCCGGCGAGGACACCGGCCGGCGCGCGCGCGGCCTCATTGTCCTCGACGACATAGATCTCGACCTCCGGCACCCAGAGCGAGGGCGCGCCGTTCATCCTGAGCTTCAGGCAGAGGTCGAGGCCCTTTTCGCCGGTGGTGAAGTAGTTGCGCGAGAAGCCGCCGGCCTCGATGAAGGCGGCGCGCGAGAGCACGCAGCATTCCGTCGCGCCGGCCGCGACCTCCATCGGGCCGAGGCTGCCGATCGCCTCCAGCGGGTAGCCGACGAAGCGGTTGTAGACCCGCCGCTCCGGCCCTTCGCCTTCGAGCCAGGCGCCGGCCCAGCGGATCGAATTGTCCTCGAACAAGAGGGTCGGGCTGGCGACGCAGTGCCCGCCCCGGCCGCGATAGGCCCGCTCCAGCCGGCCGAGCCAGCCTGGCATGCGGATCTGCGCCGCGCCGGAGAGCAGGGCGGCCGTCTGGAAGCGGCAGGCGTGCAGCCCAGCCTCCAGCGCGTCGCAGCTGTCCTCGACCCCTTCGACCAGGACGAGTCGGATCGACAGCCCGTAGAAGCGCGCCAGCCGGCGAGCCTCGGCGCCGAGCCGGTCGAAGCTCTCGCCCGGCGCCGCCACGACGATCGGCAGCCTGCGCACTTCGGGATCGATGGCGAGCAGGGCGAACAGGCTGGAAAGCTCGCGCTGCCGGTGGTCCAGCCCGATGACGACGCCGAGTGCCGCATCGGCATTGAAGCTGCCGACATCATGGCTCTCGATCGCCCGCGGCGGCGCGATCTCGGCCGCCTGCAAGGCCGGGGCGATCTGCCGCTCGACCACCGAGCTCGCCGTCGAGGAGCGCGGGTCGAGCAGGCCGAAGACGCGTTCCAGTGCCCGCCGGGCCGGGGCGCGCGCCGGGGACAGCGGCAGGAAGGCCGGACCCTGGCCCTCGATCTCGAACTCGATATAGAGCGGCTGCCCGGGCTCCGGGAGGAGCTTCGGTGCGAAGACGATGAAGCCATGGCTGTTGCGCCGGCTGGCCATGGCCGGGCCGAAGCGCGGATCTTCGAGGAACGCCGCTGCGACGTCCGGGCGCGCTACGCGCGTCCAGCTCGCATCGAGCGTGCAGGACTGGTTGCCGGAGCGCAGGGTCGCCGCCACGACCTTGTTTTCGGGGTCGAACAGCCAGCCGATGATCAGCACGCCGGTGCCCTCGACAATGGTCGCATCGTCGATCCCGGCGCGCACCGGCTGTGCGAGCAGGCAGACCGTGTCGCGCCCGTCGAAGCGCTGCGAGGCGCGCTTCAGCTTCTCGGCGGTGGCGGGTGGCGCGCTGCCGCGTTGCAGGCCGTCGCGCAGATGGCCGGGCACGGTCACCGGCTCGAGCAGGACGTGGCGCTCGTAGACTTCGAGCGCACGCCAGCCGTCATTGCCGCGGAAGAACAGCCGCTCGATCTCGCTGGGATGGCGGATTTCGCATTCCTCGATCAGGCCGAAGAAACCGCGCGCGCCCTCGCCGAGATCGTCCCTTTCGAAGGTGCCGGCTTCCAGCATGGCCGAGGAGAGGCCGCCATGGGCGATCAACAGCTGGGTCCGGCCGGCGGTGAAGTTCGCGGTCCAGCCCTGCACGAAGATGCTGTCGTCCTGGGGTCCCATCACCTCGACGAAGCCGCCGGGCTTGGCCACCGATTGCAGGAGCATGCCGACGGCGCGCAGCCGCCGCGGGTTCGACTTGCCGGCGAGCAGCACTTCGAGCAGCCCGTCGACCACGGTCGGGAAAGACTGGCCGGCCTCGTCGGCGAGTGCGGCAAGGAAGGCCTGGAGGGGCAGGGGCTTCGGCGCCAGGATCAGCCGCAACGGCCGGCCGGGCCGCCCGAGCAGGATCGCGCCGCCGCCGGCACGGTCATGCGAGGGGGCGGGCGCCAGGCAGAGGAAGCCGACGGCCTGCGAGGCATCGGCCTGCGGCCGGCGCCAGGTCAGCGCCATGGTCTGCGCCTTGTTGCGCGGATTGCCGTCGACCGCGACCGGCACCTTGCCGGGGATCGCGTCGCAGGCGCTCATCACCAGGATCGCGTTCTCGCCGAGCGGGGTCCAGGCGACGGTCGGCGCCGGGCTGAGCCTCGTCTGCTGGGGGATGATGACCTCGTTCACCGCTCAGCCTCCGACCAGCGTCACGGCAAGCGTGGCGAAGGAGAGCAGCGCGGCGAGGCCGGAGAGGAAGCCGAGGATCACTGTGACCTGCCGGAGCGGCGCCCGTGCCTCCTTGCGGATCGCGACCAGCCGGTCGTCGAAACTCTTCAGCGTCTGGTCGAAGCGCAGTTGGAAGACATCGATCTCGGCGAGGCGGGCGGCGATCGCGTCCTGGCCCTCGACCTCGCCGGACTGCTTCGCCTCCTGTTCGCGCTGGCGGTACTCGGTCAGCCGCAGGCCGAGTTCGCCGACCTTGTCGAGCAGCTCCTTCTGGGTGAGCTGCGAGCGCCTCTGCAGGACGATCAGCGCCTCGACCCGGTCGAAGAAGCGCGCCAGCGGCACGGCGATGGCCGCCTCGGCAGCGAGCTCCGCCGGCGGCGGCAGGCGCAGTTCGAGGGCGACGCCGGTGCTCGGCGAGACGCCGATGATGACGAGATCGGCGCGCGCCGCGACCACGCTGTCGTCGAGCTCCATGGCGAAGGCGTGCCGGCCATCGCCGATGCCGTTGCGGCGCAGATCGACGCGGCTCTGATCGGCCACCACCTCCTGTACGGCGACGCCGTCGCGCACCAGGCGCACGGTGAGCCGTTCTTCCGGCCTCGCCTCGTCCCAGATCCAGCCATGCAGCCGGTTGCCGTCGAGCGCGTCGACACGGCCGTTGAGCCTTGCGGGCGCGATTTCGGTCACGGCCGCGCCTTCGGAATTCTGCGCCATCGTCATGCCGCCTCCGCCAGTTTGAGCCTGTCGAACAGCGCCAGGTGCGTCCGGGCGCAGTCTTCCATGCCGGGTGAGGGTTCGATGTTCTCGACGAGCCGCTGCCAGAGCCCGTTGTCCCCGGCCGCTCGCCGCAAGGCGGCGGCGAGGGCGGCTGGGTCGCCCGGCCGGACATGCAGCCCGTCGACGCCGTCGCGGACCATCTCGGCCATGCCGCCGATGCCGCTGGCGATCACCGGCCGGCGATGCTGGAAGGCTTCCTGGATGACGAGGGGCGCGTTCTCGTACCAGATCGAGGGCATCACCACCCAGTCGACCTCGGCCATCAGTTCCGCCATCTCGTCGCGGCGATAGGGGCCGCAATGGGTGACGTTGGCGCCGGCTTCGCCCAAGGCTTTCTCCAGCGCGTCGGTGAAGGCCTCGCTCTGGAACGGCGCGCCGCCATGGATGCGCAGTTCGATGCTGGTTTCGCCGGCAGCGTGCAGCAGCTTCGCCGCCTGCAGCAGGGGAAGGATGCCCTTCCACGGATTGAGGTTGCCGAAATAGCCGAAGCGCGTGCGGGCGCCATGGGTGTGGCGATGCGGTACTGGTGTCTGCGCCGGGCGCGCATTTGCGATGACCTCGATCTTGCCCGGCGCGATGCCCCAGTCGATGT